>VOFI01001172.1_pt1 | contig 182001 bp, 186 predicted proteins | sample 5384131 | NCBI WGS metagenome assembly VOFI01 (sample SAMN12384728, study PRJNA508395) | human gut metagenome | isolation source: healthy gut H | host: Homo sapiens | reverse complement strand
GGCCGCGGTACAAGGGCGCTCCGCTGGAAGAAACGGATGAACGCATCCTGGCGGACTACCGGGTGCCGATGACGGATCGCGGCCCCTCCGTGGCACGCCGCCTGACCCACATCTTCGCGGACCCCACGGGCTATGCCTCCGGCTACTACTCCTACAAATGGGCGGAAGTGCTGGAAGCGGACGCCTTCAGCCGCTTCCTGAAGGAAGGGGTGCTGAACCCGCAGACCGGGCGCGACTTCCGCCGCTGCATCCTCAGCAAGGGCAACAGCAAGCCTGCCGCGGAACTCTACCGCGACTTCATGGGCCGTGATCCGGACGCGGAAGCTCTGCTTGTCAAATCCGGCGTCCTTTAAATCAATCTCTCTAACACAATCCTCATGCCTGAACAAAAAAGACTCTCCCTCGCCGGCATCGGGTGCGGCTCCCGCACGCGCACCTACATGAAGCTGGCCATGGAACAAAAAAACCGCTACCGCATCGCCGCCGCGGCGGACCCCAAAGCAGCGCACGGAAGCCGTGCGTGACTTTGCCCCGGAGGAGGAGCGGGACTCCATCCGCCTGTTCAAGGACGCCGCCTCCCTGCTGGAGGAACCGCGCCTGGCGGACGTAGCCATCATCGGCACGCAGGACGACTACCACTACGCCCCGTGCAAAAAAGGCCATGGAGCTGGGCTACCACGTCCTGCTGGAAAAACCCATCGCCAAGACGCTGAAGGAAGCGCTGGAACTGCGCGACCTGGCGCGCCAGCTGAAACGCCGCGTGGCCGTGTGCCACGTGCTGCGCTACACCCAGTTCTACCGCACCCTGAAAAAAATCATCGCCAGCGGGGAAATAGGGGACGTCATCACCTTCAACGCCAATGAAGGCGTGGGAGCGTGGCACTTCGCCCACTCCCTTCGTGCGCGGCCACTGGGGAACAGCAAGACCTCCACCCCCATGATCGTGGCCAAATGCTGCCATGACATGGACATCCTCTACTGGCTCATGGGGCGGCGCAAGTGCCTCTCCGTAGCCAGCTTCGGGGAGCTCACCTTCTTCACGAAAAAAACGCTCTCCTCCCCCCGGCCGGAACGCTGCACGGACTGGACCACCCCGGTGGGGGAAGACCCCTGGGACGCCCGCAAATACGCCACGGACGACGAATGCAAGCGCTGGCTGGGCATGGTTTACGACCGCGCGCAGGAAGCCACCGCAGAGGAAATCTGCGAATGGCTTGAAACCTCCCCCGTGGGGCAGGGACTACCTCCAGTGCGACAATGACCAGCCGGACCACCAGGGTTTCCATCATGCGCTTTGAAGGCGGCCTGACCGGCACCTTCACGATGACGGCCTTTGAACAGGGCCGCCATATTGAAGTATACGGCACCAAAGGCAAAAATCCGCGCCGGAGCCTTCTACAAGGAAAACGGCCCCGGTGAAATCACCGTCACGCCCCACTTTGGCGGAAAAACCCGCGTGGTGGAGCTGGAGGAACTGGCTGGCGGCTACCAGGGCCACGGCGGCGGTGACTGGGGGCTGTGGGAAGCCCTTTACGATGACATGCTGACGGTTCCCTCTCCGGCGGACATGACCACCTCCATTGAAGAATCCGCCCACTCCCATGTCATGGCCTTTGCCACGGAACACGCCCGGCTGACCGGCCAGGTGGTGGACGTGGCCGAATCAGCGCCGGGTCATGAGAGGTGAACTGCATGTTGGCGGCGGTAGTCGTCAGGGGGCGGTATAAAGCTGTGAAAAGGGGAATGGGGAAATGTTGCAGAGCATCAGGAAGAACAATTTTTCACGGCTGTAACATCCATACCGGATTCCAAATCCGGCATATATCTTGTGAATTGGCTAAAACCATGAAGAAATCATTCATTCTGCTATTATTGGCAGGCGCCGTCTCCGCGGCTTCTGCGGCTTCCCTGAAAATTAATCTGGGTTCTTCCTCTGCGGGGGATCCGGATTGGATCAGTGTGGTCCATCACGGGAGGAAAAGCCGCCTCCTACGCCTCCATTGCTTCCTTTGAGCAAAAACGGGGGAAACGTTTCCCCGTCCGTGGTTCTCGGCAATCTGGGCGGTCAGGACGTCACGCTCACCATGGCGTACAAAAGCACCGCCGCCATGAATGCGGGTTACCTGGACGCGACAGGCACGTCCCCCTCCATCAACTCCCTCTTCCCGGACAGCATGGCGCAATCTTCCATTTCCGGCAAGTGCAACGGGGTGAAGGGACAGACCGTCGGCCTGCAATTCACGTTGAGCGGCCTGGCGGCCAATACCACCTATTATCTGTACGTTCTGGGCAACAACGGTTTCTCAACCAATAAAACCAGCATGGCCCTCTCGGGCGGTGTCAGCAATGTCACAGGCAGCCTGATGGACGGCTATGAAGGAGCGGGAACGGTGACCGGTTCAACCTTCCAGGGGACGACGGATTCTTCCGGCGTGGGGATGGAATGGGCATTCACCACAAACAATTCGGGCCAGGTGACGCTCACTTATGAACGCTCCGCCGGAGCGGCCGCGGATGTGGTAAATGCAGATGTCAGCTTGAACGGATTCATGCTGGCAACCGAACCCATTCCCGAACCGGCCACGGCATCCCTGGGGTTGCTCGGACTGGCGGCGCTGCTGTTGCGGCGGCGCAAAAACTAAGGAGCATTCAGCATTATCTTTGACGAGATGTCCGGAAAGAAGGGATGGACCGCCCATGTTGTTCATCCCTCCTTTCCGGCATTTTTTATTTGCAGAAGTCTATCTGTTAGATTATTTAATAACCTTATATCTATGAAAAAGAAATCTCTCTTCGGCGTCCTTGTGGCGGTGGCTCTCTCCGCTCTGGGGAATCCGGGGCAGGGTGCGGGAACGGTGGAATCCTTTGGCGTGGACTTCGGCAATGCGGCTTCTGCGGCACAGCCGGGCTGGACGAATATGGGGGTGGTGACCACCATGCCATCCTCCACGCTGAAAAGCGTGCCCCTGCGGAGGAATAACCTGGAAGCCTCTTCCTCCCCCGTGCTGGCTGGAACGCTATTTGGCCGCTCCGTTTATCTGGCGGTAACGGCCAAATCGGAAGCGAGCGTGGGAAACATGTGCTATAACAACGCCAATTCAACGTGGCGGGAAAAGGGGGAAACCCGCGGAGGGCAGCCGGGCGGCGTGCTGCAGGCGGAAAGCGCCTTCTCCTTTCCGAATCATGGGGAAGCCCTGAATACGAGTCTGCAATTGTTTACCAACGGCATGGCGGTCCGGGCCGGCACGGTGCGCGTTTCCCTCTCCGGACTGGCGCCCGGCAAGGAATATGCCGTTTCTTTTTTCCTGGGCAGCGGCAAGCCCGCGTACCAGTCCGTTTCCCTGGTATCCGGCGCTCATGTGGACGTAAAGGCGCTTCAGACCTCCACCGGTTCCCGCACGGAAGACACGTGGAAAGGGGGCGTCAACACGGCGGACGCGGATACCTATATGGCGGTGGAATGGACCGCGGCAGCGGATGAGGCCGGGACGCTCGTTTTTGACGTGGTGAAGGAAGGCAGCTCCGCCGGAACCGGAACCCTGAATCTGAATGCGCTGACTGTCCGCACGGATGATACCCCGGCCCCTCCTGCCCGGAGCCGAAGCCCGTCAGCGTGCTCCACAACAGGGCGCTGACCGTTCTTTCCTCCCCGGTGGCGCTTCCCGTGCCTGCGGATGCCTGGACCGGAACGGAGGAAATGACTTGTGAACTTTGGGTCAGGCCGGATGGGGGACGCCGCCTCCGGCGCTATTCTTTCCCTGGGGGCTTCCACGCTCTCCCTGAACGGAGGCCGTCTGCATCTGGAATCCGGGAATGCGGAAACTCCCGCCTCCGTGGAGGCTTCCGGCCAGCCCTTCGCCGCCGGAACCTGGCACCATGTGGCCGTGGCCCTGGGAACGGAAAACGTCAGCCTGTATGTGGACGGAACATTGGCGGGAACCGCTCCTGCCGCGCCTTACCTGGCCTCCATGAAAAACGGCTGGACAGGCCTGGTGCTGGCTGCGCAGTTCAAGGGAGCCCGGGACGAACTGCGGTTCTGGAATGCGGAGCTGGGGACCGGAGCGGACGACTTTTTCCTGACGGGGCCGCTGCCCATGGCCCACCCCAGGTATGGCCGCCTGGTGGGGCTGTGGCGGCTGGACGGAGACTTCCGGGACGCCAAGTGGACGGAATTCGCGGATAAAACGGGCAGCTCCTTCACCCGCCCGTACCAGGCGGTGACGTCGTCCGGCACGGAATTCTCCATCGTCATGGACAACAACACCTTCCGCTACATGCTGGTGACCGGATACGTCCGCGAAAGCCATATCATGTGGAACTGGCCGTCCCGTCCCCACATGATCAATAACTCGGATATCATTTACATCGGCGCCGCTTCCGCCGCCGCCAATGGGGACATCAGCTTTTCCTACCCGGACAACGACGTGACGGAAAGCCGGGGCGTGCAGCTTCTCCCCGCTGACGGCGCGCGGACGAACGTTCTGGAATTCACCGGAGAAGACGCTTATATGAACGTGGGCAACGGACTGCTGGCGGGCAGCAATGCCAACGCGTTCACGATTGAAGTGAACCTGGCTCTATCCGCCGGGGAGCAGAACGTCACCCTGTTTGAAAACGACAGCGTGTCCATGACGCTGGCGTGGGCGGACGGCCATTACAAGGCGCGCCTGCAGGCGGGCTCCACGGCTGCCTGGGAGGCGGACCTGCCCGCCGTAGCCCTTCATGAATACTTCTGGCTGGCGTTCATCCGCAATTCCACGGAGGGGACGGGCGTCTTTACGTCAACGGTTCCCCCCCTGGAAACGGCAGCGGTCGCCGCCGGGGAAATGAACGGCACGCCGAATGCCGTCGTGGGCCGGAACCTGAAGGGGAAAATAGACGACATGCGCGTGTGGCATCTGGCCCGGCCCGTCAACCGTTTGGGCACGGAAGTACAGCCCAACTGGAATGACCGTCTCATCGTGGCTCACTGGGGGAACAGCGACGTCTTCGGCCGTGATACCGCCTCCTGGGCGGAACATGTCCGCACGCTGCGCAGCATGACGGAAGGGGTGGGAGGCATGCGCATCCGCCTGGGCATTGCCGGAGGCGCGTGGAGCGCCATGCTGCCGGCTGCCGCCGCCCGCCAGAGGTTTGCGGACGGCATCAGGGACCTGTTGAAAAAATATCCGCTGGACGGCGTGGACCTGGACTTTGAATGGCTGTACCAGGGGGACGGAAAATGGACCAACTACGGGCAACTGGCCCAGGCCATCCGGGAGACCAATCCGGACATGTTCTTTTCCATCTCCCTGCATACCGTCGCCTACTGGTTCCCCGCCGCGTACATGCAGTATGTGGACTACTTCACCTTCCAGAACTACGGGCCGTCCATTGACGTGAATACTTATAACAGCATGGTTTCCGCCTGCGGAAAATTCCGGAATCAGGGCTTTCCGGACAACAAAATCATCCTGAGCGCCCCATTCCAGGGAACGCCCGGAACCGCCGGGCTGCCTGACGGCAAAAAGCCGGGGGACTACATCAAGGGCTACAGGGACATAGCCGCCAACTGTCCGGAAGCGGACAACCCCGATCATGACACGGCCGTTTATTCCTATTCCGGCCTCAATCTAACGCTCCATTACAACGGCGTCACCACCGTCAAAAAGAAAGCCAAATACATCAGCGACCAGAAGCTGGCCGGCTTCATGTACTGGGACATGGGGCTGGACGTGGCGGACGCTTCCGGAAGCAATAACTACTTTGACCGCCGTTCCCTCCTGCGCGCCGCCAACCGCTACGTGTCTTCCACGTCGTTTCCCGTCACGGCCTCACCGTTCGGCTTGTCCCGGGTGGGGGCGTCCGTTCCCGCCGCAGGAGGGGCGGTGGATGTGGAAATTCAAATGGAAGAGGAAGCCCTGGGCTGGGTGGTGGCGGACTCCCCGGAATGGATTTCCGTTTCCGCCGCTTCCGGCATCGGCCGGACCACGGTCATCCTGACGGCGTCGGAAAACAAATCCGCCGCCGGACGGTCCGGAACGGTGGTGTTCCGCGCTTCCGACAAGCAGGAATGCGCCGTCACCGTGACGCAGGCCGGGGCAGGCCTGGCGGGCTATGACAAGTGGGTGCAGGACACCTTCCCGCCGGACGCCACGGCGGACCGGACGGCGGCTGATGCCTCTCCCGCCGGGGACGGCGTCACCAACCTGATGAAATATGCCACGGGCCTGGACCCACTGAAACCCTGCGGAAGCGTGACGAAGGTATCCGTGGAAGAAGGCGTTGAAGGAAGCAGGCATCTGGTGCTGCGGTGGCCGGTAAATCCTCAGGCGGCGGAGGTAAAGCATGAAGTGGAAGTCTCCCCGGACCTGGTTAACTGGACTTCCCTGGGGAAGTGGAAACCGCCGGAAAAACGTCTGCCGAATTCCGGGATGCGGAGCCCGTGCAGGACAGCGCCATGAAGCGGCGCTTCCTGCGCCTGAAAGTGACACGGGAATAACTTCAGCCGCCCTCCTTGTGGAGGTGCCTTTCCGCCCCTGCCGCCTTGGAAAGCAAAATCCGTCCCGGCACGGCATGGCCGGAACAGGGAGCGCCATATACCCATGCGGGCGGCCCGAACAGCCACGCATGGCAGAATGCACGAACCTTGAATGGGCCTCCTCATCTTAAAAACAGGGAATGTCCCGTTGAAGAATCGCGCTCGCTTTCCTCACCTCATTCCCAGCCGGCCGCAGAGGCCTGCGGCGCTCCCTGCTCCCGCAAACCCATTCCGGGGCATTCACCGGGCAAAGGCACAGCCTATTTCCCCGCCTTCTTCTTAATCTTTTCCTTCACCCGCTCCACATTGGCGCGGGCGTCTTCATTCCCCAGCTCCGCCGCCTGTTCATACCACTTCCTGGCTTCCGCCAGGTCCTTGGCCACGCCCGTTCCGCGTTCGTACATGGAGCCCAGGTTGTTCATGGACTTGGCGTCGTCCTGTTCCGCTCCCTTAATGTAAAACTGGTAGGCCAGAGCCATATCCTGCGGAGTGCCGAGCCCTTCCTCATGCAGGTAGCCGAGCAGGAAATACATGCCGGGCACGGCATGCGTCTGGTTCTGTTCCAGCTTGGTCAGGATGTCCATCGCCGTTTTCGGGTCCGGCTCCATATCCTCTCCCTTGATGAGCAGGCGCGCCTTTTCCACCAGGGCTTCCGGGTCTTTGGTTGCGGCGGCTTTCAGCACATAATCCTTGTGAAGCTCCTTGTTCGGCTGCACGCCGATCCCCTGCTCGTAATACCGGGCCAGCCTCTTGAGGCCGCGCACGTCCTCCTTCTTCACCAGCGCGGTGGCCGCCGTCATGGCGGAGGCCAGCAGCTGCTGCCGTTCCGCAGGGTCCTGCACGTTCCCGGCCACGGTTTCATAATAATTGGCCAATTCGTCCAGGGCGGTCAGGCTGCCGAGTTCCACGGCCTGTTCCCAGAACTTCACGGCTTCCGGATTGATGGTTTTCGGGGCAGGGGCCTGGCGTTCCCTGCCGGACGGCGTCATCCAGGGGGGGACGGCTCCGGCGTCCGTCAGCGTATCTTCCGCGTTATCCTTCTGCCCCGGCTTGCGGAGCCACGGCGGGGTGTTTCCTTCCTCGCTATTCAAGCTCAGCTTGACCTGCTGGTAGGCGGAATGGGAGGTATTCCGGCTGGCGTTCTGCGCCGCCGTTTCCGCCGTATCCTGGGGATAGGCCGCCTGGTTGGCGAGGAAGAGCAGGGAGGGAATGTGGCCCCGTGCCGCCAGGCCGTGCATCATGGCGCTGTAAGGCTGAAGGTTTTCATTATTGGAGCTCCACATGTCCGCCGCGTCCACATGGCCCTTCAGGGCCCCCCGGAACATCCAGGAATCCCCTTCCGCCATGCGTTTTTCCAAGCCGAATTCGTAAATAAGGGCGCGGCCCAGCACGTACATGCCGCAGGGATCCCCCTGTCCGGCGGAAAGCCGGGCCCAGGCCAGGGCTTCCGGATAGCCGGATTCCTCGCTCCTGTAGCTGAACAGCATCAGGTAGGCCAGGTCCGCCTGGCTGCGGGCGTCCCCTTCCTGAGCTTTTTTGCGGAGGCTGGCGGTCAGCTCCTCCCACTGTTCCGGCGTGACGTATTCGGAAATGCCTCTCAGCGTAATGAAGTCCCCGGATGCGGCTTTCGCCAGGCAGTCGTTCAGCAGCGTTCTGGCGGGTTCCGCGGCCGGCTTGTCCATCAAATCCGGGTTTTCCATCTGGGCCAGGCGCAGCTTGGCCAGGGGATGTCCTTCTTCCGCCGCCTGCTTGTACCACGTGCGCATGTTCTCCTGCGCTTCATGGGCTTTGCCTATGGAATCCATGGTATTGGCCAGTTCCTCCTTCCACAGCTCGCCCAGCTGGACGCTGGAATCCGCGTCTCCAAGCTGGGAGGCCAGCTCCAGCTCCTTGTGCGTTTTGGCATAGGGGGGAAGCTGGTTGAGCTTTTTCTGGGGAAGGGAAAGAGGTTCCTTCAGGAAGGGCATGCCCCGTTCGTCATGAAGGGCCAGCAGGTCCAGGGCGGCCTTGCGCAGCTCCTGCTCCTGTGGTGGCTTCGCTTCGGAAACCAACTGGGCGTACCAGGCGTAGGCATTATTGCTGCCCAGCTTGCGGGCCTGGTCAAACAGGGTCTGGAGCAGGTAGCCGTCCACGGTTCCCCTTTTCTCCTTCATGCAGCCGGAGAGGTCGCCCAGCAGGGTTTCCAAATCTCCCCTGGAGCGCAATTCCGCCAGAAGCTTTCCGGACTGCCCCGCGGCAGTACCCTTCGTCATCTCCGCCAGCAGGCGCATGGCTGCCGCGTGTCCCTTCTCCGCGGCCTGGGAAAGGGGCTGGACGGCCATGTTCCGCCACTCCCTGCCGTCCGGATCGTTGCCGGAGGGCCCCCGCCCAGGGAAAGGGCCAGTTCCCCCATCCGGGCCAGAAGCACCGGTTTGGCGTTTTGCCGGTGCTTCTCCAGGGACTCAAGCACCTTGCCGGGGTCTTCCTTCAGCCAGTCCACCCTGATAAAGGCAAGCTGGGCAAGCGCGTCCTGGTCGCCGGAGGCGGCTTTCTTTTCCAGAGGGGCGAGGTAGCGCTTCAACTCGGCTTCCGGCAGGTCCGTAACGGTGTACAGCGCCGTGACGGCGTCCAGGTCTCCCTTCTCGGCCAGCTTGCGGCAGGCGTCCAGCCATTCCGCGTGCTCCGGCTGCATGGACTGCGCCTTGAAAATCCCGAAAATCCCGTAGGGGTCCGTCATCATGAGCTTGGGAGCCGGATGACCGGATTTGGCGGCCGCTTCACGGAAGAAATGCTGCATGTGCTCCAGGCAGGCCAGCGGCAGGTCCCCCCGGTTCAGGTAATAAAGCCCCATCCAGTACTCCCCGGCCAGCATGTTGGCCCGGAAGTCTCCCGCGGCAGCCTTGCCGAGCAATTCCCCGTACGTCCAGCCGCCGTCCATGGGCAGCTGGGAAAGGTCCCGGACCGGGACTTGCTCCACCTGCACGGGTGGATTTGCCCCCTGCCTGGGACGGAACGTCCTGGGCATGAACCGGAACGGAAAAAATAAAGGGAATAAGCAGAAGACGGGCACGCATGGATCAACTCTTTTCTAACAGGAAAAACCTCTGCCCTACAAGCGTTTTTCACGTGCCTGAATGTTTAATTATTGATGATGTCACGTTCTTTTTTTAAAGAAGACAAATGAAGCTGTGACGGGAGGCTCCGGGCACGTGTGCGGCAGCTCCCAAGGCAAAGGATAATGATAGCCGGGAAAGGCGGAATGGACAAAGTAAACAAGGGATATTAAGCCCCCCTGTGCCCCTTCCGTCCATCCAGTCCATCCAGTCCGGATTATTTAAAAAAGAGCCCCGGGAGGATGCGCCTCACTAAACCTCCCGCAGTTTTTCCGGGCATTCCTCCAGCAGCGCGCGCAGCCGGCGGCGGTCCAGTTTTCCCATCACCGTCAGGGGAATGGGCGTTTCCATGACGGCCCGGATGCGCTGGGGGCCGGGAGCAGCTGCATTCCATTCGCGGCACGCTCGTTCCAGCGGCACAGAGGCGGGACCGCAGGCGACCAGCTCCATTCCGGCCCGCGGGTGCGGAACGGCCTCCACTACCGCCTCCGGAACACGGCGGCGCAGCGCGTCCTGGACGGCGTCCGGGTCCACCAGTTCCCCCAGGACTTTGACGAGCCTGTCCGCCCGGCGCAGGAAGGTCAGCAGACGCCCCTCCAGGCGCACCAGGTCGCGGGTGCTCCACCACTCCTGCGGCTCCACCCGTTCCAGCAGAAAACCTCCATGAGGCTGCGTCAGCAGGCGGCCGCACAGCTTGCCTTCCCCTGGAAGCGCAGGAGGCCGTCCTCGTCCGTCTTTGCTTCCCAGTGGGGCAGCAGGGAAAGGCGGTCCGTGTGGTACGGATCGCCGGGGAAAGCCGTGGCGAGCTGGGAGCCGGACTCCGTCATGCCGTAGCTCTGCACCACGGGCCAGCCGAGGGCGCGGGCTTTCCTGCCCGTCTCCATGTCCAGCGCCCCTCCTCCTACGATGATGCATCCGGCGGTGGAAGGCGCGCGGAGGCGCAGATTGACCAGGTCCACCACCTGCGTGGGAACCAGGGAGGACCAGCAAGCCCCGGAGCTTTTCATCAGGTCCGCATAGGCCTGGGGATTCCACCTGCCGTGAAGCGCATGGACGGCGGTCCCGGCCAGGGCCGCGCGCAGGTAAATCATGGCGCCCCCCCACGTGCCAGACGGGCAGGGGGCAGCACCAGTCCCCGCATTCCGCGTGCAGGTGTTCCAGGGCTCCGCGCGCGCAGACGTCCAGGGCGCGCCGGGTGAATAAAATGGCTTTGGGCGGCGAACCGGAAGAACCGGACGTGGCAAAGGCCGTGACCCCATCCATGCCCCGGCGGGAAAGGAAGGCGGCGGCCTCTTCCGCCCAATCCCTCAAATGGGGGGCGCCATCACGCAGGGGCCGTTGTCCCGGTCCCAGGGCAGGGGTGTTCCGGAGGCGGACATGGCGGCGGCAGGCTACCGGAGGGCTTTTCTGCGCAGGGTGTGCCAGCGTTCCTCCATGCGGGGCTTCAAATGATGCTCAATCCAGGCATAGGCCGCTTCCAGGCCTCCTGCCTTGAAGGTGCGGCCTATTTCCGCTTCCACGCCTGTGGCGTTGCCGGTGCGGCGCAGGAAATCATTGCTGGTGAATTGATGAAAAGCTTTCCGTTGATCGCTCCTTCCTCCGCCAGAATCCATTCCCTGACGTACAGCGCCAGAATGGCGTCCCCTATCCATGCCTCCACGCGGAGGCGTTCTTCTGTGGCCTTGTCCATATGATGGTTCATGAAAATCTGGCAATGGCGGTTTTCCCTCCCAGCGGATCCTTGATGGGCGGCGGGGGCACACCGGGAGCCTGGGTCCCGGCGGGGGAGGCCGGCTGGCGGTTTTCCCGCGGAAGCTCCGGCAGGTTGTCCGTGGGGTGGGTGGAAGCGGGCGCGCCGGGCGCCGGGGGATTCTCCTTGCGGTCCTGCGGCGCAGGGGCGGCTCCCGGCGTAAGGGGCACGTCCAGCACCCTGTCCTGGGCCGCGCGGCGGTTGACCGCATCCTTGGCCTCCAGGGATTTGCGGAGCGCCGTCTCCGATTCCGAATTCCCAGTACCCGGAATCCAGTTCAATGTAAATGTTGGAATAGGGGAGGGATGTCTTGGTCTTGATGACCAGCACGTTGAACTGCTTGGCGGCGTCTTCGATCAGGGAATTGATCGTGCGGCTCATCAATTCAAAATGCTGGCGTCCCGGAAGCATTTTATTGATATTATTGCGGTAGCGCTTGATGCCGGGGGCGTAATCCTCCGTAACGCTGCGCAATTCCGAGCTGATCATGATGCGGGGCACCACGTGGGCTTCCTCCTCCAGCATGTTCAGCACGTCCAGAAGCACTTCATCGGACGTCTTGTCGGAGACCATGGTCTTGATGCCGGCTCCCGTATAGGCCGGGAAGGAGGACTCCGCAATGACAATCCAGTTTCTGGCTCCCACGATCGCCAGGTTTTTATATAACTGGTCCTTCCATTCCCGCTCTGCCGGGTTGGCGTCCTGGCAGCCGCTGAGCAGGCTGATGATACATACGGGCAGGATGAGGGGGAGTCGGGTCATGGGAGGGACCCCGCCTTGCGGGGCTGGAAAATGGGCTAGAATTTATGGGACCGGGGTTCGCGGCAGGCGCTGGGGCAGCGGCCCTGTTCCGTGGCGAACGGCGCTCCCTGGGTGGGGGCCGCCTCCGTAAAGGCGACGCCCGGCAGTTCAGTAGGTACGCCCTGAACGGGGAAATCCTTTCGCAGGGGGAAATAAGGATAGCCTTCCCACATCAAAATGCGGCGCAAATCCGGGTGGCCGGAGAACTTGATGCCCATCAGGTCCCATACTTCACGCTCGTGCCAGTTGGCGGACTGGAAGATTTCCGTGACGCTGGGCACTTCCTCTCCGTCGTCCACCTTCGTCTTGAGGCTCAGGTTCACGCCCGTTTCCGCCTGCGTCAGCGTATAATTGACTTCAAAGCGGGGGCTTTCCCCCATGTTGTCCACGGAGCAGAGGTTCACCATCATGTCAAATCCGGCGGAATCCCGCAGCCAGCGGACTACGTCCGCCACGGCATGGCGCGCGACGGTCAGCGTGATGTCGCCCCGGAACTCGTAGCGGTCCGTGATGACGTCTTTCCCAAAGCGGTGCTGGGCGTTGTCTGCGGCGGTCTTGATCTGTGATTCTAGAGAAGGCATGGAGAAGAAATGGTAAAAGATGGAACGGAGTAAACGGTCGGAAAAGGTTTATTCGAGAGGCATTTCCGTCTCGACCGGCACGGGGGCGTTGGCTTCGCGCGGTTCCTCCTTCTTGAAGAACGTGCGTGCGGGCTGCTGGGTATCCAGCTTCTTGCGGAGGGTAAGCAGGGCTTCCAGGATGGCCTCCGGGCGGGGAGGGCAGCCGGAAATGTAAACGTCCACGGGAATAATCTTGTCCACGCCCTGGAGCACGGAATAGGAGCGGAACATGCCGCCGGTGGAGGCGCACGCGCCCATGGCGATGCACCACTTGGGCTCCGGCATCTGGTCCCAGATGCGGCGGACGGCCAGGGCCATCTTGTAGGTGACGGTGCCGGCCACGATCATCACGTCCGCCTGGCGGGGGGAAAAGCGCGTTACTTCCGAACCGAAGCGGGAAAGGTCATACCGGGAGCAGGCCACGGCCATGAACTCGATGGCGCAGCAGGAAAGTCCCATCGGCATGGGCCAGAGGGAATTTTTACGAATCCAGTTGATGGCGGCGTCCAGGGTGGTGTAGACAAAATTGCCTTCCGCGTTGGAGTCCAGTACTCCCGTTTCGTAAACATTCGGTTCGTTCGTGGTGACCATGATAACAGATGATTCTTGCTGAAGCCAGATTAGCGAGATGCCTTCAACTCTCAAGCCTTAATTTGGTTCAGCCATGATTTTCTGCGGCCTGTTCCGGCCCTGTTTTCCGGGTGCCCCGGGCGGGGATGAATAAACCCGCACAGGGTTTCCCCCGTGCGGGTTTTTATCCAACTATATTACCTATGAAACTCAGAACTCCCCATAATGGGTGGCGGTCTCTCTACCTCCCGCCGCCCGGTTTGTTACTGATGCAGGTTAGAGTCCCGGGTGGGGGCTTGCGTTCAAAAAGGAGAAAATTTTTATGACAGGCCCATGGAAGGAAATACAGGATGCTTTGAGAATGAATGCATCATGTTTTTACTGCCCTGAAAGGGGAAATAGGGGGTAGAACCGGTTTCCCTGCAATGTTGGCGTGAAGGGTGCTTTTGGGAAGGAGGGAGGATGCTTTATCCTCGGTTATCCCTGTGCCGGGAGGAGCGGATGACAAGGTGCGCGACTAGCCAGAGGCTGAGGGCAATAGTGGCTAAAAGAGCCGGCATGCTTTCCGTGATGTCTCCTAACAACAGCACGGCCAGGTCCGCTCCCAGAAGAAGGATGCCCATGAAACGCCAGTACGGGGATTCCCCGTCATGTCTGGCGCGCGGGGAAAACTCTGCTCGAAGGGACGGGATATCCAGCAGAAAGGAAAGAAGGTCAAACATGGTTTTGTGAAAGGAGTTGGAAGGAGGAAGTTGGTGGATGAGCTTTGTTATCGGAAGGCCGGGATGTTATGGACTAACTTATTTTTACAAGGGCCGGGAGGCCCTTGTTCCCAAAAGCGCGGTCATGATAGGAAATCCGGGATGGGACAATTCCAATGACATGCATGAGAAGCGGTCGCCTGGGAACGAAGGCCTCCCGGCCTTCTTATCTAAACTTCCCCTAGGCATAACCACGGCAATTTTATTTATAGTCATGATTCCGGAGGGATTGGACAATAATATAAGCGATCAGCCAAAAGGCAAAGACCATGCCGAGAACAAGAGCCGCCATGCTGTTCATATGTATCCATAAGAGCAGAGATCCCATGACGATTGCCAGGAGAATAATACCCGTCCATTGACGCCTCCGGGATTGTTCGTCATCCCTGCCACTCCCGGGAGGTCCAATCAATGAGGATAAAATATCTTTCAAAAAATCGGAAAGATCGAACATAGGGGCACACAGGAAGTTTAACGATGCAAATTCGGGAAAGGAATGCCGAACATTACAGCCGTTCCTGGATCAGCACGTGGAAATGGCCTCCTGCGCCGTGTTCGTCCGTCAGGAAGGCGTCCTGCGGCGTGTTCTCCGCGTAGGGGGAGCAGGTAATCCCGCTGAGTCATCAGGGTGACCGTATCCCCCAGGCAGTTGCGGGAAAGCTCCAGAAGGTCCGTAAAATTCACGTCGCAGGTCAGGTCCGTGAGGCCGGGGTGCCGGTACAGTTCCTCCCCGGTCAGCACCTGGTGGCTTTTATACCCGCGCAGGGAACCCTGGGGGCGGCGGTAGTAAAGCCGCTCCATTTCGTCCCCGTAGTCGATGACCGTCATGACGCCCATGTTCCAGAGGGGCAGCCACCCGGTGAACCAGCGCGCGTAGGAATCGTGAATCTCCAGACGCTGCCCCGGCTGGGAATCATATTCCAGCATGTGGGAAAAAAGCGGCTGTTGACGGACGGGGCGCAGTTCCTCCCGCACGGCTCCGTCCTTTACGGTAAGCCCCACTTCCCGCCAGCCCTCTTCCGTGTACTCAAACACGCGGGCCGGGAAGGCGTCCACCAGCTCGTTGGAGAAAATGAAGGCTTTGCCGCCGCAGTGCTTCAGCGCCTTTTCCATGGTGGAGTAAATTTTGGCCTGGCTTCCCAGCAGAAGATGCTGGAATTCGCGCAGCCGGGGGGAGGACTCCACAATCACGTAATCCGTATTCAGGCGGTTCCAGAACCCCAGTTGTTCCAGAACCTTGACGGCCAGGGCTCCGGAGCCGGCGCCTATCTCCAGCAGGGGCAGCCGCCTGCCGCAGCGGGCGCAGGCCTCCTTCCAGCGCGCGGCGACGGCCTTCGCCAGAATGGGGGAAAGCGTGGGGGTGGTGGAAAAATCCCCGCGGCTCCCGATGTTTTCAATGGAGGAAGAATAATACCCCTCCTGCGGGTGGTGCAGGGCTAGCTGCATGAAGGCTTCCAGGGAAAGCCAGCCGCCGGCGGCCGCGATGTGGTCGGAAAGGCGTATCATGCGGGGGAAAAATGGGTCAGGATTTGGACTGCTCCAGCATGCGCAGCAGCGGGGCTTCCGCTCTCTTGCGCAGGTCTTCCGGCAGCTCCACGGCGGGGGAAAGGTCCCGGAGAGCCAGGTACAGTTTTTCCAGCGTGTTCATCTTCATGTACGGGCAGGTGCTGCAGGAGCACTGCTCCGTAGGGGCGGGAATGAACTCCTTGCCCGGCACCAGCTTGCGCAGGCGGTGCAGGATGCCGGATTCCGTGACGATGATGAAGGATGAAGCCGGGCTTTCCGTGCAGTAGGGAATCATCTTCTCCGTGGAGCAGATGTGGTCAGCCAGCAGGCGCACGGCCTCCGTGCATTCCGGGTGCGCCACCACCAGTGCGCCGGGGTGCTTCTCCTTCAGGGCCAGAATCTGGTCCCGCGTAAATTCCATGTGCACGTGGCAGGCCCCGTTCCACAACTCCATGGGGCGTCCCAGCTGGCGGCCTACCCAGGCGCCCAGGTTCTGGTCCGGCACGAACAGGATGGGACGGTCCTCCGGAGCCTGGGAGACAATCTTCACGGCGTTCCCGGAGGTGACGATCACGTCCGCCAGAGCCTTCACGCCGATGGAGCAGTTCACATACGCCACCACGTAATAATTCCTGTCGGCGTTCTCTTTCAGGAAGGCTTCCAGTTCCCCGGCGTCGCAGGAGGCTTCCAGGGAGCAGCCGGCGTCCGCGTCCGGCAGGATGACGGTTTTGTCCGGATTGAGGATCTTGGCGGTCTCCGCCATGAAATGGACGCCGCAGAAGGCGATCACGTCGCAATCCGTATGCTGCGCCTTGTAGGCCAGCCCCAGGGAATCGCCCACGTAGTCGGCCATGTCCTGGATGTCCCCGGTCTGGTAGCTGTGCGCCAGAATGATGGCGTTGCGTTCTTTTTTCAGGCGTAAAATTTCCTCTTTCAGGTCAAAAGGTGCCATGCGGGAAAAGATGGGGGGAAGCCTCCGGCAAGTCAAGCATCATGTCCCATGCAGGGCGCACTTGTTGACGGGGGGCGGGAAATGTGGCACAGTCTGGCGCATCATACGATTATGTTTTCACTTTTAGCTGATAAACTGGATAACACGTTCCGGAAGCTGCGGGGCCTGGGCAAGATTTCTGAAAAGAACATTGCGGACGCCCTGCGGGACATCCGGCTGGCCTTGCTGGAAGCGGACGTGGAATTTGGCGTGGCCCGGGAATTCATCGGCCGCGTGAAGGAGCGGGCCATGGGGCAGGAAGTGCTCAAATCCATCAAGCCCGGGGAACAGATCGTCAAAATCTTCCGTGATGAAATCGCCGCCCTGCTGGGCGGAGACGCCGTGGGACTGGACCTGACGGACCCCGCCAGAATCATGGTAGTGGGCCTGAACGGCGCGGGCAAAACCACCACCAGCGCGAAGCTGGCCCTGCGTCTGAAAAACGAGGGGCGCCGCCCCCCCTGCTGGTGGCCTGCGACCTGGTGCGCCCCGCCGCCGTGGACCAGCTGGCTACGCTGGCGGAACAGATAGAAGTGCCCGTGTACAAGCCCGCTCCCGGCAGCCGGGACGTGGTGGCCGTGGCGCGTGAGGCCCTGGAATGGGCCCGGACCCAGAACGGGACCGTCATGATCTTTGACACGGCGGGCCGCCAGGAAGTGGATGAAGCCCTGATTGACGAGCTGCGCCACCTGCACGCCTTCCTCTCCCCGCGGGAAACCCTTCTGGTGGTGGACGCCGCCACGGGCCAGCAGGCCGTGAACGTGGCCCAGACCTTTGACCGGGCCGTGAATGTCACGGGCATCGTCCTGACCAAGCTGGACGGGGACGCCCGCGGGGGCGCTGCCCTCTCCATGCGTTCCGTGACGGGCAAGCCCATCAAATTCTCCGGCGAGGGGGAAAAGCTGGACCAGTTCGGCCCCTTTGTCCCCGGCCGCATGGCGGACCGCATCCTGGGCATGGGTGACATCGTGGGGCTGGTGGAGCATGCCGCCGCCCGCATTGACGAGGAACAGGCGGCCAAATCCATGGACCGCATGATGTCCGGCAAATTTGACTTTAACGACTTCCTGGACCAGATGAAGATGATGCAGAACCTGGGGCCGCTGGAAGGCCTGCTGGGCCTGCTCCCCGGCTTCGGCAAAATCAAGAAGCAGCTTCCGGACGGCGCGCTGGACCCCAAGAGGATGAAGCACATGGAAGCCATCGTGCTCTCCATGACGGCGAAGGAAAGGAGCAATCCCAACCTGCTGAACCCGTCCCCGCCGCCGCCGCATTGCCGCCGGCTGCGGCCGCTCCCCCCTGATGGAGGTGAACAAGCTCATCAAGAACTTTTCCGAAATGCGCAAGATGATGTCCGGCAAGGGCAAGATGGGCGCCATGATGAAACAGATGGGCGCCATGAAGGGGAAAGGGGGCAAGATGCCCGGCCTTCCCGGCATGGGCGGCGGTCTTGGCGGCCTGAAAGGCCTTGGTGGGCTTGGTGGTGGCCTGGGCAGTCTCTTTGGCGGCCGCAAATAGGCGGAAAAACGGATTTAACCCGGGGCGCGGCGAAACATGGCCGCGCCTTTTTTAAAGAAAGGGCGGGGAGCGCCGCAAACCCTTGCGCCGGCTGAAATGAATACATCCGTCAGGACGTCCTGTTCTTGGGAAAAAGAATTCACCGCCGCCCGCCTTTATCTTCCGTTCCCGCAGGGGCCTGCGGCGCTCCTCTTTTATTGAAAGAACGGAATGCTGCTCCCCGTACTCCCGGAATGATGAATAAGGGGCGTTTTTACCGGATGGCGGCGTGGCTGGCTCTGGCCGGGTTCCTGAACGCCGGCATGGCGGAAATGCTCCCGGCGGAGGAGGTGCTGCTCCCCGCGCCTTCCGCATGCAGGTCTGACCGGTCCGCTGTGGCGCGTCTCCCGCTGCGGCTGGCGGTCTATGCGCCGGAAAAGGATGTTCCGGCGGTGGAGGCTCTCCTTAATGTGCTCAACGCCCAGGGCGTCCTGTCCGGTCTCTCCATGACCGGGGACAGGGACTCCGCAGACGTGGTGTGTTCCGTGGAAGGAACTCCTGCGGGAACGGGGGAAGGGTATGAGGCGCGCCTGGACGCCGGGCAGGGGGGCCGGGGCGTGCTGCGCCTGAAAGCGGCGGCTCCGCGGGGCCTCTTTTACGCGTGGCAGAGCATGGTGCAGGTACTGAACGCCAACCGGACGGAGGACGGCTTCTCCGTGCCCGTTTTCTCCATCAGGGACGTGCCCCGCTTTGAATGGCGGGGCATCATGCTGGACGTCTCCCGCCACTTCTTCACCATGGCGGAGGTCAAGTGCATGATTGACACCATGTCCCTGTTCAAGCTCAACCGGCTTCACCTGCACCTCACGGACGGCCCCGGCTGGCGCATGGAAATCAAAAAATACCCTCTCCTCACTTCCATGAGCGCGTGGCGCGTGCCGCTGGCCAACGGGGAATGGAACTGGCAGGAAGTGAAGCTGGCCATCCAGGAGCATGACCCGGAGGCCACCTACGGCGGCTTTTACACCCAGGATCAAATGCGGGAAATCATCGCTTACGCCCGCAGCCGCCAGGTCACCATTGTGCCGGAAATAGACCTTCCCGGCCATTCCTATGCGGCCATGCATGCCTACGGGGACTTGATCTGCGACGGGGTGGACTTTCCCGTGGAAGGGAAAAAAGGCCGGGACGCCGTCTGCATGGGGCGTCCGGAAACGCTCCGCTTCGTAAAAGACGTGGTGGATGAACTCAAGGCCGTCTTCCCGCCCGGCTCCCCCATTCATCTGGGCCATGACGAGGTATCCGCGGAAGCATGGAAAAAATGCAGGTACTGCCAGAACCGTTTGAAAGACCTGAACGAGACGGATCTCAAGGCCCTGAGCCGGGACTTCCTGCAACAAATTGCGGACTACGTGCGGAAAGACGGTTATGACGCCATCGTCTGGGATGAGGCAGGGGAACTGGAGGCGGACAAACACATCTTCGTCATGGCATGGCGCGGCAATGACTTTGCCGCGGCGGCGGCCAGAAAGGGGCATCCCGTCATCCTGGCCCCGTGCTCCCACTTCTACTTTGACTACTACCAGTCTTCTGCTCCCACGGAACCGAAGGCCATCGGGGGCCTCATACCGCTCAGGCAGGTGTACGGCTATGAACTGCCGGAGCTGTCCCCGGAGGAAGCCTCCAAGGTGCGCGGCCTCCAGGCCAATATCTGGACGGAATACCTGTACGACATGGGGCTGGTGGAATACATGGCGTGGCCCCGCGCCCTGGCGCTGGCCGAACGGGCCTGGAGCGACTGCGACCCGCGGGACTATAAATCCTTCCGCAGCCGCGCCGCCCTGGCCCTGAAGCTTCTGGAAAAACTGGCCGTGAAATACCGTCCCATGGATGAAGAGGATTAAGGCCCCTCCCGGGTGGCCGTTCCTTTAAAAGGGTTTTCATGGACCTGCCGCGCCTTTTCCTTTTAGCATTCCCGGACGGCTCCGTTCTCACGAACGGTAACAGGGAAAACAGGCCGGAGGCCCCTGTCCCTCCCGTGCGCTTCTGATAAAAAGTTTCCATCCTTGTCAACATCCCTGCCGGGATATTTCCGGATGCAGGGAGGGGGGAATTTCCTTCCGTTTCCCTTCTTCCTGACCGGGGGGATGCCGGAAATCTGCGTTCCCTCTCCTGCCGCCTCAACGAGGAAGGCTCCGGTTTCCGGTCTTGAGCGGTTTGTTTCCTGGGTTTTATTGACAGCGGATGCCGGGTCATGTATGAAATGACTCTAGCTGATTGCCTGTTTATGAAGAAACATCGGTTCCTGTTCCTCGCTTCCCTGATGGCGCTCGTGCTGCTTGGCGGCATGGCGGTAGTGGCTTGCTCCAATAACTTCAAGCATGTGCCCCGGACGGGCTTCGTGACTCATCAGGTAAAAAATTGCGACTCCCATATCCCGTTTGATGCCTACTGGAATGCTGATGATAAAAAAAAATCTGGAATGACAAGGTAAACGGCGTGGACGGCAAAAAAAGTCCTGATGGCCGTCGTTCCGGTGGATACGGTGCACATGGATGTGAGGCCGGATACCGCGGAAGGATTTGATGCCCTGCACCGTCTGGCGGAATACTTCCGGAAGAGCGTCACGGCCAGCATGGAAAAGGAAGTTGCCGAAAATCCGCACTTTGAGATGGTGCCTCCGGGAACCAGGGGGGCCTATACGCTGGAGCTCGCCATCATTTCCATCACGCCCACGAACGCCAAAGCCGGCATTTTTGTCACGGCGTTGAGCGGCATCAAGGGAGGCGGCCTGGTCAAGCGGTTCATCAAAAAGGGCCACATCGCCATGGCGGGACGCCTGCGGGATGAGGACGGACGCATCGTTTCCGAATTTGCGGACTACGAGGAAGACCACAGCGCCCTGCTGGGCGTGGATACCAAGGATTTTAAAAAATACGCCCACCATCAGCGCACCATTGACGAATGGGCCCGTGAAATTACGGATGTGTATTCCTCTACGTACGGGCACTGGACGCAGAAGCGCATGATCTCATTCAACCCCTTTTAAGGGATAAGCCTCCGCAGACCGTATGCGGGGGAATTGCCCCGCAACCGGGTAACCGTCCTGAAAGGAGAACCGTGAAATGCGGTTGAAACGGCATTCCCGGCGGAACGCGTGGCGGAAGGAATAGCCCGCGCTTCTATTCTCCGTATTCCGCCCAGGAACTGCTGGTCTCCCACACGCGCACGCGTTCCAGGGTGACGCAATCCCGCACGGGGTATTCGCCGGAACCTTCCCTGGCCTTTTCCAGCGCATGCCGGGCGAAGTTGAAAATGGTGCGGGCCATTACCTCGCTGGTGGGGTCCTCCCGGTCAAACGGGATGATGCGCTCTCCGTACGCGGCCACGAAGGCGGCGTAATTGGGGTCATCCGTATTCACGCACAGGGAATGGTCAAACTGCTGTAGAAAATCCCCCATCATCTGCTTGACGGCCTTGAAATCCACCACCATGTCGTTGGCGTCCAGCGTATCCGCCCGGAACACCATCTCCACGGAACGCGTATGGCCATGGGGGAATTTGCAGTTGCCGGGGTGCTTGGACAGAAGGTGCCCGCTTTCCAGTTCAATGGATTTGCAGATTCGGTAGGCCATGAAGGCAGGATAGCGTGGGAAGGGGCGGGGGGCAATCCCAATCAGAGTCTGCCTGCGGTCCGGTTCTCTGTGTGCGGAACGGGGTTCGTAACGGATTCTGCCGGCCATGGGCGGCTTTTCCTTGCGGGCGGCTGTGATTTCTGGCAGCCTTCGGAAAACCAGCCTCTTGCCCTATGGCCTACCTCTCATGGTCCTTCCTGAAAATGGGAGAAAAATCGGATCGCAGGACAAGCCTCCTTTTCCTGCTCATGGCGGGCATTCCCATCATTTTTACCGCCTTCTTCGTCTTCATGCTGGGGGCGGCCACGGTCTGGTACGCCTGGCCTGTTCTGCTGCCGATGCTTCTCCTCCTCTATCTCCCCTTCGCCCTGCGGAAGGAAAAGGTGCAGAGCGTCCATTCCAGGAATATCCTTTTTGGCCGGGACCCGCTGACAGTCGTCTTCAGGCCGGTGGTGAGGAACTGGGTATATGCCGTTTATGCCGTGCTTCCGGCGTTGCCCCTCCTGTTTTCCGGTTGGAAAATGCCCTTGGACAGTCTCGGGAACGGAAGGAATCTGGCGGAATTCTTCCTGATGTGGATATCCCTGTATGCCGTCTTTACGGTGCTGACGGTTTTCCTGGGAAAGGCACGGTATTTGAAGCCGGGCAGGCTGTTGCTGGCCGCTGGCGCCAATCTGGCGCTGATGCTGCTTTATTCCCTGCTTGCGTAAAGCGGGCGCACTGTGTATCCGGCGTGTTCCCCGGCCTTCCCGTGGACGGGGGCTTTTCCGTGGCGCCTGCTGGAATGGGGGAACCGCCTTGCTCTGCCAGCCTGGCGTCCATCTCCGGAGTTGTTGGAGTGGACGGGCTCTATTGCCGTTCTTTCCCTGAAACGCCTGCCCCGGGCATGGGAAAAGAGCGCGGAAAGACAGGAATACTCTCCGGGACGAGGAAATTTACTGAAATTGAAAATCTTGAAATAATATTGTTTTTCTGTAAAATCTCCGCGCCGGGTTGATCCCGGATTAAGAAAAGGAGGTATACCATGTGAATGACTGTATCATACTAACCAGGCTGATTGAGTTACTCATTGTAATGTTCAGCTAACGAAAAGCCCCGTCCTGTAGCAGCAGGACGGGGCGATTTATTGAGGTAAATGTGATTTGTATGATACTAACCGGAACCACTATGAAAAATTTCCATAAATAGTCAAGCGGGAAAAACTTCCAGCAATGTCTTACAAACGGTTTTTTAAAGGCTGGAGATTCTCCCTGTAACGGGTGGCGGATTCCACCTGTTTATATCTGCGCTTCTTCCTCCTTCCGGATTTAATGAATGCTTGAAACGGCAGGCCGGGGATGTTCGGGAGAATCTCCCCAAAAGCTCAAGGGAAAAGGAGGGGGATAAAACGAGTTTTCCCGTAAAGGGGCCATAAAAAATCCCTGTTCCGCGCGGCATGGCGGAACAGGGGTAAAAATCAGGCGCTCTGTCCGGGCGGCTTAATGGGCGCAGCCGGCGCAGGCCCAGCCTTCGCGGATCTTCGCGAAGAAATCGTTGCCCTTGTCGTCCACCAGAATGAAGGCGGGGAAGTCCTCCACCTCAATCTTCCAGATGGCTTCCATGCCCAGTTCCGGGTATTCCAGCAGTTCCACCTTCCTGATGTTATTCTTGGCCAGGATGGCGGCGGGGCCGCCGATGGAACCCAGGTAAAAGCCGCCGTGCTTCTGGCAGGCGTCCGTCACCTGCTGGCTGCGGTTGCCCTTGGCGATCATGATCATGGAGCCGCCGTTTTCCTGGAACAAGTCCACGTAGGAATCCATGCGCCCCGCGGTGGTGGGGCCGAAGGAGCCGGAGGGATACCCTTCTGGGGTCTTGGCCGGACCCGCGTAGTACACGGGATGGTCCTTCATGTACTGGGGCATGCCTTCTCCCTTCTCCAGGCGTTCCTTCAGCTTGGCGTGGGCGATGTCGCGCGCCACGATGATGGTGCCGTTCAGGCTCAGGCGCGTGGTGACGGGGTACTTGCTCAGTTCCGCCAGCACTTCCTTCATCGGACGGTTCAGGTCAATGGAGACGGCCTCGCTGGAGGTCATGCGCAGGGCTTCCGGAATGTACTGGCCGGGGTTGGTTTCCAGTTGTTCAATGAAGATGCCTTCCGGCGTGATCTTGGCCTTCGCGTTGCGGTCCGCGGAGCAGGAGACGCCCAGTCCCACCGGGCAGGAGGCTCCGTGGCGGGGCAGGCGGATGACGCGCACGTCCAGCGCGTACCACTTGCCGCCGAACTGGGCGCCCAGGCCCAGCTTGCAGGCTTCCTCATGCAGTTCCTTTTCCAGCTCCAGGTCGCGGAAGGCGCGTCCGTACTCGTTGCCCGTGGTGGGCAGGTTGTCGTAATACTTGGTGGAAGCCATCTTCACGGTTTTCAGGCACTTTTCCGCGGAGGTCCCGCCGATGACGAAGGCGATGTGGTAGGGCGGGCAGGCCGCCGTGCCCAGCGTGCTCATCTTCTCCACCAGGAACTTCTTCAGCGTGGCCGGATTCAGCAGGGCCTTCGTTTCCTGGTAAAGGTAGGTCTTGTTGGCGGAGCCGCCGCCCTTGGCGACGAAGAGGAAGGAGTACTTCATGCCTTCCACCGCTTCAATGTCAATCTGGGCGGGCAGGTTGGTGCCGGTGTTCTTTTCCGTATACATGTCCAGCGCCACGGTCTGGGAATAGCGCAGGTTGTTCTGGGTGTAAGCGTCGTAAACGCCGTGGGAAAGCTGTTCGCAGTCATCGCAGCCGGTCCAGACCTGCTGGCCCTTCTTGCCCACGATGGTGGCGGTGCCCGTGTCCTGGCAGAAGGGCAGGATTCCGGCGGAGGCCACCTCCGCGTTGCGGAGCATCGTCAGGGCCACGCTCTTGTCATTGGCGCTGGCTTCCGGATCATCCAGAATGGCGGCCACCTGCTTCAGGTGGGCGGGGCGCAGGAAAAGGCCACGTCATGGAAGGCTTCCGCGGCCAGCAGGCGCAGGCCCTCCGGTTCCACCTTCAGCATGGGGTGTCCTTCAAAGTCACCCACGCTCACGTAGTCGGACGTGATGAGGCGGTACTGGGTGTCGTCCTTTTCAATGGGAAAAGGATCCTGGTAATGAAAATCCGGTGTTGCCATAACGGGAGGCAATATAGCGGAGCGCCGCCCCCGGTTCGAGCAAAAAAATCAGGGGCGGTTCAGGCCGGAATCAATCATTAAAAAAGGCTTCTGTTCGCCCAGCGTACGGAAAGGAACGCAGTTTTTAAAGAACCACGGGCTGACGGGAAACAGCATATCCCTGGAGACGTGGTACAGGAATTCCCGGTGCATGCGCCGTTCCTCTTCCGGAGTGAGGATGTAAATGACGGAAATGGGCTGAATGAATGTGATCACGGGGATTCCCCACATCTGCAGCAAGCTGTCTCTGATCTTGAACATCTGGTGAACCTTCCCCTGAAAGACAATCGCCACGGCTACGGTTCCCGCAGGGCTTGCGTCCATGAAGGCATGCATTTTTTCCCATGCACGGGGCAGCAGTTGGCAGGTAATCGTGCCGTCCTGCTCCCGTGCCGCGTACCGGATATCCTCCGGGCCGATCAGGGATTCCGGCCGGATAAAGGCCCAGGATGGAACAGGCTCCGGGAAATCAGGGCGGGTGTAGGGGATGGAGCGGAACCCGCTTTTCAGATGAATGGTTTTCCCTTGCCGGAGTTCCGGGAGGAACCGCTGTTCCAGCTCCGTGCTGCGGGGATGCACGGGATAAACGGCCAGCTTCTTTTTCACCTTCCTCTGCTGTTGTTCCGTGAGCGGCGGAAACTGGGTATTGATGGCCGCGCAGAGGGCATCCAGCTGGCGGTCATCTCCCGGCACGGGAATGAGGGTGGCGTGGGAAGGCATTTTATGGAATACGGGCGTAGACAGGATGGCGCCGCGCAGGACCACGGCCATTCTGTCCTTGCCGGGCCGGAGGGCGGCGCAGGCCTGTTCCAGGTTCCTGTACGCTTCTTTATTCCAAACGATGTCCAGATGCCCCGGATAATCCAGATTGGGGCGTGCGGACTGGGCGTAATCCCCGGTGACGATGGGGGCGTTCCCCAGAAACAGGTATTCCTTCTCCGCGTCTTTTTCTTCCTCCGCGCCCGGGCGGCTCCAGAGCCGGTAGCCCGGTACGGAAAGCGTCCCTTCTTCCACCAGCCGGGCGTTCTCCGGATGGATGACGTACAGGGCCAGATCCCGCGGAATGAAAGGGGTGGTTTTCCCCGTGGCGGCCCGGCGGTTGAGCAGTTCCGCCAAGTTGGCGGCTTCATTCTCCCCGTCCAGTCCGGAAATTTCAAAAGCACGGGAAATAATGGCCTGAACCACCGGGGCCGAATTGACTTTTCCCTGAACGACGACAGCCAGCCTGTCATGTCCCAGCCTCATGGCGGATGTAGCCGTTTTCATGGCCCTCCCTCCCGGCGTGTTCAGGGTGATGTTGAGATGCTCCGGTCTGCTCGGATCGACGCCTGCCCGTTCCACCTCCGCCTCCGTAATGACCGGTTCATCTTTCAGGAACAGACGTTCCCGCTGCATCTTTCCGTGGCGGTCGCGGAATTCATACACATAAGGCGTGTATCCTTCCGGAACCGGTTTTCCTTCCCGGTCCAGCTCCAGGCTGTCCGGATGCACCATCCTGACGGCAATGGAGGGAACGGCCGGCGGAGCCGCCTCCGCACGGGCGGAAAGCGGGAGCCAGAAGGCGGAAATGAACAGCAGGCAGAGTAGTTGTCTCATGGTCAATATGATAGAACCCCTCTAACACGTCAGGCAAGAAAAAAGAGCGGACGGGAGCGGCGCAAGCCCCTGCGGTAATTAATATCCCCATCGGCCCTGCGGACACGCGTATTTTAAATCGTTTGCGGAAACCCATCCCGGTTTCAGTTGCCGCAAGTGTTTGAGCCGTTCCCGGGGCCTTGACAGGAAAATCCCCCGGAACCGCAGGGAGCCGGGGGATTTCAGCCGAAGGGGGGCTCAGCGGGAGGGTGGTGTCCCTGCACGGGGCGCGCCTGCCATATCCGCCATGGGTTATTGCCGCGGCTTGCGGCGGGGAGAAGAAGGTTCGGAGAATGAGGAACTGGAAGAGGAGGAAGGCCTGGGAGCGCCGTACTCCTCCGGAATTTCCGCTGCCAGAGGGATGTCGTTCGGGAGGCTGCTTTCGTCGTCGTAATAATTCTTCATCCTCTTCTGGGCGTCCTTGATCAGGGTGGCTTCCGCCCATTCCTCCACCGTCATGTTGTCTCTTCTGGCGGCTTCTTCGATGAGTTTGTAATCCTCGGCGCTCAGCATGACGGCGAAGGGTTTCCAATGGGCTCTTGCCGCCTCCTTCAGTTTTTTCTCCCTTTCCGTCTTTTCCATCATGAGCCGGATGAGAGCTTCCTTGTCTTTGGGAATGGCTACCTTGGCAAGCCAGTTGCGGACCGTGTTGGGAGACACGAAGCATTCCTCCGCAAAATCATTGCGGGAGATGTTCTGCTGTTTCAGCCAAGCCTTGATCTGCACTTTGAGTTCATCCTGATTCTCACTCATGCATATCTTTGTAACGAAAATGGTGCGATTTTTCAACCTTTTTTGCATAATATCATTTTAACGGTATATTTTCGTTGACTGAAATACCGTTTCAGGTGCATTATTGCATCGTAAGCGGGTTATTGAAGCCCTTATTGCACCAAAAGAAGGATTTTTATGAAGACGGGAAATAAGAAAAAGAGTCAGAAAAAATTCAAATCAAGGGAAAAATGCCGTTATCCGTCCATTTTTTCCGGGATGCGGAAGCGGACGCCCTGAACGTGGAGCGCTGCCAGCTTGATAAGGCTACCCTCATTGCCTGTGCCGTCAAACGTCTCCGGGAAGATCTGGGCAACGTCCCGGATTCCGGTAAAAAACCTTCCGCATGACTCAGGAGATTTACTGGGAACTTCTGGCGTGGCTGTTCCGCTCTTTTCTGGCGGTGACTACCTTCGCCTTTGTCGTGGCCGGGTACCAGGCCCTGCGCTGCCGTCCGCGGGACGGCAGCAAGCGGAGAAAGTAGGGAATGGCAAAAGGTCCGCGGTTCCCCGGCGGCAGGCCGGGGAGGACGCCGGGGAGGTTGACTCACGGCTTCGTCTCCCTTATCTTCCGGGAATGTCCCGCCGTGTTTCGGATGAAGCCGCCCTGTCCGCCATGAGCCTTGAAGAACTCTGGCGCTTGTTTCCCGTCATCCTGAGCGAATCCAGGCCGGAGTGGGCGGAAATCTACCGGAGGGAGAAAGAGATGCTGGAATCGGTGGTGCCCCTCTCGCGCATCAGCCGCCTTTCCCACTTCGGGAGCACGTCCGTTCCGGGCCTGGCGGCCAAACCCACCATTGACATCCTGCTGGAAGTGCGGCCCGATTCATTTGTTTTTGAAACGCTTCCTCTGCTGGAAAAGTGCGGCTACCGGGAAATGCACCGGGACGAAGCGCAGATGCGCCTGGTTCTGGTGAAGGGCTATGCCGCGGACGGCTTCCGGGGGCAGGCGTTCCATCTGCATGTGCGGCCCTGCCGGGATTGGGATGAATTGTACTTCCGGGACTACCTGGCCGCGCATCCGGATGAGGCGGAAAGGTACGCCGCCCTCAAGCGTTCCCTGAAAGAGAAGTTCGAATTCAACCGGGATGCCTATACGGAGGGAAAAACGGAGCTGATCGCCGCCATGACCCGCCGGGGCGAGGAAGAAATGCCCGGCAGGCACGTCCCGGCATAAGGCCGTTAAACCGGGTTGCTTTTTATAGGGCAGGGGATGCGCGGAAAGACGGAAGGAAAGGGCAGGCGGACATTCCAAACTTGCTTGATGGTGAAACTTCCATTGTCGTCCACAAGGGCATGGATTTGGCACGACCTTTCCGGAGGGACATCTGCTTTGAACCACCCTTTCCATGTTTGGGAAACTGCCCAAAGAGCGGAAGTCTAATTTTTATCCTTCCGGGCAATACTCGCCCGCCGCGGCATTAAAAAGCCTGCTTCCGGCTGTTCGAGCCATGGATACGTTTATTTTGGCGGCGGGAAGAGGATTAAGCCGGTTGGAAAGGAAGGCCTTTCCGGGGGTGAAAGAAATTCCGCCGCTTCCCGCAGCGTGGATGAGGCTGAATGACAGGCATGTTTTTAAGGTCCGCTCCGGATGGAAATCCGTATTGCCAGAAGTGGGGAATGGCGGTAACATTCCGCCGCTATGAGTATTGAGAGTTTCGCAAACCAGCATGTGCTGGAATTGGTGGCTTACCAGCCGGGCAAGCCCATTGAGGAGACGGCCCGGGAACTGGGCCTGGATCCCCATGATATTGTGAAACTGGCGTCCAATGAGAACCCGCTGGGGCCGTCCCCCAAGGCGGTGGAGGCCATTGCCCGCGCGGCGGCAGGCGTGAACATTTATCCGGACGGCGCGGCCTTCCGCCTGCGCTCCGCCATTGCGGAGTTCTGCGGCGTGGAGTTTGGCCAGACGGTGGTGGGCACGGGCAGCAGCGAGGTGATTGAGCTGATGTGCCATGCCCTGCTGAATCCCCGGGCGGAGGTAGTGGCCGCCAGGCACGCCTTTTCCATGTACCCCATCATGTCCAAGCTGTTCGGCGCCACGTACGTGGAAGTGCCCAACAAGCCGGACTGGACGCACGATCTGAACGGCTTCCTGGATGCCGTTACGGACAAGACGCGCATCGTGTTCATTACGAATCCCACCAATCCCGTGGGCACCGTCGTGACCCAGCAGGAGATTGACGATTTCATGGCGAAGGTGCCGGAACACGTGCTGGTGTGCTTTGACGAGGCGTACCGGGAGTTTTCCGACAATCCGCCGGATACCCTCAAGTTCGTGAGGGAAGGCCGCAACGTGATTGTTCTCCGCACCTTCTCCAAGGCTTACGGCCTGGCGGGCCTGCGCGTGGGCTACGGCATTGCCCCGGAACACGTGTGCAGCATGCTGCACAAGGCGCGCGCGCCGTTCAACCTGCACGTGCTGGCGCAGGAGGCGGCCCTGGCCGCCCTGAAAGACCGGGAGCACGTGCGCCGCACCGTGGAGAACAATGCCGAGGGCATGCGTTTTTACGAACAGGCTTTCCGGGACATGGGGCTGGAATGGATTCCCAGCCAGGGCAATTTCATCCTGGTGAAGGTGGGGCAGGGCAGGAAGGTGTTCCAGGACATGCTGGCCAGGGGCGTGATCGTCCGCGCGCAGGACGGCTACGGGCTGCCGGAGTGGATCCGCATCAGCATAGGCACCCCCGCCGAAAATGCCCGTTGCATTGAAGTTTTGAAGGAAGTACTTTAAACAGTTTCGCCGTTTTTCCTGTCTCACCTTTTATGATCTCTCCGGAACAGTACATTGACGGTCTTGAATGGCGTTACGCCTGCAAGAAGTTTGACCCCGAAGCCCGCATTGAGAAACCCACCTGGCATGCGCTGGCGGAAAGCCTGCGCCTCAGCCCGTCTTCCCTGGGTCTTCAGCTCTGGAAGTTTGTGGTGGTGACGAACAAGGAATTAAAGGCGCGCCTGCGGGAAGTCTCCTGGAACCAGTCCCAGGTGGAGGACTGCTCCCATTACGTGGTGCTTTGCGCCCGCAGGACGGCCACCCAGCGGGACGTGGACCGCTACCTGGCCCAGATTGAGTTCACGCGCCACCCGTCCGCGGAAAAGCTGGCTTCCTCCGCTGATTTCTATACTGGCTATGTAAAATCCCTGACTCCGGAAAAAATGCACACCTGGCTGGATTGCCAGGTGTACATTGCCGCAGGCTTCCTGCTCAGCGCGGCCGCCGCCCTGCGGGTGGATTCCTGCACCATCGGCGGCATGGACCGCGATAAGTATGATGAGATTCTGGGCCTGGACGGCACGCCGTACCGCTCCGTGGTGAGCGTGGCGCTGGGCTACCGCGCGAAGGACGACGATTACGCCCGCGAGGCCAAGGTGCGCTTCCCCGCCGGGGAGGTGATCGACATCCGCGCCTGATTTCTCCTTCCCTTTTCCCCCTGTCCGGGGCCGGATTTCCTGATTGGAGGTCCGGCCCCTTTTTTTGTCCGGCAGGGCGTTTACCTTCCGGGCGCATGGTCTTTTTCCCGCGTCCGGAGCGTGCCTGTTTTTTAATCTCGCCAAGAACGGGATGTTTGAGATAATAACTTGCCTGAACAAGATTGGCCGGTCCTCCCGGGCCCGGTGGTTTTCCTTCATGAAACCTGACGCGCGGCAATCCGCCCGGCGGAATGCCTGCCCGGACGGCGGAACGAAGGAGAATTCACCCGCTTTTTCCCCTTTCCCTGCAAGAAAAGGACGGCGGGCGCGTAGTTCTTGGCACGAATCAGATCCTCCTTTTCCCTGAAACGACACGATAACATGAAGAAGAACCTATTCCTGATGATCGCCGCTTTTGCCGCATCTCCCTTGATGGGGCAGGACGCCAAGCAGATTGCGGATTCCCTCACCATCCCTCCGATGAAAGCGGGCGCAAAACAACTGCCGATGCCAAGCGCCTCCGGAGCCCAGATCAAATTCCTGGGGGCCGACTATGAGCAGCTTGTTAACAGCAAGGGAAAGATAGCCCCCGTTATTTCAGACACCCCCGTCAACGTCAGCTTCAAGGTGACCAAGGACGGCAAGGAAGCCATCAGCAAGGATTATGAAATCATGCTGCAGGCCCCGGACGCCGCCCAGGGCAATCCCAAGCCGCGTATCATTCCGGAAATCCTGCAATGGAAGGGCGGCCAGGGCGAGTACAAGCTGGGGAACACGGTTTCCGTAGCCTGCCCGGAAAAAGAGCTGGCGCAGATATTCACGGCTGATCTGGAAGACGTGGCGGGGAAGAAGGTCAAGCTTGTCCCGCCCGGCGCGAAGGCGGATATTTCCTTTTCCCCCTGCTGAAAGGCGGCAACCTGGGCAAGGAGGGGTACAGGCTCCAGGTGACCAGGGACGGCGTCCGCATTGGCGCGGCTACGCCCACCGGGCTGTTCTGGGGCACGCGCACGCTGCTGCAGATGCTGCGCCAGACCCCCGGCAGCGTTCCCTGCGGCACGGCAGTGGATTTCCCGCGCTATGAGCTGCGCGGCTTCATGCTTGATATTGCGCGTACGCCCTATCCCCTCAGCTACCTCAGGGACGTGATCCGCACCATGGCCTGGTACAAGATGAATGACCTGCACCTGGTCATCAACAATAACTTCATTTTCCATGAAATGTATGTGGACAAGGGCCGCGATCCGTTCAAGGAGCTCTATGCCGCCTTCCGCCTGGAATCCAACATGAAGGGCAAGGACGGCGTTCCTCTTACGGCGAAGGACCTTTTCTACACCAAGAAGGAGTTTGCGGATCTGGTGGATTACGCCGACCGCCGCGGCATCAGCATCGTTCCGGAGGTTGACACTCCCGGTCACGCGCGTTCCTTCACCCGCCTGCGCCCGGACCTCATTTACAAGGGACCCATGAACCATGAAAAGCGCCGCAGCGAGATGCTGGACGCCGCCAACCCGGAGACGATCAGCCTGGTGGGCAAGGTATTTGACGAGTATTTGCTGAAAGACCCCAAACTGGGCCGCCCGGTGTTCGGCAGCAAGGTGGTGCATGTGGGCGCGGACGAGTTTTACGGCAACAAGGAGGATTACCGCCATTTTGCGGACGCCGTGCTGAAGCATGCCCTGAAGCGCGGTTATACGCCCCGCATCTGGGGCAGCCTGAGTACCAAGCCCGGCAAAACCCCCGTGGTGAGCAAGGGCGTTCAAATGAACCTCTGGAGTACCGGATGGATGAGGGCCTGGGAGGCTGTGAACCAGGGCTATGACGTCATCAATACCAATGACGGCGCCCTGTACGTGGTGCCCTACGCCAACTATTACCGCATGGACAGGAACCACAAGGGGCTTTATAATAACTGGATTCCCAACCGCATCGGGAATGAAACCCTGCCTTCCGGCCATCCCCAGCTCATCGGCGCGGCTTTTGCCGTCTGGAATGATGAGACGGACCTCAAGCACTCCGGCTATGCCCCCTATGACATTTGGGGCGTTATTTCCGGCTCCATGGACGTGCTGGCCCAGAAGATGTGGGGGAAGGCCAAGGCTCCGGATTCTTTTGAAGAGCACCGGGAGCTGGTCAAGGCCATCGGGGAAGCCCCCCGTACCAACCCCCTCCACAAGTGGAAGGATTCCAAGCCCTTCTCCGTGGTTCCGGGCAAGCTGCCCCAGCAGTTGAACCAGCCCGCCCTGGGGCCCGGCTACCGCCTCACCATGGAGCTTGAGCTTTCCGCCGCTCCGGAAGGGAAGGAGCAGGTTCTGCTTTCCGGCCCGGAAGGGGAGCTGTTCGCCGTCATGAAGGACGGCACCATGGGCTTCCGGCGGGATGACTCTCTGGGGAATTCTCCTTCGGCGCCAAGCTGCCCGTCGGCAAGAAGGTGAAGGTGGAAATTGTGGGAGAGCCGGAAAAACCACCCTCCTCATTGACGGCAAGCCTGCGGGCACCATGGTGCTCAAGAGCTTCCGCAATCCGGACGAAAACTTTGAACCCCGCACGAAGGGCGTGCGCTCCACCTTCGTTCTCCCGCTGAAGGTGCTCGGCTCCTCCTTCCAGGGGAAGGTGTTTGATCTGAACGTCCAGCCGTTGTAACGGCCCGTGCCGGAAGCGGCGCGGGCCGGATAATCCCGGGCGGCTTCTTCCGGAGCCGGGCGGCCTCATGCGCCGCACTCTTTCCAGCGCCCCGCAGTCTCCGGACTTGCGGGGCGTTCCTGTTCCCGGCGCCGTTCTGGAGCGCCGGAGATGGGGAAGTTCCGCGCAGCGGTTCAGTCCCGCATGCCCCTGTACCTCATGGGGCGGTAGCCGCTGTTCTCCAGCATGGGGCGGCTGAAAACGCGCTCCGCGCACTTCCAGACCGGCAGGGGGGCGGCTTCACTGCCCAGGAACCGGTCTTTTTCCGCTCCCTCCCAGCGGATGAACAGGAGCACATGGCGTCCCGGAGCAATCAGGATGTCCCCCGTTTTCAGCTCATCCCAGGAGGGGAGGGAAATGGAAAGAGCGGGGAGCTCCCGTGTGGAAAATGGCCTGGACAGGCGCCAGCAGCGGGAGACGAAGCCGGAGCAGTCCACCCCGGCGGCAAAGCGGCTGGCGGCGGCATCCCCCGCGGCCTGCTTTTCCGGGGTGCCCATGTCCCCGGCCGCGGCGGGGGCGCCCCCGTTGGCGGCATCCGCCTTCAGGCGTTCGGCGAACTGCCGCGGGGTGTCGAACCCGCCCCATTTGTACGGCATGCCGGTGGAACGCGCGCCGGGCCGCCACCACGCGCCGGCATGGCCTCCGGCTGCGGAGGCGTCCGGCGTGTCTATCCGGATGCCGTCCTCGTCCGTCCCGTGGCGGACGTTCCGGGAGAGCCCCGCCAGGCCATGGAAGTATAAGCCCGGCTGGTTTCCAGGGCTTCACGGCGGGTGACGGAAGAAGCGGGAGGCAGGATTTCCGGCGCGCCGGGAACACAGGCCCCCAGGCAGGCGGAGAGGGTGAGCAGCGTCAGGGTGTTGGTCATGGACTGCATGTGTAGCCACTTCCCGCCGCGGAGGCAAGGATGATTGCAGGAGAACGCTTTTTATTCGGAAAACGAACGGTCTGGAAGCTTGACTACCGGGTGGAATATGTGAAAAAGGGGTTAACTGAGGCGGAAAGGAATGGAAGAGGTTTCCGTTCGCCCTCCCGCTTCCCATCGCCTTGCATTTTTTATGGACGAAGAACAACAAATCATCCAGGAGCCGGTTCAGGAACCCGCCCCTGAAAAACAGCCCGACAAGACCCAGGCCACTCTTACGGCGGTTTCTCCGCTGGTGTCCGTCTTTTTCGGTTTCTCCACCGGCGTGAACATCATTCCGCCCCTGATCTGCTGGCTGGTCTGGAAGGATGCCAACCCCCTGGTGGACAAGGTAGGAAAGAATGTTCTGAATGCCCAGATTTCCTGGGCGATTTATTCGATTGCGGCCTTCCTGTTATGTTTTGTCCTGATCGGCTTCGTGCTGGCTCCCGCGGTCGTCATCGCGTGGATTGTTTTCGCCATTATCACTGCCGTCAAGGTGGCGAACGGGGATTACGATTACGTGGCGCCCCTCACGATTACGTTCCTGAAGTAACGTTTTTTCCACTTGCCCATTTATGAAAAAGCCGCCGGCATTCTGCGCCGGCGGCTTTTTTGCGGAATGGGATCCGTTTTCCGGAGAGGTTCAGATGGGCATGTCCTTTTCACTGCCGCCGTACATGAACGTATGGAGCAGGCGCGTGACCTGGTTCTGTTCCGCGCGCAGCTGGGCGGAGGGGGCGCAGCGCGGCGTACGTCAGGCTGTCATGCCCGGTGAATTCCCTCATGTGGAAGCCCTGGAAGCTGGTCATGGGTTTGCTGTCATGGAAGAGCTTGCCCCTCCGGAGCAGTTCGTCAAAGACGTGTTCCGCCTCCCGCGTGCGCGTCAGCGCGTTTTCCGGATGGGGCACGCGGATGACCAGCGCGCCGCCGTCCCCGCGGAAGTTGATGCCCGCTCCGGCCATGACGTCCGCGGAAGGCTGGCTGGTAACGCTGCCCAGAAGCAGCACGCCGTCATCTATCAAATGGATGCGGCTGGCGTGGGCTTCCTCCTTCACGTGCAGCACGCCGCCGTAAATGTGGGTGGATACGCTGCCGGAAAGTTTTTTGATGCGCATCAGGCCGTGCTTGATAACGAGTTCCGAGCCCTCGGCGGGCAGGTCCACTTCTGAGGCGAAGAGCCAGCCGTCCGTCATGGCGATTCTGCCTTCATGCTCTCTGGAGCCCTGAATGCGGCCCTGGCCCATCAGAAGGCGGCCGCCGTTGATCTCCAGGCTGCCGTTGGCCTTGTTTCCCAGGAAAACGGTCATGTGGTCCGGCAGGTTGCCCAGGAGCGTCATGGTGCCTCCGTTACGGATGACCAGGTGGGCGGTGCGGTGCCCGTGGTCCGGCTGGTTGGGACCTCCCACGTAAACGGGCGCGTTGATGATGTAAAGATTGCCGCCGGAATCAACGGTGAGGGAATCCTGAATGTCCGTCTGGCCCTGCACCACGTCATTGCTGATGGTGACCGGGCACATGTAGGAGACGCGGTTCATGGATGAGGCTGAAAGCGGCATCATCCCTGTTAGAATGAATGGGTTGATATTGCTCATGACGCTGGTTACATAGTTGGTTTGACGTTTGAGGCGCGGTGGATGCGCGCCAATGGTATTAGACCGTCCGGGCGGGTAAAATGTTCGGGTAAATTCACCTTATTTTCTTCCGGACGGGAAAAGCGCGGTTCATTCCCATTCCACCCGGGTCAGTTCCAGTTCCCGTCCCCGGAGGATGGCCAGGGCGGGGTCTCCGCAGCCGGGGCAGATGTAGCCGTGCTCCGTGAAGGAAAAAAATCCGCGCTGCAAGCGTCGCAGCGGCACAGGGCCTCCACCCACGTGACGTCCAGGGCGGCGTCCTGCGCGGCATACGCGTCCTTCAGGGCCAGGAAGGCGGATTGCAGGGCTTCCGGCACCACGCCGCTCAGGCTGCCGATGGTCATGTGCACGCGCATCAGCCGGGTTCCCCCGTTCTTTTCCATGAGCCGCCGGGCCATGTCCAGCGCCCCCTCCATGATGCCTACTTCATGCATGCGCGTCTTTCCGGGCCTGGTATTCCTCCAGGGCGCGGGCGATGAGGGTTTCCACCAGGTCCAGCGCCTGCGGCACGGCCTCCCGCACTTCCGCGGACATGGGCTGGCAGAAGTCCGTATGCCCGGCCTCCACCCCCACCAGCGTGATGATGCGCGGCAGGGTTCCGCACAGCTGGGCCGCGCCCAGCACTTCCTTCATGCCGATCTGGTGCGGTGAGATGACGCGGGAGAAATGGCGGGGGAGTTCGTCCCGGCTGCGCGTGACGACGGTTCCGGGCCGGGCCCCCGTCTTGACGGCGTCCAGCAGGATGACCGTATCCGCGTCTTCCAGCAGGGGCAGCAGGGTCATTCCCAGCGTGCCTCCCTCCTCCACATGGACCAGCGGGCCGTAGTCCCGTTCCTGAAGACGGTGGGCAAGCTCCACGCCTATGCCGTCATCCCCCATGAGCGGGTTGCCCACGCCCAGCACGAGCACGGGATAGGCGTTCCCCTTCACGGGGCAGCCCCGGAGTTCTTCCGTATATTCCTCGGATTCCATGGAAAGTGCGGGGGAAAGGCAGTTATTCATCCCGGAATTTGACGCCCTTGCGCAGCCAGCGCCCTCCGCTGAACATGGAGGAGATGGTGCCGTCCCGGTCCACGTTTCCGGAGAGGATGGAAAGGTACACATGAACCATGGCGAAGATGATGAAGCACCACATGCCGATCAGGTGCACCAGGCGCACGTACGGAACCCCTATCAGGTCGTTCAGGGGCATGAACCAGTGGTAGAACCAGTGGCGCGGCTCATACAGGGCGTACAGGGCCAGCCCGGTCACCACCATGGTGGTGAACAGGACGTAGACGCCCGTGTACGTCCACTGCTGTAAAGGATTGTGGCCGATGTAGCGGGGGCCGTCATAACTGCGGGCGAACACGTAGTCCACCGCCGTGGTGAAGAGGTCCTTCCACTGCTGCCTGGAGATGGGGAAGAGGGCCCGGAAGCTCTGGTACTTGTTGGAGGCCATGAAGAAGCAGGAGAAGCGCAGCATCATCACCACCACCAGGGTCCACCCCAGCGCGTAGTGCACGAAGCGGAGCGTGCCGAACTGGAAGGCCCCGTGCAGGTCCCCCATTTTCAGGAACCACCCTTCCGCAATGCAGATGCCGGTGGAAGCCAGCCCGATGATGCAGAACACCCAGGTCCAGTGCAGCACGCGCAGCGGCCAGTCCCAGACGTGGAAGTAGCGGAAATTGGCCTTGGCCATGGAAAGGCGGCGCACGTCTCTCATGGCGTGCATGGGCACCACGCCCAGCAGGCGCCACGGCGCGCCGGGCCGGTGGACGGCCACGGCCACGGGTTCAAAGCCGGAGGGGGAGTATTCCTCAAAAGCCTTGTTCATGCGCTCTTTTTCCAGATGGCTGACTTCACACAGCTTTTCCAGGGCCTTCAGGCTGCCGCGGGCCACCATGAAGGGGGCGGCGTCCTCCTTGTCCGCGGCTTTCAGCATGGCCGTGCTGTACGGCCTTTCCCGGGAGGGAGCCTCCCAGGAATTCTCCTGCTGGGCGTAGGGGAGGGCCACGCCCCGTTCCCGCGCGGCGTGGAGCAGGCCAGGTCCCCCGGGTCCGTGCTGCCGTTGGGGGAGGCGCACACGGCCAGGGCCAGGATTTCCTCCGGCGTGTAAACCGGGCTGGCCGGAATGGCGTCCTCCACCGCCAGGGTGAGGTCTTTGTCGATAAGAGTCGTTTTCACGGGTCCTGTCTGGTCAGAATGGCCTCCCCTTCTTCGTCAAACAAGTGGACGGCGCAGGATTGGCACGGGTCATAGCTGTGAACGGTGCGCAGGGGTTCCACCGGGCGGGTGGGGTCCACCAGCGGGTGTTTTCCGGTATGGGCCAGGGAATATTCGTACGGCCCCATCTGCCCCTCCGCGTCGCGGCCGGAGCTGTTCCAGGTGCTGGGCACCACGGCCTGGTAGTTCACCGTCTGGCCGTTTTCAATCCGTACCCAGTGGCTCAGGCTGCCGCGGGGCGCTTCCACCCAGCCCACGCCCTTGCAGGAGGAGGGCCAGGTTTCCGGCTCCCATTTTTCCGGGTTGAAGGTGGCGGTTTCCCCGTTCTTGATGCGGTCCGTCATCTCCTGGAGCTGGTTCACCATCATGTCCACGTTGATCAGGGCGTCCAAGGAGCGGCCGTACACGCGGCCCAGCGTGGAGTTCAGGAAGGCGTTGTCACGGGGAATGCCCAGCTTGTCGCAGGCGGCGTCCACCCGCTCCACGATGGCGGGCACGCCCTGGGCGTAGCCGATCATCATGCGGGCGTTCGGGCCCACGGCCATCGCGTGGCCGTCGTAGCGCGGGGCTTTCACCCAGGTGTACTGCGGATGGTCGGAGAGCCACTTGTAGGGCGGCCTGGGGCCGTTGTAATCCGCGTTCGTCTCCCCGTCGTACGGGGCCAGGCCCGCGTCCCGGCCTTCCGTGTACTTGTACCAGGCGCTGGTGACGAATTCCTTGATCTTGTCCTGGTCAAAGGGAAGCACGTTTTTATAGTCCCCGTTCAGCAGGACGCCGGGCTTGATCATCCCCTTGCCGGCGGGAGCTCCGGTGTTGATCTCGGACGGGTCCCCGGTGCAGAAAAAGTTGGGGTTGGACGCGCCGATGTGGGCGTAATCCTTGTAAAATCCGGCGATGGCCACGATGTCCGGGTAGTACACCTTGTGGATGAAGTCGTGGCAGGTCTGCACCAGCTGTTTCAGGTAGCTCAGGGCAAACTGGTTGATGGCCTGGTCATTGTTCATGTTGATGGCGCAGGCCATGCCGCCCACCAGGAAGTTCGGGTGCGGGTTCTTGCCGCCCAGGATGGTGTGGATCTTGATCATGTCCCGCTGCCAGACCAGGGCCTGGAGATAGTGCGCCACGCCCAGCAGGTTCACCTCCGGCGGCAGCTTGTAGGCCGGGTGGCCCCAGTAGCCGTTCGTGAAAATGGAGTACTGGCCGTGGGCGATGGAGTCCTTCAGCTTTTTCTGCACCCCGGCAAAGTACGTGGCGGAGGACAGGGGCCAGTCTGAAAGGGATTTGGCGATGGCGGCGGTTTCCTTGGGGTCCGCCTTCAGGGCGGACATCACGTCCACCCAGTCCATGGCCTGGAGCTGGTAGAAGTGGATGACGTGGTCCTGGATGCCCAGGGCGCCGCTGACCAGGTCGCGCATGAGGCGGGCCTGGACGGGCACCGGGTATTGCAGGGCGTCCTCCACCGCGGCCAGGGCCGCAATGGCGTGCGTGCCCGTGCAGACGCCGCAGATGCGTTCCACGAAGGCCCATACGTCCCGCGGGTCCCGCTTGCAGGCGATCACCTCAATGCCGCGGTACTGCGTGGTGGAGGTCCAGGCGTTCTTGATGACGCCGTCTCCGGCCTCCATCTCCACGCGCAGGTGGCCTTCAATGCGCGTCACCGGGTCAATGACCACCCGGCTGGATTCCGGAACGTCCGCTGATGTGTAATTGCTCATGGTAATCTGGTGGTGAAAGCTTCTGGTTATTCTTCAGTTTCCTTGTCGGGCGAGCCGGGAGCGTCCCCGAAGGCGGGCAGGGAGACGTTTGCCTCCTCCTTCATGTGCTGCTTCTTGTAATGGATGGCGGAACCTACGGCATGGGCGGCGATCGCCGCGCCCGCGCCGGCCACGCCCACGGCCCCGATCACGTTGGCGGAGGCCTCCACGCCGAAGCCGTTCACGTTCGGCAGCGTCTTGTAGAAGGGGGTCATGCGGTCAAAGAAGTACAGCTCCGTGCAGCCGATGCACGGGTGGCCGGACTGGATGGGGAAGCTGACGCCTCCGTTCCACTTCACGATGGGGCAGGGGGAAAACGTATCCGGCCCCTTGCAGCCCACCTTGTACAGGCAGAAGCATTCCCGCGCGTTCTCATCGTCAAACACGTTGACGAACTGGCCGGCGTCAAAGTGGGCGCGGCGCGGGCAATTGTTATGGATGCGGGTGCCGTACGCCATCAGCGGGCGCGTCTCCAGGTCGCATTCCGGGGCGCGGTCAAAGGTCAGGATGTACATGATGACGGCGGTGATCACGTCCCCGATGGGCGGGCAGCCCGGCACATTGATGACCGTGCGGTCTGTCAGGATGTCCCGGATGCCCACGGCCCCGGTGGGGTTGGGGCGGGCGGCCTGGATGGAGCCGAAGTACGCGCAGGAGCCCACCGCCAGGATGTAGGAGGCGTTTTCCGCGCAGTGGCGCAGCATGTGCTCCACCGTATCCCCGGCCACGGTGCAGTACACCCCGCCGTCGTTGACCGGGACGGAACCGTTGATGACGAGGATATGGGGTTCCTTGATGGCCTCTTCCAGGGCGGCGTTGGCCGCGTCCCCGGAGGGGGCCATCAGCAGCTCCACGTAAGGCATGGAGACGGCGGAAAGCACCATGTCCCCGATCTCCTCGTTATAGCTGCGGATGGTGCTTTCCAGGCACCCGGTGCATTCCTGGAGCTGGAGCCAGATGACCACCGGGCGTTTCAGGGCGGCCATCTTGTCCGCAATCTCCTGGGCGTTGGAAACGCCTCCCGTCACGGTGGCCACACCCATCAGGGCGATCATTTTCAGGCACCATTTATTGAATTCGCGCCGGCTGACGCCGCGGCGCTCCATGTGTTCCCCCAGGGTTTCCCCGGGACGCCATGTGGTTAAAATCTCATGATTCAGGGAGGCCTGCTCCGCCTCCTGCATGGAAGGTTGCTGCGTGCGCTTCATGTGCGTGGTCCAAATAAATCGTTTCCATTTAGACACGATTTCCGGGAAATGCGATCAATATTTTCCAATTTTTCAGGGGCTGCCCCTACCAGGACCAGACGTTCTGGATTTGGAAAACCACGGCCGTCTGGCCCCTGCGGCCGTTGACGGGATTCTTGACGAGCTGAATGTCAGGCTGGAGCGTCATGGTGGGCGTCACCTGGGCCACATAGGTTAGTTCAATGCCGTATTCATTCTTGTTCACGTACGGGCCGTTCTTTTTGGCGCCCTGCTGCCAGAGGAAGCCCAGGCCCAGGTAGCCGTCATTGGAGGCGCCTTTTCCGCGGAAGGGGGAGAGGAGCACCAGCCCCGTGGTGGCCGCGCAGCGCACGCCGGTCAGCGTGGCGGCGTCATCGCTGGCCCAGCCGCCGCGGAAGAACCAGCCCAGGTGGCTGCTGCGGCCAAGCTGCTGCTGGAAGTTCACGGCCACGCCGCCGCCGTTTTCACTGTTGCTGGTGGTGAAGAAGGGCTGGAGGCGGTACACGCCGGAACCCATGCCGCAGAAGTCCTCCGCCACGTAGCCGAATTCAAGCACGTTCGTCCAGTTGTCCGAGTTCAGGTTCCTGAACGGGTTGTGGTTCTGAGTCATGTTGTTGGCGGCGGTGGCTCCCATCACGTAAAAGGAGGTGGTGGGCTGCCATGCGAAATGGAAGCCCAGGGAGTTGTCCGTCAGGGGCAGCATGGGGTTGTTGCCGAAGACGCTGTTGGTCAGGTTATTGTTGTGTGAGTTGGCGTAGGCGTTGTGGTCCATGTAATTGGTGGTGTCCAGCTGGCCCGCCATCAGCAGGAGCTTGCCGCCCGCTCCCACCCATGCCAGGCTCAGGTTGCTGAGGTGGGGGTCCGGCCCCTGGAAGGAACTGGTGGGATTCTGGAGGGAGCCCAGCGTGGTGGCGGGGCCCTTGCTCCCTTCATTGAAGTCAAAGCCGTTGCCGAAGTCGAACTCGGAGGCCAGGTACAGGCCGCTCCCCGTGGAGTTGTTGCGGAAAATGGTGATATTGGTCAGCAGGGAGCCGTTATAGGAGGGGAAATCCGTCTTTCCGTTCAGGCCGCCGCCCGTCAGTCCCGTGTAGTTGAAGCCGAACTGGGCGGAATAGGTGATGCCGTATCTGGACAGGGCGGTCTTGATCTTCTGCGCCCCGGTGGAAATCATGTCTTCACGGATCCAGGCGTTCGGTTCCGCGCAGGTGTTGCCGAAGACGTAGGAACTGTCCAGATACGGCATCATCTTGAGAGGCTTGGCCGCAAACCATTCAATGCCGGGGGCGGAGGGCCTGGCCTCATGCTGGAGAAGAACGCTGGGCCTGGTGGGAACGCCGGGCGTCCTCTTGGTGATTTGTTCTTCCGGACGCATGCCCTTCAGCAGGCTGGGGCTTATTTCCCTGCCTTCCAGGGTTTTCACGCGCAGGCCGCGTTCCGTGTTCAGGTAGGGAGGCGTGGTCGTCACTACGGGTGCGGGCTGCTGGGCCAGGACGGGATCGCAGGAGGCCACGACGGCGACGGCGCACAAGGAGGGAAGCATGACATGTTTCATATAGACAATCAGACAAGACAGCAGACGGAAGTGTCATAACTCAACTGAAATGCTGACACGAATACCTGTTTTTTCCCGCCTTTCCGCAAAAAGGGAAGACTGCCCCTCCCGCCGCCTCATTCAACCGGGCATGAGCAAGCAGATGCGGTTCTCCGTTTCTTGGCGTCCGTGCCGCCGTATTCCAAACAGCGTGGAGGGGGAGGAAGGAGGAAAGGCATGCCCCCTGTTCCGTCCCGGATTCCCTTGGTTGACAGTTGGCCGTGGAAACGCTTCCATAGAAGAACGAGAATGGGAATATGAGAGAAGGAAGGGAGGGCTTTGAAGGTAAAAAGGCTGGTTATAACCGGGCTCCTGTACGGATTTCAATAGAGAGTGGAGAGTGGAGAGTGGAGAGTGGAGAGTGGAGAGTGGAGAGTGGAGAGTGGAGAGTGGAGAGTGGAGAGTGGAGAGTGGAGAGTGGAGAGTGGAGAGTGGAGAGTGGAGAGTGGAGAGTGGAGAGTGGAGAGTGGAGAGTAGGGGCGCAAAGAAAAAGGCGGAGAAGGCAGAAAAAAAGAGGGCCGTTCCGCGCTGGGGAAGCGGAACGGCCCTTGAAGGTAAAGGGAGGCTTGGGAAAGCCGGAATAGGGGGGTTATTTCACGGCGATCGTCTGTTCGCGGTCGGGGCCCACGCCCACGGTCGTGACGGGGCAGCCGATGAGCTCGCTCATGCGCTTGACGAATTTCCTGGCGTTTTCCGGAATCTCTTCCCAGGAACGGCAGGCGGAGATGTCCTGCATCCAGCCGGGCACCGTTTCATACACGGGCTTGCAGCGTTCCCATTCGTCCACCGTGGCGGGCGGATAGGCCAGGATTTCACCGTCCAGGTCATAGCCTGTGCAGATTTTGATTTCCGGGCACTTGTCGTAGCCGTCCAGGTTGGTCATGGCCATTTCGTCAAAGCCGTTGAACATGGCGGAGAAGCGGAGCAGCACGCCGTCCGCCCAGCCGCAGCGGCGGGGACGGCCCGTAGTGGCGCCGAATTCGCGGCCCATGCTGTGCAGGTGGTTGGAGATTTCTTCATCTTCCGTGACGAAGGGGCCGGAACCCACGCGGGTGGTATAGGCCTTGCACACGCCGATGATGCGGTCAATCTTGTGCGGCGGAACGCCCGTGCCGGTGCAGGCGCCGGCGGAAGAGGTGTTGGAGGAGGTGACGAACGGGTAGGTGCCGAAGTCCACGTCCAGGTAAGCGCCCTGGGCTCCTTCAAAGAGGATGCTCTTTCCGGAGGCCACGGCTTCATGCATGACCGGGATGGTATTGGTGATGTGGGGGCGCAGCACGTTCGCGGCGGCAGTCACTTCCGCCACCATTTTTTCTTCATCCATGGAGGGAAGGCCCATGCGTTCCATTTCCGCGTTCGCCATCTTGATGCGGCGGCGCAGCACTTCGTCAAAAATCCTGGGATCCCTCATGTCCGCCATGCGCACGCCTATGCGGCGGGCCTTGTCCGCGTACGTGGGGCCAATGCCGCGCTTGGTGGTGCCGATGGCTTTTTTGCCGAGGGCGGATTCCTGGGCGGCGTCCATTTCCTTGTGGAAGGGGAGGACCACGTGGGCGCGGTCGGAGATGAGAAGGTTGTCCTTCGTGATGGAGACGCCCTGGCCGCGGAGTTCATTGATTTCTTCCACCAGGCCGATGGGGTCCAGCACCACACCATTACCGATGACGCAAAGCTTGCCCGGCCACAGGATGCCGGAGGGGACAAGGTGAAGGATGTACTTCTTCCCGTTGGCGATTACGGTATGGCCCGCGTTGTTGCCGCCCTGGCCGCGTGCCACCACGTCGGCGGATTCCGTCAGGAAATCGATCATTTTGCCCTTGCCTTCGTCGCCCCATTGGGAGCCGATAATAATGGTATTCATGATAAAAATGGAACTCGGAGACCTTAATGAGATTCCCTCCTTATGGCAAGACAATCTTACAAAGTTGTTAAGTTTTCCTGATAAGATGAGTTTGAAGAAGGGAAACGTTCCGGGGAGCGGAGCGGGAAGGATGAGCGTGGCTGTGCCGGATTATCCGGGTTCAGGACAGGGAATGAGGCAGGGAAGGCAATGCCGGAGGAGGAAACCGAAAGAACATGCAATCGTAAAAGGAAACGGTGGAAATGCTGATTCACGGTGGTTTTGCGCCTCCGGCGTCCTGGGAGCCGGAAGATTCCCGCCTCTCGCAGGTAAAAGCTTTTCCGGAGCGCAGAGGCGGCTTTTCTTTCAAATACCCGTCGCTCCGCTCCGGCGGAGGCTGCGATGAGGGACGGAGGCCCTCATTTCCAGGGGCGGCCGGACGTGAAAAGAACGATGGAAGTGTTTGCTAACCGCATATTTGCGGTTTCCGCCCAATACCCAGGGCATCCGTAAGGGGAAACTTTTCCTTCCTGTAAAACCTCCCCGACAGGTAGCAGGTAAGCCGCCGTTGGAAAAGCACTGGAGAGTGGCCGCACAGACTTTTTAAAGAGGAGGTCAGCGGAAATGCAGGGCGGAGCGGTGCGCCTCCGCGGGAACCAGCGTTTTCCAGATGTCTTCATCCGCGGCGATCATGCGCTGGATGTCCCGCGGCGTGTGGCGCAGCAGGAATTCATTGAAGAAGGGGACGTCAACCACCAGGCCGTTCGCCAGGAAGTGCTGGTACAGGTGCACGTATTGTTCCGGGGCGCGGAAGGTGCGCGCCGTGACGAATTCCCCGGATTTGCGGTTGAGCCAGGGAGAGACGTACAGGCGCGTCTTGTTCTGGAAGGTGCGGCCGAAGGATTCCAGGATGCCGCCGGGGATGTCCTCCGTCCATTTTTCCTTGAACAGTTCGTTCAACAGGCCGATGGAGAGGGCGATGGCGATGGGCTCATTCGTGTAGCGCGCCAGCAGCTCGGACAGGTTGTCAAAACGGGCCATCTTGGTAATCAGCACGTTCTTGCCCAGGGCTTTCAGGCTGTCCGCGCGGTCCAGGAATTCCAGATGGTCCACGTCCCCGCCGCGGAGCAGGTTGTTCATGGATATTTCACAGATTTCCAGGCAGCGGTCCGCCTGCGTCTCATTGATGTGCGAGAGGAAGCATTTTTTCACCTGCGCCATGACTTCCAGATGCAGGTTGCAGACGGGGTTGAAGCTGCCCCTCATCAGCACGATGGGGCGTTTGTACAGCACGTCCGCCGCCTGGGCCACCTGGCCGTTTGCCAGGAACAGGGTGGCCGGCGTCAGACCGGATTTGACGAGCTGGAGCGCAAAAAGGCGGTTGTCCACCATGGAGAAGCCGTGGCCCTCAAAGCGGACGACGTCTATCTCCACCAGGCGGGGATCCAGATTGTCCACCAGGGATTCAATGAATTCCTCCAGCCGGTCCCTTTTGAAAAAGACGGCGTGCAGGATGTTGACGCCCAGGATGCCCAGGTCCTTCATCTGGCTGTCGTGGTCCGGGTCATTCAGGCGCACGTGGATGATCAGGTCGGACGGTTCCGCCTCCGGCTTCAATTGGAAGCGCACGCCTATCCAGCCGTTCCACGGGCCGTTGTCCCGGTAGCCTTTCACCTTCACCGTATTGCAGAAGGCGAAGAAGCGGGTGTCCTTGCCGCGCTTGGGCCCCAGGCGGTTGACGAGCTGGGTGAATTCGTAATCCAGCATGCCTTTCAGGCGTTCTTCCGAGACGTAGCGCTTGACGGGGCCGTACAGCGTGTCGCTGACGGTCATGTCATAGGCGGAGATGGTCTTGGCCACCGTGCCGGCGGCCCCGGAGGCACGGAAGAACCAGTTGGCCGTTTCCTGGCCGGCGCCTATTTCCGCAAAGGTGCCGTAAATGGTGGTGGCCAGATTGAGTTGGAGGGCTTTGTCCTGTGTTTGCGCTAATGCTTTGGAACTCATGGAAAACGGGAACCGGTTCTGGATTGTCAGTTGGTGGTGGGAAGGAGGTTGCGGGTGGCGTCGCTCATCCATCCGGAATACAGCAGCTTGTCAATAATGACGGACTGGTTGCCGGGCAGGTCCGCCGGGTAGTGAATGAGCACGCAGGCGCGCACGGGGCCGTTGTAAAGGAGCTTGGTCAGTTCCAGCGCCAGCGGGGAATACCTGTCCACGTACGCGTTCAGGCGCTCCCCGTTGGGGAATTCCAGGGAGAAGTTGATGTAGGCGGTATTGCGGTAGCTTTCCGCGGAGGATTCCTCCAGGAAGGGCGGCTGGTAGATGCCGGGCATGCTGAGGGCTATTCTGACGGGGACGGGTTTGGAGGGCTTTTTGGCTTCCAGCTCCGCCGGGAGCATGGGGGAGTAACCCTCCCAGGCTTCCCAGTCCAGCTTCCATTTGCCGGAGTTCCGGTCATACAGGAAGATGGCCGGGCGGACGGTGTTGTCATCCATCAGCACGGATATCTGGAGCAGGTCCCCGTTCTTGGAGCTTTTCCCCGCTTCCTGCGGCAGGTAGTCCTTGTACCGCCCGTAGGAGGCCCAGTGAGCCATTTTGGGGCGCACGGCCTCGGGCTCCATCACGTAGTTGAGCCTTTCTTCGTCTGATTCCGCCATGCAGTAGAGGGCCAGTTCATTCATGGCTGCCGTGATGTGGGCGGAGACGGATTCCACTTCCCGGTCTTCCTCCCTGCGGGGATGGGTCATGAGCCGGTATTGCTGCTCCCTCCGCTCCAGTTCCGCCAGCAGGTCCTTGTTCACGTCCAGGGAGAAGACCGCTTCATGGTCCACAAACCGGTCTGAAATGTTCAGAATCTTGGAGCCTTCCGCTTCCATGTCCTTTCCGCGCAGAAACATGAACACGCCCAGCGAGGCCAGCACCAGGCCGGAGACAAAGAGCCAGATGTGCCAGGTGGGGCGGCGCTCGCTGCGGGCGGCTTCCCGGGCGGTGGGCTGGTATTCCGGCTCTTCATGCGCCAGGGAGGCGCTGCGGGCGGCTGTGATGGCAGGGGCGGCGTCCCCCTTTTCCTTCCGCTTGCGGATTTTGGTAGTGGGTTCCGCAGGGATGGGGATGGAAGGCCTGGTAACGGCAATGCTCCGTTTATCCGTCTTTTTCTGAGGCGTAAGAGATTTGTGGGAAGATGCGGACGGGGAAGCGGAGGGGCTTTCCTCCTGCGCGCCGCCGTGCCGGACGGAGGCTGCTGGTTCAGGCGTCCCTTCCGGGATTTCAGGCGCTTTTTCCGGAGCTTCAGGCATCCGTTCCGGGGCCGTTGCTGGCTCTTCCTCCTGCCGGGTGGCCGTGACGGTGGAATGGCAGACGGGGCATTTCACCTTGTTCCCTATGCAGGAGGGATTGACGGCAAAGGAATTGTTGCACACGTTGCAGCGGCAGGGGACGGCGGCCTGTTCTTCCGTTTCATCCTTGACTTTCTCTTCCTGCCGGGCGGTGACCGGAGCGGCGCAGATGGGGCATTGCACCTGGCTTCCCAGAAAAGACGTTTTCACGGCAAAGGGGTTGCCGCATGACGGGCATGTGCAGGCTACCGTATCCTGGGAGGGGGTGGGCATGGAAGAAAAGGGAGTTACAGGTGGATGAATTCCGGAACGGGGATGGTGATGGGCTTGGGAGCGGGTAGCGTGATGCTCGTGTCCGTATGGTCCGGAGAAACGGGGTCTGCGGAAAGGGCCTGGGCTTCCGGCACGTTTTCACCCGCGCCCAGCAGTTCATAGTTGCGGTTGGCGGGACCCTGGTTCAGCTCCGTGTGGTAGGGGTCGTCCCCCTGGAGGATGGCCTTGGTGGGCAGGATGGGCGGCAGGGGCAGGATGCGGTTCTGCGCCGTGAAGGGTGAGACGGGGGCGGAGATGTCCTCCCCGTGGAGGTCGCAGAAGGGAAGGCTGGAATCCCCCTTGCGGAGGTATTCAAACATGGTGTGGCGGCGGTATTTCTTGTCCACCGGGTCAATGTCATAGCAACTGTGCGTGGCTCTCTTCCCGGTGGTCAGGCAGATTTCCACCCGTTCCACGCTGGGGGGCGGGGCCAGTTCCCCGGCGGGGAAGAGGCGTTCCGCCTCCGTGACGGCGGCGCCCAGGACGGAGGCGCAGGTGTCCGACGAGAAGGCCCCGTTGTAAATGGGTTTTTTCCCTTCCAGGAAGCCTACCCAGATGCCGCAGGTGATGCGGCTGTCATAGCCGAACAGCCAGTTATCCGCAAAGTCATACGTAGTCCCCGTTTTCACGCCCCCCTTGAAGTCTTTCGGCAGATGCGGGGCCACGCGCTGGGCGGAGCCGTTTTTCAGGGAGGAATTCAGGATGTTGTGGAGCTGGAAGGCCGTGGCGGTGGAGGTGGCCCCCTTCCGCACCTGGGCGTTGTTCCGGGTTTCAATGGCCTGGTTGGATTCCCAGATCAACTGGCCGTCCTCATCCTCTATCCTGTCCAGGTAATAAATGTCCTGCGGGCGGGAGCCGCCGTTCGGGATGGCGGTGTAGGCCAGCGTCATTTCCTTCAGGGAGGCGGGTTCCGTGCCCACGAAAATCTTGGGGCGGTAAACGGGGTTCACCTCCGTGCTGCCCGCTTCACGCACGGGCTTGCGGATGCCGAAGTCCGTGAGCTTTTTCACGAAGGGGGATGTGCCCATGTCCATCCCCATGCGCAGGGAGGCGGCAATCTTGGAGGCGGACAGGCCGCGGTGGGCGGTAATCATGCCTTCATAGCGGTTTTTGGAGCTTTCCGCGCCCCATTCCCCCAGGATGCCTTCCGAGCCGCCGATGCCCGTCAGGCGGTTGTCAATGGCGTCGTCCAGAATGCGGGTGACGGGGCTTTTGCCCGTGTCAAAGGCCGTAGCGTACAGGAAGGGCAGGATGGCGGTGCCGGTGGGGCGGGCGCCGTCCTTGATGGCGTCATACTGGCGCTTGGTGTAGTCCCTGCCTCCGTGGTAGGCCAGAACGGCGCCGGACTGGTTGTCCACCACCAGCAGGGCTCCTTCCAGGTAGCGCGGCTTGTCCCCGGAGGCTCCGTGGTAGTCCGCGGCCTTCTGGTGGCGGTAGCCGGGGCGTTTTTCAATGTTTTCCAGGGCCTGTTCCAGGGATTTCCCGGTGGCCTCCTGAAGCTTCCTGTCAAGGGTGGTGTAAATCTTGAGGCCGGCGGCATTCACGCGGTCCTCCCCCAGATAGGCGGTAATCTCTGCGGAAATGCGGTCGTAAATGTGGGAGACGCCGCGTTTCAGCGGCCTGGGGTTGAGTCCCAGGTCCATGGCGGAGAGGCGTTCCGCTTCATCCGGCGTAATGTACTTTTCCCGTGCCATGCGGTTGAGCACATGGTTGCGCCATTTCAGGTTGCTTTCCGGATTATTGAGAGGGGAAAGGCCGTTCGGGTTTTTAATCAGGGCGGCGATGGAGGCGGCCTCCCGCGTAGTGAGGTCCGCAGGTTCCTTGCCGAAGTAGCCCAGAGAGGCGGCGCGGATGCCGTAGAACCCGCTGCCGAAGTAAACGCGGTTCAGGTAAAACTCCAGCACCTGGTCCTTGCTGTACCGTTCCGTAATGCGGCGCGCCAGCGCTATTTCCACGAATTTGCGGCCAAAGCTGCCTTCATTCCTGGCCTTGGCCCGGTTCTTCAGGTCGTACGCGTTTCTGGCAAGCTGCTGGGTGATGGAAGAGGCTCCCTGGTTGGCGTCCCCGCTGTTGTGGATGTATTCCCTGCCTGCCCGCAAAATCCCCAGGAAGTCATAGCCCGGATGCTCCCGGAAGCGGGAATCCTCCTGGGCGATCAGCGCGTTGACCATGGCGGGCGAAATCTTGTCCAGCGTGACGTAGCTGCGGTTTTCCACATAAATGCGGCCTATTTCCTCCCCGTTCCGGTCGTAAATGATGCTGGGCTTTTCCAGGTCGTTGATGCGTTCCAGGTCAAACTCCGCCGCCCAGTTGTCATAGCGTTTCCAGGCCATCATGAAGCCAAAGTAGCCCACGGCCCCCCCGATGGCGGCCAGAACCAGGCACCACAGCGCCAGCTTCCGGACGAAGCTCCAGAATCGCTTCCTGGGCTTGGCCTTGGGTTGGCGCCTTTTGTTGGGCTGCATGTGCCTGCGCGGAGCTTGTGAACTTAATTCAGCCATGAAGATGAAGCAGGATTTGTCCTGGGAGGAGAAAAAACGTGCAAAAATCCTAGCGGATTCCCGTTTGTTTAGCAATACCGTACACTGTTGGCGAGCGAAAAAAGAAGGCATGCGTCCCGGGAATCTCCCGGAACCCCGCAGGCTACTGAATCATCCTGCGTCCGCAGGACGCGCCGGCTTTAAGGAAAAAGCGCGTCCGTTCCCCGCGCGTTTATATTTTAATGCCGCAAGGGCTTGCGGCGGTCTGGGCGGCTAATGGTCCTGCACGGCGTTGAAAATGTTGCCTGCCTTCGTGATGCCGTGTTCCATGGTGTACAGCACGGCGTCCGCCGCCTTTCCCAGCATCACGTCCAGAAGCTCGCGTTCCTCCGGGCGGAATTTGCCCAGTACGTGGCCGATCATCTCCCCCTTGCCGCGTGGCAGGCCGATGCCGAAGCGGAGGCGCGGGAACTCCTGCGTGCCCATGTGGGCGATGAGCGACTTGATGCCGTTGTGGCCGCCTGCGGAGCCTTTTTCCCGCAGCTTCATCACGCCCAGCGGAAAATCCACCTCGTCATGAATGACGAACACGCTGCGCGGGTCCAGCTTGAAGAAGCGCATCATGGGCCCCACGCACAGGCCGGATTCATTCATGAAGGTGGCGGGCTTCACCAGCAGGACGCCGGGGCCTGCCGCCAGCTCGCACTTGCGCTGCCTGTCCGTCTTGAACACGGCACCCCACCCGGCAGCCAGGCGGTCCACCACCATGAAACCCGCGTTGTGGCGGGTATCTTCATAAGTCCTGCCCGGATTGCCCAGGCCCACGATCATTTTAACGGGTGCGTCCACGATGGAAGAGAAGAAGAAAAAAATGAAAACTGCCGCTTACGGCGGCACGGAAGGCGCGCGGGAAATCCTGCACCCGTTCCGCGGCGCAATCAACCGTTCCGTGAGACAGCCGGGCGCTTATCTGCCCGCTTTCTTCTTCTGCCGCCCCATCAGGAACCCGGTCAGCACGTCCTCCAGGGCGTCCCCGGTCCTGACCAGGCGGTAATCCGCGTTAATGTCCGTGCAGATGCGGCGCGTTTCCTCCAGGTAGCCGGCCACGATGGCGCGGTACTCGTCCGCGATGAGGTCCGGTTCCGTAATCAGGGAGCCGCCGCCCTCCATGTCCACAAAGCGGATGGGGCGGTCAAAGTCGAAGTCTATTTCCAACTGGTCCACCAGATGGAACACGGCCACGTCATGCTTGCGGAAGTGGAGGTGCCGGAGGGCGTTTTTAAGTTCCTCCGTATCCGTGAACAGGTCGGAAAAAATCAGCACCAGGGCACGGCGGCTGACGCGTTCCGCCAGTTCATGCAGAGTCTCCGCCAGCACGGTTTCCCCCTTGGGGTACTGCGTATCCATCTGGCTGATGAGCACGTTCAGGTGGGCGGGGCGGCGGGAGGCCGGAATGTGCAGCGTGGCGCCGTCCTTCGTCTGCCGGGAAAAGCTCAGCCCCACGGCGTCCCCCTGCCGGATGGCGATGTAAGCCAGGTTGGCCGCCAGCCTGCACGCGCGCATGTACTTGGACTCCACCTGCTCCGGGTGGTAATTCATGGAGCCGGAAAGGTCCATGACGATGTAGGCGCGCAGGTTGGTATCCGCCTCAAACTCCTTGATGTAATACCTGTCTGACCGGGCGTACGCCTTCCAGTCCAGGCGGCGCGTATCATCCCCGGAAACGTACTTGCGGTACTCCGCGAACTCCACGGAGGAGCCACGGTTGGCGCTCCTGTGGCGGCCGGATACGTTCCCCATCATGCTGTGGCGCGCCTCCAGGGGAAGATTCCCCAGGCGGCTGAGCAGGTCGTGGTTCAGGTATTTCATGGGTGGGCAGGGCAAGGGAGTGGATAACGCGGGGGCGGTCAGACCTCCGCCGCCAGGCGCGCCACGGCCTTGCGGGGCGTGATGCCCTGGGACTCCGCGGCGAAGTTGGTGACCACGCGGTGCATCAGCACGGGTTCCACAATGGCGTCAATGTCCTCCTTGCGGACGATGTAGCTGCCCTGGAGGGCGGCGCGCGTCTTGGCCCCCAGGATCAGGAACTGGACGGCGCGGGGGCCTGCGCCCCACGCCACGTACTGCTTCACCCATTCCGGAGAAGTCTCCAGGGAGGGGCGGGTGGAGCGCACCAGCTTCACGGCGTACTCGTAAATATGTTCCGGAACGGGCACGCGGCGCACCAGGTCCTGGTAAAAGATGATTTCCTCCCCGGAAAGGACGTGCTTGAGCTCCTCACTGCGGTTTCCGGTGGTCTCACGGGCGATGCGCATTTCCTCCTCTTCCGTGGGGTAATCCACTTCAATCAGGAACATGAAGCGGTCAAGCTGGGCTTCCGGCAGGGGGTACGTGCCTTCCTGCTCAATGGGGTTCTGGGTGGCGAGCACGAAGAAGGGGGGCAGAAGGGTGAAGGTGCGGCCCATCACGGTGACGCGGCGCTCCTGCATGGCTTCCAGCAGGGCGGACTGGGTCTTGGCCGGGGCGCGGTTGATTTCATCCGCCAGCACGATGTTGGCGAACACGGGCCCCTTGATGAACTCAAACTGGCGCTTTCCTCCGGCGGAATCATCCTGGATGATATCCGTGCCGGTGATGTCCGCGGGCATCAGGTCCGGCGTGAACTGGATGCGGTTGAAACTGAGGTCCAGCGTTTTTGCCACGGAGCTGATCAGCAGCGTCTTCGCCAGGCCGGGAACACCCATCAGGAGCGCGTGCCCGCGGGAAAACAGGGCGATGCTCAGCAGCTCCACGACGCGCTGCTGGCCGATGATGATCTTGCTCAATTCCGCGGAAAGCTCCTTGTAAATGGCGCCGAGCCGGTCAATGGCGGCTACGTCGTCGTCAGGCAGAGAGGGGGTGGTGGGTTCCATATTATAAGTTCATAGCACTTTTCAGGCCCTTTTCCACCAAATAATCGCGCCGCATTCATTTTCCCTGCTTGGAATGGGAGGGGAAACGGGGTAAGGAAGGGGCATGCCGAAAATCGCACTCATTCAACTGTCCGCAGACGCCCGGCCCTCCGTGAACAAGGAAAAGACGGAAACCGCCATCCGGGAAGCCGCCGCCAACGGCGCGCAGATCGTCTGCACCCAGGAACTCTTTACCACGGAATACTTCTGCAGGACGGAGGAATGCGACTTGTTCAACCTGGCGGAACCCATTCCCGGCGAGCTGACGGAAGCCCACTGCAAGCTGGCCGCGGAGCTGGGCGTGGTGATTGTGGCCTCCGGCTTTGAAAAGCGCGCCACCGGGCTGTACCACAACACCGCCTGGGTGGTGGACGCGGACGGAACGTTCCTGGGCATGTACCGCAAGATGCACATACCGCAGGACCCCGGCTTTGAGGAAAAATTCTACTTCACCCCCGGCGACCTGGGCTACAAGGCGTTCGACACCAAATTCGGACGCATCGGCGTGCTCATCTGCTGGGACCAGTGGTACCCGGAAGCCGCGCGCCTGACGGCCATGCAAGGGGCGGAAATCATCTTTTACCCCACGGCCATCGGCTGGCTGCCGGAGGAAAAACCCCTGCTGGGGGAACAGCAGCACTGCGCGTGGGAAACCGTGCAGCGTGGCCATGCCGTGGCCAACGGCTGCTACGTCTGCGCCGTCAACCGCGTGGGGACGGAAGGGGAAAGCGAATTCTGGGGGCAGTCCTTCGTGGCGGACTACTACGGGCAGATCGTCGCCAAGGCCCCCGTCAGCGATGAAGCCATCCTGTACGCGGACCTGGACCTGGCCGCCCTGGAAGACCACCGCCGCATCTGGCCCTTCTTCCGCGACCGCCGCATTGACTCCTACGGCGGCATTACGGAGCGGTGGGGCAAGTGACCCTGTGGAAAACCGGGGTCATGTATTCCGGGTATCCCGTGGAAGGGAAGTGCGGTGAACGGGGCATCGATTGCCTCCGGGGCATGCCGGGAGGGTAGCTGTCCCGTGGTGGAACGTTCCCCACTGGAGGAAATGGCTTAAAAAACCGCCGCTCCCGGAGAAACGGCGGTGTTGGGAGAGAAGGGGAGGGGCTTCCGCTTAGTCGCAGATCACGGCAATCTTGATGCCCTTCATCTGGACGTTCGTTTCCAGGGCCTCCGTGATTTCATCCAGCTTGAAGCGGTGGGAAATCAGCTTGGTCAGCGGCAGGCCGATGCCGTAGGCGCGCTTCAGGAAGTCGAACGTGGTCGGGTAATCCTGCGGGGAGTACACCCAGGAGCCCACGGCGGTCACCTCCTTGTTGCAGAGGTCATAATGGTGGTTGATGACGCTCTCCCCGCCGTCCATGAAAAAGCCCACTTCACACAGGCCGCCGCCGCGCTTCACGAACTTCCACGCGTTTGCCCCGGCCTTGCCCACGCCCGTGCACTGGAAGACGAAATCCGCCAGGCGGCCGCCGTTATCCTTCTTCACGGCGTCGAGGAGGCCGTCCAGGTCCGCGTAATGGGTGAAATTATACGTGCGCGCGGCGCCCATTTCCCTGGCCAGTTCCAGGCGGGAATCATTGCCGTCCACGGCGATGATGGTTTCAATGCCCAGCGTGCGCAGCGCGGCGATCTGGAGCAGGCCGATGGGGCCGCAGCCCTGCACAAGCACCACGGAATTGAACTTGAGCAACCCGGTGGACTTGGCGCGTTCCAGGGAATGGACCACCACGGCGGCGGGTTCCACCAGAATGCGCTGATCCAGCGTCATGCCGGAAACGTTGAAGAACGTGGAGCCCTTGCGGATGACAAGGTACTCCCCGAAGTAGCCGTTCAAATGCACGTCGTCGTCAGGCATCAGGCCATACACGCCCACATTTTCGCACAGGTTGGTGCGGGCCGGGGTATTAAGGCAGGCGTCACAGGTGCCGCAGGGGATAATGCAGGTCACAATCTTGTCCCCGGGGCCAGGGGATTGCCCGCCGTGTCCTTCGTGATATTCCTGCCCATGGCCACGATTTCCCCCGTGCCCTCATGGCCCAGCACCACGGGGCAGAGGCCGAAGGGGTCCCGGTTGTACTCATGGCCGTCCGTGCCGCAAACGCCGCAGGCTTCCACCTTGATCAGCATTTCGTCATCTCCGATGGCGGGAATGGGGTACTCACGGATTTCAAATGTCTTGGGAGCTGTCAGGACAGCTGCGCGTGCGGTCTGTTGCATAGGGTAGCTACACTACCCTGCGGCATTCGGACTCTTCAAGAATAAATGAGGGCGGGGGTGAATTAACCTGCTGAAAACGGAGAAACATTCCCGTATGAACGTCAAAAGGCCGTCAGGAGCGCCGCATGCCGTGCGGCAAATCCGCAGGATGCTCCTTCCCCGTCTTCAGGAAAACAGTCCGTTTGCGCCGGGTTAATGGTGCTGCCGCATGGGCTGCGGCGCTCCTTGCGCGTTTTCAGAATAACCGTGGCGCGCCGGGGCGCAAGGCAGGTTGTTGCGCGTGAAGTTTTTCCATGAAAGTCCGTTCATTTGGCTTGCGTGGCGGAGGGATGGAGTGCAAGCTGTGCGCGTTATGCTTGATATCCGTGTAATACGAGAAAATCCGGAAGAAGTGAAAGCGCGCCTGAAGCCCCGCAGCGGGGAAGCGTGGAAACTTGTTGATGACGTTCTGGCGTGCGATGAAGCGCGCCGCAATGCCGAAACGGAAAAGCAGGCTTTGCAGTCCGAGCGGAATGCCACCTCCAAGCAGATCGGCATGCTCAAGAAGAAAGGAGAGGACACCTCCTCCATTGAAGCGCGCGTGCGCGAGATCGGTGACCGCATCCGGGAACTGGACCGCCTGGCGGAAGAGAATTCCGCCCAGCTTGCCTCCCTGCTGATGAACATCCCCAACCTGCCGCACCTGGAATGCCCCGTGGGCGCGGATGAGACGGCCAACCCGGAAGTCAAGCTTTGGGGAGAGAAGCCCGCCATTGAAAACCCGAAGGACCATGTGGAGCTGGCCGCTAACCTGGGCATGATTTCCTTTGAAGACGGCGCGCGGATCACGGGCTCCGGCTTTGTGGTGTACCGCGGAGCGGGCGCGCGCCTGGAACGCGCCCTGATCAACTTCCTGCTGGACACGCAGACCGGGGAGAACGGCTATCAGGAAGTGGGCGTTCCCTTTGTAGTCAAGCGGGAGTGCATGGAAGGGACCGGGCAGCTTCCCAAATTTGAGGAAGACATGTATGGCACGGAAGACCAGCAGATGTTCCTGATTCCCACCGCGGAAGTGCCCGTGACCAACCTGTACCGGGACACCATTTTACAGGAAAGCGAGCTGCCCATCAAGATGGCGGCGTACACGCCCTGCTTCCGCCGGGAAGCCGGGAGCGCCGGGCGAATCAACCGCGGCATGATCCGCATCCACCAGTTTGACAAGGTGGAGCTGGTGCAGATACTGAAGCCGGAAGACTCCTTCCGGGAGCTGGAAGTGCTCCGCAGCCATGCGGAATCCATCCTTCAGAAGCTGGGGCTTCACTACCGCGTGATTGAACTTTGCACGGGCGACCTCGGCTTTTCCTCCGCCAAGACGTACGACATTGAAGTATGGGCGCCGGGCCAGGGGCAGTACCTGGAGGTTTCCTCCTGCTCCTGCTTTACGGACTACCAGGCGCGCCGCATGCGCCTGCGCTACAAGGATGCGGACGGCAAGAACCAGTTCTGCCACACGCTGAACGGTTCCGGCACGGCTCTGCCGCGCCTGTACGTGGCCCTGCTGGAATCCTGCCAGCAGCCGGACGGCTCCATCCGCATTCCGGAAGCGCTCGTGCCGTACTTCGGCGCGGACAGCATCCGCCCGGAACAGGCCTGAACCGGCGTCTTTCACGTCCCAACCCTGAATCAAGCCCATGCCTGACGAGGGACCGCTGGAACACTACCTGACCGCTTCCCATGATGAGCCGGAGCCGGACATTCCGGAACCGGCTCCGGGGCGCAGTCCCGGACCGTGGCGGGAAAGGGGCGTCATGCTGGGCCTGGGCTTTCTGCTGGGGTGCGTGGGGGCGTACGCGCTGATCTATTCGGAAATGTCCGGCAGCATGGGAATGCTGAAAAAATCTCTTTCAGAAGAGCGTGATGCCAACGCCTCCCTGCAAAGGGAGCGCGCCCATCTGCTGGAAACGCTGGAGCAGGTGCGCATGGACAGCCTGCTGACGGAACGCTCCCCCCTCTCCATGACGGGCAGCGGAATTCCCAGGACAAGCCGCAGGCCCGTTCCCCAGCCTCCGCCGCTTACGCCTCTGCCCCCCGGCGGGCAGGCTCCCCCGGCTCCCGCGCCGGAACCCGGCTCCGTGGAGGACCGCCTGGTGAATCCCGGTCCGGAAGACTGGAAGGAGCGTTACCAGTACGCCGCACTGAAATACAACCGGGTGGTGGAAGATTACAACAGGCTCAGGAAACTATACATGAACCTGGTGGGCCAGGGCGGAGCCGCTACGGGCCTGGTGACCGGAGCACAGTTTTACAAGGCCCTGCGGAAGGATACGCGCGCGGAAGCGCGCAAGCTGGATGAACGGTACATGAGGGGCGGCCTGCGCGGCAGTGAGCTGCGGGAACTGGAACGCATCAGGGATGAAATGCGGCACCGGGACTGGTGGCTGAAAAAGATGGCGCGCCAGTTCCGGATAGATTAAACGCGGAGGGAAATCCCCTGTTGGGAGGAAAACAGCCCTCCGGAATGCAGCGGCTTAACCGGAGATCCCATCCTTTAAATGGCGCCGGGAGTACCTGCCGCTCAATATGGCGGGGGAGTCCGGAAGAAATACGTGCCGCAGCGCGTCTATAAAAATAATAAGGCCAGGAGCATGAAGCACCGGGCCTTACTGGAAGTGTGTGTTATCAGGGAGCAGCAAATGCCTTTCCCTCAATTTTTCTTTTTTTTTAGCGGCGGTTGCGGCCGTAGCCGTTATTGTCGCGTCTGCCGCCGCCATAGCCGCCGCCACCGTTGCCGCGGAAACCGCCGCCCGTGTTTGACTGGGGCTTGGCTTCATTGACAACCAGGGCGCGTCCCTGGAATTCATTGCCGTTCAGGGCCTCAATGGCACTGTTCATGGCATCTGCGGATTCCATGGTCACGAATGCGAACCCCCGGGGTCTACCGGATTCACGGTCGGTCGGAATGAATACTTCCGTCACTTCGCCATGGGAACCAAACAAATCCCTCAGGTCCTGTTCGGTGGAATTGAAGGACAAATTCCCTACGTACATTTTTGTGTTCATATGATCAAAAGACAAGTGATCTGATTATTCTTAAATGCATTCCCGAAGAGCCGGGATTAGAAGTTAAAATCCGAATACGCAGACACCATTGTCTATAGGACAGAATATCCTCTGGATATTGAAATGCCAAGAATAATATGGCTCATGCCTGATTATTTCAACATCCGGCTTCCATGGATGCCGGGAACCGCAGCCTTTTGAGAAGAAAAATCCCCTCCGTCAGCACAGTTCCGCCGCAATGGCGTCCACGAGCAGTCGGCCGCGGCCTTTCAGGATGAGCCTTTGTTCCGGGGAAATGTCCGCCAGGCCCAGTTCCCGGTATTGTTCCAGCAGGGGGCGGGATTCCGGAAGGATATATTTCAATGGCAGCCCTTCATCCGTCCGGAGCATCAGGGCAATGCGTTCCAGGCGGTAGTCTTCCGCGGTGACGGGTTCCTGTTCGGAGAGGGGAGGCCGTTTTCCAGCGTGCTGCGTATGTAGGCGTCCGTGTCCCGCGTGTTGGAGTACCGTATGCCGTTGATGGTGCTGACTGCGCCGGGGCCTATGCCCACGTAGTCCTCACCCTTCCAGTACGCCATGTTGTGGGGGGCGGCAGCCCTCCCGGGCGTAGTTGGAGGTTTCATAGTGTTGCATGCCTGCCGCTTCCAGCATGTGTTCCGCCAATTCAAAGTAGGCTGCGTCTTCGTCCGGATCCTGCCTTTTTTCCCCCCGCAGCAGGCTCCGGAAGAATTCCGTGTCTTCCTCATAGGTGAGGTTGTAGGCGGAGACATGGTCCGTTCCGGCACGGCCGGCTTCCCCTGAGGGTGGCTTCCCAGGTGGAGAGGGTTTGCCCCGGAATGGCGAACATGAGGTCCATGTTGATATGGGGCATTCCCGCGTTTTTCAGCATTTCCACGGAGTGCAGGGCCTGTTCCGGGGTGTGTTCGCGTCCCAGCAGATGCAGAATGCCGGGGTCCAGGGATTGCACGCCCAGGGAGACGCGGTTCATGCCCAGGCTGCGCCAGAAGCGCACTTTTTTTTCCGTAAAGGTGGCGGGGTTGGCCTCAAAGGAGAATTCGTCCAGCCTGTCTACGGGCACGAGCCGGTCCAGGGTTTCCATGAGGCGTCCCAGGTGCGTGTCCGAGAGCATGGAAGGCGTTCCCCCCCCAAAGTAGAGCGTGGCCGTTTCCCCCCCGCGGTCCGTGGACAGGGCGGCGGCGCGGGATTCCGCCTCCCGCCCCAGCGCACGGATGAAGAGCTTCATGTCCGTGGAGGCCGGCGTGTGCTTGAAGAAGGCGCAGTACGGGCAGATGCGGTGGCAGAAGGGGATGTGGACGTAAAGATGCACGGGGTGCGGCGGGAATCAGCGTCTCCGGCGGCGTCCGGAGGTTCCTTCCCCGTCGCCCTTCTTGTTCTGGGAGAGTTCCAGAATCCTGGCGGAAGAGTCCTTCATCTCCTTCTTGACGCGGGATTTTTCCGTACCGTCGGCCACGGACATGTAGTTCTTCGTCAGGGCACTGTAGAAGCGGTGAATTTTCGTTTCCTTCTTGTTCTTGGGCTTGTACCTGAACCCGTCCGGGCAGGTGTCCACCATGTTTTTCATCCAGGGGATCAGTTCCTCCTTGGGCAGGGCCAGGCACAGGGCGTCCAGGGAGAAGGACATTTCCTCCTGATCCACGTCCTTGGGAGCGTTCAGGGCATTGTTTTCATCCCGGTAGAAGTTGAGGGCTTTCTTGAAGCCCCTGTCCACGGTCCTCTTGAGCCTGTCCGTGCCCTGGGCCTTGGCATAGGCTATCTGGTAGGCGGCCTGGGGTTCCGGGTAGGAGTTGCGCTTGGACTCGGACTTGAGCCAGGACATGAGGTCCGCCCACTGGAAGGTCTTGTAGTCATGTTCCTGCTTCAGGGCGTTTTCCAGAATCACGGAGCAGAGCACATTGACGTATTCCTTGGCGTGGTTGGCCAGCATTTCCTTGCCGTTTTTGTCCCCGCGGCCTACGGAAGAGACGTATTTGCGCGTTTTCCAGAGCTTTCTGATGCCCATGCCGTCCGGAAGGGCCTCACGCACTTCATCCACCATCTTGGTGGCCCCCATGAGGTCCTGGGGAGCCTGCTTGAAGAGCGTGTACCAGGCTTCCGTGTAGAACGGGTTGGCCTTGAGAACGGTTCTCATGGCGGTCTGCGTGAATTCCCTGGGCAGCGTGCCGGAGGGGTCTTGAGCCTCTTCCGTGGAAGAGTTCGCGCCCGCGAGCTTGTAGATGTTCATGGCGAAGCGGCTGTCGATGAATTTCTCGTAGTCGATGTTCATGGACAGGGCCAGTCCGGACTGGTATTCCGCATTCCCGGTGCGCGGCGCCTTGGAGTCCCGGAAGTACCAGAATCCCGTGGTGGCTTTCAGGGTGTCTACGCTCTGGCCCACGCTCAGCCAGCAGCCGTTGCCGTTGAAGTTGGTGGTCATCAGGTTGCCGTGGCCGGGCTGTCCGGCAGGGGCGGCGGGGATGCCGCGGGCAATCTGGGAGTTGCGGGAGATGAGGGACATGGTGCCGCAAACGCCGCCTTCATGAAGCTTGCGTTCATTGGATTCCCGGACCATTCCGGATCAGGGTCAAAGCTGAACAGGATGGGCGGCTCCTTGTCGTCATCCATGCGGTAGGGGCCGTACAGCCACAGGCGCGTCGGGCCGCGCTGGCCCATGTAGCGTTCCCACACGCTGTCGCATTCCCGCAGGGGGCGCGTTTCCGAGAGGGCCATCATGGCCGGCCAGGGCGTTCCTTCCAGGGACACGCCGGTCCATTCCACGCGCTTGTGGTCCACGTCCCGCAGCTTGCTGCAGTTTTCATATTTGTCCACCAGGTAGGTGAAGAATTCCCACCGGGGTGGGGGAACGGGTCCCTCTTGCGCCTCAGCTGGCCGTGGCGGTACAGGTATTCGTGCAGGAAGCCGGCCAGGTTGCCTTCCGTAATGGCGGTGTCCCCTATTTCCGAGACCGTGGGGTATTTGTTGATCCATGCCTGCTTGGGCGTGATTTTCTTGCGGTCCAGGTAGGCTTCCACCTTTTTGTAGCATTCTTCATCCACCGTGCGCGGAGCGTTTCCGTACCAGTTCACGGGAGGCTTGCCGGCGCAGTACAGGTCCGCGGGCGGAGGCATGACGCCGGAGGACCTCAAGCCGTTCAGCTTGCCCAGGGCGTCAATGTAGCGGCCCTGCTGGGTGAGGTCGAACGCGCCCATGCCAGAATTCGCGGCGTCCCACCGCAAAGGCCAGCACGAGCTGGTTGTATTTTTCCGTTGTTTCCAGCCCCAGTTCGTCAATCATGAAGGCCACATTGGTGGCGACGCTGGGGTCCGGCGGGAAGAACATGGCGAAGACTTCACGGTTGTTCTTAGTGTTTTTCAGCCATTTTTCAAAGTCCGGGGAGAAGGTGCCGCCGCGCTTTTTCACGTAGTCGCGCACGTAGGCTTCCGCGTAAAGTGGGTATTTAGCCAGAAGCTTTTCAGAAAATTTGCCCTTGGAGGCCATGGCTTCCTCCCGCAGCGCCTTTTCCATGGCGATGACTTGCGGGGAGGGGGGAAGATCGGGCGCGACCGGTTCTGGCTCAGGCTCAGGTTCCGGTTCAGGCGCCACGACGATGGGTTCCGGTTCCGGGGCAACCACCACAGGTTCCGGCTTGGGCGGAGCGGGCTTGGGTTTGGGCTTGGGCGGAACCACTACCGGGGGCGCCACGGTTTTGGCGACGGGTTCCTTTTTGTCCTTGAGGATCTGGTAGCCCAGGAAGCCGAAGAGGGCGAGCATTCCGGTAACGATGACCGTGATGACGGGGAAGCCGCCGGAACGCTTTACCTTTGGGCAGCGGCGCGCCGGGCGTGACGGCGCCGATTACCGGCTTCCGGAGCTGGGGCTGCTGCGGCTTTTTGGCCGGGCGCAGGGCCTGGGCGTGGGCAACGGCCGGCTGGGGCTGTGCCGGAGCTTGAGCCTGCGGCTGTGCCAGCGGGTAAAGGAAGAGCACGGTACCGAAGCCCCTCAGCTTGCCTTCCGCATTGGCGGAGTACTGGGTTTCAAAGGCTTCCTGCGCCTGGGAGAATTGAGCCCGGTTTTCCGGGGCCGCGGACAATTCCCCGGTAGCCAGGTCACGGGTGACGAGGCCCTGGGGGCAGAATTCACGTATCAGGACGGCCTGGCCTTCCGGGGAGATGGCCTGGTACAGGTTATAATCCGGACCGCTTTCTACAAGCGCCGTGATTCTATAGCCGCCTATGTTGAAATGGGACGGAAGGGCAGGGGTTTGAGGTACTGTCATGACGAATCAAAAGATCAAAGACTCATTTATTTAAGGAGGTCCGGAGCCTTTTGTCAATTCCGGAGTGCGGAAGCTGTGCCATGGCGTCCGCATAGCGCGGGCACCCGTCTGGAAGGAGGGGAAAACCTCGTTTCAAGGAAGCCGGAAGAGGGCCTTTTTCTCCCTGCGAGCAGGGAGCCGCCGGGAAGGGCTAGCGGATGGTGACCTTGGTTCCGAGAGGTGTGTGTTCAAAGAACGTCTTGGCCATGTCTGCCGGGAGACGCACGCAACCGTGGCTGACCGGGTATCCGGTGACAAAGCCCACGTGCATGCCGTAGCCGCCCGTAATCCGCATCCAGTAGGGCATGGGGGCGGGGTCGAAGTAGGTTCCTGCGGGCGCGCCGCCGGCCCTGGCGTTATAGTCCCCGTTGACGACGGCACCGGTGGATTTGCTGCGCAGAACGCCGTACGTGCCGGATTTGTAGTTGGCGTCCTTCTGGATAATCTTGTAGGTTCCCCTGGGCGTGCCGAAGCCTTCCTTGCCGGAGGACATGGGAGAGACGCCCACCAGCGTGGCCCCTACGTAGTAGAAGACTTTCTGCTGCTTGAGGTCAATGATGATGTGCTTTTCCCCCTGAATGCCCGAAGGCAGGTCCCAGTATCCCTGGCCCAGGCGGGCTTCCGGCGGCAGGTCCGTGTTCACGCCGGAGGTGGCGCCCACGCCGGACAGGTAGCTGTCCTGGCCGGACGCGCCCTGGATTTTCCCGGCGATTTTATCAAACAGGGGGGCCTTCCATATGGATTGCAGGAAACGAGAATGGAACTGATAGAAGCTAATGCCAGTATGCCGGGTTTCATGGGAACGGGAGAATGACAGGCAGGTTATGGAGCCTGTCCGCCCTTTTGTCAAGATTTGCATGCTGTTATCCGTTGCTTATTCCGGGGGTATCTGTTATACACGGCGCAACCACCTCATCCATCCATATCTCCATGAGTGAACAATACGACCTTCTGAAAAGCATTCTTCTGGAAAAATCCGTGCGCACGGGAACCTTTACGCTGGCTTCCGGCAAGGTGTCAGACCTGTATGTGGACTGCCGCATGACCGCCCTGGACCCCGTGGGGGGCCACGCTGGTGGGCGCGCTGGGCTGGAAGCTGGTGCAGGAGGAGATTCTGCCCCGTTTCCCGGAGGTGGCGGCCATTGGCGGAATGACCATGGGCGCAGACCCCATTTCCCTGGCCGTCGGCATGACCAGCGCTCTGGAAGGGGCTGAAAAGAAGCTCCAGGTGTTTACCGTGCGCAAGGAGCCGAAGGACCATGGCCGGGGACGCCGCATTGAGGGCAATTTCCAGGCCGGGGATACCGTGGTGGTGGTGGATGACGTCATTACGACGGGCGGCTCCACCCTGAAGGCGATTGACGCCATTGAGGCGGAAGGGGGCAAGGTAGCCGCCGCCCTGGTGCTGCTGGACCGCGAGGAAGGCGGCCGCCAGGCGATTGAGGAACGCGGCATTCCCGTTTATCCCCTGTACACCAGGACGTCCCTGCTGGGCAAATAATTTTTTCCGTTCATGCTCCCCGCCCTGATCGGCATAAGCGGCCATGAAGTGGGCGCGGAAGAGGAGGCGGCCATCCTGCGTTTGCAGCCGGCCGGCTTCATCCTGTTTTCCCGGAATGTGGATTCCGTGGAGCAGGTGCGCAGCCTGACGGAAACGTTGCGGAAGCTCTGCCGCCACCATCCCGTCATTGCCGTGGACCAGGAGGGGGGCAGGGTTGTGCGCACCGCTTCCCTGGGCCTGAATTTGCCTTCTCCCGCTTCTCTGGCGCGGAGCGGCGGTTTTAACGGCATTGTGGAACTGGGCGCGGTGACGGCGATGGCGCTCCGGTACCTGGGGGTGAACCTGAATTTTGCCCCGGTACTGGATATTTGCCATGACCCGTCCGCGGCCAATGCGCTGCCCGGCCGCTGCTGGGGAGACAATCCCCAGGACGTGATTTCGCGCGGAGGCGTTTATTCCTCCAACCTGCGCCGGGGCGGCGTGCAAAGCTGCGGCAAGCATTTTCCCGGCATGGGGCGCGCCCAGGCGGACCCCCATTTCAGCCTTCCCGTGGTTGACCTGGATGAACGTGAGTTGTTCAAGACGGACCTGCTGCCCTTTCTGGCCCTGTGTCCGGAGCTTTCCTCCATCATGTCCGCCCATATCATGCTGCCGCAGATTGATCCCGATTATCCCGCCACCCTGTCCGAACGGGTGATCAGGGGGCTTCTGCGGGACAGGCTCGGCTTCCGGGGAGTGGTGTTTACGGATGATTTGTGCATGGGGGCGATTGCGGCGCGGCATGCTCCGGATGAAGCCGCCCTGCTTTCCCTGAAGGCCGGGTGCGATCTTCCCCTGATTTGCCATGACCCCCTCCCCTGGCTGGACGGCGTGGCGTCCCGCCTGGAAGGCCTGGACGCCTATGACCGGGATGATTCCTTCAAGCGGGTGGAGAAGCTGAGCGATTCCCTGTGCTTCCCGTTCCCGGAAAAGGCAGGACTGTGGGATTCCTGCCTGCGCCGCGCGGAGGCCTTGTGCCGCCTGGCGGAAGGGGAGGCGGATGAAGAGTCGCCTTCCTCTCCGGTTCAGAAGTATTGACGCGAATGCCGATGACGGCCTTATGCCGAAAGTGCGCCGGGAATGAAGCCGGGAGCTTTATCCCCGTGACAGGGGGAGGAAGGGAGTGTTTAAAGTCTGCTCCTTTTGCGGCGAGTCAACAGGATGGCCGTTCCAACCAGGCTCAGCGCGGCTGTAGCCGGTTCCGGCACGAGGTGGTTGTATTTGCTTGATGAATAGACTTTGACGTAGTCGATGTCGAACGCGGCTCCGGAGTTGGCCAGCGTATTCTGGTCAATTCCTTTATTAACCCCTGCATTTTCTACCCAGTTGCCTCCGATCTGCTGGTCGATGATCAGGTAAAATTCGTTTCCGTCTTTGTCAAAAGGCCAGTTTGCATTATTGGGCTTTTTAAAGGAGCCGGTTTCCTTTCCGTCCACATAAAAGGTGATGCCTTCTTCCGTCCATTCCATTCCGTAGGTGTGCCAGTTTGTTTTTTCAGCGCCGTCGCTCCAGCCGGGGTGACCCCCTGGGATTTGTCTTGGTTTGGAACGCCGTTTTCAGACCAGTGGATCGTCTGGTAGACACGTCCTTCGTAATTCAAATGTTCCATGATGTCAATTTCCCCTCCTGCCGGCCATCCGATGCTGTCGGATTTGGGCATCATCCAGATAGCAGGCCAGACGCCCTGCACGCAATCGAATCTGGCGCGAACTTCTACGTAGCCGTATTGGAATTGGAAGGTTTTCAGAGAGTACACTCCTCCGCAGGCATAGGTCTGGGCTGGGGCGGTCTGATTGGTCTGGGTGGTGTAGTCTCCGTATTTTCCCCACAGGGTCATGGCGGAATTGCCGTCCTGTTCCCGGAATTCCCACAAGGCTTTCGTCCTGGGATTGGTATTTGCGCCAATCCGGGGCGTTATGGTTTACGTAATCGATACGGCTCCAGTTGCGGGCATTCAGGGAGGGGCCGTCAAAGTCGTCTTCAAAAACAAGTTCCCAGTCTTTGCCGGAGACCCACGGGGTTGCCGCCAGGGCAGGCGGCCCGGCAAGGGAAACGATGGGGAAAAGAAGAAGGAGCGTTGTTCTGATGGACATAACAGGGAGGGGTGGGACAGGAGGAAGAGGCGTCAATGGCCAAGAACCGGGCCTGCAGCCCGAATATCGTGTAAGGGGGCTTTTCCTCGCTGGAGAGGTAGAGTTTTTTTTCTTCACAGGGGCATGCCCCTGTGAAGATTTCTTTATGGCAAGGATTGGTTTGTCATTGCAAGTTGGTTGTGGAAGGCTGCCCAATGTTAACGCGCAACGTTTCTGGCGGAATCCGCCTTGTACACGTGCAGTTCCGCCAGGCGGACCTTGCCCCCCTTCTGGAAGAGCTTGACGCGCAGCCTGTTGGTGGTGATAGGCTCAAACGTCCTCATGCACTTGATAAAGCCGTTGCCGGGGAGCTGGAGCATGCGCAGCACCTCTGGCTCATTGGCGTACATGGCTTTCTGCGCATCGCTGACGCCGGCGGTAGCGGCTCCCAGGGAACCCCAGTGGATGGGAATCCACTTGCCGCCCTTGTTGGCTTCAATGACGAGGCGGTTGTACCCCTTTTCAATCTTGATGTCCACGGCGCGCAGGGAGGCGGCGTTTTTCAGGGAGAGTTCCAGCACCAGGGGATCGTCTTCCGTGGGGAGGCGTCCAGTTCCTCGATGGTGGTGGCGTCCCGGTCCAGCAGCTTGGCGGTGTCCACATGGCCTCCGGTGGAGGCTTTCAGCTTGTAGTCCGTGACTTCCTCCGTGGCGCTGCCCAGCAGCTTCAGTTCTCGCACGCGGCATTCCAGGCCGTGCCAGTCCGTGGAAACGCGGAACAGGCAGCGGGAGCCTTGCGTCAGGCAAGAGTCGTTCAGGGAGACCCAGGTTTTCTCCTTCTTCTTGTCGGTTTCATCGTACACCTCTATCTGGTTGCCCTGGGAGGCTGCGGAGATGTAGGTGCCGTCCGGCAGGTGGAAGGAGCAGCCCCAGTTGCCGTGGTCGCGGATCAGGATGCCCGGCACCCACAGGTGGTTGCAGTTGGTGACCGGGTGGGCTTTTTTCCCCGCAGCCCACTTCAAAGCCGCCTACGGCGATGGGGCGGTCATATTCCACGTCCAGGTCGTTCACGCGCCATTTGATTTTGGCGCTCATTTTCTGCACGCCCGGCTGGGTGGGGCCGCTGAGCTCCTTCTTGTAGGAGTACACGTTCCACTGGCCGCCGAATTTGGAGTCGGGGGTCCAGGAAATGGTTTCCATGGGGGAGAAGGTGGTGGCGTCACTGAATTGGACGGTGCCGGCAAAGTCGTACTTGTAGGCGGAATTGGCCTTTCCTTCCAGTTCCTTGTCGCGGTGAAGGCCCAGGGCGCGGCCCCCAGCGGCTGCTGGACGTCCACGTTCAGGGAGTATTCCCCGGGCTGGGGCTTGTCGTCCTTCCGCTTGGGTTCAAAGAAGATGCGCACGTCCATGCCCAGGATCATTTCCGCACAGGTGGCCTTGGTGAGCTGGTCCAGGCCGGGAATGGCCATGATGGCCTTGGCGACGGGAAGGGCCCGGGCATTGACGACGCTCATGAGCTTGAAGCGGCAGCCCTGTTCCACGGGGATGTTTTTCAGTTCCCGGATGGCGGATTTCAGGGAGCCGGGAGCCTTGGCGCCCAGCGCGGCGCTGACCATGGACCAGTTGCGCACATAGGTGTTCAGGAAGCGGGATTCCGTGTCAATGATGGGGGGAACCTTCCGGAAGGATTTGGCCTGGAATTCCGGCTTGCCCGTGATCGCCAGGTTCTGGCGTTCCGCGCACAGCGCCGTGATCCAGACGCTGGTGCGGATGTAGGTGCCGATGACCGGGTCTGCCGTCATCAGTTCCAGGCGGTTGGGGTTTTGCATCATGCCGCCGTCAAACGGGCGCAGGAGCGTCAGCTTCCAGCGGAACGCCTCCATGTTCTTGTAGTAGACTTCCGGGTTCGTCCGCCAGTAGGCGGGAAGGGCCCACATGATGGAGAGCGTCTCGGAGGAGTGGCCCTGGTCGCAGCCGCCGATGGGGCCTTCCCCGTACATGATGCGGCTGTTTTTAGTGTAGAGTTCCGGTCCCCCGCAGATGAGGGAGGCGATGTAGTACGGGCCGTGGCGGCCGGAGTAGGTGCCCCCGCATTCGCGGTTGGGTTCAAAGGTGAAGGCCTCCGTCATGCGGCCGTACGGGCCCATGCCGGTGGGGCAGATGGACTGGGCGTGGTCCATCATCTTGTCCAGCACGTCGTCTTCCGTGCGCGCCGGGGTCTTGCTGGCCAGCGCCAGGAACAGGCACATGTGGGAGCCGCCGATGCTGACACCCGTGCCCGCATAGCCGGGGTGGATGCCGTGGCCGGTGACGAAGTCCCCGTAAAGAACCTCGTTTTTCATGCGCTGCACGCCGTTGCGGATGGCCGGCAGAACGGAGTTGTCCCGGTAGCGCAGCCAGTATTCGCACAGGAAGATGCCCGCGGAGGCCTGGGGGACGGCCCACCAGCACTGGGAGCCGGAGAAGGCGATGTACTGAGCCGCCTTTTTAATGACGGGATCATATTTCGGGTTGCCCGTGGCCATCAGGGCCAGCCCGGCCCAGCCCGTGTCGTAGTGGTTGCCGCAGTAGCCGCCCGGGCGTTCCCAGGAGCCGTCCTCGCGCTGCTGGGCCGCCAGCCATTCGCTCATCATGTGGACCACGGCCTTGCTCTTGGCGCAGTTTTTCGGGAAGCCGAGAGCGTAGCTTCCCAGCTGGGGAATCTTGAACGTGACGTTTTTCACGTATTTCTTCACGGAGTCCGGCAGGGTGGCGGAACCGCCCACATGGACAGCCACACCTACGGAGGCCGCCCCTCCGGGCGTTCCGGTGCCTTTCAGCTTCCAGTCTCCCTTGGGAATGTCAAAGACCAGGGAGGAGACGGCGTGAGCCAGCCACACCTTGCGCTCGGGGTCATATTTGGCCGCGCCGTAGCCCACGCTGTATTGCAGGGGCTTGAGCTTGGTCAGCGGAACAGGGCCGCCGGGGCCTTCCAGCCTCAGGTCCGACCATTCGAAGCCGTCGCTGCCGATGCCGTTGCCGCCGTCATCCACATGAAGGCGCACCTGCTGGCCTCCCTTCACCGGAATGGAGAGGGAGACGGGCTTTTTGGCCCGTTCCTCCCGGAAGACTTCCTTCCAGAGCGGCTGGATGCCCTGGATTTTCTCCACATTTTCCGCAGGAATGAGGTTCAGGGTGATTTTTCCGGCGCCTTCCGCCTTGTCCACCAGCAGGCCCGCGTGCATGTCCAGGCCGCGCCTGTCCTGGTGCTGGTAGGGACCGTAAAGCACATCCAGGCTTTGGGCCGTCTTGAAGGGCTGGCCGTCAATGCCCAGGATCAGGTCGCCCTCCTTCACGTATTTTTCAGCAGGGGAGCCTTCAATCACCTGGGTGACCATGTAGAGGTTCGCCACGGGTTCCCCATTGGGGTCCAGCAGGGTTTTTGGGAAAAAGCCCCGGAAGTTCGTGTCCGGCCAGGAGGCGTCCAGGCCGCGGGCGCGGAAGCCCAGAGGGCCGAAGGTGGTGATCCAGCCCTTGGCCACTTCCTCAGGTTGCCGAACCAGCTCGTGTACAGGTTGGCGTACTGCTTCCTCCACTGGTTCAGCGTCATGGCCTTGGCGGGATTTTTTTCACGTAGGCGTTGACGTCCCCCATGTTGGTGGTCTGCCTGGCGGCTTTTCCGCGCGGACGGCCGGGGAGGCGGGTTTGACGGCAGCTTGTGCCGCCAGGGCCGGAGCATCCTTCTGTTTGGTGGGAGTTTCCGGTTCCGGCTGTTCCGCAGACGTGGCGTCGTCTGCCGGAGCGTCCGCCTCTCCGGCAGGCTGTTCAGGTTCGGGAGCAGGTTCTTCCGCGGGAGTGGCGGAGCCGTCTTCGTCCTGTTCCTCAGGGGCACTGGCGGACGGCGTTTCTTCCGGCTGTTCCGCTGCTCCACCCGGGGGGCCTCCCGCGGCGGCGCTTTCCTGTTCAAAGGGGTCTTCCACTTCCGCAGCAGGCAGGGCGGCTTTCTTTTCCGGTTTGGGTGCTTCCTTCTTCTCTTTTTTGGGCTGCGTACTGGACGGTTCCTGCGGGGCGGCGGAGTCCTCCGCAGGCTTCTGCGTGTAGTAATAAGCGGCGCAGGCGCCTCCCAGCAGAATCAGGATAAGGATCCAGATGCCGGCGGAGCTTTTCTTTTCCGGGGCTGGGAAAGGGGTACCGCAGGGGGCGCTCCTGCTGCGGGAGTGGCCAGGGTTCTCTGGTCGCGCTGGAGGGGCTCCACGGGAGTAGCCGGAAGCGGGGACTGCTCCGCGGCGGGATGAACGCCGGGCAGGGCATAAACCAGGTACATGGTGCCCAGGGCGGGAATTTCCCCAGGGAGCCGGTGCGGAACTGGGCTTCAAAATCGTTTTTCAGCGGAAGGACTTCCTGTTCGATGTCCGTAGTTTCCGGATAACGCAGTTTTCCGCTTTCCGGATCGCGCACGGCAAGGCCCTGCGGACAGAATTCACGGACCAGGTATTGCACGTGGTTGGCGTCCGACGCGTAATAGACATGGCAGAGGGCATCCGTCTGCTTCAGTGACTGGATAAGGTAGCCGTTGATATTAAATCCGGAAGGCAGTGGGGGAGTGGTTTCCATGGTCAGGAGGCAATTGATAATCCAGTTACTTATTACCACATCCGGAGAGCTCTTTCAATGTAAAAGGGCGCTTTCCGGCTGCGGCGTGTGACGCGATTAATTGATTATTTACTTGAATACATGGCTATTATGTGGTGCAAGCAAGGCTCGATTTTTTGTTTTTTTCATTACGATCATGAGTTCCGACATTAGATTAGATGCCTTGCAGTACCATTCCCAGCCCCGCCCCGGCAAGGTGGAAACGCTGCCCTGCAAGCCCTGCTTTTCGCAACGGGATTTGACGCTTGCCTATTCTCCGGGCGTAGCCGAACCCTGCCTCCGCATCAAGGAGGATCCTTCCCAGAGCGCCCTGTACACAGGACGCTCCAACCTGGTGGGCGTGGTGACCAACGGCACCGCCGTTCTGGGCCTGGGCAACATCGGTCCGGATGCGGCCAAGCCGGTGATGGAAGGCAAGGGCGTTCTGTTCAAGGTGTTCGCGGACATTGACGTTTTTGACATTGAATTGAACGTCAAGGAGCCGGAAAAACTGATCGAGGTTATCAAGACCATGGAGCCCACCTTCGGCGCCATCAACCTGGAAGACATCAAGGCCCCGGAATGCTTCATGGTGGAGGAACGCCTCCGCGAGGAAATGAACATCCCCGTGTTCCATGACGACCAGCACGGAACGGCCGTCATCTCCGGCGCCGCCCTGCTGAACGCCGCAGAACTGACGGGCCGCAAGCTGGAAGACATGAAGGTGGTCGTCGTAGGGGCCGGGGCCGCGGGCATTTCCTGCGCCAAGTTTTACATGACGCTGGGCGTCCGCCGCGAACATATCTACATGTTTGACTCCAAGGGGCTGATTCATACCGGGCGCATCGACCTGCACGCCACGAAGGCCCAGTTCTCCCAGTCGGAGGACTGCTCACTGGATGAAGCCCTCACCGGGGCGGACGTGTTCCTGGGGCTTTCCACCAAGGGGCTGCTCACGCAGGACATGGTGAAGCTCATGGCTCCTTCCCCCATCATCTTCGCCTGCGCTAATCCGGATCCGGAAATTACGTACCAGGACGCCAAGAAGGCGCGCCCGGACTGCATCATGGGTTCCGGCCGTTCCGACTGGCCCAACCAGGTGAACAACGTCTCCTGCTTCCCCTTCATTTTCCGCGCCGCCCTGGACGTGCACGCTTCCGTCATCAATGAACAGATGAAGATTGCCGCCGCCCGGGCGTTGGCGGATCTGGCGAAGGAACCCGTTCCGCAGGAGGTGGTTGACCTGTACGGGGGCGCTCCCCTCAGCTTCGGCATCGATTACGTGATTCCCAAGCCCATCGATCCCCGCATCATTGAATGGGAATGCCCGGCAGTGGCCCAGGCGGCCATGATTTCCGGCGTGGCCCAGTCCCCCATCCGAGACATGGAGGCTTACACGCTTGAACTGCGCAAGCGCATTGCCGCCGCCCGGGAGCGCGTTTCCGGCGTAGTGCGCAGTTATTTGTAAACGGCTCCGGCGTAAAGCCGGAAAATCCATGCCGCCGTGGTACGCGCCCGGCGGCTGCATTTGGCCGGGGAGGTCCGTTCCCCGGTTTTTTATGCCGGGTAGCGGTGAGGCGGTGTTGAGCCCTTCATTTGGAAAGATGCCTTCAGGGGGGGAATGCCTCCGGCCTCTGCCGCTTCCGGATGAATAGGCGGTTGAAGGACGCACTGGCTTTTCCAATGTTCATTCGTCCGCGCTCCGTTTTTTCAGTTGCCGCAAGGGGTTGCGGCTCTCCATCCGGCTGATGGGAGGGAGGGGGGGCGTTGGGCGGAACGGTTCAGTGCTTAGCCAGCGCGTTTCTGACCTGTTCCGTCTGTTCCCGGTCCGGGATGAGTTCCGCGAGAACCTGGCTGTTTTCCTCCAGGGCGTCAAGCTGGTCGAAATCTTCCGCCGTGCGGATGGCTAGGTAGCGCATGCCCCATTGTTCCGCAATGGCCTTGAAGGAGTAGGCGTGGGGCTGCACAAGCAGGTTACGCATGGCTTCCGAATGGCTGGCCGCTCCGGGCAGGGCGCGGAAGATGCCGCCCCCGCCGTTGTTGATGACGCCGAGCACGCGGGTTCCCGTGTCCAGCTGGGGAAGGAGGGCCAGGGCGTTGGAATCGTACATGGCGGTCAGGTCCCCCACGAGGGCCCAGGAACGGGAACACCGGGCGGAGACCCCCAGAAAGCCGGAGATTTGCCCGTCAATGCCGTTGGCCCCGCGGTTGGCGCGGACGTTTTCCGTGGGGACGGCCATCTGGGCGAAGCTGTTCCAGTACCGCACGGGCATGGAGTTGCCCAGGTAAATGCAGTCGCCGTCCGCGGCAAAGCAGGAGAAGGCGCGCACCATGGCCTGCTCGCTGTCCGGGCAGGTGATGAGCAGTTCCTCCATCAGGGCCTTTCTGCGCTTGTTCATGGCGCGCAGGCCGTTGACGTCCCCCACGGGGTCCACGTCGCCCAGAGCGTGCAGAATGGCTTCTAGGTCTCCGGTGACGACGGCGGAGGGCCGGGCCAGCCCGGAGAATCCGGTGCGGGTGACGGAGAAGACTTCCGTGGAAGGGATGTCCTCCAGGTCGCGCCAGAAGCGGGCCACGGGCACGTCCCCTATTCTGAGCAGGATGGCGGGCGGGTTTTCCCTCAGCAGGGCGTCCGCATCCGTCAGGGCCAGATGGGCCAGTTCCTCCCGGAGGCCGGAGGTGGCGTCCGCCACCACGGGGGCTTTCAGTTCATTCGCGAGCCACAGGGCAGGGGCCTGCTCCGTGGGGTCCAGTCCGCCGAGCATGACCACCAGCCCGCCGCGCGATTTGAAGCGCAGGGCTTGGGCCAGTTCCGCCAGGGAACCGCGGGAATTCGCTGTCTTCCGGCGGTTCCGCCGGGTAAAGGTCGCAGTTGCCGGGATTCCAGGCGGGGTCCGGGTCCGGCAGGCAGACGTTGATGTGCAGGGGAGAGGTGTAATCCCAGTCTTCCAGAATGTCTTCCGGCAGGCTGTCCGGCGTTTCCAGATCAATCGTGGGCGCGTAAATGCCGAACAGGTCCGCCTGTTCGATGGCCTGCGGAGCGGCGGAGCCGCGGTAGTCCGCCGGGCGGTCCGCGGTGAGCAGGAGCAGGGGCCGGCGCTGGTAGTAAGCCTCCACCACGGCGGGGAGCAGTTCCGCCGCCGCCGTGCCGGACGTGGTGACCACGGCTACGGGAAGCCCCATGTCCTGAATGCGTCCCAGGGCAAAGAACGCGGCGGACCGTTCGTCAAAGTGGGTCCATTTCACCAGGTCCTCCGCGGCGGCCAGCACCTGGAGCAGCGCCATGTTGCGCGCGCCGGGGCAGACCACCCATTCACAGATGCCGCCCAGGCAGCACTGGGCCAGCAGGGATTTGACGAAGGATGCGGAGGCACTCACGGGAATCAGCCTTGTTTTTTGGCCGTCCTGGCCGCTTTTTCAGCCAGTTTGGCCTTTTCCTCTTCCGAGAGAATGCGGGGGAAGACGGGGGCCGGGTTATTGATGCGGTGCCCGGAGGGGAGGATTCCCCAGGCCAGCGTATCCGGCGTGCGGCCCCGGAACAGGTCCGCGGCGTTGAGCTGGTCCAGGATGCGGGCGGAAGCGTCCGGCAGGACGCAGCCGATGAGGTAGCCCGTCTGGGCGCAGCATTCCAGCAGGTGGCGCAGCACGCAGCGGAGGCGCGGCGCGGCGGCCTCATCCTTGGCAAGCTGCCAGGGCTGCTGCTGTTCAATGTACGCGTTGCAGGCGGAAACCTGGGCGTTCAGGGCCGCCAGGGCGTCGGAGACCATGTTGTCGTCCATGTATTTGGAGAACAGGGTGACGGCCTGGTCCATGGTGACGCGCAGGGCCTTGGAGGCTTCGTCATCGTATTCCTCCGCATCGGAGATGACGGAATCGCAGTAGCGGCGCGTCATGTTGATGGAACGGTTGCACAGGTTGCCGAGGTCATTGGCCAGCTCCGTGTTGTACAGCATGACCAGGCGGTCCGCGTCAAAGTTGGCGTCCTTTCCGGTGGTGATGTCTCGCACCAGGTAATAGCGCACGGGTTCCGGGCCGAACTGTTCCGCCAGCAGGTTGGGGTCCACCACGTTGCCGATGGATTTGGACATTTTTTCCCCGTTGATGTTCCACCAGCCGTGGACGAGCAGGGTGGGCATTTCCTCGTCGGAGAAGCCCATGGCATGCAGCATGGCGGGCCAGTACACGCCGTGGGCGGGCACCAGGATGTCCTTGCCGATCACTTCGCAGTCCGCGGGCCAGAGCTTGGAGAATTCCGGCAGCCCGCTGTCCGGTTCCGCCAGGTAACCGGCGAAGGAGACGTAGTTGATGAGAGCGTCAAACCAGACGTAAGTCACGAATTCCGGGTCAAACGGAAGTTCTATTCCCCAGGAAAGGCGGCTCTTGGGGCGGGAAATGCAGAGGTCCGAGTCAAAGTCAATGGCATTGAGCACCTCCGCCTTGCGGAAGGCCGGAAGAACGAAGCCGCTGCTCTTTTCCACGAACTTCTTCATCCACTCCACATGGTCGGTCAGGCGGAAGTACCAGTTTTCTTCCTCCAGTTCCACCACTTCCCCCCATTCCGGGCCGAAGCTGCCTTCCGCGTCCCTCTCCTTGTCCGTCAGGAATTGTTCCTGGCGCACGGAGTAGAATCCCTTGTAGGATTTTTTGTAAAGCTGTCCCCTGTCCTTCAGGTTCGTCAGGATTTTCTGCACGCAGGCCTTGTGGCGCGGGTCCGTGGTGGAGGCCCACCCGTCATTGCTGATGCCCAGGCGTTCCCACAGGGCCAGGGGCCCATTTGGCTGTGATGTTGTCCACATGCTCCTGCGGCGTAATGCCCAGTTTTTCCGCCGTCTGCTGTACTTTTTGCCCATGCTGGTCCACCCCGGTCAGGAAATAGACTTCCTCCCCCTTCATCCGGTGCCAGCGCGCGAGAACGTCCGCAAGGACTTTTTCATAGGCGTGCCCGATGTGGGGGTCGGTCCGTTGGTGTAGTCAATGGCCGTGGTGATATAGTACATGCGGGGAACGATACTCCTTTCCTTCCGTTTTGCAAGCAAAGTCATGGCGGCGTCCAGCGAGTATTTTTAAAAGCATGGAATGGTAGAATAAGGAGTTGCAATGAAGGAAGAAGGCGCACGGAAGTTCCTTTCCATGGAGTCCGGCGGCCTCTTTCTTTCTTGACATCCTGCATTCCGGACAGCGTGGAACGCGTCCCATGAAGATTCTGCGTCTTGGCGCTTTTCCCGGCGACGCATTCATGAGCGCTTGAATGGCATTGACCAGATGCAGCTGGAGGTCTGGATGAAGCGGATGACGATTCTTCCGCACTAGTTGGCCACCCAGGGAATGGCTGCATTTTCCCCATGGAACGTAGCCGGAAGCCCAATGAGCCTGAATGTCCGTGGTGTTTTACAGGGTAAGCGCCTCCTTCTCACATTTTTCTGGAAGGTCAGTCTTGTTGATTATAGAAAACATGTCGTTGATCATGTGATGATAGAGGGCTGCATTTTGGCGTATGATAGGGATAATGATCGTATGCAGCCCTTGGCAGGATTCCGGAGATGACGGTTCATAGATGTAAAGATATGAATTAAGTCTTTCCGTACATTCCCTGTCGTGGTTCCAGTTCGGCGAACTTCCATAAAATGCAAATCCGCGAACTTTCAATGACAAGCGGCTGATTTCCTCGAAAATATCCGCAGGATCGCCCCATCGCAACAGAACGCTGCTATAAGGCGGCAGGTTGCACGTTTCTATGTTTTCCCAGGACCATAACGGCCCTTTTCTAAGGTCGGCTGTTTTGCGATTCGCCACCCAAGGGCATCCCCATACTCCAAATGATAGCTCAGGGAATTTTTTAGATAAGCGAAAGGCCAAATACACGGCTGCCAGGCAATCTTTACACAATCCCGCAAGAAGGACTGATTTCAGGCATGGCATCTGCCTGATACGCTCAGACACATCCTGATACATTTCCTGAAAATGAAGAAGCATGTCCCATTGCAGGTAACGGATGTTTATGGTCGGTCTGTGGTCATCCGTTAAGAGAAAGTGTTTTCCCGGACGGTCGAATGGGTTGATAATAAGTTCTTCTGCATTTACGTTTTCTGGGGTGATGGAATCCGTGCACTCGTAGAAGGTAAAATGATAAATATCGGCGGAACGCCGGATAAACCGTTCCTTTCCCCAATCATCCCATTTCAGTACCAGTTTTTCTCCATCGTGGTAGAGTACGGTCGCGTGGTCCTTGCGGTGAAGCCGGCATCCGCGGCTATGGGTGATCCGGAATTCGTCGTTCCATTGGGGATGGCTGATCGTGATGGTCCTCCCCGGTTGGGAAAGGACTGGGACGTTATTGTAGATAATGTTTCCGGAACCGGGAGGGCGTCCCTCATTGCACATGTTCTTGCAGGATGGAATTCGGAGAGGCGTTCCCGTTCCCGGCCCTTCTTGCAACACGGAACATGCTGCGGCAGGTGTTTGATGGGGTGATGCGTTCATCATAAAATGAATAGGTAATTTCATTATGAAGAAATAATCAATAACACCCCCTTTCTTCATTCAGCAACAGATAATTTTGGAAGTAAAACCCATGCAATACATGCCACCTGAAAAGGATAGCGCAGCGTTTTGCTCCCTCAAATTATTTTTAAAAAGAGATAATACCGGCTTTCAATAGAGTTCCAGGCACGGTGATTCCTGTTTTTCCCTTTTATTTCTTAGCGCACGGAAGAACCGTTTTTTATCATCCCGGCGTTTATTCCTCCACAGGGTATCCATGGATTCCCTCCCCCTTTCTTTTTAACAGGGCGGCTCCGGGGTGAGGGTCCATTCCTCCTGTGGTGGAAAATGATCTTGCTGCTTTCCGGGAAGACTTCAGGAGGAAATATTTCAAGGAGAGAGGAACGCTCCGGGGCAGGAGAACCGGCGAGCTACGGCAAAGTTCATCAGTACCTGTTTCCAGGCAGGAAACATGCACCGCAGGAAAACAAAAAATGTTTTGATCCTATGCCTGATGCTGATGGAAGCCACGGTTCTTATGCCGCTTCCAGCTGGTTGAGCGCCCGTTCCAGGATGGAGCGCGGGCAGCCCAGGCGCATGAAGCCTTCCCCTTCCTTGCCGAAGATGGATCCGTCATTCAGGGCCAGGCGCGCTCCGTCCACAAAGAATTCCCGCCAGTTCCCTGAGGCAGGTTCAGTTCCCGGCAGTCCAGGAAAACCAGGTAGGAGGCGTCCGGAAGCATGGCCTTGATTTTAGCATGCGGCGGCGCAGTTCCCGGTCAATGGCGGATGTTTTCCTGGATGTAGTCCAGTGCCTGCTTGAGCCATTCCTCCCCTTCCGGGCCGGATGGCGCTTCCCTTCGCAAAGACATGGCCTTTCCCTGCCGCTGACGAAGCTCTGGTATTTCCCGAAGAGGGCCGGATTCTGGCAGATCAGGTAGGAGCTTCCCAGTCCGGGCACGTTGAAGGCCTTGCTGGGCGCCATGTACGTGACGGAGTTCATGCGCGCCTGTTCGGAGACGGTGGCGAATACGGTGTGCCTGTGGCCAGGAAGGGCCAGGTCCGCATGGATTTCGTCAGAGACGACCAGCGTGCCGCTTTCCGCGCAGATTTCCGCCACGCGGCGCAGTTCCTCCGGGCTCCACACGCGGCCGCCGGGGTTGTGGGGGTTGCACAGGATGAACATGCGGCAGCCGCGCACGGCCTCCCGCATGTGGTCAACGTCCATGCGGTAGCGCCCATTTTCCAGAAGGAGGGGTTGTTCACGATTTCCCGTCCGTTTTCCCGGATAATCATGGCAAAGGGATGGTACACCGGAGGCTGGATCATGATTTTATCCCCCCGGTTCCGTGAAGCACTGGATGGCGCTGGAAATGCCGGGAACAATGCCCGGGGCAAAGCCGATTTCCGAGGCGCGCACCTCCCAGCCGTGGCGGCGGCCCACCCAGTTCCGGATGGCGTCAAAGAAGGCGCGGGGCTTGACGGTATAGCCCAGTATTTCATGTTCGGCGGATGGCCTCCATGATGGCGGAAGTCCATGTCCGCCACCCACAGGGGATGGCCCCAGCGGGGCAGCAGGGCTTCATATTTCAGGGCGCCGGTGCCGCGGCGGTCGATTATTTCGTCAAAGTCGTACTGCATGGAATGGTCTGTCTGCGCGGGCAAAGGTCAGGCGGGGTAACGCCCTTTTTTCAGGATGATGTTGCCGTATTTGGCGGTTTCACCGGTAATGACGACGGCATAGGCCTTTTTGGCGCGTTCATAGAAGGCGTAGCGCTCCATTTGTTCAATGTCCCCGTCATAGTTCAGCGCCTTGCGGTATTTGGCCTCCACCGCCGGGTCCAGGAGTCTCCCGGCACCGGGGCCATCATGATGACGGGCGTGGCGTAGGCGTCCAGTTCAAAGAGGGGGATGACGGCGCCCAGCAGGGGCGTCCGCCCCCCAGTCCGTCCGCCCTCAGCACCATGGGGTTGAAGGTGTGGCCGGGAAAGTGGGCGTCGGAAAAGACGATTTCATCGCCATGCCCCATTTCCGCAAGAATTTTCAGCAGGGAAGGGCTGATGAGGGGAGAGATGTTTTTTAACATGGTCCGCAGTATAGCACCTTCCCGCGTTCCGGTACTACCATAAAAGTTGAAGGAGCGCGGATGATTCTCCCTCAGCCGTTAACGGCATGAAAGCATTTACGGATGCATTCTTCCATTTCAGGCATCTGCTGTTCCATGCTTTCCACCAGCTTGAGCTGGGTGCGCGCCCGGTGCAGGTTGTGGCGCTCCCTTTCCGTTTTAAAGTAGACGTCCCCTTCCAGGTAGTCCGTCAGGAAGCGGATGCCGGTTTCCAGCGTGATGAGCAGCCCGGAAAAGGCGAGTTTGGAGATTTCCTGCGGTGTGATGAAGTCTTTGACGGCGTCCAGGTAGCCCTTGACGACGGCTTCAAACATGGGCATGCGCAGGTAGGTTTTGTCCAGGTCTTCCTCATCTTCCGCCGCAGGAGAGGTCATGGTGCGCACCATGTCCCCGAAGTCGTACAGGATGCTGCCGGGCATGACGGTGTCCAGGTCAATGACGCAGACGGCCTTGTCCGTTTCCCCTGTCCAGCATCACGTTGTTGATCTTGGTGTCGTTGTGGACGATTCTGACGGGGAGTTCCCCCGTTCCTGAAGGTCCAGCAGCACGTCCACGTACCGTTCGCGGCGGCGGATGAAGTCCAGCTCCTTCCGGCAGGAGTCCAAACGCCCGCGGGAGTCCCTGGCGGCCGCTTTCTGCAACCGGTCAAAGCGCTTGCGGGTGTGGTGGAAGAACGGATGGTTTCATGGATGTCCTCCGGGTTCATGTCGCACAGGAGCTGCTGGAAGGCGCCGAAGGCGCGGGCGGCCTCATACGCCTGGCGCGGATGTTCCGCCACGTCAAACGTGTGGGTGCTTTCAATGCAGTTGTAGCAGCGCCAGAAGCCGGAACCGGGGATTTCCAGGTACTTGCGGCCTCCACGGGCGGAGTACAGGTTCAGCGTCTGGCGGAAGGGCGTTTTCAGCACCCGGAGCATCTTCCAGCGGATGTGGTTGGTTACCTTTTTCACGTTGTGCATGACGTCCCTGGGGCACGGGAAAACGGCGTCATTCACGCGCTGGAAGATGTAGCGGTCCGTGGTGCCGTCCATTTTCCGGTAGGTGGCCCGGAAGGTCATGTTGATATGGCCGCTGTTGATGGTGTCGCAATGGAGGAATTCTCCGGCGATGGCGAAGGCGTCGCCCAGGGCGGCAACCTGTTCCTGGAGGGAATCAGTATGGAAAACGGCGGACAGAGGCATGAGCGGGGAAGAAGGGCTCCCGGCGCATGCGGGGAAGTGCCGGGAGCCGCGGGAGTAGGGATTGAAGGGCTTAGAAGGAGTAGGTGAGCCCCAGCCCCGCCACGAACGTGAAGTTGCGGTAAATTCTGGCGGGGATTCTGGAGGGGAAGCGGTCGGAAGGACCGCGGTAGTTGCCCGCCATGCCTCCGTTGCCCAGCCAGACGGTACTGACGAAGGGGGTGAGGACCAGGCGGTCCACCGCCTTGAAGGGCACGGCCACGGTCACGGAAATGCCCTGGGTTCCGTTGGCGTTGAGGGAGTCCCTGTCAAAGTAGCCGGCGGAGGCGTTCCAGGTTCCCGCTACAATCAGGGAGGAAGACGGGTTGAAGTCATATTTGTAGCCCAGCGTGTTGGTGAACCACCAGCCGGACATCCAGCGGAAGGTGTATTGCACGCGGCAGTCCCAGAAGAAGTTTTCCAGTCCTTTCCCCGAAGTCGTGGTGGATGTCCAGTACAAAGCTGTGTTCTTCGGAACGGCTGTGTTCAAACGCCGGGAAGTCGCTGGAGGTCTGGCCCAGATGGACGTTCATCAGGCCCGGCAGGCCGCCGTTGACGAACTGGTAGCCCAGGGAGGCCATCGTATAGTCGCTGAATTTGCGGCTGACGCCCAGCAGGGCCGTTGCCTCGTCGGAAATGCCCGTGCTGTTGTGCGTCAGGTCATTCTGGGTCAGCCACTGATATTTCACGCCGGCCAGGATGGAGTATTTTTTGTTGAGGTCGTAAGCGCCTATGGCTTCCACGGGAACCACATGGTCGCTGCCGGACTGCTGGAAAGCCAGTCCGCGGCTGACGTACTTGGTAGCGTAGCCCGTTCCCAGCAGGGCGGAAAACGGACGGGACGCGTCATAAGTGGGAATTCAGCACCCGGAGGGGAACTTGAATATCGGCGGAAGCCATTCCTGAGAGAGCGAAGGCCGCCGTGCATGCCGCAGCGGTAATAGTTGTATATTGCATGGTTTGCCGACATAGTAATGGCGCCGTTCAATTCCGCAAGACAATCTTTATAAATTCGAAAAGATTTTTTCAGTTAAATTACAGGGGGAAGTTATAATGGAATGAGCCGGAGAATCCATTCCTTCAATTTTAACAGGGTTCCTTCCAATTTAAGGGACAGTTCGCGGATGTGCAGCAGCCGGAACAGGCCGCTCCGCACGTAGTCGATCAGGGAGCAGGCGAGGTAGATGCCCAGGCTGGCTCCCAGCGCCCCGGCGGCCGTGAAGTACCAGGGGGCAGGCCTGCAATTCCGCAAACCGCGCCTTGATGATGTTTTGCCAGATGAGGGGATTGTTATGGATGAGGTAAACGGCAAAGGAAAGCGGGGCGAAGAAGGAAATGAGGCGGATGGCGGTTCCGCTGCTGATGCGCATGCGCGCGCAGGCCATGAGCAGGAAGAAGGAGGACAGGCAGCAGAACGGCGCCGTATAAGAGACAAAGAGTTTTTCCGCAATGCCCGGATTGAGGGGAAGATACCCCAACGCGATTACTCCGGCGGTGGGGAGGATGCAGCACAGGACGTAGTAAAGCGCGGGCCGCTTTAACGTGCTCCAGAGCTGGAAGTGCCCCAGGCAGCCGCCGACGACGTACAGGCAGACCAGCCAGATGGCGCTGTAGCCGCCCTGGCTGAGCCAGTTCCCGTAGCCGGATATGGTGGAAAAGAGGGAGAAGACAATCAGGACCAGCAGGCAGAGCCACCTGGCGGATTCCCTGCTGAGGGAACGGATGGCCGGATTAAGGAAGGGAATAAAGCAGAACAGGACGGCATAAGCCGTAAAGTACCAGTAGGCCAGGCGCAGCACGGGAAAGAATGCCTGGATCATTCCCTTAAAGCTTACACTGCCCGGCACGAGCCATTTAAATAAAAAAGGTTATTCCAGCGGTGTAAAAGAAGACCTGAAACCAAGTTGATAAAACGGGAAATCCGGTACGGCACATTGACGCCCACGTAGCCTGTGATAAGGGCAAAGCAGTTGACGGCGCAGTAGGCGCTGAGTTCAAGATACCAGGAGACGGCGTAATTGGGCGTTCCGAGGAAGCTGTTGTCCAGGTTGCCGCCCTCCCCCCCATTTGAGCACATGAAGAAGGACGACGAAGAACATGGACAGGCACCGGAGAAGGTCAATGCCGTGATTTCTGAATGGGCCGGGGCTGCCATGAGAAATGCCAAGGAAAAGGTGATGCTGCTGGGATCTTACGCCGGGACTGCCGCCATTGCCTGCAAACGCTTCATGATTTTATTTTTTCTTCCTCAACGTTCTTCGCGGCTCCTCCACGGCCCGCGCCATGAATTCCTCCAGCGTGAGGTTTTTCCGGACGGCGGCTTTCATGGCAAGATTGATGATCCGGTTTTTCAGGGGAACCGTGATGAGGGAAGATACCTCATTGGAGGCGGCCAGGGCTTCCTGGCCGTCCATGAACCGCTTGATGAGGATTTGGGCATGCCGGGAGAGCTTTTTTCTGACAAAGTAGTTGTCGATGGCGCTTCTGTTCATGCCAATGGCCGAAGCCAGCGTGGAGCGGCTGATATGATTTTCAGCCATCCAACGCCCCAGCTCCAGAATATCCACAAGAGGTTCTTCCATGTGGGGTACTTTGCTCATTGTAATGATGAATCAAAGATTTTGAGCGGAGTATGATTGATAATCGCTCAATGAATGTCCTTGTTGAACACAATAAAGGGTGGTTGCCATCAATGAGTGTTGTGGATTCCCCGGAGAGCCGGGTAATTTTTGGAGGGAGGCATATGCCTTCCTTTCTTTTCTGGATACTTCATCCATTGGTCAGAAATGAATAAAAAATCATCGGCGGCGTTCTTGCCGCGGCCCGTAATCCTTGTTGATTCCGTTAGGGACATTCTCCATTCTCCGGAATCTTATTGTTTGAATTAAAGTTTCCTTGCCCTTTCTTAAATTCTGCCCTGCCGCATTTGCAGGGGCCGGAACTTGGCGAATGCATCCGGGACAGGCGGCCATGGAAGATAACAAGGCGGTCCCGGAGGGACATGGACGGACAGCTCATCAATTCATGGAGATGCATGCAGCCGAAGGGATGAGGGCACATTCTTTTTCTGCGTAAGGAATGTGTTTTATCCCAGGCAGAAACTGGCGGAAGCTTCCCCCATGTGGCTTGGGCGGCATTTCTCCGGCTGTGACCGGGTATCCTTTCCCGGTGGACGGGGCGGATGTCTTTAATGGGTCTTTGCCCTTTAAGCCGACGGCTTTCCTGACGGCCGTTTAACATGGGCCAGATACGGCAGCAGGAAAGGGGTGAAACGTTTCAAGGCAAAATAGAACAGCACAATAGCCGTGAATGCCAGCAGCGGGGTGAACAGGGAGAAGGCACCAAATTTCATGGAGTAAGGAAGGCATTCGTAAATGGGCAGGTGCAGCATGAAGGTCAGAAAACAGGCGGGAGCCAGCAGGGGCTATTCTGGCGGCAACGCCGGGCAGACGCTTTTCCATCCAGATGCCTGCGTACATAATCAGCATGACTCCCAGCAGCATGCCCGCGACCGTTTCCGTCCACAGGGGAAAGGATTCCGGCGGAGTGCAGCAGAACCATCGCGGAGGAAACGAGAATGCTCACGCAGAAGACGACGCCGAATTTTTTGTTCAGCACCAGATGGATGTCGTCAATCCGGCGGGAACTGAGCACGACGCCCAGCAGGTAGAAGGCGCAGGACCCCACGGAGAGCGTCACCAGGGGATCGGGAGCCATGTTGCAGAAGGAGAAAAAGAGGAGCAGCGCGGGCAGCAGCAGTATTTTAATGCGGGCCAGCAGCGGCGTCAGCAGGGTAAGAATGATGATGTCCCGCAGAAACCAGGAGGGGCCGATGGGGGGAACGTCGGGGGACTCGCTCCCAAAGGAGAAGAGGTCCATGCCCGGCAGGAAGACGTCCCGGATGCCGGCCAGGTCCGCAAGCTGGAAGGAGCTGCCGGCAGGGAAGGAGAGAAGGAACAGGTACAGCACGTTCCAGATCATGTACGGGATGAACAGCCATAAAGCCCGGTCAACTGCCTTGTTCCAGGTGATGTTTCTTGCCAGAAAGTAGCCGGCCAGCACCAGGAAGAAGGGAACCCTGCCGTTGTAGAAGAGGTGGATGCCCGTTGTCTTGAGCAAGGGGGGGACAGGTGCACGTACATGATCAGGAGCGCTGCAAGCACCCGCGACACGTCAATCCATGCGACACGTTTTTTTTAGGGATTTCCATGGGAAGGGAGTTTTTCTGCGGCATGAGCCGGATATTGAGTTGGCAGAGGGTTGAAGTTAATGAAGGGCGGAAGGTAGGGAACCGTCCGGGCGTCATGATCTGCGGATGCGGTGGTACGCCCGTGCCAGGAGTTTTCTTCCTTTTTTTCCTGAGCCGCCCCCACCGGGACGGCGGTCTCCTGGTCAGTTTTTTTTTCTCCGTCAGGCGGCTGTATTCTGCCAGGGTGGCATCCCTTTCCCCGGAGAACGCCTGCTGAAGCCATTCCCGGGATTGCGAGATTTTCTGTTCCAGCAGTTCATTGACGGGAGCGTAGTCCATCGTGAGCGGGACGTTCTCCGGCAGGGCTTCCGCGTCTTCGGGCAGCATGCGGTCCTGAAGCCGGAGAAGGTTCAGCAGGGAGTGGAAGCGCCCGGAGCCGCGCATGGGATTGTTGATGCACAAGAACGGCTTGTTGAAGATCAGGGCGAAGCAGACGCCGTGGAAGGAGTCCGTAATGAAAAACTCGCAGTGGAGGATGTTGCCGAGCCATTCATATAACGTGGCTTCCTTCATGGTATTGGCCAGGTTCAGCCTGCCGAGGTTGTCCACCTCCTTTTTTCTGGATGTCCACCATGTTCAGCAGGGGGAGCCCGAGTTTGGAGGAGGCGTCCAGCAGGAGCTTCCTTTTTCCGCCGCCGGGTCCAGGATGTAGGAGACGATGCGGCCTTTGCCCGCCGGAGGCGCCTGCCGTGCCAGCTCCTCCCAGCGTTCCCTGCCCAGCAGGAAGACGGGGTCCATCACCCAGGCGCTTTCACGCCCATAGTGCCGCTTGAGGTGCTCCACCATCGGTTTTTCCCGGACGGAAACGGCATCGAACCGTTTGAGCAGCATGGCCGTTTTTTTAAGATATTTCCCGGAAGGTTCCGTCAACTGCCCCATGGACGGCCCGTAGGCGATTTTCCGTTTCTCCCCCCTGGCGAAGTCCAGGAAGAAGAAGTGCCCCATGAAACCCTGGTTCCACACCTGGTCGGAGCCTACCATGAACGTGTCAAACTGGTCGTTTAAGTGGTAGGCGTAGTCCAGGAGTGCAGCGGCGTTGTGGAAATGCGCTCCCGGACCAGGAATTTCCTGAATACCGTCGCAGGGTCTTTCTGCCGCTCCGTGAAGGAAAAATCAATCAGGGAAACGCTTTTTCCCATTTGCTCCAGCAGCCGGTAAAGGGCGAAGGAGGTGAGCACGGCTCCATAGTTGCACGTCATCCAGACGCCCAGCAGGCCCACCTCCGCCCGGGGCTTGAAGCGGGCCGTGTGCTGCGCCACCGCTTCCGTGAAGGGTTTCTGCCGGAGGTCCCGGAGGAAGTTCCGGCGCGCCAGCCGGGAGGGGGAAGGCAGGCTGCCGCCGGATGCCCCTGTTGGTGTGTTTGACGGCCTGCCAGTTCTCCCGGTGCAGAAAGAGCTCCTTCCCGCATTGGTTTAAAAGTTCTTCCCCGCGGGGAGTGCTCGCCAGCAGCAGGGAGATTCCCCTGGAATCATCCCACTTGGGATGGAAGTATCCCGCGCCCCAGAAGTCGGCCAGGGTCAGGTCACTGGTGCGGGGGCCGGAAGCATGCGGGCAGTTGTAGCATGCTTCCCCAGGCAGATGTCTGACAGGTACGCCTGCATGAAAAGGTCTTCCGTATAAATGCGCGCGCCGGAACCGGAGCCGTCCCGGTGGAATTTCATCACGGAGTAGTGATTCCAGCCGTGGGTTTTGTCCCGGAAGTTGATGCAGCTTATCTGCCGGTCCGTGCTCCGTTCGTAATCCTGCCGGTACGCGTCAAAAAGGTTTTTGGAGGGTACGCCGTGGCAGGCGATGTCAATGATGAAGAGGCTGTCCCAGGGCTTTTTCAGACAGGCTCTCAGGGCCGCCGCCTGGCAGGGCGTGCCGGAAAACAGGACCGTTTTTCCCTCTTTCAGGTCCTTCTGGATGTCCCGGTAGGCGTGGCCGGGGTCCGCCTGAAGGTATTTGCTGCCGTTCAGGAGCTTGAGCTCCGGCAGGGAGTCCAGGCGCACATGGCGGACGGAAAGTTCCCCGTCCGTGTTCCACGCCACGCCGTAGACCACGCCTCCCTGTGCAAGAATATGCCGGGCCAGGATGGTGAATACGCCTCCGCTGGAGGAGTTCAGGCGCACGGCCTCGTCCAGCGCCCAGGCCGCATATGCCCTGGGCTCGTCAAACGCTTGGGGGGACCGGGCGGGCGGATTCAGGTCCGGACAGGTTTTGGTGCAGAGGCCGCAGTGGACGCACGCTTCCAGATTAACCACGGGCGTTAAGAAGCCGGAGGGGCTCCAGTTCATGGAAATAGCGTCCCTGGGGCAGATGTTGGCGCAGGCGGAGCAGCCCGTGCACAGGGTGGAGAGCTCAGGCGGGGCGTCAGTTTTTATCATGGCGGGAAGGAATAAGTTTTTGCAGGGGGCCGAGAAACATGTCCCGTTCATCCCGGTTGAGGTAGAAGAACCAGATGGTTCCCACGGCCAGGAGGCCGTAGCAGAAGGCGAAGGCCAGGAAGGAGAACCAGTTGTCCAGCGTTAGCAGGGCAACCGCTCCCAGCCCCGCCAGGATCATGACGGCGGAGGGCAGCAGCAGGGGCCCGTAGGTGCGGCGGAAGAAGAGCCTCATGTCCAGACCGGCGGTGCGGGCGTAGTAGCGGTTGATCATCAGCACCTGGCCGATGAACAGGGAAATGGCGGTGCCGATGAACATTCCGATGGTGCCGTAGTACAGGGAGATGAAGTAGCCCAGGATGACGCAGAGCAGGGAGGAGTAAAAGAGGATGATGGCCCTCCCCTTGTGGATGTTGAGGGCCTGGAGGATGGCGAGTCCCGTGTTTTGAGTCAGCGGAACCAGCAGGGGGAGCAGCACGATGACGGCCCCCACCCAGACCGTGCCTGTCTGGTCCCCGATGGTTTTCCCCACCCACAGGTGCAGGAAGTCATGGCCGCAGCTGATGAAGGAAACCAGGATGACGCTCAGCAGGGCCAGTTGAAGGCGCCCCACCCGTATCATCATGCGGGTGAGCTGCTCCTTGGTGGAATCCAGGGCCACCATCTGCATGATTTTGGGGGCAATGACTCCGGAAATGGCGGTGGAAGCCGTCATGAAGTACTGGGAGAACGAGATTCCCAGCGTGAACAGGGTGACCGCCTGGGCGCCCGCCGTCCTTGCCAGGATGGGAGTGCCCGCCCGCCAGTAGAACAGGTCCATGAGCTGGTTCAGCAGAATCCAGAAGGAAAAGGTGAACATCTCCCGGTACAGCTTCCAGTCAGGCTTGCGGAAAATGATGCGCACGCCCAGGCAGCGGATGGTGTAATACGTTCCCCACGCCAGGCTGGCTACGCCGATGCCCACGCCCAGGACGGTGAGGGCGATCGCCTTGTACCCCCACACCAGAAGCAGAACCGTAAGAAGCGTATTGAAGAGGGAGAGTCCCAGGCTGACCAGCCCGGGAACGATGAATTTCATGTAGGACCCAGGCACGCAGGACAGCGGCCGCAGGGGGAAGGCCAGGATGATGTTGCCCAGCGTCAGCAGGTACAGGATTTTCAGGGTGTCAAGCTCCGGCCCGGACAGATTGGGGAACAGGGCGCCCAGGTTCACGTAGCAGATCATGCCCGCCGCGAAGGTGAGCAGCCCCAGGAAGGAGAACAGCATCATGGCCTGTCCCAGGAAATGGGCCTCCCGGTCGTTCTCCTTTTTCGCGTGATAGGTGGCGATGTATTTGTTGACGGTCACCCCCAGGCCGAAGTCCGTCAGGGACAGCCACGCAATCACGGAATTGCTGAGCATGAAAATGCCGTATTCATTTTCTCCCAGACTGGACAGGGTGAACGGGGTCAGAAAGAACTGCGTCGCCAGCCTGACGATGATGGATATGTAATTAATGCAGGCCCCCGTCTTGATTTCATTCATGTGGAATTTATTTCTTGTTGGCCAGCAGGTTCCCGAGCAGGTGCCCGTAATTTGATTTGAGGGAAAAGTAAAGTATCCGCGGCAGGTTGGCAAGCGTCACATATTTTTTTAAGGCGGAAAAAGCTTCTTTCCGTATGGCCTTTTCCCGGTCGGGGTAAAGGCTTTTTATTCTATCCGCAAGAAGTTTATAGTTGGCATAGCAAAGCCTGAACAGGACCAGGAGGCTCCGGCTCCGCTGGAAATAGTTGCTGCTGTACGGGGAACGCCCGTCAATGCAGTTGCTCAGGTCCAGGATGGCGCGAAGGGCGTTCATGTAATCCTCCAGAGGCCTTTTCCGGTTGAAGAAATTGCTGGTAACCCCTGTTTCCCCGTCGGCGGAATATTGATAAAAAGGCTTGTTGATGACGGTTACGGAGCTGCAATGGCAGAAACATTGCGCCGTGAAATAAAGATCTTCCGCAATTTGACGTTTTCCGGGAATTTAATTTTATTTTTAACCAGAATTTCCTTTTTTTTATATATCTTGGCCCAGCAGGCCGGAATGTTGTTGTTTTCCACAAACGGTGTTCCCGCGTGGAAAACAGCCGTGGAATCCGGAGGCAGGGGACGGATGGAGGGGGACATGAAGCCCGTCCATTCCGCCGCGCAGGAAACGAGGCTTGCGCCGAAGACGACCATGTCCGCTGCGGTCTCCCGCATCGTTTCATGGCAGATCTGGAGCGTTTCCGGGAGGAGCCGGTCGTCCGCGTCCACAAACGCCAGATGCGGGGCATGCGCCAGGCTTATCCCCAGGTTGCGCGCCGCGGACACCCCTTCATTCCGCTTGTGGATGACGCGGAAGCGCGCGTCCTTCCGGGCGTATTCATCCAGAATCGCGCCGCTGCCGTCCGTAGAGCCGTCGTCAATGCAGAGGCATTCCCAGTCCTCCAGGGTCTGTTTCCTGATGGAGTCCAGGCAGGCCGCAAGCTGCTTTTCATTCCGGTACACCGGGATGATGATGCTGAACAGGGGGGTGTACGCGTCCGGGGTCATGAAGGGAAAGTCAGGGGGCGGCGGGTTCAACGGAAAGGGCGAGGGGGGGTACATCTTCTTTTTGAGGAACAGGAACCTGCTCCAGCCCAGGGCATCGCATAATCTGGTGACTCCCAGGCAGGCCGCCAGCACCAGCGCCACGGACAGGGCGGCAAAGCAGATTCTGCTGGAATCAAAAGCCAGCACCGGTACCAGCGGCTTGCACAGGAGCGTGAAGGCGGGGGAAAAGATGACGATGGACAGGGAATTCCTGCCCAGGTAGGCGAACAGTTCCCGGATGGCCCTGCCTGCGGAATCGCAGGTTTTTACCAGAAAGCTGAGCGTGAGCATGCAGAGGCAGAGCCCCAGCATGCTGTCCCGGGCGGGGAGGGGGAAAAGGAGGCAGAGCGCGGCGGCGGGGACAGCCGCCCACAGGGTGGGGAAGAAGCATTTCAGGATGGGGAGCCCGGTCATCCGGAAGAAAGCCCCCAGGAGAAAGTAAGCGGCGTGAATCATTTGGAACGCCGGATTGAACCAGGAGACGGCGGCCAGGAGGGCGGCGCATACGGCCAGCCGGGCCGGAGGGGACAGGCGCGGAATGCGGGAGACGGCGTAGTAAACGGGCAGGCACACGGCCAGCAGGTAGAGGTACCAGTACGTTCCGGCGGGGGCCAGCAGCAGCGCCTTCCAGAAGGCGGGGAACGCCGGGTCCAGCCGGTTGCTGGCGGGAACGGAGGCGGGCAGATGGGACAGGGCCAGGTAGTACAGCGATTCAAAGACCAGGTACGGCGCCAGAATGCCCAGCCACGTTTTCAGGAACTGGCCCGGAGTCTTGCTGGTATTGGCGAAGAAGCCGGAAAGGATGATGAAGCCGGACATGTGGAAGACGTACACGTACCGCGTGACGTCCAGGTAGTGCGTGGAGAACCAGGACAGGTGGAAAAGGACCATCAGGGTGATGAGAATTCCCTTGAGGTAGTCCACTTGCGGAATCCGGCCCTTGCCGGGCGCGGCTGCGGGCGGGGGAATGGCGCTGTCAATGGCTGCTTGCATGGCTGGAAAATGGGCGGCAGAAAAAAACGGTTGAGTGGCGCATGAGGCGTTAAAGATGCCTTGTTTTCAGCAGGAGATGGGCCATGCGGTACCTGCGTGCGGCCAGCAGGCGGCAGACCAGGTGGAAGTAGGGGCCGCACAGGCGCAGGTCAGCCCCGCGCGCGGCCAGTCCGCTGGAGAGGAAGTCCCGGAACACCGCCTTGCGGGCGGCGTAGGGCTGCTGCTGGAGGGCGTGGAAGATCACGTTGATTTTTTGCAGGATGTAGCCTTTGACCACGGGAACGTCTTCCTGCGGGAGGGCCAGCGTGTCCGTCCACGCCAGGAATTTGGCTGCCAGCATGTCTATGTCCTGCACGAGGTTGAAGCGGCTGCGCTTGGCCGCGCCGTTTTCCTCCTCCCGCGCCCGGTAGTGGTAGAAGGCCCTTTTCACCAGGCTGATGCCCGGAGCGCAGGCGGAGAGGTAGTCCAGGACGAACTGGAAGTCCTCAAACACCACCGCGGAGGCGTTGAAGCGGATGCCGTTTTTTTCCAGAAGCTCCGTGCGGAACAGTTTGTTGCAGGAGGATTCCATGTCCAGGCTGGTCAGCAGGTAGCGCAGGAAGGCGCCCGTTTCTTCCGCGGGAATGTACTGGTCCCGGCTGGGCAGCGCGGTTTCCGTGCGGGTAAGGCGGCAGCCCGTGTGGAAGTCCTTGCTGATTCCGTAGCAGTGGAGCGCGGCTTCCGGCGTGCGGAGGGCGGCGTCATGAAGGCAGGCCAGCATGTCCGGCTCCACGGAGTCGTCCCCGTCCACGAAGGCGGTCCAGGTTCCCCGCGCCCGGGAAAGGCCCGCGTTGCGGGCGGCGCTCACGCCGCGGTTTTCCTGGTGGATGGCGGTGAAGCGCGCGTCCTTCCGGGCGTATTCGTCCAGAATGGCGCCGCTCCCGTCCGGAGAGCCGTCATTGATGCAGATGCATTCCCAGTCCGTCATGGCCTGGTTCCTGACGGAATCCAGGCAATCCCGGAGAAAGGGGCCGGAACGGTAAACGGGAATGATGATGGAAAAGAAGGGATTCATGGAAAAGCGGGAAGAAATGGGGGTCAGCGCGCCGTCTTGCCGGAGCCTTTTTTCTGTTTCTCAAATTGCCGGGCGTCCACGAGGGTCCTGTACCACCAACCCTGCATGAAATGCCACAAAAATCCTTCCCGTCCGTCCAGAAAACCCAGCTTGAGGAAGTAGCGGTAGCAGAAGTAGGCGAAGGAGCGCCAGAAGAGAGGCTGCCGGGCGTAGCGTTCCTTCATGGCGCGCTTCCTTTCCGCCTGCCCGTTGATGCCGGAGTCCGCCGCAGCGGAGGAAAGAATGTCTTCCAGGTCAGCCAGCTCCCGGGCGGAGTAGTCCACGTGCTTGTGCGCCCACCAGCCCAGTCCGTTCAGGTTCTCGTCCACGAAGTCGTGCTCGAATTCCACGGCGCGCCCGCGGCTGAGCTCCATGTGCTCGTCCATATGGCGCTGTTCGCATCTGGCCGCTCCGTAACGGAACAGGCGCAGCAGCTTGACGGGGTAAACGCCGTGCTTCATCCACCGGCCCAGGAAGATGTGCCTGCGCTTGTGGATGACTCCGGTGACGTCCGGGGAAGGGCGGGCAATTTTTCCTTCAGTTCCTCCAGGGCTTCCGGCATGAACCACTCGTCCGCGTCCAGGCGCAGAACCCAGGCGGTGGTGATGGGGCAGTGGTCCAGCGCCCAGTTGAACTGCGGGGCGTAGAGGCCGGGCCATTCGTGCTGGATGACCTGCACCCGGGGGTATTCCCGGCAGATGGCGGCGGTGTTGTCCGTGGAAAAGCAGTCAATGACGAAAACTTCTTTGGCCGCCGGGAGGATGTTCTCCAGGCAGCGGCGGATGTGAAGTTCCTCATTCTTGGCAAGGATGATGACGGAGAGGTCGAGCATGGTTCAGCGGAGCGTGCGTTGTTTGATGAACTTGGCCGGATTCCCGCCCACCACCGTCCAGGGGGCCACGTCCCTGAAGACGGCGCTGCGGGCTCCTACCACGGCTCCCGTGCCTATTGTCACCCCCATGCCCACGAAGGCCTGCGCCGCCACCCAGGCCCGGTCTTCCACGGTGATGGGGGCGGTGACGAGGGCGTGGCCGGGGTCTGAAATGTCATGGGAGGCCGTGCAGAGGAAGGTTCCCTGGGAGATGACGGCGTGGCTGCCGATGGAGATGGGGGCCTTGTTGTAGATTTCCGTATCCGGGCCGATGCAGGCGTATTCCCCCATGGAGAGGTTCCACGGCGCCCATATCCTGCTGCTGGGGTACACGAGGGCGACGAGCGGTATTTTTGCCCCGAACAGGCGCAGCAGCAGATTCCGGGGCACCTTCATGGCGTTGGTGGCCATCATCCGGAAGAGGGTCCGGTTGATAACGTACCAGCCGTACCGTTTGAGGCGGTGGCTGAGGGAGTAGTGTTCCTGGTAACGGGACAGGTTCATGGCGGGAGGATGTCGTTTGAATGGTGAAAGGCGTTCAGGGCCGGGAGGCCGGAGCGGCGGAAGGTTCCGCGTCTGTTCTCATTCCGGTGGAGAAGGGGCGCAGGGGGCCGTCCGCGGATTCCCCTGCTTTCTGGAAATAGGCGGCTCGGAAGGCGGCTCCCTCTCCGCTGCCCCACAGCGGGGCGTTCCAGGGATGCTCCGGGTGGTGGAGGTGGCCCTCCCACAGACGCTGCATGTTGGCAAGCCGCGCGGATTCCGTGAAGGCGAGCGTGGGCGCGGCCTTGGCGAAGACGGAGAGGCTGGGCAGGGCCGCCAGCGCCAGATAGCAGACGCACCATGCGCGCCACGGGCGGGTGCCCACCGGCTCCGCAAAGATGCGGGTGAAAAGGAGGGCCAGGCAGAAGAAACTGACGCTTGAGGCCTTGTAGCAGAACTCATTGTAGCCGCCCACGGAACCTATGTAAATGAAGTAGGTGAGGGTCAGAACGGCCAGCGCGGTCCAGAAGAGGTCGTCTTTTTTAAACCGGCGGAACAGGAGGACCGCCGGAGCTCCAACCGTCAGCAGCCAGGACCCGGCCAGCGCGCCCCAGAATTTCCAGCCGCCGTGCCGGAGCAGGTCAAAGGGGGAGTCCTCCCAGGTCAGGCGGATGCGGTTGTTCCCGTTGCTGCTCGTGAAGTAGATTCCGGCCAGCAGGACGAGCGCGCCGCCCGCCAGCACCGTCCAGGAGGAGAAGTACTGCCTGGCGGGGGTGTGGCGGACCAGCGCGCGGACGGCAATGAAGACCAGCAGGCCCAGCGAACCGATGGGGGAGGCCAGCAGGCACAGGGAGGCCAGGAAGAGCTGGTGCCGGGGCGGTATGTCCCAGGCAACCGCCATGGCGAGGAACAGCCACAGCAGCGTGGTGTGGTGGAAGGTGTAATGGAGCTGCATGGTGGGGGCCACGCCGCCGAAGAAGGCCAGCACCGTCAGGTAGAGTTCATGGGCCGTCTGCCCCTGCGGGTTGAATAAATGAACGCTCCATCTGACCACGCCGTCCAGCGGGCCCTGGAAGATGAGCAGGACCAGGAAGAGCAGGGTGGCCATGCGGAATTTGCCCCAGAGGACCGTGAGCGCCAGCGCCAGGCCCAGTTCAATCCAGGCGGTCAGGACATAGTTGGCGATGAAGACGTCCGACCAGGAGAAGCATTTGCATATCAGGGCCGGAGGCAGCCAGAAGGCGAGGTAGTAGATGAAGTGCCTGCCGTCCGCTTCCGCCAGCGGCCAGTCGCACCGGATGAGTGTTTCGTAAATGGGGTTGCGGACCACGAAGTCCGCGTGCTGGAGGGCCACCCCCGTTATTCCTCCCGCCAGCAGCCACAGGAGGGAGAGAAGAAGGGCGCAGAGGTAAACGGCCAGCTGCCGCCTGGTGAAGTGAAGCGTGGGGACCGGGAGCTTCACGCACAGCAGGACGGAAGCCGCCGCCACGGCCATGGCCGCCGGAACGGAGAACAGGGGCCTGACCCAGCCCAGCAGGAAGAGGATGGTGGGCAGAGCCATATAGGCCACGGCGCAGGAAGCCAGGAGCCTGCCGCTGATGGTGAACGCTGTGTCCGTGTTTTTCCGTGTCTGTTCCATGAGGTGGCTGAATGAAGTTCTGCTAGGGGGTGGGCGTATTATTGCGGAAGACTTCCTCCCACTGGCGGACGACGTGTTCCCGCGTGAATTTCCGGCTTTTGGCGGCGGCTTCCCGCGCCATGGCGTCCAGGGCGGCGGGGGACTGCATCAGCCCGGCGGCCATGTCAGCCATCTGCCGCGCCTGGAACCCGCCGGACGCCGGCAGGATGCAGCCGTTCTGCCCGTGGTCCACCAGGTCATACGCGGAAGAGAAGCTCCCGTAGAGAAGAGGCACGGCGCCGAAGGACATGCCCTCCACCACGGCGAGCGGCAGTCCCTCGTATTCCGAGGCCAGAAGGAGCAGGGAGGCCTGTTCGTAATACGGGGCCGGGTTCCGGAAGCCCTCAAAGGAGACGCGTTCCAGGCGGCACTCCGCGCAGAATGCCTGAAGGGCCTCCTTTTCCGGGCCGTCCCCCACCAGGCGGAGGGTCCAGTCCGGGAAGCGGGGTTCCAGCAGGGCCCACGTTTCCAGCACGCGGGAGACTCTCTTCTGGTTGGGTTCCAGCCGCCCCACAAAAAGAAGCTCCTTCTTCTTGAAGGCCGGATCATAGCGGAATTCCCGGTTTTCCACGGTGACGGGGTTGGGAATCGTCAGGAGTTTCCCGGTATTCTTCAGTCCGGTGATGTTCCGGAAGGCCCGGTGGAAGCTGTCGGAAAGGAGGATGTAACGGTCGCTATGGGCATAAACGTAGCGCAGGCTGGCCCCGGTAGCCATGGCGCAGCCTTTCAGCAGGAGGCGCAGGAAGGCCCTGTTTACCGGATTCCCCGCCCGGGCCATGCGCATTCTGAGGCCTTCCAGCCGCGCGTTGCAGTCCGGGGCGTTGTGGTGCACGGCCAGCAGGCGGCAGGAGAGGCCCCGCATGGCCTTCCGGCACAGCCGGGTGACGTGGAAGGGCAGGCACCACTGGTTGATGACGATGTCAATGCGGCGGGAGGAGAGGAGGTCCCGGAGGGCGGCGAGATTGGCCTGGCTGGAGACAGGATAGCCCAGCCGGTGCAGGGTGACGCGGCTGTCCAGCGCGGGGGAGGGCGTCTCCGTCACTTGTTCAAAGGAGACCACATGCACCTCATGGCCCCGTGCGGAGAATTCGTTCGCCAGAATGGCGGTGACGGTTTCCACGCCGCCTATGGAGGGGAATTTCCCAAGCAGAAAGAGGAGGTTCATGAAAGGTCGACGAATTCCGGTTTGGGTTCCTGCCCCAGCAGGTAACGGTACAGGCGTTTCATGCTGGCGGCCACCTGGGGCGAGGCGTAGGTTTCCATGATGAGGCTGCGCCCGCGGTCCCCCATGGCGCGGCTTTCCTCCGGCGTGAGGTTGAAGGCTTCTTCCAGCGCGGCGGCCAGGGCGGCGGGGCTGTTGTCGCGCCACCAGCCGCATCGGCGGGTATCCAGCTCCTCCCACGGCGTTCCTTTACTGGCGATGACGGGCGTTCCCGCCAGCAGACCTTCCGCAATGCTCATGCCGAAGTTTTCCTGATGGCTGGGAGCGCAGAGGACGTTGAGCGAGGCGAGCAGTTCGTATTTCTCCCTCCCCGCGGCGAAGCCCGTAAAGCGGATGCCGGGGCCGCCCACTTCCGCCGCCAGCCGTTTCAACTGCGCTGCGTAGTCCTCCGGGCCGTCCCCGATGAGAAGGAGCTCCGCGTCCCGGAGGTTGAGGCTGCCCCAGGCCCGGATGAGGCTTTCCAGATTTTTAATGGGGTGGAAACGGCCCAGGAACCCGGCGCGGAAACGCTCTCCCGCGCTCCGCCGGATCTGGCCAATCCATGAAGGCACGGCCACCGGATTGGGGATGACCGCCACGGGGTTGGCAAAGCCCAGTTCGCGCAGGTGCCGCGCTTCCTCCCGGCAGGTGGCGTGAAGGCAGTCCGCCTGCGCCAGGTCCCGGCGGTGGCCCAGCGCCAGCATGAGCTTTTTCCTCCACGGCTTGATGGCCAGCGCCTGCGGGTAAAGCATGCCGTGGGGGGAGGCCACGCAGGGCTTGCGCGTTTTCCGGGCTTGCGCGCAGGTAGCGTGGTTGACGTCCAGCCACAGGCCGTTGGTGTGGTAAAGGTCGTAGTCCCGCCAGGCTCCGAGCCGGCGGCGCAGATTCATGGAAATGCCCAGAGGGGTGCAGAGGTCGTTGGGGACGGCGCGGATGAAGGAGCTTTCCTCTTCCGCGGGACTCCCGGCCCTGTCTTCCACGGTGAGGATGTCCGTAGCGCAGCCGAGGTCGTTCAGGGCCTGCACCAGTTCGCGGGTGCAGGCCGTGGTTCCCCCGGACTGGGAGGCCATGGAGGCGATGGTGTGCAGGATCTTCATGATGCCGTTTCCTTGAGGGGAGCCCAGGGAGCTGCGGGGCGGTTTTCTTCCCGGCCTTCCGTATAATGAACAATATGGACCAGATAGCGGGCCGCCGCGGCTCCGCTGATGGTTTGTTCCGCCCACGCGGCGATGGCCTTCCGTTCCGCGGGGGAGAGGCGGCCCTTGTCCAGCCATTCCCGCAGGGCGCGGCGCAGGCTTTCCGGACGGTCCGGGTCAAAGGAGCCGCCGCGCTGGCGGCCGTCAAGCAGGCTGGCGGCTCCGCACGCCGTGGAGCACAGCACCCTCATGCCGGACTGGAGCGCCTCATTCACCACGGCGCCCCACCCGTCAAACAGGCTGGGGAGGACGAGCAGGTCGCACTGCCGCATCAGGCGGCGCGTTTCTTCATTCCCCAGCGTGCCGAGCAGGGAAATCTGTCCGCAGTCCTCCGTTTCCAGGGCGGCCTGTTCCCGCAGCGGGCCGTCCCCCACCACGAGGCAGCGGCGGAAGGCGCCGCGGCATTGCCGGGCCGCGCGGAGGAAGGGCAGGAGGTTCTTCCGGGGGATGAGCTGGCCCACGAACAGGAGATCGGGCTTTTCCCCGGGAGCGGGGGGAGCCATGGCGGGAGTTTCCGCGCCAGCCGCGGATGCAGCTGATTCCGTGAAATAGCCCCATTCAAAGACGGAGTCCGCCGGGAATCCGGCGCGGCGGTAGCATTCCACACCCAGCCGCCCCGTCGCCAGCAGGGCCGCGATTTTTTTCCCGTACCGCAGGCGGAGAAAGCGGTACTTGACGCTCCTGAGCAAGCCGCGCCAGCCCTGGCGGCGGTAGGGTTCCGCGTACACCATGGTTTTCAGGCCGCGGCGGACGGCCTGCTTGAACGCCGCGTAAACCATCGGGTAGGTGCTGATGCCGGAAAAGACGTGGACGGCCGCGGGATGGGCGCGCAGGGTTTCCTCCACCGTCCGGGCGTCCGGGGAGATGAGGATGCGGGCGTTCCCCATGTCCGGCACCGTCCAGCCGCTGGATTCCCTCTCCCCTTCAAAGTCCGTCTGGACCGCCAGCAGGACGCCGTGCTCCCGGGCCAGCGCCTTGATGAGGGCTGACTGGTGGATGCTGATCATGTTTTGCCAGAAGACGAATTGCATGGTGTTATTTTCCTCCATTGGGCAGGTTGCGGTACGCATGGGCCCCCCCGATGACGGCCCAGAAGACGGCGGAAAGTCCGGAACCGGCTGCAAAGACGTACCCTTCCGCAATCATGTGGACGGCGAAGAGGGCCAGGGCCGCCTGCGCCGGGGAAACGGGCGGAGAGCCCGGCGCGCGGAACGGGCGTTTGAGCAGGTTGCCGAACAGGATGAAGAGGAAGGGAATTCCCCCCAGCAGTCCTGTCATGGCGAACACGGCCCCGTAGGACGTGCCCGGTTCAATGATGCCGGTCACCAGGGATTGCTTGAATGAAATGATTTTCTGTGAGGCGAACCCCACGCCGTACAGGGGGGAGGAAAGGAACTCCGTTGCGCGGTCTTCCCACAACTGGGTGCGGGAGGACATGGCGCTCCCCATGCTCAGGTTGGCCTGCTGCTTGGCAAGCGTGTTGGCGCCGAAGTGCTGGACAAAGGGCACCAGCAGAATGCCCAGGAAGAACAGGGCGAGCAGCGCCCGGAAAAGCTTTTTGGGGGCATGCCTGAAGTACATGAAGAAGACGTACCCCACCCCCATCAGGGTGGCTACCAGGGCGGAGCGGGAGGCAGAAAGCAGGATGGAGCCCAGGCACGCGACCATCAGGCCCAGGCGGAGTTTGGTCTCCTTCCTGCCGGAATCCCGGTTTTCCAGATGGAGGACGGTCAGATAAACCAGCCCCAGCCCGGCGAGCAGGCCCAGCGTGATGGATTGCCAGACCAGCCCCCCGAAGAGGCCCGCCACATTGATCATCTCACTGGTATTGTAGCGCATGTAGTTGATGCCCAGGAAGTAGCCGATGAAGGAGCCGGCCCCGATGAAGACGCAGAAGCGCATGAGCCAGAGGAACAGGTTCAGGCGGAACGCGTTCAACAGGCGGGAGGAAGTCAGCGGGGTAAGCGCCAGCAGGAGGAGAAGGAAATAGGCCAGGCGGTACCAGGGCTTGAAAATGGCGGGCGGATGGTTGAACGCCAGGCTGAGGACGCATGCCGCCGCCATGATGACCAGGGGCATGCTGGTCTTCTTCATTTTCGTCACGCACACCGCAGCGGCCACCGCCAGCATCACCGGATACAGGGGGGCAAGAAAGGAAATGGCGCCCGTCATGGTGGAGGCAATCGCCGCCATTACCAGGAATGACCAGGTTCCGTGTTTCTTGATGTATTGCAGAAGGGATGCCATGCTGTTCAGGGGAAATTCATGCGGACGGGGAAGGCGTTCCTATCCGGTAGCCCAGGCGTTCCAGCTGCGGGAGCAGGGAGGCTATCCGCGCTTCCCAGGGAGCGTGCTCGCAGGCCGCCCGGTAGTTTTTATCCACCAGGTCCTGATAGGAGGAAATGTTCGTTAAAAGGTTCGTGATTTGTTCATGGGCGTTCCGTTCGCTTATTTCCACGACGGGATTGTACCCCAGCAGGTTGACCAGTTCCTGCGGGGCCCTGCCTGCCGGGAGCGTGCGGGACAGCATGCATTCCCAGTAGCGCTGGGTCAGGGTTTCCACCTCTCCGGCCATGGCCGGGTGCGTATCGCAGCGGGGGTAGGAGACGGTGATTTTTGCGGAGGCCAGCCCCTCGCAGAGGGAGCGGAAGTCCGGGAACAGGAGGGGACCCTCCGCGGCGGGGAACAGATGAACCCATTCGGGATGTTCCCGGCAGGCCCGGACGGCGGCGCGGTGGAAGAAGGGCATCTGCCTGCCGAGCTCCAGAATATCGGCGGGCCTTTCCCGGAGGTCCTTTCCGGGCAGGTAGCCCGCCGGGTCAATGCCTTCCGGAACGTGGACGGTCCGGATACGGGGCAGTTCCTTCCGGACGTGTTCGCAGACCTGGGAGGAGGTGCACAGGAAGGTGCGGACGCGGTGGCGCTTCAGGGAGGAGATGAGGCGCGGCCAGTACCGCGGCCAGACGTCCCACAGCATGGGGATGATTTCATGCGTATAGGCATGCGGCCATGCGAAGGAGTCCGGATAGCCCGCGCCGGGGCCCAGCAGGGCGTTCCGGCGGGAGGAAAGCGGGGGCAGGTTGGCGGACAGCTTCAGCCGGGCCACGGCCAGCAGCGCGGGCCAGGGAAGGGGGCGCCTGCGCTTGATGCCGCCCCCGCAGGCCTGCCACGCCCGGGCAAACCAGTCCATGAAGAACTGGTGGTTCCCCTTTTTGCGGACAGGTTCCAGCAGAAGAAGCTCTTTCATGGGTTCACCTCCTTGAGCATGCCGTTCCATTCGCGGATAATCCGTTCCAGCGTGAAAAATTGTTCCTGCGCGCGCGCCTTCCGCGCGTACGGGGCCAAATCCTCCCCGGCCATGGCGTGCATGGCGCCGCACAGGGCGCGGCTGTCCCCGGCGGGGAACAGGCGCCCCGCTCCGCTGTCCCGTATGAGTTCCCGGCAGATGGGGATGTCTGCGGCGATGACGGGGAGGCCGCAGCTCATGGCCTCAATCTGCACGAGGCCGAAGCCCTCGCACCGGGAGGGGAGAGCAGAATGGCGTGTTTGGGGTATTCCCGCTCCATGGCTGTGTGGCTGCCGTGCAGGCGAACGCGGGATTGCAGGCCGTGTTCCCGGATGAATTCCTCCATCCACGGGCGCAGGGGGCCGTCTCCGTACACGTGCAGGTTCCATTCCCCGTTATTCCTGCTGAATTCCCCGAATGCCTCCAGGGCCAGGTCCGCCCCCTTGTGGGAGGACAGGGAGCCCGCGAAGACGAACGTTTTTGACGTCAGCGCGGAATGCCGTTCCGCCGTGAAGCTGGCCGGGTTGTAGATGCGCCGCGTTGCCAGGTGCTGGCGCGTTTCAAAGTTCCGCCTGTCGTGGTCCGACAGGACGACGATTTGGTCGAAGCGGTGGTAGAACCGCTTGAGCGCATGGCGGAAGTAACGGGAGAAATGGGGCCCCTTGAACCCGAAGTAATCTTCATAGGCCGCGTGGGACCAGGAGATGATTCTGGTGCGGGGGGAAAGCCGCGGCCGGAGCAGGGCGAGCAGCAGGGAGTCCTCAAAGCCGGACCCGAAGACGACGGCGTCATATTGGTGGCGGTTGATGTGGCTGGTGAGGCGCTTTTTAAAGGAATGCGTGTACCGCAGGAAAGCGTACGCGCGGGCGCCTGCGGAGGAGGAGAACAGAGGAGTCCGGGTGACGAGCCTGTCCATCACGGAACGCCTCATTTTCTCGTAAACGTTCATTTCATGGTGGAAAAAGCGGATGTTCTCCAGGTCCAGCCCGTACGCGTTTTCCAGCGGTGGGCGCCGCAGGCAGTACACGCTGATTTCATGCTCCCGGCACAGCGCATTCATGATGCGCGTCAGGACGCGGGAGACTCCCCCCACGCCGAAACGTTCCCAGGCGATGAAACAGATATTCATGAGTAAACGGAAAGGGTTCGGTTCATCTGGGCTTTTCCGCCAGCTTGGAGAGCAGGTTTTCCCACAGTCCGGCGATGCGGGATTTGCCGAATTTCCCGCTGCTCCGGAAGCAGGCCGCGGACATGGCTTCCCTCTTCCCTCCGTCCCTCATCAGGTCCAGGAGCCGGGCGGCGTACTGCTCCAGGTCAAAGGGAGGGACCAGGATTCCGGTCCGGTCCGGTTCAATGATGTCCCGCACGGCGGTAAAGGATTCAAAGGCCATCGGGATGCAGCCGTGCTGCATGCCTTCAATCAGGACCATGCCGAAGCCCTCAAAGGTGGACGTCATGCACAGGATTCCGGCTTTGCGGTAGTATTCTTCCGGATGGTCCGTGGCTCCTTCAAAGGAATAGTTGGTGCAGCCGCATTCCTCCGCCAGCGCGGCCAGGTATTCCCGGTCCGGTCCGTCCCCCACGATGCGCAGGAACCAGCCGGGTTCCCGGCGGCAGACCATGCTCCATATCTTCAGCAGGCGGTCCACCCCCTTCACTGGATTGTCCAGCCTCCCCACGAACAGGACTTCCCTGGCCTTTCCGGAAGGGATGCTCCCGTTCTCAAAGGAATTCATGTTGGGGATGGCGGTGATTTTTTCCTTCCGGACTCCCGGCAGAAAGTCGTAAAAGTCCTGTTTGAAGGACTCTGACAGGACGACGAAGGCGTCCGCCTGCGAGATGCGGAGATAGAAATTCCTGCGCCACGTGACGTTGTAATACATCCTTTTCAGGAAAGGCGCGCGGAGGCGGCCGCGGATGTCCGAGTGGTGCATGTCGACAATGGCGGGAGTTTTCCCGGAAAAGGCTTCCAGAAGGCGCTTCCTGCCTGTCGGACCGGGGAACAGGGCTCCCGCCCCCAGCAGTTCCCCGTCATGAATGATGATATCCGGCTGCCGTTCCTCCAGGGCCTGCCTGAAAGCCGCCTGCCGCTCCTCCCTTATCCGGGAGGAAGGAGTGGGCAGGATTTTCTGAATCCCGGAAAAGGGCTCGTAGGGGGTGTTCCGGTACCAGCTCACGATGGCGCATTCATGCCCATGGGCCTGCAATTCATGAATCAGATTGCACATGGTGCGCTCCACCCCGCCGCAGGATGGATTGAGCGTGCCCATGAAACAAAAGAGAATCTTCATTGAAAGGTGGACGGTTAGTGCTGAAGCAGGGAGTTCCATTCCCGCACGACGTTCGCCGGGGAGAAAAGGGCGGCATGCTGCGGGCCTGCCTGCGCCATGGCGGAGCGGAGGGGGTCGTCCTGCATCAGGCGGAGGAGCTGGCGCGCGTATTCCTCCTCGTCAAAGGGGGGGGCCAGGATGCCGGTTTCACCGGGGATGACGAGGTCGCGCACGGCGGCGTAGCTGTTGAAGGCCATGGGAACGCAGCCGTGCTGCATGGCTTCCGGCAGAACCAGCCCGAAGCCCTCAAACGTGGAGGTCATGCAGAAGATGGAGGCCCGCCGGTAATAGGGGGCCGGGTTCCGGAAGCCTTCAAAGGAAACGTTGGAAAGTCGCAGGCGTTCCGCCAGTTCTTTCAGGGCGGCGGCGTCCGGGCCGTCTCCCACAATGTCCAGGTGCCAGTCCGGCAGGGATTTTCCGGCGCGCGCCCATATCCTCAGCAGTCTGTCCACGCCCTTGACGGAGTTGTCCAGCCTGCCGACGAAGAGGACGCGTTGTTCCTTTTCCTGCGGCAGGGGCGGCGCTTCAATCGGCGGGACGGGGTTGGGAATGGCCGCCAGTTTTTCCGCAGGCGTGCCGGGAGCCAGCAGCCGGAATTCCTCCATGCCGCCGCGGGAAAGAGTGACGATGCGGTCATAATTGGCCGCCAGTTCCCGGAACAGGCTTTTTTGCAGCCGCCGCGCCCGGAGCCGCTTCACGGGGAGCGCCAGTGCGTTGAACAGGAAGTCCCTGCATTTTCCGGAGAAGGAGGCGGCGCCCCGGCGCTTGTGGACAAGATGGTAATAACGCAGGGCGGAGTATTGGGAGCTGTGCTGCACGGCGACCAGCTTCACGGGAGCCTCCTCCATCTGGGTGCGCGTGCGGAAGATGCCCCAGCGGCCCGTGACGCCCCCCTCCGTCTGGTCAATAAGCACGTCCGTCTTTTCCTCCCGCAGCAGTTTCAGCAGGTAGTCCCTCTCTCCGCTGCGGGAAAGGCCGGAAGGAAGGAAGGCGAGGGGTACGGGCGCAAAGTACGTTTCCCCCAGCCTGTTTTTCTCACGGCAGAGCAGCAGAACCCTGTGTCCGGCGTCCCGCAGCATTTCAGCCAGGCCATGGGTGGCGCGCTCCATGCCGCCCTGCTTGCCCAGAGGCTCGTAAGGGAGATAGATGACGATGTTGCTCATGGTTATTCTTGCAGGCATTCCATCCAGAGGGGAATCACTTTTTCCGGTTGATAATTGGTTAATACCCTGGTGCTGGGCGGCACGTAGGGGCCGCTCATCAGCTCATCCAGCTCCCGGGCGAAGAGGCGCAGGCTGAAGGGCGGAATGAGCCGCCCCGTCTCCCGGTCCGGCAGCATATCTTCAGCAGCGTGGAAGCTGTTGAAGGCGATGGGGGTGCAGCCGTAGGAAAGGGCCTCGTTAATCACCATGGGCATGCCTTCGTGCGTGGAGGTGAGGCAGAGTATCCGGGCCTTCCGGTAGTAGGGCGCGGGGTCCTGCACTCCTTCAAAATGGACGTTTTCCAGGTTCAGCCGTGCCGCCAGCCGTTCCAGGTTGCCGCGTTCCGGGCCGTCCCCGACCAGGTACAGGCGCCAGTCCGGATGCAGGGGCTGCACCCTTTTCCAGACCTTCAGCAGGCGGTCCGCCTTCTTGGGGGAATCCACCAGCCTCCCCACGTAAAGAACGGCTTTTTCCTTCCCGGAAATGCCGGGCTGCACGGGATCATAGGTCAGCAGGTTGGGAATGGCGTACAGGCGCGCCCTTTCCGGTGCGCCCGCCAGTTGAAGGGCGTCTTCCGTGTAGCGAGGGGAAAGGAACACCACCTTGTCCGAGCCGCGGAACATGTCCCTGTATTTCCTCCTCTTGTTGCTGACGGCCACATGCTTTTTGTACGGCAGGAGCGCCCGGCGCAACAGCGTTTTCACGGTGTTGCCCCAGGTGCTGAAATCCTTCCGGAGCAGGGCGGAAAAGTAATCCAGCCCGGTATGGACGTCAAAGGAGATCCAGGAGACGATGGACGCCTGGACGGAAAGGCGCTCATGGCTGAAAAAGAAGGAGTCGTCCTGGTTGGCTCCGCAGTTGATGATGCAGTCCGTCTGCTGCCCGGCGCACAGGGTTTCCACGTACTCCCTGTTTTCCGCGCAGGAGAGCGTGCCTGTGCGGGGAAGGAGGAAATAAGGCGGTTCCGCAGGCAGTGAATCCGCGCCCCGGAGGGACAGGAAGGAAACCCGGTGGCCGTGCCGTGACAGGGCCTGCGCCAGAAGATACGCCGCCCGTTCCGTTCCGCCCGCATGGGGCAGGATGGGATGGTCAAAATAGAAGAGCAGGTTCATGGCGGCGGAACGGGAAGGCAAATGGGACAGTGAAAGGGGATATTACCGGGTTTGGAAAAAGTAGCGGACGGGATTGCCCGTGGTACCCGCCTTGGACAGCAGCCGGGTGACGCCGTAGTGCCACGGGCACGGAAGGCTGTTTTTCCTGAAGGCCTGCCTGTTCTGGCGCGTATTGCGCAGGATGGCCCGCAATCCCGCCGTGCTGGAACCGCCGGTGCGCATGAAAACCATGTTGCGGTCGATATAGGCTGTGGAGACGCGGTTCTTTTCAATAAAGCGGAGCATCAGCTCAAAATCCGCCGCGCTGCCGATGGAGGGGTCAAAGCCGCCATAGCGGGTGAAGCAGTCCTTTTTGCAGTAGAACGTGGGGTGCGCCGGGCACCATCCGCGCTGGAAGGAGCCGGGCTTGTAGTCCGTTCCGCGCCATGTCCGGACGACTTTCCGGGCCGCATTGATGTAATGCAGGTTGCCGTGAACGGCGCCCGTCCCGTGCTGCGCGAAGGCTCCGGCAATGGTTTCCAGAACGCCGTTGTCCTGGTAATAGTCGTCCGCGTTCAGAAAGCCGACGACGTCTCCGGAACTCATGCGGACACCCTTGTTCATGGCGTCGTAAATGCCGTTGTCCGGTTCGGAAATCCATTTCAGCCGCCCGTGGAAGCGCCCTTCAACGTCCTGAAGCATTTCCAGGGTGCCGTCCGTGCTGCCGCCGTCCACGACCAGGTATTCATAGCCGGTCCAGGACTGCGCCAGCACGCTTTCCAGGGTGTCCTGGAGAGTGGCGGCGCTGTTGCGGCAAACGGTGATGACGGTGATTTTCATGGCGGCGGATGCAGGGAAAAAGCGGGCGTCCCGCCCTTCCCGGCGGAGAAGGGGTTACAGGCGGAGTTTGGTGAGCATGTTGGCATTGTGGGCGTCTGTTCCCCACCACAGGTACAGGTTTTCCTTCTGGAATTTCCGGGCGGCCGCCTGGCAGGATTTCCCGTAAAGCCCGAACAGGGAGCCTATGTTCCCCTGGAAGCTGATTCCCTGTGAGGCCAGGGCAGCCAGTTCCTCCGGAGGCATGATCTTCCCGTAGCGTTCCGGATGGGCCAGGACGGGAACGAAGCCTTTCTCCTGGACCAGTTGGAGCCTGTCCCTCCAGGCGCTGGGAAGGCGGAACTGGGGAAGCTCCACGAGCAGGTGGCTGCCGTCGTGGCTGAGCGGCTCTTCCTCCTCAAGCGCCTGTTCAAAATGGTGGTCCAGCATGTATTCCGCCGCCAGGCGCAGGTCGAAATCCCGGTCCGGCAGTGCATCCAGAAGCTGCTGGAAGCGGGCCTTCAGGCGGGCGGGCGTGTTGGAGGGATAGCGGCTGCTGATGTGGGGGGTGCAATAGGCTCCCCTGAATCCTTTTTCTTTCAATCGGGAAATGATTTCCAGACTGTCCCGGAGGATGTGCGCTCCGTCGTCCACGCCCCACAGCAAATGGCAGTGCATATCCATTCCGTCCGGACAGAGCGCAGCGGTTTTAAACCTGGGTTGAAAGAGGGAGGAAAACAAGGCCGGGAATCAGGAGGGGTTGTTCTTGGAGGTGTTGCCGTAGTGGTAGCCGTAGCCGTAATAGCTGTAGCTGCTGGATTTGAAATCCACGGCGTTGATGACGAAGCCCATGTTCGGAAGCTGGCCGGATTCCGCAAGCTGCTGGACGGTGGCGATGTGCCGCTTGTCTATCCTGTTGCTGCGGATGACGTACAGGGAAATATCCGCGTGGCTGGCGAGGATGGCCGTGTCTGCCAGGATGCCGTATGGCGGGGAGTCAATGATGACGGCGTCATAGCGTTCCTTGAAGAGGCGGATGAGCTCCTCCATTTCCGGCAGGGAAAGGAGGGTGACCGGGTTGGGAACCTGGGGCCCGGCGTACAGGATGTCCACTCCGGGATGTTCCGGCAGGGTGCGGATGACGGAGAACGGGTCTTCCACCTTGCGGAGAAGGATGGTGCTCAGCCCCTTGCGGCCCTTGCCGTCAAGCTGCTTGGACAGGGAGGCCTTGCGCAGGTCCCCGTCAATGACCAGGACGCGCTTGCCGATGTTGGCAAAGGACATGGCGAGGTTGGCGGAGATGAACGTTTTCCCTTCCCCCTGCATGGTGGAGGTGAGGAGGATGACGTGCCCCTGGTTCCGGGTGACGGGGAGCATGGAGTCCGCATTGTGGCACAGGATCTGGAAATACTCAGAAATGACGGAGTGTTCATCCGTGAACATGCGGGCCACCTGCCGCTGCTCCTTCTTGGTCATGGCCGGAAGCTCCGCGACCACGGGAAGGTGCGTGACGGCGTTCAGGTCCTTCCTGTTCTTTATCTTGTTGTTGAGCAGGGCCAGCCCCAGGAAGCCGAGGATGCAGACGATGGCGCCCCCCGCCGCCGCGGTCAGCACGGATTTTCTGGTGTTGGGGGAGATGGGGTAATCCGTGCCGTGGGCGGATTCCAGCACGCGCGCGGAGGATTCCGTCAGGGCCAGCGTCAGGTCGTTTTCCAGCTCCTTGCTTAAAAGCGTCAGGTAAAGTTCCTCCTTCACCCGGTGTTCACGGTCCAGGGGGGTCAGCTCCCGGGCCTTTCCGGAGGTGGCCGTCAGCCGCTTGGCGATGTCCTGCCTCTTCCTGGTGAGTTCCTGGAGTTTCAGCTCCAGATTGTTGCGGAGATTGTCCAGGGACCTGGACGCCGCGCTGCGGGTGGCGTCCATCCTCTTCGTGAGGGTGACGACAATGGGGTTCTGCCCCCCGGCACTTCCGGCGACCTTCTGGTATTCCAGGTAGGCGGCGTTGTAGGCTTCAATCTGCCGGGAAACCCCGGAATCCGCAATGCCGGTATCCAGGGAAATGAGGCCCGCCTTGTGGCCCAGGGCGTCCAGGTTTTCCTTCAGGCCGTCCGCCAGCTTCATCTGCGTCTGGAGCTCAAAGATGGAATTGTCCAGGGTCTGGGCCGCGTTGAAGTCTGCGGAGATGGACGCTTCCGTGTCTGCGATGATGTCGTTTTTGATTTTGATATCATCCATTTTCTGGTCCACTTCTTTCAGGTCCGCGCCGATCTGGCCGCGCTGCCGCCGGATGAAATCCTTCGTTTTCACCGCCTTCGTGCGGCGTTCCTCCGTGGAGTGGTCATTGTAAACCGCGATCAGCTTGTTCAGCGTGTCCGCGGCCTTGTCCGGATTGGTGGAGGTCAGCGTCATTTGCAGGATGCTGGATTCCTTGGCGTCCGGACGCGTGACCGTAAAATTGGCAAGGAGCTGGTCCGCAGCGGCGTTCACGGGAATGCGGCGCACGGTGATGGTGGTCCCGGAAACGGTTTCCGGCATGTTGGAGGTGGGGTAAACCGTGACGGTGGCGAAGGGGAGGGAAATGGGGGCGTGGAGCTTCCCTTTCTCCTGGATGGGGTTGCCGGCGGCGTCATGGTACGTCAGCGTCACGGCGTTTTCCGGCTCCAGCGTAACGTCAAAGGAGCAGAAGCGGTTCTCCGCGATGTCGTCAAACGTCACGGTGATGGGGCTGTCCTTGTACAGGTCTATTTGGCGCAGGTCCTGCTGCTTCCAGTAGGAGACGTTCAGCGTCAGGTCCTCCACCGTGTTCCGCATCACTGTGCTTGAGCGGAGGATGAAGCTTTCATTGGCCAGGTTGGCGGCTCCGGAATCCATGCCCAGTTCCACCTTGATGCGGTCCGAGGAGGAGGAATCCTTGTTGGATTCCCGCATGATGACGCTGGCCGTTTTTTCAAAAATGTAATTCTGCTTGCCGGTCACGTAATAGGCTCCGGCGCCTCCGAGAAGGGCGAAGAGCAAAATCCAGTACCAGCGTCTCAGAAGGATGCTGGTGATGACATCCAGTGACAGGGAAGATTCCGGTTCCTCGGCGGGAGGGGCTGCGGGGGGAGCAGGAGTATCTGGCATAAAAAGGAATCAATCAAAGAAGGCTCCGCCTTTCCGGAGGACGGAAAGGCGGGAAATGGGGGGATGTGCGCTTACAGGGCGCACAGGGCAACGATGCCGATAATCAGGCCGAGGCCGGAAGCCGTCCAGCCGATGTATTGGACGGTATCGCTGCGGGTGTTGATCTTGCGTTCGGCAGGCGTCACGTAAATGGTGTCGTTCTGCTGAATGTAATAATAGGGGGACTGGAAGAGGTCCTTGCTGCGGAGGTCCACGGTGGCGATCTGGCGGCGTCCGTTGGTTTCACGGATCAGGGTGATGTCCCGGTTGCCGTCGATGTTCAGGTCTCCGGCGCGGCTGAGGGCTTCCAGAATCGTCAGGCGCTGGCCGTCCACGTTGTAGGTGCCCGGGGAGGCCACTTCACCCAGGACGGAGAACTTGAAGTTGGTGATCTGGACGTTGACGGAGGCGTCGCTGATGTAGTCCCTGTTCCGCAGGGTGGCGGCAATTTCATCCCCCAGCCGGGAGCAGGTCTTGCCGGCCGCCTTGATCTTTCCGATGACCGGCAGGACGATGTAGCCGTTGGCGTCCACCAGGTAACCCTTCCGTGAGCTGGTGCCCTGGCTGCTGGACCCTATTTCGGAGACGGCAAACGGAGCGGCCAGTTCAGGCTGCTTGCTGCTGACGGTGATGGATAACTGGTCGTCCTTCTGGATGACGGTCTGGTAATTCCCCTTGATCTTTTCATTGGTCTGTCCGGAGACGTCCTGGATATACAGGACTTCCTTGGGGCTGACGCAGGAGGGCAGGAGAGAGGAAGCGGCCAGCGCTGCGGAGCAGAGGGCGGCTTTGCTGATTAGGTTGTTGATGTTCATTGGTTGGAGAGAGGTTGGATGGAGGTATTCAGAATGATCTTCTGGGAAGGGGGGGAGGAGGGCAGGGAAAGGTCGTTATGAACGAGGGTCTGCCCCAGCTTGCTCTGGAACGCCTCGTTGCACTGCTGGATTCCTTCACGGATGACGACCGTGCGGGCCGTCTGGAAAAGGAGGGAGAGATCCATTCTCAGATTGACGTTCTGGACGTAGATCAGGTCATAGCAAAGGCGGCGGCAGAAGGGGATGCCGTTGCGGCCGTGGATCTGGGCCATGCCGGTGATGCCGGGACGCACGGAGCAGCGCTTCCGGCAGTAGTTGGGCGGGAATCCCGCCATCTGGGTGGGGATCCAGGGACGGGGGCCCACAAAAGCCATGTCACCCTTCAGGATGTTGATGAGCTGGGGAAGTTCGTCCAGGGAGGAGCTGCGGAGGAAGCGCCCCAGCGGGAACAGCCTCTGCTCATCGGGCAGGAGCTGCCCGTTTTCATCCTTCCGGTCGTTCATCGTTTTGAATTTGATGATCTTGAACAGTCTTCCCCTGTACCCTACGCGCGTTTGAAGAAAAAACGGGGATTTCCCTGTAGAAAGTACAAGAAGTACCGAAACGGTCAGCAGCAGCGGAATGAGGATGATGAGAGCTATTCCGGCAAGGAGGCTTCCAAGAAACGGTTTGCAGATATGTATGTACATAAGCGGCGCGGCAGAATTACCGGATTGCAAATCCTATCAAAATAATAGGGTACGATAAATTCCATCATAACACACTTAATTACATATATTTATATACAGAAAACAATAGTTTGAGTTAAATTTTTTTTTAGTTTTTTAAGGCGCGGGAATGATAAATAAGTATTTTCTTTAATGATTACTATTGACATCGGATTTGCAATCCGCTGGATATTTTATTACAGGTGCCCAAGTATTGAATAACATGTCTTTTTATAATAGAAATATGGTTGAATTAGTGTAATCAATAAGATAGGAAGGTTGAATTGGTTATTGCTGTATTTGTGTTGGTTTGAAGGGGAATGAAGCCGTTTGCGCAGGTAAGGGAAGGACTATGCATGACGCTGTTCGGTGGAGTCCGGAAAGGAGGCTCTTCCGGGTTTTTCCTTCCTGAAATCTGTCATTTCCACCGTAATCGGGAGAAACCTGCGGCCTTCCGGACCCCCTCCTTTTGTTTAGCCTTGAGTTGGGCGCGCGGAGTTGTTAGGATAGAAGGCAGGTATGGCATTGGATGTGCAGGAGCATCATGCATTTGAGCGTGAAGAGGGGCGTCCCCCTGTTTGGATAGGAATGGCGTGGGGCGTCGTGTCCCTGCTGGGCGGGGCTGCGCTGCTTGCGGCCATGCTGACGTTTGACGTGCGGGAAATAGGCTGGAGTTATTTAAATGATTCCGGTCAGGTGATTCCGGGCACCTCCAATGTGCTGGGCGTGGCGGGATTGTACGGCGCGGGGATTCTTTATTGGGCGCTGGGCGGCATGGCCTGGATGCTGGTCATTCTGTTGGAATGGTGGGGGCTTTACCGTCTGCTGCACCGTGGAAGTCTGCCCCGCAGCGTGGTGTACGGCGGCCTTTTCCTGCTGTTGTTCGGCTGCCTGTTCCTGACGGCCGGGCATGTGCCGGGTGACGCATGGGTGGCGCGCCACCAGATTCAGGGCGCCGGCGGCCTGGCGGGACATCTGCTGGGAACGGGGCTGCTTCTTCCGTTGACCGGCACGTCCGCCGTGCTGGTTCTTTCCGGGCTGGGCTATCTGCTGGCCCTGGTTTATGCCGCGGGAATGCATCCCCGCCCGCTGTTCCGCGCCATGCTGCGGGAGTGGCGCGCCTGGCGCATGAACAGGAAGGAGAAAAGAATGGCGCGCCAGTCCGCGCAGCTTGCCAGGGAGGCGGCGCGCGTGAGGGCCAGCATGGAAGATGCGGCCCTGTCCGCCCCCAGGCCGGCCGGAAAGGGCAGGGCATCCTCTCCCCGCCTGCAGCGCACCGGGGACGACCTGGAAGGCTTATATAATGAAGTGGCCGCGGCTTCCCCTGCCAGGTCCGCAGACCCCGCTCCCGCCCCCCGCGCACCGCGTACGCAGGGGCATCTTCCGCTGACGCCGCGCCCCAGGATTACCGTGGCGAAGCCGGCGGAAATCAAGCCCGCTCCCAGGGAGCAGCCTTTCTCCAAACTGTCCACGCCGCCTACGGAGGAATTCCGGGATTACGAGCTTCCTCCGTTTGAGCTGCTGCATTATGAAGAAAGCCGGAAGGCCCTACGGAAGAGGACAAGGATGAAATGCTGGAAATCCAGCAGAAGATCATTGATACCCTGACGACGTTCCGCGTGGACGTGACGCCGGGGGACATTACCCGCGGCCCGACCATCACCCGCTATGAAGTTTACCCCGCGCGCGGCGTGCGCGTGAACACCTTTGACCAGTATGCGAAGGACATCGCGCTGGCGACGAAGGCGGAGAGCGTGAACATCGTGGCGCCCATTCCGGGCAAGGACACGGTGGGCATTGAAATCGTCAACCGCAACAAGGTGGCCGTGCCATTGCGGGAACTCTTGCAGGACCCCGGCTTCTGCTCCCCCAAGAAGAAAATACCGCTGGCCCTGGGGAAGGACGTGTATGGCCGCACCGTGATCGGGGACCTGGCATCCATGCCGCACCTGCTGGTGGCCGGGGCCACCGGGTCCGGCAAATCCGTGTGCATCAACAGCATTATCTCCTCCATGCTCCTGAAATTCCGGCCGGATGAGCTCAGGCTCATCCTGGTGGACCCGAAGGTGGTGGAAATGCAGCCTTATTCCAAGCTGCCGCACCTGATTGTGCCGGTGGTGACGGACCCCAAGAAAGTGCCCAATGCCCTGCGCTGGTGCGTGAATGAAATGGAGCACCGCTACCACTGCTTTGCCAAGGTGGGCGTGCGCAACTTTGAAGCCTTCAACAAGCGGCCGCCGGACGCGCCTGCGGAAGAGGCGGAGGAATCGGAAGACGGGGAGGTGGATGAAGCCCTGGCGGAATCCATTGCCCGTGACCTGGAATCCCAGGGGGAATGGCCCGCGGAAGAGGATGATGAACTGGACCTGGAGGACGACGGCGTCATCCCTGAACGCTTCCCCTACATCGTCATCATCATTGACGAACTTGCGGACCTGATGCAGACGGTGGGCGCGGACATTGAAACGAACATCGGCCGCCTGACCCAGAAAGCCCGCGCCGCGGGCATCCACCTCATTGTGGCGACGCAGACGCCCAGAAGGCAGGTGGTGACGGGGACGATCAAGGCCAATATTCCCACGCGCATCGCCTTCCAGGTGGCCAGCGGCACGGACAGCCGCGTGATTCTGGACAGGCAGGGCGCGGAAAAACTGGTGGGCAAGGGCGATCTGCTGTACCTGCCGCCGGGTTCCGCCCAGGTGGAGCGGGCGCAGGGCGCCTTTATTTCCGATGACGAAGTGGAAGCCCTGGTAGCCCACTGCGCCTCCCAGGCCAGGCAGAAATTCCATGAAGAGGTTCAGAAATCCCTGGACGAACCCTCCCGCGGAGGGGCGGACAGCCCGCTGGACGACGCGGAGGAGGAATGCTACGCCAAATGCCTGGAAGTGGCTGTCATTGAGCGCAAGGTGAGCACGTCCCTGCTGCAGCGGCGTTTGAGCATCGGGTACGGACGCGCGGCGCGCATGATGGATTTGCTGGAATCCCGCGGCATCATTGCCCCGGCGGACAATACCAACCGTCCGCGCAAGGTGCTGGTGGAATGAAACGACGAGAAAAGCCCCTCCCCATGAAACGAATCCTTTCCCTGCCTGCTCTGGCGGCGTTCGCGCTGCTGGGCGCCTCCTGCTCCCAGCAGGTGCGGCCCGTCAAAAAGACCGCCCGGCCTCCCGTGTACGTGGGGAAGGTGGAGCAGGTGTACCCCAGCCACAACTATGTGCTCATTGCGCTGGCCGGGAACGTTTACGAGCCGGGAACCGTGCTCATTTCCCAGTCTCCGGGCAGGGAGGAAAACCGCAGGGTCGCGAACCTGATCGTGACGGAGGAACGTATGGGCCGGGCGCGCATTCCGGCGGACATACGCAGCGGAGCCGTGGAGGCAGGGGACCTGGTGTTCCTGTACCGGAACCTGGCCGCTCCGGAAAGCTCCGGAAAAAAGGATAACCCGGACCCGGACAATCCGGAACCGGGGACGGATGAAGACGGCAAGGAGGTCACCCCGCCGATTTCCCCGGACGGCGGCAAAACGCCGGACGGGCTGCTGCCGGTGCCCGGGGAGGCCCCCCGCGCCGGACCCCGCGGACCAGGAGCGCATTTCCCGTGAGCGGGAGAAAATCCTCCGGGAGCTGGAAAGCGTTCCGGGCAAGCTGGATGACCCGTGGCGCGAGGCTTTTTCCGGAAAATCGGCAGGAAAATGATTTTTTAGATTCATTCAATAAAAGCTTGTTTTTCGGCAAGCCCGGATTAGGATAATCCCGCTTACGCAACCAGATGACTAATTTATGAAATCCATCAAAGGAACAGAAACAGAAAAGAACCTTCTCAAGGCTTTTGCCGGAGAATCCGAAGCGCGCAACCGCTACACCTACTTTGCCGGCGTGGCCAAGAAAGCCGGTTATGAGCAGATTGCCGCCATCTTCCTGGAAACCGCCGACAATGAAAAGGAACATGCCAAGGTGTTCTTCAAGCTGTTGAAGGACGCCTGCGTTGAAGTAACGCACACCGTTTGCACGGCCCCCCTGGAATCTACGGAGGAATGCCTGCTGGCCGCCGCTGCCGGCGAGCGCGACGAATGGTCCGAAATGTACCCCACGTTTGCCGAGGTGGCTGACCGTGAAGGCTTCCCCGCCATTGCGGAAACCTTCCGCCAGATTGCCACTGTGGAACAGCACCATGAGGCACGCTACCTCAAGCTGGCTGAAAACGTGCGCGAAGGCAAGGTATTTGCCAAGGAAAAGGAAATCCAGTGGAAGTGCCGCAACTGCGGTTACGTGCACACCGGCTCCACCGCCCCCAAGGTGTGCCCGGCCTGCGTGCATCCCCAGGCGTTCTTTGAAGAACTGGCGGACAACTTCTAATCGTCCTTTCTCCAGAAACATGATTGGGGCCGGTTTCACGAGCTGATCGTGTGATCGGCCCTCTTTTTACTTACGGACGCCTTACGCTGATGGACTGGAAACGCACGGATGCGGTGTGGATGAAATATGGGCGCAGCCTCTGGAAATTCGCCGGAAGCTACGGGCTGGGCATCGCCCTGATGCTGATCCTGCTGGTGCTGACGTTTGCCGGAACGCTGCATCAGGTGCGGCTGTCTTCCTCCATGGGGCCGGAGGCGGCCATAGAATCCTTCTTCGGCGCGCCGTATGTGCTGATACCGCTGGGCGGGGAAAACTCCCTGGTTTCCCTGCCGCTGCCCGGCATGGGCATTACCTGCGCCTTGCTGTTTGCCAACCTGCTCATAGGCGGGATGTTCCGCGTCCGGTGGACCTGGAGGCACGCGGGCGTGCTGGTGGCCCACGGCGGCATTCTGCTGCTGCTGGCCGGCATCATGCTGGGCAATAAAATGACGGTGGCCGTGGACCAGGTGGAACTGCCCCAGGGCGACCGGGTGCACGAGCAGTCCCTGCCGTTTGACCTGCGCCTGAACCGTTTCGTGCCGGAATTTTATCCCGGCACCTCCAAGCCCAAATCCTATGAATCCCAGGTAACCGTCTTTCCGGAATCCGGCGGCCAGTATGATGCCGTCATCCGCATGAACGAGCCTCTCCGCCTTTCCGGCTGGACGCTGTACCAGATGAGCTGGGGGCAGGACTCCCTGCATCCGGGCAGGCTCATCTCCGTCCTCCGCGCTTCCCACAATCCCCTGGAGCAAATGCCCAAATGGTCTTCCTACATCATTGCCGCGGGACTGCTGTGGCACTTTGCCTGCGTCTTCGGAAGGTACCTGCGCCGCAAACCCGGCCAGGCTCCCGCCGGAGCGGAGGCGGCGGACGACCATCTGGAGCCGCCCGCTCCCGGCGGCAAGCGCCGCCTGCGACTGATAGGCATTTGCGTGCTGGTGGCGGCAATCTTCGGCGTCGGCATGCTGGCGGCCCGGCCTGCCTCTCATCCGGTCCGGGTGGAGCATTACGTGCCCTGGTCCTCCTTCCTGGTGGAACGGGCCGGGGCAATGGCCGTCCAGGACGGCGGCCGCCTGAAGCCCGTCTCCACGTACGCGGGCTTCCATCTGCTCCGGACCCTGGGCAAAAGAAGCTTTGCCATGGAGACGCCGGAGGGGAAAAGGAAACTCTCTCCGGTGGAATGGATGCTGGACTGCATGTTCCGCCCGGAATTCGCGGAACAATACCCCGTTTTCCTGGTTAACCGGGAGGAAGTGGTCAGGCGTCTGCACCTGCCGGACCAGGCGGACAAGCGGAAAAAATACTCCTACGCGCAGATTGCGGAACACTGGGAGGAAATGACCCGCGCCGTCCGGGAAATCCGGCTGCTGGGAGAAACGGATTTGACGGAAGCCCAGAAGGAAATCCTGGCCCTTTCCCGCAACTTTGACGTGGTGCGCGGCTGGATGCTCGGCTCCCGTATCATGCTGGAAGACCCCTCCGCCATGGAACGGATGGAATTCCCCCGCTGGTTCCCCTCTGCGGGCCAGAATGGGGAGCGTCTCTGGACGGCTGCCCCGGACAAAGCCACCGGAGCCTTTCTGGCAATGGCCTCCCTGCTGGAACGCAAGGCCATCGGCATGGAAGGCGCGGAAGCCTCCGGACTGCGGATGAAGGCGGAAGGACTGCTGCTGGAAAAACTGGCGCAGCCCAATGAAGCCGCCTCCGCCGGGGAACGGCACAGCCTGGAAAGGGAAATCTTCTACTACCGCCTGGACCCGCTCTATGCCTCCCTGGCCGTCTTTGTGGCGGCGTTCGTGTGCCTGCTGCTCTGCGCCCTCTTCCGTCCTGCCGCCAACGCTCCCCTCTGGCGCCGTTTTCTGCGGCCCGGCGGGTTCAGCCCTGCGTGGCTGCTGGGTGCGGCGGGGACCGGCGTGCTGGCGGCGGCCCTGGTCATCCGCGTGCTCATCACCATGAGGTCCCCGGTGGGCAACACGTATGAAACCATCGCCTTCATCGCGTGCATGGGCGTGCTCTGCGCGCTGGTGGCGGAGCTGTTCAGCAAAAAGGGCATCGTGCTGGCGGCGGGGCTTCTGCTGGGGGCCTTCTCCTGCCAGATGGGCATTCTGTACGAATCCTCCCAGGCCGTGGACCACATGGACCCCCTGGTAGCCATCCTGCGCTCCAACTTCCTGCTCTCCACCCATGTCATCACCATTGTGCTGGGGTACGCGGCCGGGTTGCTGGCGGCGGTGCTCTCCCATGTGTACCTGCTGGCCTCCCCCCTGCGCCTGATCGGCAGGAAAACGGAACAATCCCTGGACCGCATGGCTTACGGCATCCTGTGCTTCTCCCTGGTATTCACGCTGGTGGGAACGGTCTTCGGCGGCATCTGGGGCAATGAATCCTGGGGGCGCTTCTGGGGCTGGGATCCCAAGGAAAACGGGGCCCTGATGATTGTGCTGTGGCAATTGACCGTGCTGCACGCGCGGAAAGCCGGGTGGCTGTCCCCCTGGCTGCTCCACTTCAGCAACGTGGTGGGCGGCGTCATCATCGCCTTTGCCTGGTGGGGCGTCAACATGCTGGGCGTGGGCCTGCACTCCTACGGCTTCACCTCCGGCCGTGACGCCCTGGACATTTTCTACTGGTCTGAAGCCGTTCTGTGCGTCCTCTTCGTCATCCTGCATTACCGCGCGCTCCGGCGCGTGGACATCAGGTAGGCGGAGAAGGACGCATTTTTCTCATTTTCTCCTTGCCGGTCCGGGTTCTCCGGTATATATTCCCGCCACCTCATGCACGGATAGCTCAGTGGTAGAGCGGCTGTCTTACACACAGTTGGTCGGGGGTTCGAATCCCTCTCCGTGTACCATTAATAAACCCCGCAAGCTTAATGGCTTGCGGGGTTTTCTTTTATAGGTGGTTTACCAGGCGGATACACTCTGGCCTTGGTCGGGTGCGATATTTATTTTTGAGTTTGGTGTTCGAGATTGGAAAGGCGTAAATTAATTTCGGTAAGGGTGCGGGTTTGTTCATTGATGAACGTCCGCATGTCGGCATACATGATTGCAGCGGCAGCAAAGCCTACAATCATGACAATCTCGGCCTTGTACTCTCTCAGGAGCGTCAGGTAAGCGCGGGTTCTGGTGCACATGATTACTTGCTTGCATGTTGCTGCATAACGGACGGCATGTCCGTTCCCGGCTGTGCCCGGGAATAGGGAATATGCCTTGATTCCCGGAGCAGGGCGGAGGTATGGCAGCTTGCCGTGTATTCCGCCCCCGCATCCCCGGAATGTCTAACGTATCCACTGGCGCCCGATGCTGCCATGGTTGCCGCCATCAGGTATTTGACCCGTCTCCCCCAGCGGCCAGACTCCGCCTGTTTATCTTTTTCAGTATCTTGTTTGTTGATGTCCAATCTATTGTTTAGTAAAATACTTGAAAAAATCTACAGCGGCGGAGTTCATGAGCACAAAATCCGGATAATGGACGGAGGTGAATCTCCGGTGTCCTCCGCTTTCATTGACGGCGTCAACCGTCAGGACCACACCCTCCGTCATCTCAATAGGACTTTCCTGCTCTCCTTCCGGAACCTTGGAAATGAACTGCTCCACTCTAGCCCACACCTGTTGGACCTGCCAGGGCGCGCCCATGGAGACAAGGGCTTTCACCACAGCTTCCAGGGCCGGAGCATGAGAAGGAGGAATGTCGTTCTCCGTGTAAATGCGGGACTCTATAAAACCTCCGGAAGAGGGGAAAACGGCAGTCATGTTCAATTTGTCCCATTCTCCCAACAATGGGAATTGTATTTGTATTTGTGCTTTCATCATGATTTAACTTCCATCATTTCACACCATTCCGCCACTACGGATTTTTCCCCGTAAAGGCCTGTGTAAGTTTTTAACGGCTCCACTCCGACCTCCAGCGCTTCTCTATCACATAATAGCCTTATATTTTGCATGTTGACACAATTGTGATAGGATGAGGTGAGCCATGTGTTTTCACAAATACGGTAGGCCTCCAGCCGGCCTGCCGTCTTTTCGTTGGTTCCCACAACCCATATACCCCCATTACCGTCATTTCCCCATCCTATCGCAATCCCCCGCAACCGGAAATTGTCAGGCAGCAGCGCCGTCTTGCTCAACAGCTCTACCTGTTTGGTGTTGTGATTAAATCTGCAAAGCCTCCCGCGCGCGGGAATTTTGTTGTCCTGGTCCGCGAGCTGGTCTCCAAAATAAACATCCCACCACATGGATACACCTTCCGTAGGGCTGGAAAACGGATAATCGTCAGGTCCGGACCACTCCTCATTAAGCGTGACATTCAACAATCCGCCAGCGACAACCTGGAACATGCGCTGATATCCCAAACCGGTAGTCAGTGGTAAAAAAACTCCGGTCACAGCGGTATAAGACCCCCCACGATCGCTTTCCTGCCCAAAAGGCGCGCATCGGAAATTAAAATCAACCCAGCCATTTTCCGTTGCCGGTTTAGGCCAATAGGTAGCCAGCCAGGAAAACGGCGAGAGCAATTTACCAAACGGAGGAGTGGAAAAATTGAAATAGTTCCGAGCGGCTCCATTGGAAATCTCGTTAAGTACCCTGACCTCATGTTTTCGCGCCGCATCCGTTTCCGTGACAGGATCAACGGGAATATTGATGCCGCCGTTGGCGTTGTAGGTCCCTGCCGTCGTCAGACTTCCGGCAAGCGTCATATTGCCGCTCTCATCCAAGTGGGGAGCGGTATTCCATCGGTTGCGCTCCTCTTCCGTGATATGGACTGACGCGTCCGCTTTGTGGGCATCGAATGTTTCCGTGCTTACTTTGGAATTAACTTCAGATGCTTCAGCCTTGGAGTTCCAGGCCGTTCGTTCATCCTCTGTGATGTGAACGGAATTATTTTTTTCATGCTCATAAAAATCATTATGGGCCGTCAGTAAAATTCCGTTGATAGAGGTAATTTTATCCATGATTTTTGTTTATTATTGGTTGTAGTGAGGTAGTTGAACAACTTTGGCGCCTCCTTATCCATGATGAATTCCGGCTCATCCGGCATGGAAGGCTTGCACCTTCCATGCGGGCTGGCTTCTTCAACGGTCAGGGCAACTCTGGACGGGGTTCATGAGAACCTCCCCTTCCTTCGGTTGCGGATGGGCTGAAATTTGATCCAGCGGCGCCCTGGCTTGAAGTGCCTTACATTCCCCGGATAAAATGGAAACGGTTGAAACCCACTTCGGAAAAAATCTACGGCTGTCCCGGAGAAAGGTCATCCCGCATGGAACGTTAAGACTGCATGAATGCTGCTGTACCCCGGTTTACCGGGCCTGATTCCTCCGGGTTCTCTTTTTTTAATGCTTCTCCCTTTCAACGCAATTTGCCTGGAGCATCATTTGGACGTCTGCCGTTATGGATAAAAAAGCTGCCGCACCTTTCGGTGCGGCAGCCCCTGTTTAATGATGTATTGAATCGGTTTCTGAATGGGAATGAATCAGGCGCCGAAATCCAGCGCCTTGGGTTCGCGGGCCCAGACGCGGTGCTGTTTCATGGCCGTGATGAAAGGTTTCATCAGGGCCTTGGTGTCTTTCGGCGTGAGCAGCCCGGCGTCGTCCATATCCCGGGGCAGGTCCGTTGCTTCCAGCATTTCACTGGCGTCGCCGGGCAGGCCGATAGCCTTCAGGTGCCGGTATGCCTGGCGCAGGTGGTACTTGGCGTCTCCGTTCATCAGGAGCGTTTTAATGCTCTGCTCTCCTTCCGGCACGATGACGGCGTCAAACACGACGGAGGGGTTGCCGGACAGGGTGCCGTCCACAAGCAGGTCTTTCCCTTCCTCCGTATTCACGCTTCCCATGTGCGGGGCAAGAATCTGGGGGTGCACGCCTTCCTTGTGCAGGGCGCTGCAGATTTCCTCCACGGATTTCAGGCTGACGCCGTCCGCCGCCAGCAGGGAGACGCGCATGCCCTTGAGGTTGCCGTCCGGGTTGGCGTACAGGCTCAGCGCCGGGTCTTTTTCCAGGCCGCAGACCGGTTTGGGCAGTTCCCGGTTAAGCTGTTCCTCCGTGAGTTCAATGCCCAGGTTTTTAGCTACTCCGGCTGCCAGGTTTGGGTCAATGCGCGTCAGCAGGTCCACTACCCGTTCCCGGATGTACGGGCGCGTCACCTTGCCTACTTCAAAGCTGAAGGCGTCAATGATGTGCCTTTGCTCCACGGGAGTCTGGCTCATCCAGAACAGGCGGGGCTGGGCATAGTATTCCGCGAAGGAGGGGCTCCTGAGGCGTTCCTTGACGCCGCTCACCGGCTGGGGGCGGTGGAGAAACCGCCTTCTTCCGGGGGCGTTTCACGCGGCCAGTTGTCCCCGATGGAGTTGGGATCGTAATTGGCCGGAGCGGTGTCTATCTGCATGCGGTGGAAGCCGTCCCTCTGGTTATTGTGGAAGGGGCAGACGGGCCGGTTGATGGGGATTTCCGTAAAGTTGGCTCCGCCCAGGCGGTGCCGCTGGGTGTCGCTGTAGGAGAAGATGCGGCCCTGAAGCAGCGGGTCGTCGGAAAAATCGATGCCCGGCACAATGTTGGCGGGGCAGAAGGCGACCTGTTCCGTTTCCGCAAAGAAGTTGTCCGGGTTGCGGTCCAGCACCATCTTGCCGACGATTTCCACGGGAACCAGCGCTTCCGGAATGAGCTTGGTGGCGTCCAGAATATCGAAGTCGAATTTGTCTGCGTCCTCTTCCGGAATGAGCTGCAAACCGAGTTCGAATTCCGGATAATCCCCGGCTTCAATAGATTGCCAGAGATCCTTGCGGTGGAAGTCCGGATCGCGTCCTGTCAACGCCTGGGACTCATCCCAGATCAGGGATTTTTTACCATACGCCGGTTTCCAGTGGAAGCGGACGAAGGTGCTTTTCCCTTCTTCATTGACCAGCTTGTACGTATGAATGCCGAAGCCTTCAATGGTCCGGTAACTCCGGGGAATGCCGCGGTCGGACATGAGCCACATGACGTTGTGCAGGGTTTCAGGCTGGAGGGAGACATAATCCCAGAAGGAGTCGTGGGCCGTCTGCCCCTGAGGCATTTCATTGTGGGGCTCCGGCTTGACGGCATGGACGAAATCCGGGGAATTTGATGGCGTCCTGAATGAAAAAAGACGGGCGTGTCGTTGCCCACCAGATCATAGTTGCCTTCCTTGGTATAGAACTTGGTGGCGAAGCCGCGGATGTCCCTCACCGTATCCGGAGATCCTCGGAAGCCCTGCACGTTGGAAAAACGCACAAAGACCGGGGTCTTTTCTCCCGGATCCTGCAGAAAGCCCGCCTTGGTGTACTTGGAAAGGGACTTGTATACCTGAAAATAGCCATGTGCCCCGGAACCTCTTGCGTGAACCACGCGTTCCGGTATCCGCTCCTGGTCAAAATGAGCCATTTTTTCCAGAAAGTGGAAGTCTTCAAGCAGAGAGGGGCCTCTGCTTCCGGCTTTAAGTGTATTTTGGTCATTGGCTATTTTAACTCCCAGGTTGCTTGTGAGCGGCTGGTCCATGCCGTTGGAGCGCATGGTGTCCAGATCCTTGATTTTTTCCGTGGTATTGTCCGGCATTTTCATGGAGCCGGGAGCGGAGGGTTCCGCATTGGGCGGCGTAGGCTTCGGAGTGGGCTTGATCAGCTCCGGATCAATCGTATCCGTGTAATGGGGTTCCGCTTCCTTTCCGTCGGTGAAAGGAGCGAGGCTGTCTTCCATGGGCGGCGTCTTTTTTTTCATTTGCTTGTTCATGATGGGACCGAATTTCTTCTATACGGGTAAGGGTTCGACTTCTCTTTTTCCGGTGATGTTCTGTCATGTTTTGTCAGCAGCCTCCGTTCAGGGATGATGGAGATTCGTTGAAAAGAACTCGACTTGAAACGTTTATATGATAGAGAATGGCATCTATGGAAAAGGCTTGTTTGATTGGCATGGCTTTTCTGCCTGTGGTCCATGCTTCATTCGCAGCAGGGCAGCAGGCGGAAGACCGCGGGGATGTAGCCGTGGACACGCGGACGGCGTTTGGGAAGCCTCCGCGTTCCCTGCATCTGGAACCGGTGGAGAGCCTCTCAGTGCCGAAAAATCCGGATATTCCCTACGGCATGATTAGCCGCGTGCATCTCTATGCCGACCGCTCCCATGGCTCGGGTGAAGATTCCATTTATCTGGTGGCGGAAATGAATTTCTGCGGGGAAGACGGGGACCAGCCCCATATTGTGGGAATCTTTGCCGGTTCTCCCGCAGGGGAACCGTGCATGAGGCTGGCGGACCTGGACAGGGACGGCATTCCTGAACTGGTTCTGGTTCATGAAGCGGGAGCAGGGGCTGCATATAGGCGCATTTTCCGCAGTTCCCAAGAACCGAATGTCTCCGACGATAAGAGCTGCATCTCCGCCTCTGCCATGCTGAAGCAGGTGGGCTGCTGCCGCACGGGAATAGGAACCGTCAGGCTGGAGGATGACGGAACGGTGGTGGTAAAGACTTATCCGGAAGGAGGAAAGATTCCGACATCCGTGAAAAAATACCGTCTGGAACAGGGGGCGGACGGAATGAAGGAGGTGGAATAAACAGGAGCGGAGCAGGGGAAGCCGGAATAGGAGGGAGCAGCGCAGCGGCGTTTCCGGCGCAGCGGGACGGGGGTACGCTGCGTACATGAAATGGGACGGAACTTCCACAAATTTTCATAGACGCGGGGAATAAATAGGTTATGATTTTTATGTCAATCGGGTATTGGAAAAAAGGCTCATGCCGTTATGGCGCGGGGCGGCTTTTCCGGTATGGAACCATTTTCCTATTGAATTAAAGTGATGACGGTGCAAGAAATAGCTGAACAGAGTTTGAAGAGCCTTCTGGCCTCCCTGGGTTTTTCCGCGGATATTGAAGTAACGGAGGCGGACGGCATCGTGTGCCTGAATATTTCCTCCCCGGATTCCCAGTACATCATCGGGGGGACGGGGACAGGCTGGACGACCTCCAGTACCTGGTCAACCGCATGATCCAGCGCAAGATGGAGGATGCACCCCGCGTGAAGGTGGATTGCGATCACTACCGGGAACGCAACGAGGCCCGCCTGCTGGAAAAGGCCCGTTCCCTGGCCGAACGCGTGCAGGAGAGCGGCAAGCCGATGAAGATGCAGCCGCTGAACGCCTACCACCGCCGCCTGGTGCACAATGCCCTTCAATCCATGGAAGGCATTGCGACGGAATCTGAGGAAGGCGACGGCCGTTACAAGCGCATTACCATCCGGCGCGCCTGAAGCCGGCAGTTTTCATGAAGGTTGCAGCGGTTATTGCGTCTGTTTGCCTGGCGCTGGTGACGGCGGTTCCGGGCCGTGCGGAAGCGGAGGATTCCCCCGCTTCCTGCGCCGCGGCTCCTTCTCCGCCGCCTCCCGTGCTGGTGGTGTACGGTTCTGCGGAACCCGGCGCGGCGGAAGCCCGCTGGCTGAAGGCGCTCCGTCCAGGAACGGAAGAACGCCGTGCGCTGGATGAACATGTCCGTGACGTGCAGTTTGTCACAGTGCCCAAACGTCCCTCCGTGAAGGATTGGGAAGAAGGCGGCAGCCTGTTCCGTGCTGCGGAGCATGGCGTGCGCGTGCTGCCTGCGGTGGTTTTGCTTGATTCCAGGGGGCGTGTATTTGACTTGGTGGAAGGGGGAGCGCATGCCGCATCCCTGCGGGAAAAGGCGGCCCTGCTGGCGGATAAGGCCCGGCGCGTGCGCCCGGTGACTTTGGTGAATGACGTTCCGAAGGGTGGAGACCCTGCGGAGGAGGCCGCCGCCATTTGCCGGGCGTTGGAACCGGTGCCGGCGGAAGCCTGGTTCCGGGATTATCCGGGAACGATAAAACGCCTGGAAAAACTGAATTGCACGGTTCCGGCCTTTCTGAACGCCCGCGCGGCAGCCCGCCGCCTGGAGAAAAACCGGGAAACGGCGGCGCTCCTCTGCGAATCCTTCCAGGCCTGTGATGCCCCTTCCATCCGGAAATGCCTGGAAGCGTGGCGGAAAAGGGCGGATGATCCCTCCCTTCCCGTGGAAGAACGCCAGTTGATCCTGCTCTCCATGGTGCATCCCCTCTGGGTCCGGCTGGAAGAAGCGCTGTACCGGGACGCCCACACGGCGGAGAGTGAGGAGGCTTTCAACCGGGCGGTTGCCGTTCTGGAGGAAGTGCGGGACATGGACCGTACCAGCGTTTGCGGCAGGCGCGCGCACCAGCTCCGGGAAGAGCTAAGGAGGGCTCGCCTGGCTGCCGCGCGGTATGATTGATGCGGTTTTCCGGAGCTTCCAGAAACGGACAGGAAGGGTTCCCGGTTGCCGTCACGGAATCAAGGGACGCGTTTTTTCTTCGTGATTCCCTTCTCCACAGGAAGGGCCCGGCAAATTGGCTTGATTTTGCCCCTGTCCGGGGCTAGTCTTCGGACCGTTATGACAGACTCATCCATCCCGGACATGATGGCGGCGGCGCGCCGTGACAAATGGACTGACCAGCAACTGGCCGCCAAGGCTGTGGAACTGGCGGAATCCATTCTGAAACAGTCGAATGCCGGGATGCGCAGGAAGGAGAAAAAAAGCAGGCGGAACAGATGGAGCGCATGATGAACGACCCTGCGGGCAAGGCCTTTACGCTGGCGCTGGCGGACCGCGTGTTCCGCCCTTCCTCGCCGGCGCGGGGCGCGGAGCTGTTCCGCTACCTGCTGGACGGCTACGGTATTCCCCGTTATTTGTCCGCCGCGGACCGGTTCGCCATGAAGCTGGGGGACAAATTCTCCGTACAATTTCCCGGCGTAGTGATGCCCATGATTACCAGCCAGTTGCGGAAGGAGAGCTCCAACGTGATTCTTCCGGCGGAGGATGGAAAACTGCGCTCCCACCTGCGCCGCAGGCGCAAGGCCGGCATCCGGATGAACATCAACCAGCTGGGAGAGGCCATTCTGGGTGAAAGCGAGGCCCACCACCGCCTCCAGCAGGTCGTGGACCGCCTGGCGGACAAGGACTGCGATTATATTTCCGTCAAGATTTCAGCCATTTTCAGCCAGATTCATCTGGTGGCCTTTGAAGAAACCGTGCAGCTGATTCAGGAGCGCCTGCGCATCCTGTACCGGGCGGCCATCACGAATGCGGTGACACTGCCGGACGGCTCCAAAAGACCCAAATTCGTGAATCTGGACATGGAGGAATACCGTGACCTCCACCTGACGGCGGAAGCGTTCAAGCGCACGCTGATGGAGGATGAATTCATGCAGATGGAAGCCGGGATTGTGCTCCAGGCTTATTTGCCGGACTCCTGGGAGGAACAAATGAAGCTGTGCGCCTGGGCGAAGGAGCGTGTGGAGAAGGGCGGCGCGCGCATCAAGATACGCCTGGTGAAAGGCGCCAACCTGGCGATGGAGAAGGTGGAGGCCTCCATGCATGACTGGGCGCAGGCCCCATACGGCACGAAGGCCCAGGTGGACGCCAACTACAAGAGAATGCTCCATTACGGCTGCATGCCGGAGAACGCCAGATATGTGCAGTTCGGCGTTGCCTCCCACAACCTGTTTGACTTGTGTTATGCCATGCTGCTGCGTGAGCGGGAAGGCGTCCGGGACCATGTGGGGTTTGAAATGCTGGAGGGGATGGCGAACCATCAGGCGCGCGTCATCCGCCAGGCGGCGGACGGCCTGCTGCTGTATGCCCCTGTGGTGCTGAAGGAAGACTTCCACAGCGCGATTGCCTACCTGGTGCGGCGGCTGGATGAAAACACCAGTGAGGAAAACTTCCTGCATGACCTCTTCGGCATGACGCCGGGCTCCCGGAGCTGGGAGGCGCAAAAAAAGCGGTTCTTAAAAGCCTGCCAGGAGAAAGACGACGTGAAATACGGCCCCAACCGTACGCAGAACCGCGCTACGGACCCCGTGCAGCCCACGCATTACCGGGACGCCTTTGCCAATGAGCGTGATACGGACTGGTCCCTGCGGCAGAATGCGGAATGGATCAACGGCCTGATTGCCGCGGAAAAGGAAAAAATCCGGCGAGGAAATTCCCCTGGTCATCAACGGTGAGGAAATCACGACCAACCTGTGGGGCGTGGGGCGCGACCCGTCCCGCCACAATGAAGTCTCCTACAAATTCGCGTATGCGGACTTTGACCAGATTGAACACGCGCTGGACACGGCGGACAAGGCCCGCGCCTCCTGGGCGTCCAAGAGCGTTGGCGAACGCGCTGAAATCCTGCACCAGGCGGCGCAGGAGCTGTCCAGAATCCGGGGGGAGGCCATTGCAGCCATGGTGAGGGACGCCGGAAAGGTGCCCACGGAGGCGGACGTGGAAGTGAGTGAGGCCATAGACTTCTGCCGCTATTATGCGGAAGGGCTGGACCGCGACGGCATGAACGACGGCGTGGAAATGACCCCGCTGGGTACCGTTTGCGTGATGTCTCCCTGGAACTTCCCATTCGCCATTCCCACGGGCGGGGTGGCCGCCGCGCTGATGGCGGGGAACACGGTGGTGTTCAAGCCGTCCGAGCTGGCCGTTTATACGGCCTGGCAGATCGTCCAGGCGTTCTGGCGCGCCGGGGTACCTAAGAGCGTGCTTCAATTCGTGCCGATGCCGCGCAATGAAATTTCCCACAAATTCCTGATGGACCCGCGCCTGAACGGCATCATCATGACGGGTTCCTACCGCACCGGGAAAATGCTGCGTGAACTGCGACCGGACCTGCATGTGCTGGCTGAAACCAGCGGGAAGGACGCCATGGTCATCACCGCCACGGCGGACCCGGACCAGGCCGTGAAAGATTTGGTAAAAAGCGCCTTCGGCCATTCCGGGCAGAAATGCTCCGCCGCCAGCGTGGCTATTGTGGAGGCCTCCGTCTATGACAACCCGGCCTTCTTGCGCCAGTTGAAGGATGCCGCCGCCAGCCTGAAGGTGGGGGGCTCCTGGGAGGTCAGCTCCGTGGTGACGCCGCTCATCAAGGAACCGGAAGGCGACCTGCTCCGGGCGCTCACGCAACTGGAACCCGGGGAAGAATGGCTGCTCAAGCCGGAACCCTCGGAAGACAACCCGTGCCTCTGGTCGCCCGGCATCCGGTTGGGCGTGAAGCCTGGAAGCTGGTTCCATCAGACGGAATGCTTCGGCCCGGTGCTGGGCATCATCCGTGCGGAAAACCTGGAGGAAGCCATTGACATCCAGAACGACTCCGAATTCGGCCTCACCGGGGGACTTCAGTCCCTGGATGAACGGGAAATCGCCCTGTGGAAAAGCAAGGTGCAGGTGGGCAATGCGTACATCAACCGCGTCATCACCGGCGCCATCGTGCGCCGCCAGCCGTTCGGCGGGTGGAACCACTCCTCCATGGGGCCCGGCTCCAAGGCCGGCGGCCCCAACTACCTCACCATGCTGGGAAGCTGGGAGGAAAAGGCGCTCCCGCAGAAACTGCGCACGCCGGGGGAACGCATCACCGGGCTGGTGGAAAAGCTGTGCTCCGAACTGCCGGACTGCGCCAAGCGCATCCGTTCCGCGGCCGGTTCCCAGGCCAAGTGGTGGATGGAGGAATTCGGCGTGGAGCATGACCCTTCCCATATCTACGGGGAAAACAACACATTCCGTTACGTACCCGTGAAGGGGATACTGGCCCGTGTGGAAAACATGTCTGACGCTGACGCCGCCATCCTGCTGCTGGGCGCGAAACTGTGCGGAGCAGCCCTGCACCTGAGCGTGGAGGAAGGCCATCCCTGGATTCAGAAAATGAACGGTTACTATGCGTCCCTGACGGTGGAGACGGAAGCCGAACTCATCGACCGGATGCCGGAGGCAGCCCAGGGCGTGAAATTCCTGCGTGGAACGGGCATCTCCGAGGCTCTGGCGAATGCCGCACGCGCCCGGGATGTGGAAGTGCTGGACCGGCCCGTGCTTGCCAACGGACGCCTGGAACTGCTGGGCTATTTCCGGGAACAAGCCGTTTCCGAAACCGTTCACCGCTACGGCAACATCATCCCGCCTCCGGGCAGTTTCAAGACGGCCGGGGCGTGAGGGGAGCCTTGAACCCTGGCTCCCAGGCGGCGTGGTTATGAGTATAAAGACAGTGCAGGAAAATGCCCCCGCAGTCCAAACGGAAAACGCCCTCCTGGGAATGAAGGCCGGGCGGCCTTCATTGGATGAACTGCCGCCGAAGCCCTGCGGAGGGATTTTTCTTGCAAGGGCGGGAAAACCGGGCTTACCCGGTTGGGCAAAAGATAAACTCTGCCGGATACAGGAAATTCCCTCCGGCAAACGGTGAAAAGTTAAAGTAGCACGGAAGAGGGCCTGCGGCGTTCCTTGCGCCCTTCGGGCGGCAAAAAAGTTGAAATCCACAGGAAACGCGGCCTCTTCTGACTGGCTTGCCGCTGTTTTTAGCTTCTTCCCGTGCTTTCTTCCGCTCTCGTAGGCTTGTTCCTGGGCGCTTTTGTTTCTTTTCCCCATTTTGTGATAGAACGTTTCCGGGAAACGGGTATATTTCCTGGAACGACCGCGACGATGCGGCAATTTTCCCTACCACACATCCATGAGCACCAACCAACCACTGACCTCCCACGGCACCCACATCGCCTGGGTTGACTTCCTGCGCATCCTGGCCTGTTTTCTCGTTGTAGTGGCCCATTGCTGCGATCCGTTCGTAGGCAGTTTTGACGGCACCTTCAACTTTAAATCCGCCGTCTTCTGGGGCAGTCTGGTGCGGCCGTGCGTGCCGCTGTTCGCCATGATCTCCGGCGTGCTGCTCTTTCCCGTCACCATGGAAATGGGCGCTTTTTACTCCAAGCGCCTCAAAAGGGTGCTGATTCCGCTCGTCGTCTGGTCCCTGGTGCTTCCCTTGCTCTACTTCGGCTACTTTGCCGCGGGCGTGCATACGGCCAGCCCCAACATCGTGATGGACAACTACACCTGGAGCGCCACCGTTGGCAAGCTTTACACCTTTCTCTTCAACTTCAACTATGACACCACGCCCCTGTGGTACGTATACATGCTGGTGGGTCTCTACCTCTTCATGCCCATCATGAGCGCGTGGCTGACGCAGGCCAAAAGGAAGGATGTGAAAATCTTCCTGGGCATCTGGGTATTCAGCATGACTCTCCCCTACCTCCAGATGCTTGCCCCGGCGCTGGGCTATGAAGGCAATTACGGCAACATGGGCATTCTGGGCGTTTGCGACTGGAACCCGTACGGCATGTTCTATAACTTTGCCGGCTTCCTGGGGTACATGGTGCTGGCCCATTACCTGGCCAAATACCCGCTGGCCTGGAGCTGGAAAAAATGCTCGCCATCACTGTTCCCCTCTTCCTGGTCGGCTTTGCCGTCACGTTCTTCGGCTTCCTGGAAACGCAGAAGCGCTTCCCCGGCCAATATTCCACGCTTGAGGTACGCTGGTACTTCTCCGGCATCAACGTCTTCCTGATGACCTTTGCCATCTTTGCCATCGTCAGCAGGCTCAGGATCAAGCCCAGCCCGGTGCTGGGCAAGGTGGCGGCGCTCACCTTCGGCGTGTACCTGTGCCACTTCTTCTTTGTCCAGTGTTCCTATGACTTCGTGAACTTCATTGGAATGGGGGGGCTCCCCGCCGCCGTGAAAATACCGTTGCTGGCCTGCCTGGCCTCCGCCGTCTCCCTGGCGCTGGTATGGCTGTTGAGCCTGAACAGGTGGACGCGCAAAAGCATTATGTAAACCGCGGATATTTTCCGCAGGGCGCTTCGGGACCACGGCAGTCCCGGGGCGCCTTTTCTTTTGTGGAAAAGAGAATAAGGCGGTTTCCGGGGAGGGGCCTGCAAAATTCTGGACGGGAAAGAGGGAACAGGCTAGGATATTCCTGCATCGTGCACAGGCCCTGGTTGCCGGAGATGTGGGCTTTTAACGCATGAAAAGCGCGTCTCCCGGTCTCCCTTCCGCCAACCCCAAGCTCACAGAAAAATTCCCGGGACACCGGCGATTTACGTAATCCGTTGGGGTTCTAATCTTGACAACTATCATCTCTTTTTTACGGCCTGGAATATGTGTGCCTCCATGGGAGGTTGGCGCAAAACACCCGTTGCGCTGTTGATACTCAAGCCATAGGCGTCCAGGCCGTCGCACTCTCACGAGTGCGTGGATTGAAACGTCAAGTATTTATAGGCCTTTTCACCCGTTTCACGTCGCACTCTCACGAGTGCGTGGATTGAAACTCGGTACGGTCTACCTTAGCGATTACCGTGGAATGTCGCACTCTCACGAGTGCGTGGATTGAAACTTCGGCAAGGGGTTCAAGTTCTCCGGCGTAACTCGTCGCACTCTCACGAGTGCGTGGATTGAAACATCCTCTTGGTAAACCGTGAAGTGCAGGCCCCGGTCGCACTCTCACGAGTGCGTGGATTGAAACCCCGTCTCCATCCTCAACAAAAATCCACCTGTAGTCGCACTCTCACGAGTGCGTGGATTGAAACCAAGTTCTTCGGCGTAACTCCCTCGCGGTATTGTAGTCGCACTCTCACGAGTGCGTGGATTGAAACCCATAGCGTACATCATATATTCTACCTAAGTTGCTGTCGCACTCTCACGAGTGCGTGGATTGAAACATGGAGCAGAGAACGTTATCATTGTTTACGTAGCGTCGCACTCTCACGAGTGCGTGGATTGAAACCGTACCTAACATGAGGAAGTTATGCAGATTATAAGTCGCACTCTCACGAGTGCGTGGATTGAAACCACCCTATAGCGGGCCGTATGAGGAATACTACGGTCGCACTCTCACGAGTGCGTGGATTGAAACCCTTTATCCTTCTTTGTAACTATCTGTCCAGCAGTCGCACTCTCACGAGTGCGTGGATTGAAACACGGATAAAGAGTAAGTGAAACCTCCCCGGTTCGGTCGCACTCTCACGAGTGCGTGGATTGAAACCCCTGTAAAGCTAGGGCCTATAGTGCCTTATAGCAAGTCGCACTCTCACGAGTGCGTGGATTGAAACCCTTACCCGTGAAAGGCTTGCGAAAGCTCTACACGTCGCACTCTCACGAGTGCGTGGATTGAAACATCCCATTTAATGAAGTGAGTTACGCTAAAACCTGTCGCACTCTCACGAGTGCGTGGATTGAAACTCATTGAGCGGGCGTTCTTCGGCCCAGGGATTCTGTCGCACTCTCATGAGTGCGTGGATTGAAACCGCCAAAATCTTGTTCTTGTGCGTCGTTCATGTGTCGCACTCTCACGAGTGCGTTAATTGAAAGTCCACATGTCTGCGCGGGGCGCAAGCCGCTCATGCACTGTTTCTTGAAAGAGGAGCAGATCAAAGCTTTATTTTCCGCAACCGTATCGTTTGGTGTTTGGTCTGTTCCCCTGTTATTTTAAGAAAGGACGGTAAGAATCCGTAGTGGAACGGGATGACGGCTCTCTTCCGTTTACCTCTCAGATTGGCATGGTTTGCAGCCTTTTAATGTCCGTCCGCGGCGGGTTGCCGAACATGCGCTTGTATTCCCGGTTGAATTGGGTAGGGCTTTCGTACCCAACGCGGAAGGAGGCGTTTCCTGCGTCCATGTTTTCCACAAGCATCAGGCGGCGGGCCTCATTGAGGCGGATGCGTTTCTGGAATTGAAGCGGGCTGATGGCCGTGAGGGTACGGAAGTGCTGGTGGAAGCTGGACGGGCTCATGCCGGCGCGGCTTGCCAGTTCCCCGATGCTCAACGGCTGGTCGAAGTGCTTTTTTATCCAGTCAATGGCTTTTGCTATCTGGCTGCTATGGCTTTCAGCCACGACGATCTGCCTCAGGCGCCCTCCCTGTTCGTCCATCAGGAGACGGTAATAGATTTCCTGCCGCACCAGTGGAAGGAAGACGGGGATGTCCGCGGGAGTTTCCAGCAGTTCCATCAGGCGTTCCACTGCATTGAGCAGGGCGGGAGTCATTTTGCTGACGCCGATGCCCCGGTCTGTGGGGCGTTCCGGACGCGTGGCCACGCTGTCGTGAAGCATCAGTTGGGAGATTTCCTGTAAATCCAGTTCCAGCGTCAATCCCAGGTAAGGTTTTTCCGGGCTGGCCTCCATGATTTTAGAGACGAGGGGAAGCTCCACGGAGGAAACAACAAAACTTTGCGCATCATATAGGTAGGCTTCGTCCCCCAGCAGGATCTGCTTGGTTCCTTGTGCGATCAGGCAAAGATGGGGGGAAAACATATAGCTGTGCGGTTCCGTGGGGGATTCCCAGCGGTGGAGCTCCAGCCCGGGAATGGCCGTGCTCACCTGGTGTTTCCCATCCGTCCAGCCTGCAATCATTCCGGCAAGGCGCAGCGGTTTCCGTTGACGGCAAGCAGGAGTTGGCAGGGGAGGCGGACGTTTCTCCCTGTTCCTTTTCTTTTTCCTTCATGAAGGCTTCATGTTATTCAAGGCAGGGTGCGGGAGCAACTTCATTTTGTTTCATTTTGCAGGATCAGGCAATAATGCAGGAGGACCGGGCTACCTGTTTTTTCCTCTGCCTGTTAATATTGGCAGGGTCCGGTGGGAACGCCGGAACAATAAAACAGGAAAGAACAACCAATGAATACGAAATTTATCATCACCCGTAACGCCGGAATTCTGGCGGCAACCGCGCTGGGCGCTTTTGCCGTGTCCGGCAGCATGGCTTCTCCGGCGGACAAGCCCTCGGACGCGGACAATTTTTACAAGAGCGGCCGGGTCTCCCAGCAGGAGATTAAGTTCAATAACCAGTATCGCATGAAGGTGGCCGGGAACCTGTTCCTGCCCAAGGACATGGATAAGGAGGCCAGGTGCCCCGCCATTATCGTGGGCCATCCCATGGGAGCGGTGAAGGAGCAGAGCGCGAACCTGTACGCCGCGAAGATGGCGGAACGGGGATTTGTGACGCTGGCCCTGGATTTACCGTTCTGGGGCGGGAGCGACGGAGAACCCAGGAATTCCGTTTCTCCGGATATGTATGCGGAGGCGTTCAGCGCGGCCGCGGATTATTTGGGCACGCGGCCTTTTGTGGACCGGAACCGCATCGGCGTGATCGGGATATGCGGCAGCGGCAGTTTTGCCATCAGCGCCGCCAAGATTGATCCCCGCCTGAAGGCCATTGCGACCGTCAGCATGTACGACATGGGGGCTGCCAGCCGGAACGGTCTCCGGAATTCGCAGACACCCGGTCAGAGAAAGAAGATTCTGGCGGAAGCGGCGGAGCAGCGGTATGTGGAGTTTTCCGGCGGATCCGTCAAGTATACCGGCGGGACCGTGCATGAACTTCGCGAAGATTCCAGTCCCATTGAGCGGGAGTTTTTTGAGTTCTACCGCACCCCCCGCGGCGAGTTTACTCCGGAGGGACAGTCGCCGGAGCTTACCACGCATCCGACGCTTGCCAGCAACGTGAAGTTCATGAATTTCTATCCGTTTTCCGATATTGAGACGATTTCTCCCCGCGCCCTGCTTTTCATCACCGGGGAGGAAGCTCATTCCAGGGAGTTCAGCGAAGACGCCTACAAGCGCGCCGCCGAGCCGAAGGAGCTTTACCGGGCGCCCAGGGCCGGGCATGTGGACCTGTACGACCGGGTGAATATGATCCCTTTTGACAAATTGACGGATTTTTTCAGTAAAAACCTGAAGTGAGGCCTGGTGCTGCCCGGGAGTATCACATGGAAGCTTTTTCCCGGTAATGTTCCCGGAGCACACGATTAGAGAACGGAAGGGAAGGTCTTATTGGGACCGTGTGAACGGGAGAGCCTCTTTTATTGTATCATTGGCAGAAGGCCATGGCGTACAAGAAGAGTAAGTGGATGGATTTTATTCAGGGTTCTCCGCTTTCCCGTTGCCGGGGCGCCCGGTAGTTCCCTGGGCGCGGAATGGTCCATGGATATTGTCACTTGAAGAATTGAAAAGAAAAACAGATGGATATATTGGAAAGAATGCGCCGGGGAGAGTTGATACGGTTGGACGATCCCGAGTACCCGGTCATAGAAGAGTTGATCACGAGGGCCTTCCGCATCACCGGAGAGTTGAATGCAGGCTACCATGATGCCGCAGAGACGCGGGCTGTCATGAGCGAATTGACGGGGGAGTTGATCGATGAAACGACTTGGATCGTGCCGCCTTTTTATACCGATTTCGGCCGTTTTACACGGTTCGGCAGGAACGCGTTCGTGAATTGCGGCTGCACGTTCATGGACCGTGGCGGAATCACGATTGGTGACGGCGTGCTGATCGGTCCGGGAGTGAAGCTGATTACGGAGAATCACGCGGAGGAACCGGAATTGCGCCGTCATGTTTATGGACGCCCCATCGTGATAGGACGGAAGGCGTGGATAGGGGCCGGGGCTACCGTTTTGCCCGGCGTGACGGTGGGGGAAAATGCCATCGTGGCCGCCGGGGCCGTCGTCACCGGGGATGTTCCGGCCAACGCAATTGTAGGCGGCGTTCCGGCCCGGGTTATCAGGAATATCAGGCAATGATGATTCAGGGCGAGCAACGGAAAGGAGCCGCAGATCCCGGGAAATAACGGCGTTGAAATGCCCGTGGAGGGATTAAGGCGTTGACGGATGCCGGCGCCGTGATAAGAAATGGCGTGGACTCCGGTTGATTGATTTTACCTTTGCAAGGCTGAACAGAGAGGGGGCGGCTGCGGTTGTCCGCAGAGGCGGATTTTCCCGGAAGGTACTGTCGCCACACGGAAGGAGGACGGTTATGGGCCGGGCTATCGGCACCGGCAATTTTCAGCCTGAATGGTTCGGAGTACCTCTCCCGCCGTGCGGCTGCCGTTCCTGTGAAGAGCCGGGAGAAGTTCTTTTCCGGAAGAAGCGGAGGGATAAAGTTCACGGGAAAGAGGGGAAGTGCCGGAGGGGCGGCCTCCTGCCGAAGAGGGACGGAGAAGATTTTTTCAGGCAGGAGGCGGGGTGCCCCCGCAGCACGTATGACAGGACGGTTGCGCGGGTTTTTTGATGACGGCATGCCCGGATGGGATGGGAGGTTGTTTTAAAATGCGTTTACCAGTAGCATGTTGAGTAATGTTTAAATGAAGGATGTTTTGCGCCGCGCCGGGAGAAGGGGAGAAGAAGTTGGGTGAGGCGGCCATGGGAAACGTCCTGATTCTTGAGCTTTTTTTCTCGCATGCTGTCAAAGGTTTATACAGCATGGAATTGTACGATCAGGTAGAAAGAATAGTTGATGATGGAACATTCAGTAATTTTTCCGGACCATCGGAAGGTTTGCGCCCTGGGGCAGGGAACCTGGAAGATGGGAAAATCCGCCTTGAGGGAAGCCGAAGAAGTAGAGGCGCTGCGTGCGGGCATTGAGCTTGGCATGAGCGTGGTTGACACGGCGGAGATGTATGGCAACGAGGAGTTGGTGGGAACGGCAATCCGCGGATTGCGCGACCGTGTTTTCCTGGTTACCAAGGTCCTGCCCGGCAACGCCAGCAGGACCGGAACCAAGGCCGCCTGCGAACGGAGCCTGAACAAGCTGCGGACGGATTACGTGGATTTGTTCCTGCTTCACTGGAGCGGTCCCCATCCCATTGAAGATACGGTTGCCTCCATGATTGAGCTGCAGCAGGAGGGTAAGATAAAGGCCTGGGGCGTCAGCAATATGGATGTTCCGGAAATGGAGCGTTTTTATGCCGTCCCGGGGGGAGTCTCCTGCGCCGCCAACCAGATTCTTTATAATCTGGCCCATCGCGGCGTGGAGTACGACCTGCTGCCGTGGTGCCGGGAGCGCCACATTCCCGTGATGGCCTATTCGCCTGCGGATGAAGGGCGGCTGTCCCGCAATCCGGTTCTGATGGAGATTGCGCAGAAGCATGAGGCCACCCCGGTGCAGATCGCGCTGGCCTGGATTCTGCGCCGCCCCGGAATGATTGCTATCCCCAAGGCCGGTTCCGTCATGCATGTTCAGGAGAATTACTGGAGCTTGTCCATTAAGCTGACTGCGGAGGATGTGGATTTGCTGGACGAGGCTTTTCCGCCTCCGGGCAGGAAGGTGCATCTGGATTCCTGGTGAGCCATGGTGCGGGCCGGCCCGCGGGCGAAACGGGGCGCACAGATTTTTCCCGCATCATCAGGAGCGCCGCAAGCCCTTGCGTCAACTGGGGCGGAAGGGCGCCAGCGAACGGTTTTTAATACACGCGTGCCCTGTGGACATGATGGGGCATTGGCTTTTTTGTTCATGGAGACCGGAGCATCGCCTGTGCGTCTCCGGAAGGGGCCCTTCCGGAGATTTTTTCTACTTGAAATGGAAAAAGGAAGCAGGGAAAGGCGGCAAATCTCCGTGCCACATAGTGGAAAAGGGAGGAAAACACTCATGAACGGTGCATCAGAGATGCTGCCATTTTCTGGTTCCAGCCTCTTCTGGTTGCGCAGAGGATTTTAACGCAGCCGTAAAAAAGGCCGCCCTTCCGGAAATACGGTGTTCCGGGAGGGGCGGCCCATGGTGAGGGCGGGATAAAAAGCGTTACAGCGGCTGCGCGTCCGTCCTGGGTATCCAGACGGGCGTGTTCTGGAAGGTGCTGGCGTAGTACCAGGAGCCGCGTTCCGCGCGCAGGATGAGCGGGGTGGATTCCGGCAGGGTGATGACCGCCGGGCTGTTCATGTCCGCCGCGTGCCTGCCGGGCGTTTTCTGGGTGACGACCAGCAGCCGGTCCGCCGGGATGGATTCCGGGGTTTCCGGGTACATGATGTAGTTCATGATGGCCGCCACGGTGACCAGTCCGCTGAGGGTGGCCAGGATGGTCAGCAGCGCCCCGTGCCTGCGGGTGACGGTCAGGAGCGCCAGGAAGGTGAGCATGACGGCGCCGGACAGGATGGAGATGGGGCCGAGCGCATCATGGCTGATGTAAGTGAGCCACTGGTTTTCCGTGGTATTGGCGGGGAGGATGGCCCCCTCCTTGCGTTCGATGAATTGCAGGTTGTATCTGGCTTCCGTGAAGTACGGGGAGAGTTCCAGCGCGCGGCGGTAGTTGAGGGCGGCCAGACCGGGCTTGTTCATGCGGTAGTAGGAGTTGCCGATGCCGAAGCTGGCATAGGCGCGTTCCGACTTGGAGAGGTCCGTATCGTTGCTTTCCCTGCTGAAGTAGTCAATGGCCTTGGCGTATTCTCCCTGTTCATAGGCCTGCACGCCCAGGTTGTCCGTTTCCGCGGCGTTTCCGGCTGCTCCGGCCACGGACAGGGCCAGGACGGCGGCCATGATGAGCACGGGAAGCTTGGCGATGGCTTTTTAATGGCCTGGAGCATGTGCTGGCGTTCCGCGTGCGGCAGTTCGTCCGAAGAGCCGGAGGGCTGAACGCCCTGTCATCCCGGAGCTGAAGGATGGTTTTCATTTCTTCATTCTGCTTGGAAGGAGGAATGTAGGATTCAATGAAGTTGCCGGCGGCTCGCAGGAATTCCGTGGGACTGGCCTGGCGCGGCGTGGAGGCGAGCCTCCGGAAGGAACGCATGCGTTCCCGGGCCGTGAAGCTTTCCTTCTGGACTCTCCGGATGTAGCGGATCAGGGCCATGCCCAGCAGGACGACGGCGGGGATGTAAGCCAGGAAGTACCATCCCCAGTGGGCCGGAGCGGTGAGGGCGTTCATGACGGCGGCGGGCATGATCCCGTAAATGTCCGTCATTTCCGCTACCGGAATGGTGCCTGCCGGGGGCGGTGTGGCGGGAGCGGATCCGCCGGCCGCCGTTCCGGTGATGGCGGAGGCCTTCCATTCCAGGGGAATGGGGGAGGTGGTTACGGTTTTGTACTGTTGCGTGCTGGGGTCAAAGAAGGTGAGTTCAAAGGGCGGGATGGCGTCCGTCTGGGCAATCGGGCGCATCATTTGCTGGAATTCCACGGTTCCCTGGATGGAGCGCGTGTTCTGGCCCGGATCCAGCTTGTTGGGCGGGTAAAGCTTCCAGTTGGAAGCGTCCGTGAGGGCCGGGCAGGCAATGCTGTGGATGTTGCCCGTGCCCGTCACCTTGATTTTAACGGTGATGGGTTCATTGGCGCTGAGGTCCCGGGCATCCGTGCTGGCGGAGATGCGGAAGTCCCCCACGGCGTTGGTGAAAGAGGCGGGCGCTCCCTCCGGGAGTTCCTGGGCCGTGATTTTTACTTCCGGAATGGACATTTCCACCAGCACCTCCGAGCGGATGAAGTTGGCGATGAGGGGTCCGCTTCCGGCAGGGCGGCTCGTGCCGTGACAGTGCCCGCCGCCGTGACTTCCCCGGCGCGCAGCGGGAACAGAGTGCTCTGGAAGGTCATGACGTTCCAGTTCACGCCTTTATAGAGCACGGAGCCGCGGGGCTGGCCGCGGAGCAATTCCACCAGCGTGGGTTCAAAGCGCCATGTAGCCAGGTTGGAGGTGGTGATGGTGGGCGCCGTGTATTCCAGAATGTATTCCGGAGCATAAATTTTTCAGTTCGCAACGGTCCGGCTGGTGGACATAGGGCTTCTGGTTGTCCACATGCCACAGCATGCCGTACGGAACCGTAGTGCCGTTCAGGTTCAGCGTGTTCCACTTGATGGCGCTGTACGGGTAGACGGTCAGGGTCTGGGGAAGAGTGGTATAGGAGCGGCCGTTGTTGGCTTGCAGGGTCAGGGACGGGATTTCCACGGTGCCCACTTCGTCCGGAGTTACTTCAATGGCCATCAGGAAGGCGGACTGGTTGGGGGACCCCGGCCAGCGGATATAGTTGCCCTGGCTGACCCAGCGCAGGCTGGCGCCCTTCACCCTGGGAAGCGGGTCCTGGCGGGCGATGCTGCCGTCCGTCAGGATGATGAAGAGGCGGGTTTGTTCTCCCGGCACAACGGCGTCGGACAGCCAGGTGGTGACCACCTGCTGAGCCATGAGCGTGACGGTCATGCAGAAGAAGAGCGAAAGAATGGCGAGCAGTTTTTTCATGATGTTGCGGGATATGTTTGAAGGGTTGGCATCGTGGATGCGGGCGGAACGGGTTAATAATCCTTGTCCGGAGGAATTTCCGGCGAACGCTGGGGAACGGGGCAGCCGGGTTCAATGTCTCTGCGTTCCATCAGGATGGCTCTTGCCTCCCGGCGTTCCTTTTCCTCCTTGCTTTCCTTTTGCGTGGCTACCGGTACGGGCTTGTCCCCTTCCGGCTGCGGCTTGGGCTGCGGTTTTTCCATGCCGGGCGTTTCAGGCAGCTTGTCTTTTTCCGGGGAGGAGGGGAGCTGGGCGTTTTTCATTTCATTCTCGTCCCTCTTGTTTTCCTTGCCCGCGGCGTTATCCTTGTTCTGGTCCTTGTCTTGGTCCTTGTCTTGGTCCTTGTCTTGGTCCTTGTCTTGGTCCTTGTCTTGGTCCTTGTCTTGGTCCTTGTCTTGGTCCTTGTCTTGGTCCTTGTCTTGGTCCTTGTCTTGGTCCTTGTCTTGGTCCTTGTCTTGGTCCTTGTCTTGGTCCTTGTCTTGGTCCTTGTCTTGGTCCTTGTCTTGGTCCTTGTCTTGGTCCTTGTCTTGGTCCTTGTCTTGGTCCTTGTCTTGGTCCTTGTCTTGGTCCTTGTCTTGGTCCTTGTCTTGGTCCTTGTCTTGGTCCTTGTCTTGGTCCTTGTCTTGGTCCTTGTCTTGGTCCTTGTCTTGGTCCTTGTCTTGGTCCTTGTCTTGGTCCTTGTCTTGGTCCTTGTCTTGGTCCTTGTCTTGGTCCTTGTCTTGGTCCTTGTCTTGGTCCTTGTCTTGGTCCTTGTCTTGGTCCTTGTCTTGGTCCTTGTCTTGGTCCTTGTCTTGGTCCTTGTCTTGGTCCTTGTCTTGGTCCTTGTCTTGGTCCTTGTCTTGGTCCTTGTCTTGGTCCTTGTCTTGGTCCTTGTTCTGGTCCTTGTTCTGGTCCTTGTTCTGGTCCTTGTTCTGGTCCTTGTTCTGGTCCTTGTTCTGCTGCTCTTGTTGTTTTTTCTTTTCCTCTTCCAATTTCTTCTTTAATTCCTCCAACTGCTTGCGGTATTCGTCCAGAGATTTGTCATAACGGAGCATTTCCTCCTTGTTGGCGGCCGCTCCTTCATGGGAGCCGTAGGCGGAGAGGGCGTCGTCAAAGCGCTTGACGGCTTCCTTGACGTGTTCTTTCGCCACGGGTATTTTTGCCAGGCGGGCGTCAATTTCCTTAATCTGGTCATCAATGGAAGAGGGCTGCGCCTGCGGTTGTTCCCCTTCCGGCCGGGAGAAGATCATGGTTTTACGGGCCTGGGCGGCTTCCAGGTTGCCAAGGTTGAAGTGGGAATCCGCCTGGAGGGAGGCTTTGGGAGAAAGGAGCGCCTGGGAGAATGCTTCCGCGGCTTCCTTGGGGTTGTCCGCTTTTTGTTCCAGGCAGCCTTTGGCGAATTCCAGGGCCTGGCGCGTTTCTTCCGCCAGGTCCGGAACGGCGAGCATTTCATCAATGGCCTTGACGGCTTCCTCTGTCTTTCCCGTCCGGATCAGGTCCGTGACGTTGTCCAGGGCGCTCGTGTCCGCGCGCGCTTCCGTGCCCAGCAGTCCGGCGCAGAGCAGGGTTGCGGCGGCCAGGGCGGTCATGCCGCGGCGTCCGGAACGGCGGAAGGAGCGCCAGCGGGTACCCGCCAGAAGAGTGAGGAGCAGGCAGATGAGGGCCGGAACGGCAAAGATGACGTAGCGGTCGTTCGGCACGCGGCGCACTTCCTCCCGGCCTTCCGTGATGTCCAGGCGGTCCGCGATGTCCCTGACGAAGCGGTTCAGCGCCGCTCCGTCGGAGAGCTGCACATACTGGCCGTCCGTCTGCCGGGCCAGGTATTGCAGGCTTTCCGGATTGAGCTTGAGACGACATGCTGGCCGCGGCGGTCCCGGTACAGGCCGGAGGGATTGCTCATCCGGAATGGTGGTGCCGATGGTGGTGCCGATGCCCGCCGTTACGATGATGAGCTGGTGCTGCCTGGCGGCTTCCGCCGTCTTGTAAGTGATGTTGACGGTGTCTTCCCCGTCGCTGAGGATGACCAGGGCGTTTTTGGCGTCCGCCTCCTTGTCCCGCTTGAAGGTCTGGAGGGCCAGCCGGACGACGTTTTCCAGATTGGTGCCTCCCTGGGAGACCCAGCCGAATTGAAGCTGTTCGATGGTTTCCTTCAGCGCGTTGTGGTCATGGGTAAGGGGCATGAGCAGGACGGCGTCCCCGGAGAAGATGATGATGCCGAAGTTGTCCCCCGGCAGGGCGTCCAGCAGGTCGTAGGCGGCGGTTTTAGCCCTTCCCAGGCGGGTGGGGGAGGCGTCCTTGCTGAGCATGGAGCGGGAGCAGTCAATGGCGATGAGGATATTGCGCGATTTGGGAATCTCCTTTACCTCCGTGTAGCCGTCCACCGGACGCGCGATGGAGAGGATGGCGAAGATGGAAGCCAGCACGGCAAAGATGACGGGGAGCACCCGGTGCCAGGTGGCCGGAGCGTGAACCAGCTCCTGCCGGTATTCCGGGGAGACGAGCACTTCCCATTTTCTGGAACGGCGGCGCCACAGCCACCAGGCCGCCGCCGCGAGCAGGGCCGGGAGGATGAGCGCGTACAGAACGTTGGGATAAAGGAAGGTCATGGCGGGAAAGGGATGGTGTTACGGGGCGGGGGCCGGTTTGAGCACTTGCAGGGAGAGGCCCAGAAGCGTCAGCGCGGCGCCCGTTACGAGGAAGTACATGAAGTATTCTTCAATGTGGCGGACGGTCTGCACCTTGGCCTCGCTTTTTTCCAGCTTGCCGATGGAGGCGAACGCCTTGTTGAAGGAGGCCATGTTCGTGGCCCGGAAGTGCTCCCCGCCCGTGAGCTGGGCTATTTTCCGCAGGGTGGGTTCGTCAAATTCGCTTTGCACCACCATTCCGTTCGCCAGGGTGCCTTCTTCCGTGCCCACGGCGATGGTATAAATCTTGATGCCCAGCTTGGCCGCGTTTTCCGCCGCCACCAGCGGGGATATCTGGCCGGAGTTGGAGGCGCCGTCCGTCACCAGGATGATGATTTTGGATTTGGTGTCCTTGCGGTCATCCAGCCGGGTGGCCGCCGCCGCAATGGCGGAGCCGATGGCCGTGCCGTCCGCCTGGATCATGCGAGGATGGAAGTCCCGGATGATGCCGTTGACCAGGGCGTGGTCCAGCGTGAGCGGACAGAAGGATTTGGTTTTCCCGGCAAAGCCCACGATGCCGATGCGGTCGTCCGGACGGCTGTCGACGAATTGGGTGATGACATGCTTGGCGGCCACCAGGCGGTTGATGGGCATGCGGTTGAGGACCATGTCCGGCGTCTCCATGGAGTAGGAGAGGTCAAAGGCGATCATGATGTCAATGCCGTTGACGGTGCGGAAGGTTTTATCCTCCACTTTTTGGGGGCGCGCCAGCGCGATGGCGAGGGCCGCCGCCGCCAGCACGAAGCAAATGGCCCCTATTTTTCCGGCCAGGGATTGGGGATTGCGCGCCAGGGAGGAGATGAAGCGAACGGTCGGGTAGGTGATGGAGCCTTCCGCCCCCCGCCTGCGGCGGAGGATAATGAGGCACAAGATGAAGGGAAGGACATAGAGCCATTCAGGTTGTGCGAATTGGAAGTGTTCCGTCATGGTGTGCTAGCGTTGGTTGGGGCGTGGGGAAGGTTTTTTGACGACGAGGTCCGTTTCCTCCTTCGTGCGGTGTGCGTCCGCTTCTATGTCGTTGATGAGTTGGACCGTGTCGTCCGCCAGTTCGTTGACCAGGGAGTCGTTTTCCGGAGTGTCCGGCTCATATTTCAGGGAGGCCATGCGGTCCAGCAGGTCGCGCGTGGGACCCTGGAGTTCCGAGGGGAGCGCGGTGAGCGCGTCCGCCCGGCGGTTGAATTCCTGCTGGGTTTCATACAGCGCCGGGTCTTTGGTTTCCCCCACCAGGTATTTCCGGAGGAGCAGGGAGAATTCCACGGCGGCCTGCCTGAGGGAGGGGTGGGTTTCCCGGAGCATCGTGATGTCCCGGATAGCGGTTTCCGCCGGGCTGAGCGGCGCGGCGGGGGTGCGCCCTTTCCTGCGGATGAGCACGATGACGGCTATGGCGACGGCCAGCAGGATGGAGGCGAGCATGATCCAGATGCCCCACGTATCCCAGAAGCCCGCTTGAAGGTAGGCGTCCGGGGACTGCGTTTCCATCAGCGTGGGGAAGGCCGGCGGTTCCGGAATGGCCGTGGGGGGAGTCTGGAAGGTGGCGGGTGCTGGCATGGCTGGCGGAGAAGGGTTTAGCGTGAGAATTTGCGGGACCTCCTGGTGAAGAGGGCCTGGAGGGGCGGCATGAAGTTGTCCGTGGTCTGGAGGTCCAGGAAATCGATGCCCAGGCGGCGGAAGTCCTGCGTCCATTTTTCACGGTGCAGGTGCACGACGTTGGCGTGGGCTTCCCGGACGTCCTGGCGGGCGAGGTTCAGGAACATGCTTTTGCCGGTTTCCGGGTCTTTCAGGATGACGCGCCCGGCGTCCGGAAGGTGCAGCTCCATCGGGTCCGCGATGCGGATGGGGATGAAGTCGTGCTTGAAGTTGAGCTGTCCCAGGGCGGCCTTGTTGTGCTCGCTCCAGAAGTCGCTGAGCATGATGACCATGGCTGCCTTTTTCTGGGAAAGGACGAGCTGCCGGGCTACCTCCGCGATGCTTTGATCCGCCCCGTCGTTTTTACTGGCTACGATTTCACGGACGATGCGCAGGGTCTGCTTGATGCCCTTGGCCGGGGGAATGTAATGGGAGTGGCTGTTCCCGTAAATGAGAAGGCCGCACTTGTCCCCGCTCTGGGCCGCGCTGAAGGCGAGCACCGCGGCCACTTCCGCCGCATAGTCCAGCTTGGAAACCCGGGCCGCGGAGGAGGCGTAGTGCATGGAGCCGCTGACGTCCACCGCCAGAATGACGGCCTGCTCCCGTTCCTCCCGGAAGCGACGCACGAAGGGGGAGTTCATCCTGGCCGTCACCTTCCAGTCAATGAAGCGGGGATCGTCTCCCGGCGTGTATTCCCGGAAGTCGTCAAAGTCCAGCCCCTGGCCGCGGAAGCCGGACTGGTATTGCCCGGCGAAGTTTTCCGTGGCCAGATGCCTGGCGCGCAGTTCAATGCGGCGCACGCGCTTGAGAATGTCTGAGGCTTTATCCATGAAGTGATCCTCCCTGTTTGAATTCAATCAGGTTCCGGTGAGGCGCCCCGCGGGGGCTGAAGGATAAGGGCGGACGGGGGAGCCGCCTCCTGCCGTCACGGCACGGGAACCTTCGTCAGGATGTGGTCGATGACGTCGTCCGTGGAGATGTTTTCCGCTTCCGCCTCATAGGAGAGAAGGATGCGGTGGCGCAGGATGTCATGGGCCAGGTCCTTGATGTCCTGCGGGGTGACGAAGGAGCGGTGGTGCATGAAGGCGTTGGCGCGGGCCGCCAGGGCCAGGTTGATGGTGGCGCGCGGGGATGCGCCCGCGCGGATGAGGCCGCGCAGTTTCACGTCCACCGTTTCCGGGAAGCGGGTGGCGCGCACCAGGTCCACGATGTAGCCGCGCACGGCGTCGTCAATGTAAATCTGGTTCACCAGGTCGCGGGAGGCCGCCACCTGTTCCGGCGTGGTGACCGGGGAGGTTTCCGGCGGCTTGGCGGAGCTGGCCATGAGGTCCAGCACCTGGAGTTCTTCTTCGCGCGTGGGGTAGGTGACCAGAACCTTGAAGAGGAAGCGGTCAAGCTGGGCTTCCGGAAGCTGGTAGGTGCCTTCCTGGTCAATGGGGTTCTGCGTGGCAAGCACCAGGAAGGGGTCCGGCAGGCGGTAGGTGGTTTCCCCCAGGGTTACCTGGCGTTCCTGCATGGCTTCCAGCAGGGCGGACTGGACCTTGGCCGGGGCGCGGTTGATTTCGTCCGCCAGGATGAGATTGGCGAAGATCGGGCCTTTCTTGGCAGTGAACTGCCTTTCCTCCGGATTATAGATCATGGTGCCCAGCAAGTCCGCCGGCAGAAGGTCCGGCGTGAACTGGATGCGGGCGAACTGCGCGTGCAGCGTGCCCGCCATGGCTTTTACGGAGAGCGTCTTGGCGAGGCCGGGCACGCCTTCCAGCAGGACGTGTCCCTTGCAGAGGAGGCTGAGGATCAACCTGTCCACCAGCGCCTGCTGGCCGATGACCACCTTGCCTACCTCCGTTCTGAGAGCAGAAATCCACGATGAGTTCGCGGCGATAATTTCGTTGAATTCTCGGGTGTCCATGATTCTTAATAGCGGGTGAGACAGTCTGCCGGGCGCTTGCGTTGAAAAATTCCGATTATTTCCCAAGGGCAAATCCGGTTTTCAAGAGAAGGTCTTCCCGGAAATGGGGGGCCGTCATCTGGAAGCCCACGGGGAGCTCCATGCCGCCTTCCTTCACGGTTCCGCAGGGGATGGACATGGCGGGCAGCCCGGCCAGGTTGGCGGGGATGGTGTAGATGTCCGCCAGGTAGGTCTGGAGGTGGTCCAGCGCGGAGTCCCCGATTTTGGGGGCGGGGGCGGGAGAGGTGGGGCCTACGATGATGTCCGCCCTGGAAAAGGCTTCCGCGAAGTCCCTGGCGACCAGGGAGCGGACCTTCTGCGCGCGGGAGTAGTAGGCGTCATAGTAGCCGGAGCTGAGGACGTAGGTTCCCAGGATGATGCGGCGCTTGACTTCAGGTCCGAAGCCTTCTTCACGGGTGCGTGAGAAAAGTTCCACCAGGCCGGCGGCGTCTTCCGCCCGCTTGCCGTAGCGCACGCCGTCAAACCGGGAGAGGTTGGAGGAGGCCTCCGCGCAGGCGATGATATAATAGGCGGCCACCACGGCGTCCGCGTGGGGAAGGCTGATTTCCACCAGTTCCGCGCCCAGGCTTTCCAGTTGCTTCACGGTGTTCTGCACGGCCTCGGAAATGCCCGGATGGTTGCCGGAGGTGAAATATTCCGCGGGGATGCCCACTTTCAGGCCCTTGACGTCACGGCCCAGCGCGGCCTCAAAGTCCGGCACGGGCTCGTCTGCGGACGTGGAATCCTTCGGGTCGTGACCAGAGATGGCCTGGAGCAGGATGGCGGCGTCTTCCACCGTCCGGGTCATGGGGCCGATCTGGTCCAGGGAAGAGGCGAAGGCCACCAGCCCGTAGCGGGAAACGCGCCCGTAGGTGGGCTTGAGGCCCACGATGCCACAGTGCCCGGCGGGCTGCCGGATGGAGCCGCCCGTATCCGAACCGAGCGCGGCGATGGCTGTAGCGGACGCGACGGCGGCGGCGGAGCCGCTGGAAGAACCGCCGGGGATGTGGTCCGGAGCGTTCGGGTTGCGCGTGACGCCGTAGGCGGAGTTTTCACCGCTGGCGCCCATGGCGAATTCATCCATGTTCGTGCGGCCCAGGGGAATGTCGCCCGCCGCCTTCAGCAGGCGGATGGAGGTGGCGTCATAGGGAGAAGCATAGGGAGCCAGGAGGCGGGAGGCGCAGCGTGTCGGCTGGCCCAGGACGTTGATGTTGTCCTTCACGGCGATGGGGATGCCGGCCAGGGGGCTGGACGTATCGGCCGCGGCCGCGGCCTTGAGGGCGGCCTCGCGGTCAAAGGAGATATAGGCGTTGGTGGTCCGGTCCGCCTCAATGGCGTCCGCCGTCAGGTTGACCAGTTCGGCGGGGGAAAGTTCCTTGCGGCGCAGGCGGTCGCGCCACTGGGCCAGGGTGCCTTGAATGCTTGACATGGAAAGAAAGGGATAAGAACGGTTGAAACGTGAAAAGGGAGGGACCGGGAGGATGTCAGGCGGATTCCACCACCTTGGGCGTGCGGAACTGCCCCTGGGACTGCTGGGGGGCGTTGGAAAGGGCTTCCTCCTGGGAAAGGCCGGGTTCCGGAACGTCCTTGCGCATTACGTCCATCGTGGGCAGGGGATGGTTCATGGGGGCGATGCCCGTGACGTCGTAGGATTCCAGCTTGGTGATGTAGGCCAGGACTTTGTCCAGGTCCTTGGAAAAGAGGGCGGCTTCTTCCTCCGTCAGGTCGATGCGCGCCAGTTTGGCAATGTAGGCTACGTCGATTTGGGGCGTGCTCATGATGGGAACGTGCGTAATATATAAGAGAAAGGGAGGGTGAGGCCTATTGCTGTTCCAGCAGGCGGACGATCCAGCAGAAGGAGGCGGCGATGGCGCAGACCAGCAGGCCCAGCAGCATGAAGTTTTCACGCAGCTCCCGCCTCATGTTGGTGGCGCGGCCGTCGCGGGCCACCACGGCGCGCAGGGCGCGGTTCTGGGTGCCTTCCCGCACGCGGTCCGGCGGGGGCATGGTATTGCGGTCCAGGCGCATGCGCGTTTGCTGGGCCGGACGTTTGAGAGAGGCTTCCAATTCCTGGATGCGGTTCTCAATTTCCCGTGAGGCGCGGTCCAGTTCTGCCAGTTCGGAGGAACGGCGTTTGGTCTTTCTTTTAATCATGATGCGGAGGGGCTGAAAATCCAGATGAAGAAGAGGATGATAAGGGCAATCAGGAGCAGGGGAAGGTGGAAGGAAAGGCCCTGGAGGAACTGGGTCATGAATTCACGGGAGCTGATGCGCACCTTGCTGGAACGGCGCACGCCCGTAAGCACCTTGGTGTGCTGCATGCGGGCGCACTGCTGGACGGCGTCCGCGAATTCCTCCTCGCAGCGGTCGATGACCTGCTGGCCCTGGTTGATGAGGTTGTCCGTGTTTTCAATGGGCCATTCGTCCGGGCGCACGGTGCTGAGCATTTTCAGGCTCCGCGTCAGGGCCATGTGAATCTGCTCCAGCTCATTGCTTTCCTGGCGAAGGCTTTCCACCTCCCTGCCGATGAGGTCCGCGGCGTTGACCATGCGGTCGCCCAGTTCGTTCTGCTGGTCCATGAAGCGGGCCTTGCGCAGGTGGGTTTCCTCCAGGCGGCGGCGGGAGCTTTCCACCTCCTCCTTTTCCTTCCGCAGTTGTTCCAGTCGGAGCTGGGCCTGTTCCATGTCGGCATCCACCTGGTCGTCTTCCTGGGGATGGTAGCCGGGATCGGCATCCATGCGGCGGTATTGGGGATTGCTTGGTTTCATACGCGGTAAAAATGATGCGGCCGGTGTGCGGGATTGCAGCATTCCCGGCCGGTATGGCCGTGCCGGGGAATCCCTGCGCGTGTTATTATTTAACTTTCACAAAATAAATCAAGCCAAGAAGAAGGTAAAAAGTGATTTTTCAAGTATGTTTCCGGCGGGGAATGCCGGGGCTTTTTTTCTTCCGGAGCCGTGCGTCCGGACTGTCCTCCGGGCGGCATGGCGCCCCGCTTTCCCGCAAAGGTGGATGCCGTGCACTTTTTTTATGGTCAAGGGCATGGAATTGCTGGTATGTAAGAAACATGCAGTCTGACACGGTAGAATGTAAGCCGACCATGTGGTTTACCGGCAGGGCGGTTATCATGGCTCTCATGTTCCTGGGGTTCGGAGTGTATTTTTATTACGATGCTTCCACCGGGTATCCCCAGAAGAACCTGGAGTTTTTCATGCACAAGGCGTTTGTGGACGCGGGAGCCCTCTTTGACCGTGAGGTGAGCGGGAACGGGGCCTCCCCGCAGGACTGGGAGCGCACCGTTCTGGAGCGCACGGTTGAATTCCCGGAAGGGTACCAGGTCCCGTCCGGCGTGGACCGGGACGCGACGCCGTGGCCCGACGTTCTGGCGGATTACAGGCTGATGTCCGCCCCCGGCAAGGGCTGGAGCGCCGCGTGGCAATCCTATTCCGGAGAAAAACGCTACCCCATCAAGCCGGTGGACCACCCGTATGACGCCTCCAAGATTTTTGAACAATGGGTGGCCGGAAGCATCTGCATGGTGCTGGCCCTGGTGGCGCTGTTTTTCCTGGTGAGGACGCGCGGCAGGAAAATGGCCCTGAAGGAAGGGCAGGTAACGGCTGCCGGCAGGGTCTTCCACGTGGATGACATCGCCCGACTGGACTTGCGCAGATGGAAGATGAAGGGGCTGGCTATTGCGACGCTGAACCCGGAATGCGGAGGGGACCGGATCAGGCTGGACGGCCTGACCTACGGCGGCTTCCGGAAGGAGGATTCCCCCAATAACGCGGAAGATTTCATGAAGGCCCTTCTTTCCCTTTACCGGGGTGAGGTAGTTGACTATGAAGAAGCTCCGGAGTCCGGCGGCACGCCTGCCCGGAAGGATGACGAGGATGCCGTATGAGCGAATCCCTTCCACCGGAAAAGAACGCCCGTGACCGCGCGTTCGGCATCGCCTGCTGGACGCTGGGCGCGCTGGCGTTCGTCCTGCTGCTGATGGTGGGCGTCTCCTTCAGCCTGACCGCCCGCACCGTGGTGGTGGAAAAAGTGGTGGAAACGCCCGTACCCGTTCCGGTGCAGCAAAATCCGGAAGGGCCGGCGGCTGTTGAAGAAGGGGACGAACCGGATACGGCAGGCATTGCGGCCGTTCCGGCGGGTTCTTCTGAAAAACCCCGTTCCGTGGAGGAAATGCTCCGGGCCGCCGATTTGTCGGATCCGGCGGGCGACCCGGTCCCTGCGGCAGTGGCAGCCCCAGTCCCGGGAGGGGAAGGCGTCTCCGGCCAGTCACCCCTGCCGGCTGAGAACCCGGCGGAAGCCATGCCGCCCATGACGGAGGAGGTGGCGGAGCTGGTCAAGGCGGCGCGGTATGCCCAGATTGACGGAGACCTTAAAGTAGCGGTGGTGAAGCTGGAGCAGGCCATGAGGCTGGAGCCGGACAACCCGGTGGTGCTTTATTACTACGGCCTCACCTATGAATGGCTGAGGAATGCGGATAAATCCCGGGAATTTTTTCTGAAAGTATACACCCAGCGGGAAAAGGCGGGGAAATACTTTGCGCGCGCGGCCCAGCACCTCCAGGCCGGTTTTTCCAGCCCTGCGGACCTGCGGGGCGATATGTCCTTCGGCACCATTCTGGAATACCGGGACCCGGAATGCCCCGCCGGGGAGCGCGTCAAGCTGATCGTACCCATCCTGATGAAGGATGGCCTGAACGTCAGGCCGGAGGACCTGCGCGTCATCGTCCAGTTCTTTGACAAGGTCAACGGCAAAAAGGTGGAAAAAACGCACGCTCCGGAACCCTCCTCGCGGTGCGTCACGGAACCTGCGGACTGGGCGGACGGAGAGGAAATCATGGAGGTGACCTACTATATGCCCCCCCTGACGGAGGAGGAGACGATCGCTTACGGAAGCCTCAAGTACTACGGCTACACCGCCAAATTGTACTACAAGGGTGAACCGATGGATTGCCATGCCTCCCCGCCTGTGCTATTTTTGCTGGAACAGATGAACCAGAGTTCCCCTTCCGGCATGCCTGAAATTTATGACGGCGGCCTGCTTCCCCCGGTGGAGGCGTCTCCGGTTTCCGACTCCTATGACTCCCTGCTGCCTCCCTGATGCCTGAATCGTCCATGTTCGACCTCCCCCACAACTTCGGCGACTATACGCTGGTGGCGTTCATTGGCCGCACGCGGGGGGGGATGCTCTACCAGGCCATCCAGCAGGGCATGGACCGCTCCGTGTTCCTGGAGCTGCTGGAGCCGGACAACCCGGAAGGCGTGGGCGTGGAGGATTTTCTAATGAAGGCCCGCACGCGCGCCGCCGTCAGCGCGCCGGTGCTGGGAACCGTCTATGAGGCATCCCAGGCCCAGGGGTACTGGTTCGTCACCAGCGAGCAACTGGGGGGGGCCTCCCTCCAGTCCATGCTGGACCGCGGGCAGACCCTGTCCATGAAGGACCTGCTGAAAGTGATTGAAACGGTCGGCGGCATGTGCGGCAGGTATGAACGCCTGCAAACCGCCTTCAACGTCATGGAGCCGCGCCACATCTTCCTGGATGACAAATCCGCCGTGCGGCTGATGAATACGGCCATGCCCGGCGACTTTCATGAAGAAATATCCCGTGCGCAGATGAAACGCCTGGGGGCCGACCTGCTGCCCCTGGTGACGCCGGACGTGCCCGGAACCACCCGCATGCGCACCCTGCTGGAATGGATGCGGGAGGGCCAGAACGGCAAGCCGATGCAGTGGGACCAGGTCATGGAGCTGATTGCCGCGGTCCGCGAACAGCTGGGGCTTTCCCCTCGCGCCACCACGCACCGCTATACCGTTCCCGTGGAACCCCGCAGAAACTCCGGAAAATGGATGCTCTGGGCCGGAACGGGCCTGCTGGGCGCAGGAATAGCCGCGGCTGCCGTTTTTCTTTTATTCCCCCGGGAGGAAACCTCCACGCCTGCTCCGCCCCCGGCGCCGAAACACTATCCGGATTTCTCCGCCAGCGACCATACGGAAGTCTGCGTGAACCTTCCCGGCGGCGGGGAACTGATCGTGGGGGCCCATGAAATTACCCTGGAATCCTACCGCCTGTTTCTGGACCAGTGGGCGCGCCTTACCCCGGAACTGAGGGAGGAATACTCCCATCCGGACCAGCCGGACAAGCAGACCGCCACCCATATCCCCCAGGACTGGGAAGCCATGTGGAAGGCGGCCTCCACTCCAGGAGGCAAATGGAAAGGCAGGAAAATAACGCCCCGCTCCCCTGTCGTCAACGTCACCTTCTGGGATGCCTGGGCATACGCGAGCTGGAAGCCCGTGGCCCCCGGAGAGCCGCGTTACCGCCTGCCCGCGCGCGGGGAATGGATGGCCCTGGGGAACATGCTGGAAACGGGTGAAAAGGGAGACAAGACCCTGGTGATTGACAGATACAGCAATGATTACGACTTAAAGACGGGCATTTGCGGCATGGCTTCCGGCGTGATGGAATGGACCTCTTCCATGGAAAAGGACCCCGCGCGCGTGAAGGAGCCGCCGGGCCCGGTGGCCTGCGGCGGGGACTGGAGACAGCCCGGCATCACCAACCGGGTGGAATACCTGCGCTCCCGCGGTGAAAGCCGGGACAACCTGGGCTTCAGAATCGTGCGGGACGTCCGCTGACCTGTTTAAAAACACATACTCGACAAACCAATACCATGAAACACATCCTTGCAATGCTGCTGCTGGCCCTGATGGGGGCGTCCGGGGCCCTGGCCCAGATCTACGTGAAAGTAGTTCCGGAAAAGAAAACCTTCCTCAGCGGGGAGGCCATGTATATGAGGCTGACCATCACCAACAACTCCGGCGTGCCCGTGGAACTGAAAAGCCAGGAATATTCCTCCTGGCTGGACATCCATGTGGAGCACTCCACCGCGGGCGCGGAACTCCCCCAGTCCAAATTCGCCATGTTCCCTCCGCTCAAGGTGCCGGCCGGCATGAGCGTCTCCCGTAAAATTGACCTGCGGCACTTCTATGACCTGTCACGTGAGGGGAACTACCATGTGCAGGCCGTCGTGAAAATGCCCAACCAGAAGGACATGTTCGCCTCCCAGAAATCCCTGTTCGCCGTCCGGACGGGCACGCCCATGTGGTCCCAGACCGTAGCCATTCCCTCCAGCGCCAAGCGGTGCACTTTCTCCATCTGCACCATTGCCGTGCGCGGAATCCAGAAACTGTACGTGCAGACGAAGGACCCGGATACGGGCGTGGCCTACAATGCCGTATGCATCGGGGACTGGCTGGGCACCACCCGCCCGCAGTGCATGGTGGACGGCAAGGCGAACGTGCACGTCTTCTTCCCCACCACGCCCATGCTGGGCGCGTATTCCCGCATCAACTACCGCGGAACCATGGAAAAGCTCCAATACTACAAAAAAGTGATGGGCACCCCCTCCATGGTCTTTCTCCCGGACGGCAGCGTGCGCGTGACGGGAGCCGTCCATTATGACCCCACCGTGCAGCCCAAGACGGTGCCGGACGCCGCGGACGTTCCGGGCATGTAATCCGCCCGGTGTTGCCGGTTGTTGCGCGGGAGGAAAAACAAGAAAAATGGACGCCGGGCCGTTCCCTGCGCCGGAAAGGAGTGGAAGACGGTTCAGGAATCCCCCTGCGGCTTCCTTTCCGGCTGCGGCGCGTTTTTCAGGATGCGCTGCACGCTCTCCTGCACCACGCTGATGGGCAGGGCGTAATTTTCCGCCCGGTTCACTCTGGCGATGTTCATGCCGATGAGCTCCCCTTTCAGGTTGAGCAGCGGGCCGCCCATCAGCGTATGCCGGGAAGGGGTGTCATGCTGGAGGACCATCGGAAAATCATCCCTGCGTTTGCTGAAGCCCCCGCTGATCAGGTCGTTGGAATCCTCGGGAGCGTCTTCCCCCAGGGCCTGCCGCCGGGAGCCCAGCGTGATGGCGTAGGAAAGCTTTTTGCCCTTGCGCCTGACCTTCAGCGTCACTTTTTCCCCGATCTCCTTCTTGGACAGGATGGGGGAAACGGCTTCCAGCGTAGTGATGGGCGTGCCGTCCACCTCCAGAATCTCGTCTCCGGCCATGGCTCCCGCCTTGGCGGCGGGACCGTCCTTGACGACCTCCTGAATGGAGCAGGGGGTGCCGAACATCACGCCCATGTAGGCCGTGTCTCCGTTCGGGATGGGCCGCCGCGCCGCACTGAGGGGGTGCCCAGCTGGGGGCGCCTGGAAGTGCGGGTGGTGGAGCCGTTGCTGACCACCATCATGCCCATGGCGGCCTCATTGCTGACGGGGCCGGGGGCGGGCAGGCTGGCGGCGTCCACCTTCACCACAGCAATGTCCGTGGCCGGGTCCGTGCCAATCTCCTTGAAATGGCCGTACTTGGAGGAACCTATCCGGACCACCAGGTTCTGGTGGGAGTGGAGTTCCGAGGCCTTGGTGGCGATGTAGCCGTCCGTACTCAGGACGATGCCGTAAATCACGACGTCATGGCCGGAAAAGAAAACGGCGCTCAATTCCTGGAGGCGTTCGCGCACGGGTTCAATGGTCTTCAAAACCGTCTTTCCGTTGATGCGCTGTTCAAAATCCAGGCTACCGTTATAACCTTCCGCCACGGCGGAGGGCAGCAGGGAACAGGCTACGGAAAACAGATACGCGCAGGAGGGAAGTTTCATGACCGGCGGGAATAAATGGTTTAGCTGTCCTGTTCCGGAGACGGGGGGGGGCGCTTTTCCTCCGGGGGAGGCTCCGTCAGGGCATCGAAATCCTTCATGGGAACATGGAGGTTGTCTTCAAGCCCGGAACCCACCCGGCTGTGAATGCCGATCAACTCTCCATTCAGGTTGAACAGAGGGCCGCCGGAATCCCCGCGGATCAGCTTGCAATCCGTCTGGATGACGCCATTCTTGAGGGAAACCACGCGGCCCAGGCGCACCATCGGGCCGCGTTTCTGGTCCAGTCCGCCTCCGTGGCCCAGCGCGAACACCCAGTCTCCCACGCGGGGCAGTTTCTCTGTCCGCTGCACACGGGGAAGCCCCTTGCTTAGCACGGTGGTGATTTCAGCCAGCCCGGCGTCGGACTCGCTGTTCTGCGCCGTGGTCTTTCCGGGCAGGCGCGTACCGTCCGGCATGATGATCTTGAGCACGGTTCCCTGCTTGTCAACGACGTGGGACGCTGAAAAAACCAGCCCTTTTTCCGAGACCAGGATGCCGGAGCCGCTCCCGTTATTCACCTCAATGCAGACCAGGGCGGGAAGCACCCTGGGAAGCACCTGCTGAAGCTGGTGTTCAATGTGCTGAAGATCCTCCACGGACTGCGGCGTGGTGGAGAGGATTCCTGTGCTGTCCGCAGACTGCGCCAGAGCCTGCGGCAAAGAAGCCAGCAGGGCCGCGCCGCAGAGAATGGCGGAAAAACAGGGTTTCCGGGAAGCCGTTTTCATCATGGCCGAGGGCTATTGGGCGGAAGCGGGAGCTTGCGTCTTCTGCTGGTCCGCCTGTCCATCCCCCACAAGGGAATCATGGTAATGCATGCCGATGAACAGGCCTGCCAGCGTAATAAGGGTAATGAGCAATTCTTTCATGCCGCCACAGCATAGAATGTGTCTTTCCGCCTGACGAGAGAATTTCATTTATAAGCCACACTTTGATACAGTTCGGCAGAAAGGGAAGAGCCGCGGAACGGGAAAATCCCAAAATAAAGGTTGCTTTTTTCCGGCGCAGGCGTATAAACCCTCCAGCGGCCAGTTCCGGTCCGCTGACCCATCCAAGCGGATGTAGCTCAGGGGTAGAGCGCAACCTTGCCAAGGTTGATGTCGTGGGTTCGAATCCCATCATCCGCTCCATTTTTTAACTTCCTCATTTCAGGAAGTTTTTTCTTTTAGAGATTGCGGTTGTGAATCGTTCAAATTAACGGTTGTTGCATGCTTCAGATTGGTATTGTACACTAGGATACTGTCTTCTCTATCCAAGCGAGGCATGTTTCTATCTCAGGATCGGCAGTGGAAATGTGGTTCTTTGCCTTGGAGATCAGAGGAGATCAATATTCCCTTCGATATTGCGACTGTAAGGGACATAGTTCGCTTTACCTGCATATTCCGTGTTATCCAGAATATTGAGATTCCTTTTTCCGTAACCGGAAAATGAGTCCATTCACAAAGGACGCCACGTTACTGCGGAGACACTACAATGAATGGCGAACCAGTAATGGTACAAAGAGGGTTGTAAAGAAACCCAGTGGAAAAAGGAGCGAAGAAAACATCCTGATAGATTAGTAGTTATTTTTTATTGAATTTATTATATCATTGTAATATAATTAAAAAATGTCAAATTTTGATAGTAAATATAGAAAAATAGAAATCTTGGGAAAAGGTGGTAATGGCGACGTTTTTCGAGTTAAAGAAAAAATCTACTGAGGAAGAATATGCATTAAAATTATTGCATAAAAAGGGCCGAAAAGATGCATCTGAACGTTTCAAGCAAGAGATAAATATTCACAAGGCTGCGTATAAAGTATCAAGTAATAATGTTATTCCTATTATAGACTCATCTAGTGAAAGTCCTATGTGGTATACCATGCCTATAGCTACGCCTGTTTTTAATTATATAAAAAATAATAATTTGAGTGTATATGATATTATTGAAAAAATGATAAAATTATGTATTGGATTGGAAAATATTCATGGAAAAGGTATTTTTCACAGAGATATAAAGCCAGATAATATTTTATATTATAAGAACGAATTTTGTTTGAGTGATTTTGGTTTGGGTAGAGTGGGAAAGAATGGCTTAAATTTAACAAAAGAAAATAAACCCTTAGGTCCTATTTTTACTATAGCACCAGAAATGAAAAGAACCCCAGTATCTTCCGCAGGAGATAAGGCAGATGTTTATTCTTTTGCTAAGACATTATGGATGCTCATAACTGGAGACAATAAAGGATTTGATGGTAAATATGATTATAAAGATAATTCTTATGGATTGAGATACCAAAAAAGAACTGAAAGACTGCATTTAGTGGAACTGGAAAAGTTGCTTCATGATGCAACTAATAATATTCCTGAATTAAGACCTAGTATGGGTGATCTTTCTGAAAGACTTTCAGAGTATTTAAATATTGCTTCAGATATTGAAAAATCACAAGAAAGCGAATGGAATTTTTTTCTGAGTACAATGCAAATAGAAAAATATTGTACTAGGAAAGAATGGGAAAGTGTTGAAGGAATAATAGAAGTTATTAATAAAATCAGCGGCTTTAATTTTCTAAATCATATGTTTTTGCCAAGCAGAGGAGGCTTTGATTTTGTACATGCTGATAAATCTCCAGAAAATGGTTGTATTTATATTTATTGTAATCCTTATCATAAGATGGTTGTTAAACCTAAAACTTTGTATTTCGAAAATTTTAAAGAAGAATATTATTGGAGTTATTTTGTTCTTGAATTAAACGAAATAAAATTTGTTTTAAGTGATGAGTCAAATGTAGAAGTGCTAGTGGAGGATATGCCAGGGCATTATTGCCCTGTGGTAGATAATTTCGTTTATGGGGTGTATGATTATGATTCTGGAAAACCATTGCCTCAGGGAGCCTGCATAGTATCTAGATATACAAGTGGAAAGATAATGATAGTTCCAAAATTTGGAAAACTTAATTATGAAAAAAATATTGATATGTATAGTGGTGTTCACAATAAGCTTTCTGTTCATGAAATAAGATGTCTAGTTAAGGATCTTATTGATAAAAATTATAATTCCGATCTTATCAAAAAAATGCGCGATTTCGAGGAAAGAACTCCTCTACTTCCCTACAATAGTGGTGATATGAAATATCCTGATAAATTTATAGAAGATAATTTTGATAAATTTGAATTTACTGATATTGTTGAGAATAGCATTGAGAATAGCGATATTGGTAATGCGAGATTTTTTTTCCATTTGATAAGTCTTGTGTATCTAGAAATTTTGGTGATAATACTAGAAGTTTATTTTTAGGTAAAAATGGTTTCATAATAAGTAAAGAAATATGTTCAGATGAACTATATTGTGTTTATAACCGTAAGCAGGCGATAGAAATATTTGAAAAATTGAGAATAATTCTTTGTAGGATGTGTAAAGAAAAAGGTTATGCTGAATCTATAAATGAATATTGGTCAATATATGGAGAAATGAAAAATGAAGCACGTGTTAATTTTTCAAAGGAGTCAATAAAAGAACTGATGAAAAGTGCGGATGATCGATTTGTTAATCAGATGGTGATTGATGAGTTTGGTTATGCTAATATAGTGCAAAAATATGGAGAAACATATCCTGTTCGTCTAGAGAAATGGGCTGCTGGCAATAACTATGTAGGGAAGTATTCTGAATTAAATACACTGGATTATGTATTTAATTGTTGTAAACGTGGGTTTTGTCACTATATAAAAACAGGTAAAATTTCAATATGTTGATTTTATGTCTTGAATTATGAACCATGACGAGTTCGTTCTTCGCATGACCTGAGAAGGAGCACAGTTTTGATATAGCCCTAGGCACGCCTTTGAGCAGTAGGCTGAATATGAACAAGGAAAAATTCCCTCCTGATAGACTGTTAAAATCCCAAGGTTGTACGGGGAAAGCGAAGTTGTTTCTACATAGGCTCCTCCTAGTGAAGGGGAGGTTGGAATTGGGAGAAGTGCGGAACACCGGCGTATGTATGACTTACCTGTGTAAAGGCGGATGAATATTAGTTTTTGAATACTTCCAATATCCTGCAAGGCTTGTGCTTGATAATACGGGAATTTTATCCAGACCTGAAACGGTCTTGTCCCGCCTCGACGCTTTGCACAGGATGATGTCTCTCCGGGATATTAGTGGGAGCGTCGGAAACCCGTGGGGGTGGTGGAGCAAGGACAAGGTCGTTGTACAAATCAATTTCGTTCCGGATGAAAGAGCGGTTTTTGAGGTGGGCTCCTGCACGTTTGCAGATTTTTCCTCTCCTCCGGAAGATCATTATGCCTACGCCCATACCATATGGCAAACAGGCAATGCCGCCGGCGTTTATATCAGTCTTCAAATCGATGGTGCTCTGCGCAAATTCCGGGTAAAATATCATTCCGGGCTCTCGAATTCCGCCGTGGCTCCGGGGGTGCTGAGCGTTTATGAATGGGATATGCCGGAGGTTTTACAATGTTAAAATGGCACGCCTCATTTATGCCTACCGTCACCAGTATCTGGTCGTGTATTACGTGACGCCCTCGGGAGAACTGAAGCTTATCGCCGCTACGCCGGCCTCACAGGGTTACGCCATCACTGAGGCGCAGCTGCTGTTTCATGGCAACAGTGAAATTTATTCCGCCATAGCGCACGTGGAAGATAACAAGCTGAGGGACTGGCTCGGCAAGCAGCCGCTTCCCTATTCCCGTTCCAAATGGGTTGAGCGCAATTCGAATGCTCCTTTATCCGGTATTGATCTGCCTTCTGCCGGGGGAAGCTCTTCGTTGACGCTGAATTCCGGCGCCGGTTCTGCATGGACGCTGGTTTCAAAGCCCGACTGGCTGGACGCAGGTGCGGAGCATTGGGAGAACGGCGCTGTCGTGACCGTATCAGCTGGAGCTGCGGAAGAAACGCGGCATGGCTCGCTTATCCTTGCGACGGATGGCAACCATGCGGTGGCCGGAGTTAAAGCCTATGAAAAAGTCGTCATCACGCAAACTGTCCAAGCGTGAGGCAGGCGTAAATAACGGTCATGGCCTGCTCTGGACTGATGGACAGTAACGCTTGAAGCGGCTGTCCGAATCAAACGACAGCAGGAACATTGGTTCGCATTCAGACGGGCGGCTTTTAGCCGTCCGTCTTTTTTTGGAGTACGGAAGATGAAGGCTCAAGGCTGCGGTTATTTTTCCGTTTCAGGAAATGCTTCGCCAGGAAGCTCCGGACCGGTTCATCGTAGAATTTCAGGCAAAGCCACGCCAGCAGGATGCTTCCGATGACGACGGCCAACGCTCCCGGGAGGGATTCCGGGAAGGAAAGGCCTCCGTTTTTCACCCACGCGTAGTACAGGTAGATGAACGGGTAATGCACCATGTACAGGGGGTAGGAGATTCTGCCCAGGAACCGGCATATTTTATCCGTATAGGGATCAGTGATTTTTCCGGAAGCGCCAAAGAGGAGGATAAGGGGGAAGAAGACCGCGAAGCACACGGTTTCATAGAGGCTGTTCATCCAGAAAGCGTCTTCTCCTCCCAGGCGGGGCATGGCCAGCAGGATGGCGAGGGAGATGCCGCACAGCCAGAAGGAACCCTTGATGTTGACGGGCTTGAACAGGCGGAACAGAAGCAGCCCGGCGGAGAAGGAGTACAGCAGGCGCAGGGAGCCGCCTGTCCATTCCGTGCCGGTCATGGCGAAGCCGGAGCATATGTCTCCATTGGGCCCCCAGAAGCTGAAGGAAGCCAGGCCGCATCCGGCCAGGATCACCAGCGCCGCCAGGGAGCGCGTGGAGAGTTTCCGGATGAACAGCGCATAGAGAAGGTTGCCGATGTATTCAAAGAATAGCGACCAGCTTGGCCCGTTGAGCGGGTACATCTCTCCCAGTCCCCGGATTTCCAGACCGGGAGGCGACGGAATCAGCAGGACATTGACGAAGGTGGCGACCAGCAGGGAGATGACCGTGACCTGGGACACATCCCATACGGAACAGCCTTGGAAATAAAAGATGAGCGCGCCGATGACCGCCCCGATCGCCACCATGGGCTGCAGGCGTATGAGGCGGCGCTTGATGAATTCCCCGGTCGTCATCGTTTTCCAGCGGTTGTCGTAGGCGTAACCGATGACGAACCCGGACAGCATGAAGAAGAAGTCGACGGCCAGGTAGCCGTGGTTGATGATTTGGTCCACATGGCTGGTGGCGTATGCTTCAAAGATATGGAACCACACGACGACAATGGCGGCCACCCCGCGCAATCCGTCAAGAATGTGGTAGTGATGTTTTTCACTTCCGGGTGGGATGGGAGAGTTCTGTGGGTTCGACATAGGAGAAGCTGTTTTTTAATGTTGTTTTTGTTTTGCTTTGAGAGAGTGTCCGCCGTATCAGCCCATTCCCCGCTACGGATAGCCCCGTACAGGGGAGAAATCATCCGGAGGCGCAGTTTTCGCGTTACCTAATCAAATACCATTCCACCCTGCAAGTTCTTTCATCCATTGTCCTTTATCATAGGGCTTTATAGGGGGAATAGGGGGAATAGGGGGAATAGGGGGAATAGGGGGAATAGGGGGAATCACCGCCGGGCAGGGAGGGAAGACGGCTTTAGAGGCGGGAGTGGATGGGGGACAGGGAGCGCCTTTTCCTGTATGATGGGGCAGAAGGCTACCCCTTGCGGTAGTTCGCGAGCGTTTCCACGTATACCCCGGAGATGCTGCCTCCCTCCATGGGGGCAATATCCTTGAACGCGGGATTGAGGGGCTGGAGCAGGTATTCCGTTTTTCCGGTTTCCGCATTTTTCTTCCGGATCAGTTTTTTCAGGGTCACTCCGCGTCCGTCGTTGTATTCCACGATGGTTCCCGGCTTGGGGACGGGCGGGGCCGTATGGCGCCGCATGACTACCAGCGCGCCGTCCGGGATGAGGGGTTCCATGGATTTTCCTTCTACGCGGACCACGTATTCGTTTTTGCCCAGGGGCCTTTTCATGTAGATGGTGGACGGGACGGTATCGCTTTCCGAAAGGGAGCCCGCGGCGATGTTGCCGACAATCTGCGTGCTGTATTCGCGTCCGGCATGTCCGGCAAGGGACGGGAGTTGTTCCGCCAAGGGAATGAAGGAGCTTTGCCCTGTCCGGAGCTGACGCACGTCCGCCGCTTCATCCGCCAGCTCGGTCAGCCACTGGCGCAGGGGCATGCCCTTTTCAGAAGCGGCCCTTTCATAGTTCCTCATGCGTTCCTCCGTGATTTCCAGCACAAGGCGGTTGGTCTGGATAGCCTCATTTTCCGGCTGAGCCGGCCCGTATTGGGACATCAGGGAGTGGATTTTCAAAATGGCGTTGGAGGGGAAGGGGCCGGAGGGGGAAAGCCAGTTGTTGACCGTTCCTTTCTCCGTGCCGCATTCCCTGGCGAGCCAGTCACGGTCCTTTCCGATGGCTTTCAGCCAGTTTTTCACGTCCCCTTTTGTCGGTGTCATGGCTTGATGATACACGATTTTCGTGAATTGTCGATAGAAAGAAGTAAATTAAATCCGTGAAAAATATGTTGACTGATTAACGAATATCGTTAAAAAGAAGTCATGAAGTACATGCCTTTGGACATTTCCATGATGAAGCCGGAGCCGTTCCCGTATTCCGTGATGATGAGGCCCGACCTGCATCCCAAAAGACAGCCCTCCGGGGAAGAAGGATGGCGCGGCCGCCTCGGGGCAGTCTGCGGCGCACTGCAAACGCTGGTCTGTCAATGCAGGGCAAAGGCGGAACGGCAGAAGATGGTGAAGACCGTTCTTTCCGTCGCGGGGGCTTGTGCTTTCGGCCTGTTGGCCGTCGGCGTGTTCTGGCTGGCCGTAGAAATGGACAATTCCGATTTGCAGGCATCCAAGTCTTCCTGTTCCATAAGGCTGTAAGCCGGACCCTGGCCGGAGTTCCTGAGCGGTTTTTTGTGGCGCCGCTCCCGGAAATAAACAGGGACTGCGTTTGATGAAGCCGGGTCCGTTTTCCCCCGGTTGAAACGGCTTGCGAAAGCATGAAAGGTTCCAGTGGGGAACCGGAGTTCGGATGAGCTTCCATTGTTGCGGAGCTTCTCCGTGGCGGTGGGGGAATGAATAGAAATCGGCTCTTTTTGAGGAGGAAACGGCAGGGGTTAATTATTTTTTTGTGTCGGAAATATTTGGTAATAAGTTATTTGAAATGAAGATAAAATTATTTTTAAGATTTTTCTTTCATTAGAGCAGGTGTAACCTTTTAGATGATAGGTAGTGTGTTGCTTCCCGTTTCCGGACGGGTGTTCCGGGAGTCCGGGAAGCGGCCTTTAAACCAACCTGTCATCATGTCAAACCATACCCATTCCGCCTTTCTCATGCATGTGCCCCCCCGGCTTCTTTTCGGGGCCGGGCAACTGGAGAACCTGCATGCGGAAGCATTGCCGGGCCGCAAGGCCATGATCGTCATTTCCAACGGGAAGTCCACCCGGGCCAACGGTTATCTGGACCGTCTCACCGCAGAGCTGGACAAGTCCGGCGTGGAATACGCCGTCTTTGACCGGGTGGAGCCCAATCCCCTGAATTCAACCGTCAATGCCGGAGGCCGGTTCGCCCGGGAACACGGCTGCGATTTTATCATCGCCCTGGGCGGAGGGAGCTGCATGGACGCCGCCAAGTCCATCGCGCTGATCGCAGTGAATGACGGCGATTACTGGGATTACATTCCCTCCGGCACGGGGAAGGGGAAGCCGGTTTCCAACAGGCCCCTGCCGATTGTTGCCATTACCACCACCGCCGGCACCGGATCGGAGGCGGACGCGGGCACTGTCATCACGAACGAGAAAACGCATGAAAAGACGGGCTTTGTCCATCTGGACCTGTTTCCGGCGCTTTCTATCGTGGACCCGGAGCTGATGCTTACCGTTCCTCCGCTGTTTACGGCCTTCCAGGGGTTTGACGCCCTGTTCCACAGCGTGGAGGGTTACGTTTCCAACGGCACGAACCTGATGAGCGACATGTACGCCCTGGAGGCCATTAAGCATATCAGCCGCTACCTGCCCAGGGCGGTGGCCGACGGCTCCGACCTGAAGGCCCGTACCCATGTGGCCTTCGGCAATACCCTGTCCGGCTACGTGATGTGCGTGGGCCGCTGCACCAGCGAGCATTCCCTGGAGCATGCCTTGTCCGCCTACCATCAGGAGCTGCCCCACGGGGCCGGCCTCATCATGATCAGCAAGGCGTATTTTACGCACCTGATTGAACGGCATGTGGCGGATGAACGCTTTGTCCGCATGGCGCAGGCCATGGGAATGCCGGAGGCGGCGGACCCCATGGATTTCATCACCATGCTGGGCAGGCTGCAACGGGATTGCGGCGTAAGCGGCCTGCGCATGAGCGATTACGGCATTGCGCCGGAGGAGTTCGGGAAAATGGCTCACAATGCGCGGGAAACCATGGGGTTCCTGTTCCAGTGCGACCGCGCGGAGCTGTCCGTGGAGGATTGCGTTTCCATTTACCGGAAGTCTTATCTGTAAGCCGGGGAGCCTGTACCATGAGCAAGAAGATTTTAATCATTTCCTCCAGTCCGCGCAAGGGCGGCAATTCCGACCTCCTGTGCGATGAGTTCATGAAGGGGGCGCGGGGCGCAGGGCATGACGTGGAGAAGGTGCGCCTGGCGGAGAAGCGCATCGGCTATTGCCGCGGCTGCGGCGTGTGCCATGACACCCACGCCTGCCTCCAGAAGGACGATATGGAAGAGTTGCTGGACAAGCTGCTGGAAGCGGATGTCATCGTGCTGGCCACTCCCGTGTATTTTTATACGCTGTGCGGCCAGATGAAGACGTTTATCGACCGCACGGTCCCCCGTTATCTGGACATCCGTGACAAGGAGTTTTACTTCATTCTGGCCGCGGCGGAGGATAACCGGGCCAATATGGAGCGCACCGTGGAGTGCTTCCGCGGTTTTCTGGACTGCCTGGAAGGGGCGGTGGAGAAAGGCGTGGTTTACGGCACCGGGGCCTGGAAGATGGGCGGCATCAAGGGCAATCCGGCCATGAAGCAGGCCAGAATCATGGGGATAGGGGTTTAAGCCTTTTTCCCCACTAAAGAAGATCAGCCGTAAAACCGCCCATGGAATAATATCAACCGGATTTCATATAGAATGTTTTTTGCGCCCAGCGAGGATAGGTGAGACAGCTTCCCGCGGCGTCCGATTTCCCGGGTGGGGATGAGGGCGCCGCGGGAAGAAAAGCTCCGGCAATGTTTCCGGCTTCTCTCCTGCCTGTGGTGCGCCTTCCGTTGCCGGAGAAGGCCGGCAGCCGTTTTTTCCTTCTTCGCGGGGATTCCCGGTCCCGTTCAATCCTGCCGGGCAGCCATTCCTATTAAAATATAGACGATGAAAAAATTATTACCATATTTGTACGCGGCAGGGGCTTTCCTTGCCCCCTGTTGCGCCGCGGAGCCGGAGATTCCCCAGCCATCCCCGAACACCATGAATATTACGATTAAAGCAGGAGAAAAGGAAATTGCCGCCACTCTTCAGGACAATGCCGCCGCCAGGGATTTCGTGGCCCGGCTTCCCCTGACGCTGACGCTGGAGGATTACGGCGATACCGAGAAGATCAGCCCTCTGCCCGGCAAGTTGTCCACCGCCGGGTCTCCGGCCATGGGGAAACCCTTCCGGGGGGCCATCGCCTATTACGCCCCGTGGGGCAATTTGTGCATTTTCAGGAAGGCCTTCGAGCCGTCCCGCGGCCTGGTGATTCTGGGGAGCGTGGACGGGGAAGGGATGAAGGCGCTGGATGTTTCCGGAAAGATCCGCGTGACCATTGACGTGAAACGCTGACCTTCCGGTTTGTCCGGCAGGTTTTTATCCCGGTTTTCCGGGATGGGGCAGCGTTCCTTTTTAAGGAATCGGGAGAAGGCTGTTTTTCCCGGGCGGGGGCCTGTCGCCTCATTTTTTTTGGGAGAAAAGATATTAAAGATACATGAGATTTTTTTGTAATCATATGAAAATAAAATATTTATTGAATACGTGCGCTGCGGTGCCCGGTGATGGGAAAGGAGGGGCGGATGCCTCCCGTTGACAGGATGGGCCCCGTCAGCACGCGGGAGCGTTCCGTGATTCTGGACGCCTTGAGGGGACTGGCGCTTTTCGGCATCTGCCTGGCGAATTTTCCGGAGTTTTCCCTGTACACGTTCCAGAGTCCGGAGGTTGTTTCCGCCATGCCCACCGCCGGAATCGACCGGGTGGTCCGCTTCCTCCAGTACGTGTTTATTGACGGCAAGTTTTACAGCCTGTTTTCCCTGTTGTTCGGCATCGGCTTTTCCATCATGATGTCCCATTCCATGGAGAAGGGGCGCGACGGCATCGCCGTTTTTTACCGCAGGATGGGCCTTCTGGCCCTGATCGGGCTGCTGCACCTGATGCTCCTGTGGAGCGGGGACATCCTGCTTCTGTATGCGCTGGCCGGCCTGCTGCTGCCGCTGTTCCGGAATGTGCCGGACAGAAAGCTGCTGGCGATTGCCGCCGCGCTTGTTTTCTGCCCCGTTCTCATGGATGCCCTGAAGGTTTTTTCAGGCTACCGGTTTGACCTCGCCGCCCCGGTGGGGGGCGCAGTACGGTATTTCAACGGCCTCAGCGGGATTACGGACGCGAATTTCGGCAGATGGCTGGTGGACGGGGAACATTATTCCGACGTTCTGAAGTTCACCCTGTCCGGGGCGTTCATCCGCGTCCAGGAGCTGCTGGAGAGCAACCGCGTCTTCAAGGTGCTGGGCTTGTTCCTGCTGGGGCTGTATGTGGGAAGGAACGGAATTTATGCGAATCTGGAGAGGCGGCGGACGCTGTTGAAGAGGGTATGCCGCTGCGGTTTTCTGGCGGGGCTGCCCCTTTCCTTCCTGTACGCCGCCCATGCGCTTCACCTGCTGGGCGGCGGGCCCGTGGCCGGGGCCTTCCTGTATGCCGTCAGCGTTATTCCCCTCAGCCTGGCGTATGTGTCCGTTTTCTGCCTGTGGTTCCTTCGCCGGAAGGACGCTCCCTTGTTCCGGGCGCTGGCGGCTCCCGGGCGGATGGCGCTGACCAATTACATCGGGCAGTCCGTGCTGGGCATCGTCCTGTTTTACGGAATAGGCTTCCGCCTGGGGACCCGGCTGGGGCTGGCGCAGGTGGAACTGGTAGCTGCCTCCGTCTTCCTGTTCCAGGCGCTGTTCAGCCGCGTCTGGCTGAAGTTCTGCCTGTTCGGCCCCCTGGAATGGGGCTGGCGCATGCTGACGTACGGGAAAAGGCTCCGGTTGTTCCGGAAGACTCCGTCTTTCCCCGGAAGGAAGGCGGCTCCTTTTAACAAGTAAAGAGTTCATGGAGGTTTTCCAATGGCTGTTTATCCAATCACGGAGCCGCCGGGCCGGCTGGGAGTCATCACCGCGTATCTGATGATTTACGTGGTGTGGGGGTCCACCTATTATTTTATCGGGACGGCGTTGCAGGGGTTCCCTCCGTTTCTGCTGGGCGGAATGCGCTTCTGCACGGCGGGGCTCCTTCTGCTGCTGGCCGGGCGGGCAAGGGGGAGGATATTTTCCGGGGTCCCCTGGTCCGGAAGTCCGCCGTCAGCGGCATTATCCTCCTTTTTCGTGGATATGGCCGTCGTCATGCTGGCCCAGCAGTATTTGAGCAGCAGCCTGGTGGCGATCATCGCATCGTCCACGGCCATCTGGATTATCGCGCTGGATGTTCCCATGTGGCGCAGGAATTTCCGGAGCATTTCCGTTTTCGCGGGGATAGCGGCCGGATTCCTGGGAGTGGGCCTTTTGTTCGCGGAGCAACTTGGACGGGAGGAAGGGGGGGGCCAGGGCGCGCACGGTATCCTGCTGCTGGTTTTCGGCTGCGTTTCCTGGGCTTTGGGGACGCTGTACGCCAAGTACCGTTCCTGCGCGGAGGAGGCGGTCAACAATGTGGGCGGGGCGGCGTGGCAGATGCTCGCGGCGGGGGTGATGTTCTGGTGCTGGGCCCTCGTCCGGAAGGAGCCGGAGAACATGGATTGGGAGGAAGTTCCTGCTTCCGCGTGGCTGTCACTCCTTTATCTGGTGCTGTTCGGCTCCGTCCTGGCGTACACCAGCTATATCTGGTTGCTGAAGGTTCGTCCGGCGGCGGAAGTAGGCACGCACGCCTATGTGAACCCCCTGGTGGCCGTCGTCCTGGGGTGTGCGGCGGGAGGGGAAGGGATGACGTGGGCGCGGATGGCCGGGCTGTTCGTCATCCTGGGGAGCATCGCGCTGGTGAGGAGAACGCCTCCGGAAGATTCCGCCGGGAAAGGGCGCGCGCTTTCCCCTGCGGCCGCCATGGCGTACAGAAAGGGAATATCGTGCCGGGAATCTGAAAAATGAAGTTTTTTTCATGATTTCACGGTTCATGAAATGATTTTTATGACAGTTAATATTTATTAATTATGAATACATTACAAATGATGAACGAGAAAATGCTAAAAATCCTTTGCATTACAGTTACTATAAGGAATAGCCTGAAGGAAGAAAGAAGAAGGCCGGGAATGCGGAGAATGCCGCTCCCCGTCTTTTTCCCGGTCTTCCTTTTCCGGATGCCGATTGCCGCCGCTTAAACGCATATGATGAATTCCAAAAGAACATTTTACCAACCCATCACCATGACCAAGAAAATGATTAAGAATACTTCCTACGAGGGGGAGCGCCCCTTGTTTGCCTCCCATCATCTGAGGCTGGAAGACGTCACGATTTATCCGGGAGAGTCCGCCCTGAAGGAATGCTCCGACATTGAAGCCGTACGGTGCGAGTTCCGGGGAAAGTACCCTTTCTGGCACAACGACGGCTTGCTGATTGAGAATTGCCTGTTCAGGGAAGGCGCCCGAGCCGCCATCTGGTATTCCCGGAACCTGCGCATGAAGGATACGCGGGTGGAAGCCCCCAAGATGTTCCGGGACATGGACGGGATGGTTCTGGAGAACGTGGTCCTGACGGACGCCCTGGAATGCTGCTGGCACTGCCGGAACGCGGAGCTGCGCAACGTGCAGGCGGACAAGGGCGATTACCTGTTCATGCACGGGGAGAATATGGACATTGACGGTTTCCGCCTGAACGGGAACTACTCCTTCCAGTATTGCAGGAATGTGGTGATCCGGAATGCCGAGATTCATTCCAAGGACGCCTTCTGGAATACGGAGGACGTGACGGTGTACGATTCCGTGGTGGACGGGGAATACCTGGGCTGGCATTCCAGAAACCTCCGCCTGGTGAATTGCCGTATTTCCGGCACGCAGGCGTTGTGCTACGCGGAGAACCTGGTGCTGGAAAACTGCACGTTCGGGGAGGATGCGGACCTTTGTTTTGAATATTCCTCCGTGCAGGCGGAAATCAAGGGGCGCGTGCACAGCGTCAAGAACCCGCGCAGCGGACGCATCGTGGCGGAAGAGTACGGGGAGGTTATTCTGGACGAGCACTGCAAGGCTCCGGCCAACTGCTCCATTGAAACGGGAAAAACGCAGTCGGGAGAAGCAGCATGAAGTACGATTTTGACACCCTTGTGCCGCGCCGGGGAACGAATTCCCTACAAGTGGGATTCCATGCCCCGGGCGGACATTCTGCCCATGTGGGTGGCGGACATGGATTTCCGCACGGCTCCGGCGGTGACGGAGGCCATCCGGAAGAGGGCGGAACACGGCATTTTCGGCTACACGCGGGTTCCGGATTCCTATTATGAGGCGGTCACGAACTGGTTTGAACGCCGCCACGGCTGGAAGATCAGTCCGGAGTGGATTATTTACACCACGGGGGTGGTGCCCGCGCTGTCCGCCATCATCCGGGCCCTGACGGCTCCGGGGACAAGGTGCTGGTGCAGACGCCCGTGTACAATTGCTTTTTTTTCCTCCATCCGCAATAACGGGTGCGTGGCGGAAACCAGCCCGCTGAAGTACGAGAACGGGAAGTACGCGCTTGACGCGGAGGACCTGGAGCGGAAGGCGGCGGATCCCGCCGTCAAGCTCCTGCTCCTGTGCAATCCCCACAATCCCGCCGGGCGCGTCTGGACGAGGCCGGAGCTGGAGAAGATCGCGGATATCTGCCGGAGAAACGGCGTGCTGGTGGTGGCTGACGAGATTCATTGCGAACTGACGCATCCCGGCCATCCCTACACGCCGTTCGCCTCCCTTTCGGAGGAGGCCCTGCGCCATTCCGTCACCTGCATTTCCCCCAGCAAGGCCTTTAATCTGGCGGGCATTCAGATCGCCAATATCGTCGCGGCGGATGAGGAGGTCCGGAGGAAGATTGACAAGGCTATCAACATCAACGAGGTGTGCGATGTCAATTCCTTCGCCGTGGATGCTCTGGAAGCGGCCTACAACGGCGGAGAGGACTGGCTGGAGGAGCTGAAGCTTTACCTTTACGGGAATTACGAGACGGTCCGGGACATGCTGGGCGAACGCCTACCGCAACTCCGCGTGCTGCCGCTGGAGGGAACGTACCTGGTCTGGATAGATTGCTCCGCGCTGGGGCTTTCCTCCGCGGAAATTGTCCGTTTGCTGGAGGAAGAGGGACGGGTGCTCGTCAACGGCGGGGAAATGTACGGGGAATCGGAGGGCTGTTTCATCCGCCTGAACATCGCCTGTCCCCGGAAACTGCTGCTTGAGGGGGTGGAAAGAATCTGCCGTACGCTGGGCGGCCGCGTTTCCGAACATGAACGCGGCCGGCGGCCTGAAAGGTCTCAATGGAGAGAGCGCGAAGAACGATCATCAAGAACAAACAATCAAGTTGCCATGAGAAACAATATGACGAGAAGAGCGTGGCTCCAGTCTTCCACCGCGGCCCTAGCGTGCCTGGCCTTGCCGGAATATGCGCTGGGCGCGGCCGCGGAGAAGAACGGAGCTTCCAGGGTATGGATGACGAAGGAGATTTCTCCGGAGGCTCTCGTAAGAATTTACGAGGCCCTGGGGCGTCCGGCCACGGGAAAGGCGGCCGTCAAGATCAGCACCGGGGAGCCGGGCGGCCGCAATTTCCTGAGTCCGGCCCTGATCAAGGGCCTGGTGCACCGCGTGAACGGCACCATCGTAGAGTGCAATACGGCTTACGGCGGCAAGCGGTCCCGGACGGAAGACCACCTACGTGCCGCGAAGGAGCACGGTTTTTCCGACATTGCCAGGGTGGACATCATGGACGCGGGAGGGAGAGTTCACCATTCCGGTGAAGGACAGGAAGCACCTGGAATACGATATCGTAGGGAACCATTTGAAGAATTATGATTTCATGATCAACCTGGCCCACTTCAAGGGGCACGCCATGGGCGGCTTCGGCGGCGTGATCAAGAACCAGTCCATCGGCGTGGCTTCCGCAAGCGGCAAGGCGTACATCCATTCCGCCGGAAAAACGCGGGACGTTGCCGCCGTGTGGAACAATCTGGCCGCGCAGGACGACTTTCTGGAGTCCATGGCCGCCTCCGCTCAGGCGGTGGCCGATTACTTCGGGGACAGGATTCTGTATATCAACGTGATGAACAAGCTGTCCATTGACTGCGATTGCGATGCCCACCCCCATGACCCGGAGATGAAGGACATCGGCATTCTGGCTTCCCTTGACCCGGTGGCGCTGGACCAGGCCTGCCTGGACCTCGTTTACGCCGTCAAGCCTTCCGCCGGAGACAACAGCAAACCCCTGATCGAGCGCATTGAAAGCCGTCATGGGCGGCACACGGTGGATTACGCCGAACAGATAGGCCTGGGCACCAGGAAGTATGAGCTGAAGAAGCTGGAATCTTAGCAGGCTTGTTAAATCCGATGACGTTAAAGAATGGATACTGATGATGGAGCGGTGCATTCCGTAATGAAGGCAAAGGGATTGATGCAGTCGGTGGACTGGGAGGGGAACCTCCGTCATTTCTACTGCGACTTGGCGGGAGGGGGGCCATGGGAATACACACCGTTTATTCCATAAAGAGGGGGCCTAAAATCAATCTGATGAGAACGTCGCGCAGACACTGCCGTAGAAAGCCAAATAATCAGTTATCGTTTTAAAGAGAATGAAAAGATATCTTTTTATCAGCTTATTGATTTTGATCACATCGTTCCAGCTATCAGCCCAAACGAAGCCGGCCGTTTCAGCAGAGAATATGTTAATCCGTATTTCCGAAATCGAAGTATATCCCCAGTATTTGAAAGAATATCTGGAATATGCCTCTGTGGTAGGAGCTACATCGGTCAAAGAGGAATCGGGAGTTATTTGCATTTTCCCGATGCAGATGAAGCGGGATTCCACACAAATCCGCATCCTCGAAATCTACGCTTCTCCCGAAGCCTACCGGCATCATATTCAGACCGCTCACTTCCGGAAGTACAAGACGGCTACGCTGCACATGGTGAAGAGCCTCGACTTAGTGGACATGCATGCCCTTGATCCGGCAGGCATGCCTGAGATATTTCTGAAAATAAAAACAAACAAATAGAGAAGAATATGAAAACAATATAGGCAGCGTACCGGAGCTTTATTCTCCTCCTACGGTGGCAACGCTATGATGATAGTCCACTAAAGGATGTTCTTTCAGGAAGTCGACTGCCATCGGACAACTTTTCCGTTTGATGGATGGAGCGAATGTCGAAATGGACGATGCCCCTTGCGCGGACCTTCCTTGAAGGAGGTGAGGTATAAGGATTTATCTTGATTTTATTAAAAAATACAACCAGAAATAATTATGGAAGAAATTACATTAAATAACGGAGTTGTCATGCCCATCCTGGGCTTTGGAGTTTTTCAGATTCCCGACGCCGCAGAGTGCGAGCGCTGCGTGCTGGACGCGATCGGCGCCGGCTACCGTTCCATTGATACGGCCCAGATTTACGGCAATGAGGAGGCCGTAGGCCGCGCGGCGGAGAAGAGCGGGGTGCCGCGCGAGGAATTGTTCCTCACCACGAAGGTGTGGATTACCAACGGCGGGTATGAAAAGGCGAAGTCTTCCATTGACGAGTCCCTGCGCAAGCTGCGCACGGATTACGTGGACCTGCTGCTCATCCACCAGCCCTTCAACGATTATTACGGCACTTACCGGGCCATGGAAGAGGCTAACCGGGCCGGAAAGGTCCGCGCCATCGGCGTGAGCAATTTTTATCCGGACCGTTTTGTGGACCTGGCGGAGTTCTGCGAGATCAAGCCCGCCGTCAACCAGGTGGAAACGCACGTGTTCAACCAGCAGGTGAAGGCCCAGGAACTCATGGCCAAGTACGGCACCCGGGTGGAATCCTGGGGGCCCTTCGCGGAAGGCCGCAATGGATTTTTCACGAATCCGGTGCTGAAGGACATCGGAGAGAAGTACGGCAAGACTCCGGCGCAGACGGCCCTGCGCTTCCTGATCCAGCGCGGCGTCATCGTCATTCCGAAGACGACCCACCGGGAAAGGATGGAGGAGAATTTCAACGTCTTTGACTTTGAACTTTCCCAGGAAGACATGGGGGCCATCGCCAGGCTGGACCGCGGAGAGAGCCTTTTCCTGTGCCATCAGGACCCGGAGTCAGTCCTGTACCTGATCAATTACGGAAAGTAATAATTCACCTCAAGTATTAGAAAGATGACAGGGCATTCATTTAAAAGGTTTTGCGCGGTTTTCTCCGCCTGCATTTGCTGTGCAGGGAGCTTATCCGCTGAAAATAATAACGCCAACACGGACAGGATCATGAACGAACAACTGAATTTAACGCAGGAATGGGACAAGGTGTTTCCGAAGAGCGACAAGGTAGACCACCGCAAGGTAAGCTTCCGCAACCGCTACGGCATTACGCTGGCCGCGGATTTGTATATCCCCCGGAAGGCCGGCGGAAAGTTGCCGGCTATCGCCGTTTCCGGCCCCTTCGGAGCCGTGAAGGAACAATCTTCCGGGCTCTATGCCCAGACGATGGCCGAGCGCGGTTTTCTAACGATCGCGTTTGATCCCTCGTATACGGGAGAGAGCGGCGGGGAACCCCGTTATGTCGCTTCCCCGGACATCAATACGGAGGATTTCTCCGCAGCCGTCGACTACCTCTCCACACGCGACGACGTGGACCCCGAACGCATCGGAATCATCGGCATTTGCGGGTGGGGCGGCATGGCGGTGAACGCGGCGGCTATCGACACCCGCATCAAGGCGACGGTAGCGTCCACGATGTACGATATGAGCCGCGTGAACGCGAACGGCTATTTCGACGCGATGGACGCCGACGCCCGTTATGAGCTTCGCAAACAACTGAATGCCCAGCGCACCGCCGATGCGAAGAACGGTTCTTATGCGCTCGCGGGGGGCGTGCCCGATCCTCTGCCCGACGATGCCCCAGGATTCGTGAAGGATTACTACAATTACTATAAGACGCCCCGCGGCTACCACAAGCGTTCGCTCAACTCGAACGGCGGATGGAATACCACCTCCGCGCTCTCGTTCATCAATATGCCCCTGCTGGCGTACAGCGGTGAAATCCGCAGCGCCGTGCTCATGATTCACGGAGAAAAAGCCCATTCACGCTGATGCCTTCAAGAAGTTGAAGGGGGATAACAAGGAGCTGATGATCATTCCCGGCGCGAGCCATGTGGATCTCTATGACAATCAAGCCGGGGTTATTCCTTTCGGCAAAATCGAGCAGTTCTTTCAGGAGCATCTGAAATAAGGAGGTTCTGCGGCTGACTTTGAAGGAAGCTGATTACGGTGAGGGACTCAACATGATAAGCCGTCTGCCGGTTGTTCGCAGGGGAAGGACAGCGTTCTTCCCGTTCCGGCGGGGTTCAAGCCATTTTAAGCAAGAGACACATGATACTGATTTTCGGAGCACTGCTGGCGGTTTACGTTTTCTGCCGCGCCATTCTGCCGCTTAGACTGAAATGGGGCTGGAAGGCCCTGCTCGCCGTCCTTCTGGCGGTGGCGGCGTTCAAATTCCATCTGCTGCATTTGTTCGGCGGCCCCATGTTTTTCTCCCCGGTTCTGCCGGAAGGCGTCCTGCTGGCGGCTGCATGGCTGTTCTCCGTGCTTTTCCTGTTCTTTTTCCTGCTGCTGGCGGCGGACGTGGCGCGCCTCCTGTACCTGCTGGTTCTGTTCTGCCTGCGGAAGAAGAGGACGGAACGGTTCCGCATCATCGGCAACCGGGTGAACCTTGCCCTGCTGGTTTTCGCCGCCGTACTGGCTACCGTGGGGATGGCCGGAGGAACCGGGGTGCCGCGGGTGAAGGAGGAAACGATTTCCGTGAACCATCTGCCGGAGGGGGCGGACGGCCTGGCAGTCGCCGTGCTGGCGGACCTTCATGTGGACGGCATCACGCGTGCGGACCGCATCAGGAAAATTGTGGAACGCACGAATGCCCTGAATCCGGACATCGTCATTATTGCCGGGGACTTCGTGGACGGGACGGTTCCCGTGCACGGGGATGATTTGAGGCCGCTTGCGGATTTGAAGGCCAGGTACGGGGTGTTCGGCGTGCCGGGCAATCATGAGTATTATTCCGGTTATGAGGAGTGGATGGAGTTCCTGCCCACCCTGGGCATCCGTATGCTTCACAATGAACATGTGCAGACGGGCGGGGGCGCGGTAGTGCTGGCGGGGGTGACGGATCCTGTAGCCGGCATCATGGGAAAGGAGGAGCCGGATATACGCAAGGCGTTGGCGGGAGCCCCGGAAAGGGCGTGCGCATCCTCGCCGCCCATCAGCCGCGGCTGGCCCCGGAAGCGGCGGAGCACGGCGTGGACCTCCAGGTTTCCGGCCATACGCACGGCGGCATGATTGCCGGCATTGACCGGCTGGTGGCCCGGTTCAACGAGGGCTTTGTGTCCGGATTGTACACGGTGGGGGGTATGAAGCTGTATGTCTCCAACGGGGCGGGGATTTGGAACGGCTTTCCCATCCGCATCGGCGTTCCTTCGGAAATCGTGCTGATCCGGCTCCGGAAAGAGGAATAAGAGAGTTGAGAGTTGAGAGTTTAGAGTGGAGTGGGTGCAATCTTTGGAACAGATGAGGGAAAACATGTTGACTGCTCTAACGTTTAGACAGGAAGAAGGAACAAGGTTCGTGCACGGAGACTGCCGGATGAAGCCGTTTTTCTTCCCGGGCTGTTTTCTGCGCGGCCTTCCAACCCAGACATTAAATTCATGAAAACAATATCAATGATATGCACGCTGGCGGCCGCCCTGATGACGGGGGCCGGATGCTCGGGACAGGAACAGCCCAAGGTTTCCGCGGAACCCTCCAAGGTTCTCATTGCCTATTATTCATGGGGCGGCAATACGAAGTACGCCGCTGCGCAGATTCAGAAGGCGACGGGCGGAACCCTGTTTGAAATCAAGCCGGTCAAGCCTTATCCCGCCGAGTACCGGGAATGCACGGTACAGGCTAAAAAGGAGATTCAGGAGGGCTTCCGTCCGGAGTTGGTCGCCAGGGTGGAGGACATGAGCAAGTACGACGTGATTTTCATCGGCAGTCCCAACTGGTGGAGCACGATTGCGCCTCCGGTCGCCTCTTTCCTGGCAAGCCACGACCTTTCCGGCAAGACGGTGATTCCGTTTGTGACGCACGGAGGCGGCGGCATGGCGCGCTGTGGGGACGAGGTGCGGAAGCTGTGCCCCAAGTCCACCGTTCTCAAGGGCGGAGCTTTTGCCGGGGAAGGCATCCGGACGGCCAGGCCCGCGCTGGTCAAGTGGGTCAATGACACAATCACCATCAACAAATAATGCTCCTTATGAAACGAACCCTTGCGGGAATGGCTTTTTCCTTGCCTGTCTGATGAACCTTTCAGAAGCCCAAACCATGAATAACGATACAAGCGCCTTGTCGCCAAAAGAACAACAGATTGCCGCCATCAGCGCCCATACGGCCAGGGGCGACATGCCCGGCCTGCGGAACGCCCTGACGGCGGGGCTGGACGCCGGACTGACCCTGAACGAGCTCAAGGAGGTGCTGGTCCAGATGTATGCCTATTGCGGTTTTCCACGCAGCCTGAACGCTCTCAATGAGTTGATGGTTCTGGCGAAGGACCGCGCCTCGCGCGGCATCAATGATACGGTGGGAGCGGAGGCGGGAGCGCCGCCCGCCGGAAAGAGCATCGACTTTGGCACGGCCAACCAGACGAAGCTTTGCGGCGCTCCGGTGAAGGGGGATCTTTTCCTGTTCGCCCCGGCCATTGACGAGTTCCTGAAGGCGCATTTGTTCGGGGACATTTTTGGCCGCGACAATATGGACTGGAAGACCCGGGAGCTCGCCACCATCGCGGCCCTGGCCGCCATGACGGGCACGGAAAGCCAGTTGAACTCCCACATCCGCATCGGGAAGCACAACGGCCTGACTGACGGGCAGGTGGAGGCCATTCTGGCCGTATCCGCCGCTGCCGGGAAGAAGGACGCCTTCCCCAAAGGGGAGCCGGCTCCGGCCAATTTCACCGGAAAAGCCTGGGTAGCCATGCTGGTGGCCAACAGGGATTACGACATGTCCGCCTATAACGTCACCTTTGCCCCCGGCACGCGGAACAACTGGCACAGCCATTCCGTGGGCCAGGTGCTGTTCTGCACGGAAGGCACGGGATATTACTACCAGGAGCGCGGCAAGGCCGCCCGGCGCCTGACGCCCGGTTCCGTGGTGGAAATCCCGGCCAATACGGAGCACTGGCACGGCGCGGCTCCGGACAGTGAGTTCGTGCACCTCGGCATCACGCCCAGGGCGGCTTCCAACAGGACGGCGTGGGGAGGCCCCGTGACCGATGCGGAGTATGCGGAGGCGACGGGAAGCAAATAAAAGCGCAGGGATTTTCCGGCGTTTCCTCCTTTTCCTTCGGAGAGGGGGCCGGGAAGGTTTTTCTCCCTGACGGGAAATGAAGGAAAAAACAGGGCATCCGGGAATTCCAATGGAATTCCCGGATGCCTCCTGTTGCGGATTTAAGGGAAAGATTATTCTTCCGGAGCGATGTTCGGTTCGCTGGCGCTGACGTGGTTCAGCGGATTGCAGCTGTCCGGCCTGTGGTTGTTCAAAAAGATCCTGGTAATTTTCTTCTTGTACTTCAAGACTTCCATTTGCTTTTTCAGGATGCGGAGTTGTTCACGGAGGCTTTTCTCCTGCTTGAAAATCAGTTCGGCGCGTTCCGGGTGGTGTCCCTTCCTGGCAATGGTGTGCTTGACGCCTTCAATCCCCGTCATCCGGAGGGCCAGGCGCAGCCAGCCCAGGTCGAAACATGCGGGCATTGCCTCCGCTGCGGTCCACGTCCGGAATCAATCCGGCGTTTTCATAGTAGCGGATGGTGTAGGCGGACATCTCCATCATTTCCGCAACCTGTTTCACGGTATATTTGGGAGTGCGGTCATAGGAAGGCCGGTAGGAGCTGGATGGGGTCTTTTGTGTGATCATTGTGCAGTTGATGGCTTACAGTTACTCTAATATACTACCGGTTGCGGGATGGCAAGCGTTTTGCGTTGCCTCGCGGGCAATAACGTGTTCATAAGGCAGGGAAAACGGCTGGGACCGCTTTCCGGTGGACGGAAGGGTTTTTCTGACGACCTTGCCGTTGCCGTTTTCCTTCATGGCTCTCAACTGGTCTTCCGTGAGGTCATAGTGAACGTTCCAGGGGGAGCCGTCATTGTTCCTCGTTCCCTTGCAGAGTTCCACCATTTCCCCGTCCCTGGTTTCATACCAGACGGAATACGTGTACGTTCCGGTGGTTCCGGACGGGGTGAGGTTCATGCTGAAGCTCAGGCCGGAGTAATCCTGAATGTTTTCAATGGTCATTTTCAGACCGAAGCAGACGCCCGCCGTGCCGGACATGCTGGGCAGGTTGATGGTCTGGTCTTCCGTGTTGGAGGTGGCGTTCCCCCAGCGCATGTCGCCGTTGCCGGTAGTGGTGTACCATCCGTCAGCCCGAGAACCGAGCCAGTTTTTAACGTCGTCTCCCGTGATGCCGTCCCCGGCAAGGCGTCCCGCTGAGTTGTAGCCCTGGCCCGTCATGGCGCCGATGTCGGGCATCAGCTCGACGGTTGCCGCCGCAGCGACGCCTGCCAGAGAGGCCACGGCCAGGTGGATGATGAGGTATAATGCTTTCTTCATATTCGTGTGGAATGATTGAATTATTCGCAAACTACCGGATTAACAATCCGCGGAGCTCCGGAGACGTTTCAAACGGGAACGAAGGAAAAGCTCAAATGCATGGTTAACAAACACTTTCCCGTTTTCTTCCAAGCCCGCATACTGCCTGGGAATTGGGAACTCCCGGCCCTAATGGATACTCTCGCCGGAGCAGGATGGCGGCTATTGAAGGAGAACCTCCGCTGCGCTGCGGAAAGATTTTTACCCACGAAAGGCGGGAGCCTTCCGTTCCCAGGCGCGGGAGGCGCAAATCCACCGTGAATAAACATTTCCACCGTTTCTTTTGCAGGTTGCCTTTCGCCTGGAAAGGACGGGAGCCTGCTCCTCATCTCATGGCTGTTTCCTTTCACAGACGCGTCTTTCCCGGAAGTTCGGGCTTCCCTGCTTCGTTGCGGAACGAAGAGAAAATCTATTGCATCAGGAACAGAAGCTGACGATTTACGGAGTATGGACAAGGAAATTTCCCGAAAACGTTTTTCTTTCAGATGTTCATGCTTGACTCCGGATTGTTAATCCGATGCATGGTCTTCTCTATGTTTTAGGTAATTGAAACAGAATATATTATGGAGACGTTAAGAAGGTGTTTTCCTGCGCTGGTGATGCTTGTAGTTGGCAGCCGCGGGGGGGAATACCTCAATAAAGGGAGGCGGATGGAGCCAGTGCCTCCCCCCGTCCGTTTCCTGAAACTCCGGTTTCACGGCTTTCCTTCCGCCGGACGGGGGCCCGGTCAGGGATTGTCCGGAGCGGGAAGTGGGGGCCGGCGTGCGCCGTGTCCCGGCAAGTCCGGGAATTCCCATGGAAAAGAGTCAAAGGGTTTGACGGGCTTTTCCGGCCCGTTACAATGAGACCGCTCCGGGATGGAGCCTGCGCCATGATTGTTGCCTCCCTTTCCGATTCCGCCCGTTACGAGTCTTTGAATCCCCTTTTCCAGCGGGCTTTCGATTTTGTCAGGGAGGCCGGTCCGGCTTCCCTGGAACCGGGCCCCCCGTCCTGGAGGAAGACGCCCTGATTGTGATGGTGAATGAGCCGGCGATGAAGAAGCCGGAGAAGGCCCGCATGGAAGTGCACGACAGGTTCATTGACATCCACGTTCCCCTTTCACGGGAGGAAGGGTTTGCGTGGAAGGACCGCTCTGCCCTGGAAAAGCCTTCCGAACCGTTCAACATGGAAAAGGACGCGCAGCATTACGACGATGCGCCGGACACCTCTTTTACCGTGAAGCCGGGGCAGTTCGCCGTCTTTTTTCCCGGAGGACGCCCATGCCGGCTGCATCGGGGAAGGGGCTCTCCGTAAACTGGTGATTAAAGTCAGAACGGCCTGACCCGCCTTCCGGAAAGATGGTCCGGCGCCGGAACAGGCCGTTCCTCCACGCCCGCTCCGGCTTGCCTGCCGGCGGGGCAATCATTCAATTTATTCCTCGTCTTCCACCCTCGCGTCCTGCTTGGGGTCCTGCGGAGCGTTTTCCGGAATCCAGACGGCCACGTTGCCGCCGTGGACGAGGAACTGGCCGTTGCCTTCCTCGTCAATGGCGACGGTTTCCCTCCACGTTTCCGGTGGCTTCCTTCCAGGTTTCCCCGGCGTGCTGCTTGCCCACGTTCATCACCTTGTCCCCGTCCTCTCCGTTGGAGATGAGCACGGCCACGCCGGAATGCGGGTGGTCGTCACCGTAGTAGTCCCCCGTAGAAGATGCAGGGATAGCCTTCCTTCATGAGCAGGATGAGCGCATAGGCGGAGGGCTTGAACCAGTCTTCCACGGCTGATTCCAGGGAGCTGCCCCACTGGGAGTCATGGTTGTCCACAAAGGTGACGGCCAGCGTGGGGTGGTTCTGGACCAGGGTGCCGTCCAGAATCTTGGAAAGGTCGTAATCACGGCCCTGCTTGGAATGCCTGGTACATGTTGTTGTAGTGCAGGGGCACGTCGCGGCGCGTTCGGCATACTGCCGGTGTTATGTCCCGCAAAATGTCAGGGAGAACGTGTGGAAAGCTGGAAAAGAGGGCTTTCCGCCAGGGCCGGACTGAACTTGCCCGCGAGCCGTCAGGAGTGAAACTGGCCCTTGCTGCTGCTGGAAAAACGAGCGTCAGCGAACGAGTGTGGAAAGAGAGGGCGCGGCCTTTGTCCGCCTGTTCATTCCGAAGCCGCAGAGGACCTGCGGCGCTCCCCGGAAGGGCTTCACGCTTCGCCGTGCTGTGGTCCAGGTAGTGCCTGTTTTTCAGCCGGTAGTATTTGAGGAACCTCCGGATGAAGAGCAGGGTGACGATGAAGGAGAGCACGTCCGCCAGCGGGAGGGAGGCGCCCAGACGCCGTCCTGGCCCCAGAACCTGGGCAGCACCAGCAGGAACGGCAGCAGGAAGAGCATCTGGCGCGTCAGGGAAAGGAAGATGGCCAGACGGGCCTTCCCGATGGCCTGGAAGAAGCTGCCGATGATGATCTGGCTGCCGATGA
>VOFI01000740.1_pt1 | contig 183156 bp, 199 predicted proteins | sample 5384131 | NCBI WGS metagenome assembly VOFI01 (sample SAMN12384728, study PRJNA508395) | human gut metagenome | isolation source: healthy gut H | host: Homo sapiens | reverse complement strand
TGGGGTCAAGCCCTCGACCTATTAGTACACGCTTGCTGAATGGACTCGCGCCACTTACACATTGTGCCTATCAACCTTGTAGTCTTCAAGGGGTCTTACCTGATTATCTCAGTGGGATATCTTATCTTAAGGCCGGCTTCACGCTTAGATGCTTTCAGCGTTTATCCGATCCGAACATAGCTTGCCCTTACAAATGCCAAAGCACTTGTTTCCCAGTGTCCCATCTATCCTGTGCATGCAACATCGAAACCCAATATTGCACTAAAAAGTGCAGCCTAAGCTTCGGTTTGTATCTTAGCCCTGTTAAATTTTTTCCGCGCAGAGACGCTCGACCAGTGAGCTATTACGCACTCTTTAAATGAGTGGCTGCTTCTGAGCCAACATCCTGGTTGTCTGCGTATTTCCACATCGTTTTCCACTTAGATACAATTTGGGACCTTAGCTGTAGATCTGGGCTGTTTCCCTTTTGACAATGAGATTTATCTCACACTGTCTGACTCCCATGCATCAATACACCGGCATTCTTAGTTTGATAGGCTTCGCTACCCTCTCGGGCGCTAGGCCATTCAGTGCTTTACCTCCGGATATCTAACATGAGGCTAGCCCTAAAGCTATTTCGGGGAGAACCAGTTCGATTGGAATTTCTCCGCTACCCACAATTCATCCGCCGCCTTTTCAACGGAGGTCGGTTCGGCCCTCCATGAAATTTTACTTTCACTTCAGCCTGATCATGGGTAGGTCACCCGGTTTCGGGCCCATTGCACGCTACTAAACGCCCTGTTTAGACTCGCTCTCGCTACGCCTCCAGTCCTTAAGACCTTAAGCTCGCAACGTACAATCGCTCGCCGGACCGTTCTACAAAAAAGTACCATATCACCCTTTGACGGGCTCTATGTGCTTGTAGGCACAAGGTTTCAGGTTCTCTTTTCACTCCCCTCCCGGGGTCCTTTTCACCTTTCCTTCACAGTACTATACGCTATCGGTCACTGGGTAGTATTTAGGGTTGAGGGTGGTCCCCCATATTCCGACCAGGTTTCACGTGTCTGGCCGTACTCTGGATCCTGCGCAGCTGTCAGAATTTTTACTTACGTGACTCTCACACTCTTCGGTTGGCCTTCCCATGCCATTCTGTTAACTCTTCCAGTCCTTAAAGCAGTCCGTACCCCGAAAGGATTTCTCCTCTCGGTTTGCCCTCTTCCGCGTTCGCTCGCCACTACTTACGGAATCTCGTTTGATGTCTCTTCCTCGCCCTACTTAGATGTTTCAGTTCAGGCGGTTCCCTTCCAATACCTATGGATTCAGTATTGGATAATGGAGTATGAACCCATTGGGTTGCCCCATTCAGAAATCTCTGGATCAAAGGATGTTTGCTCCTCCCCAAAGCTTATCGCAGCTTACCACGTCTTTCATCGGCTCCCAGTGCCAAGGCATTCTCCTTGCGCCCTTTTTAGCTTGACCGTTTTCTCAATTGATTCTCCATTTGCCAACGAGATTTTTTACCGCTTGGTGAAATTGTTCCCCAACTTTATCAGTTAGCTAATTAATTTTACTTTAAAATCTTCGTCTATCTCTAGACTCTGATCAAAATCTCATTTCGCAGTTCTATATTCAGTTTTCAAGGTACATGTCGTAAGACTTTGTGGGTTCTCCCATCACTAGGTGAACCCCGTGGTGGGCTGAAATGGACTCGAACCATCGACCTCTCGGTTATCAGCCGAGTGCTCTAACCAGCTGAGCTATCAGCCCAAATGGTGGAGATAAAGGGATTCGAACCCTTGACCCCCTGCTTGCAAAGCAGGTGCTCTCCCAACTGAGCTATACCCCCACGCCATTGCGATCGGGTGTCGCTTCTTCGTCTTACCTGAGGTTTCCTTTTGCAAGGCCCTCAAAATTGAACAATAACTGAAACTTGCTTTAACCTGTCCGAAACATCTAGACCAGCTAGATCTTTCGTCTGACTCCCTAGAAAGGAGGTGATCCAGCCGCACCTTCCGATACGGCTACCTTGTTACGACTTCACCCCAATCACCAGTTTTACCTTCGGCGACGTCCTCCTTGCGGTTAGACTATCGACTTCGGGTCCCCCCGGCTCTCATGGTGTGACGGGCGGTGTGTACAAGGCCCGGGAACGTATTCACCGCGGCATGCTGATCCGCGATTACTAGCAATTCCGACTTCATGCAGGCGAGTTGCAGCCTGCAATCTGAACTGAGACGTTGTTTTTGAGTTTTGCTCCACCTCGCGGTCTTGCTTCTCTTTGTTTAACGCCATTGTAGTACGTGTGTAGCCCAGGTCATAAAGGGCATGATGATTTGACGTCATCCCCACCTTCCTCCGTTTTGTCAACGGCAGTCTCGCCAGAGTCCTCTTGAACGTAGTAACTGGCAATAAGGGTTGCGCTCGTTGCGGGACTTAACCCAACATCTCACGACACGAGCTGACGACAACCATGCACCACCTGTCTCGATGTCCCGAAGGATTTCACACATCTCTGTGCTATGCATCGGATGTCAAGACCTGGTAAGGTTCTTCGCGTTGCTTCGAATTAAACCACATACTCCACTGCTTGTGCGGGCCCCCCGTCAATTCCTTTGAGTTTCAACCTTGCGGTCACTCCCCAGGTGGATTACTTATTGTGTTAACTGCGGCACTGAAGGGGTCAATCCCCAACACCTAGTAATCATCGTTTACGGCATGGACTACCAGGGTATCTAATCCTGTTTGCTACCCATGCTTTCGAGCCTCAGCGTCAGTTGGTGCCCAGTAGACCGCCTTCGCCACTGGTGTTCCTCCCGATATCTACGCATTCCACCGCTACACCGGGAATTCCATCTACCTCTGCACTACTCAAGAAAAACAGTTTTGAAAGCAATTCATGGGTTGAGCCCATGGTTTTCACTTCCAACTTGTCTTCCCGCCTGCGCTCCCTTTACACCCAGTAATTCCGGACAACGCTTGCACCCTACGTTTTACCGCGGCTGCTGGCACGTAGTTAGCCGGTGCTTTCTTGTTAGGTACCGTCATTATCGTCCCTAACGACAGGAGTTTACAATCCGAAAACCTTCTTCCTCCACGCGGCGTCGCTGCATCAGGGTTTCCCCATTGTGCAATATCCCCCACTGCTGCCTCCCGTAGGAGTCTGGGCCGTGTCTCAGTCCCAATGTGGCCGTTCAACCTCTCAGTCCGGCTACCAATCGTCGCCTTGGTGGGCCGTTACCTCACCAACTAGCTAATTGGACGCGAGTCCATCCTAAAGCGAATAAATCCTTTTCCCTCAGTACCATGCGGTACCGTGGGCTTATGCGGTATTAGCAGTCGTTTCCAACTGTTGTCCCCCCACTCTAGGGCAGGTTACTCACGCGTTACTCACCCGTTCGCCACTAAGCTTAAAAAAAGCAAGCTCTCTAAGCTCCGTTCGACTTGCATGTGTTAGGCGCGCCGCCAGCGTTCGTCCTGAGCCAGGATCAAACTCTTTATAAATGGTATTTATCACTCATAAAGTGTTAAATCATCTTCACTCAGACACAATCGCTTGCGTCCTGTATGAATTACTTGTTTGCCGATTTCTCGGCTTTGGAATTGTTTTTCGTGATTTTCCATCACGTTTAAGGTTCCACAAGTTTCAGTATTGTTCAATTTTCAAGGTCCTGCTTGCTCTCCTCTCGGACAGCTCAATCATTATATCAAAGGTCGTACTTTTTGTCAAGCACTTTTTTCGATATTTTTTGAGCTTTCCGAACGCCTTTTCAAAAGCTTTCCACCCGCACGCCGTCCGGTTCCCCGCTGCGTTTTTGCTGGTACATCGCTTTTATTTGGCCTTTGAAGAGCTGCTGTCTTGCGCGACAGCTTATTTATAATACCACACTTTCAACCATTGTCAACACCTTTTTTTCGATTTTCTTCATAATTTTTTCGATTTATTTTTGGGCAGGGTGCATATGGACGCTTTAACGTGGTTTCTCTATTCTATCAAATTCAATCCCCTTTCTATCCCTTATTCATCCTCCATGTCCCCCTATACATTATAATGCAAGGGGAATACCTATGGCAACACCGCACAATTCCCGCCTTACGGCTTAAGCACCGCTCCGGCGGCTGCGGCACGGCATCTGCGTTGCCAAAATGCTCGATAAGACATCCAGTATTATCTGCGCTTTTGGCTTAGCATCTGCCGCACCTCGCTCGCCGTATCGGCACTTAGAATTATGCGGTATTGCCCTATCTCGCAACACTCTCAAGCATTCTCTCTCACTTTCTAATCACATCAATCCCGCTTTTCTCTGGCTTTTCCTCGCAGTGTTCCCAGTTTCTATTCATTTTATTTCCCCTCCCGGTCCCCGCCTATTCTTTTCCCTACCAAATTTGTTACTTTTATGAGAATTTAAGTCCAAGTTTGTTGATTTTGGCGAATTTCTATGTATAATGTTAGGTAGGAGAATACGCAATCGTATATCTCAATTGCTTTCTGTGATATTCTATGGCTGGATAGCGCAGAATACACATGACCATTCTTAAGGAAAGAGGTATTTGTAACATGGCAAATCTGGATCTTACCAAGTATGGCATCACCGGCACGACTGAGATCGTGCACAATCCTTCCTACGAGCTGCTGTTCGAGGAAGGGACCAAGCCCGAACTGGTAGGCTACGAAAAGGGTCAGGTCAGCGAGCTGGGTGCTGTCAACGTTATGACAGGCGTTTATACAGGCCGTTCACCTAAAGATAAGTTCATCGTTATGGACGAAAATTCTAAGGACACTGTTTGGTGGACTTCTGACGAGTACAAGAACGACAACCATCCCATGAGCGAGAGCACCTGGGCTACCGTTAAGGATATCGCCAAGAAGGAGCTGTGCAACAAGCGCCTGTTCGTCGTCGACGCGTTCTGCGGCGCGAACCACGATACCCGCATGGCCATCCGCTTCATCATGGAGGTTGCCTGGCAGGCACACTTTGTTACCAACATGTTCATCAAGCCCACCGCCGAGGAACTGGAAAACTTTGAGCCTGACTTCGTTGTTTACAACGCTTCCAAGGCTAAGGTTGAGAACTACAAGGAACTGGGCCTGAACAGCGAGACCTGCGTTGCCTTCAACATCACCAGCCATGAGCAGGTTATCATCAACACCTGGTACGGCGGCGAGATGAAGAAGGGCATGTTCTCCATGATGAACTACTTCCTGCCGCTGAAGGGCATGGCTTCCATGCACTGCTCCGCCAACACCGATAAGGAAGGCAAGAACACCGCCATCTTCTTCGGTCTGTCCGGCACCGGCAAGACCACCCTGTCCACCGACCCGAAGCGCCTGCTGATCGGCGACGACGAGCACGGCTGGGACGACAACGGCGTCTTCAACTTTGAGGGTGGCTGCTACGCCAAAGTCATCAACCTGGACAAAGATTCTGAGCCTGACATCTACAACGCCATCAAGCGCAACGCTCTGCTGGAGAACGTCTCCCTCGACGCCGAAGGCAAGATCGATTTCGCTGATAAGAGCGTGACCGAGAACACTCGTGTTTCCTACCCCATCAACCACATTCAGAACATCGTTCGCCCGATTTCTTCTGCTCCGGCAGCCCAGAATGTTATCTTCCTGTCTGCTGACGCATTCGGCGTTCTGCCCCCGGTCTCCATCCTGACCCCGGCTCAGACCCAGTACTACTTCCTGTCTGGCTTTACCGCAAAGCTGGCCGGCACCGAGCGCGGCATCACCGAGCCCACCCCGACCTTCTCTGCTTGCTTCGGCCAGGCATTCCTGGAACTGCATCCGACCAAGTACGCAGAAGAACTGGTTAAGAAAATGGAAAAGAGCGGCGCGAAGGCCTATCTGGTCAACACCGGCTGGAACGGCACCGGCAAGCGCATCTCCATCAAGGATACCCGCGGCATCATCGACGCGATCCTGAGCGGCGCTATCAACGAAGCCCCGACCAAGAAGATCCCGTACTTCGATTTCGAAGTTCCCACTTCTCTGCCCGGCGTTGATCCCGCTATCCTCGATCCTCGTGACACCTATGCAGATGCTGCTGAGTGGAACAAGAAGGCTGAGGACCTGGCAAGCCGCTTCATCAAGAACTTCGCCAAGTACGAAGGCAACGAGCACGGCAAGGCTCTGGTCTCTGCCGGCCCGCAGCTGTAATTTCTGCTGCAAGTTCTGTGCACAAGCCGCTTAAGGCTTGATTTGTTGTAACGAATAACACCCCCGCCCCGGCGCATGGCCTGCTGCAAAGCAGTGCCGCACCTGAGCGGGGGTGTTTTCATTTTGCCGGGCCAGCATGCACAGCAGCCCGCACAAGAGAAAAAGAAAATATCAGCGCACAAAAAACCACCCACCGCAGTCCCCTTGCGGGGGCTGCGGTGGGTGGCATATTTTCAGGGTTTGGGGTTAGTAAACAAAGGGTTCAGAACAAATTACTTGTTCTCAGGCAGATGCCACTTCCAGTCGATGATCTCAGGCAGATCCTGGCCAACTTCGTGGATGTAGTTCTTATGAGCAACCAGCTTGTCGTTCATCTGCTGGATCAGATAAGCGCCCTTGTTGCCCAGCTGCGGCAGGTGCTGCAGGGCATCCTTAACCAGGTGGAAGCGGTCGATATCATTCTGCACGCGCATATCGAACGGCGTGGTGATGGTGCCCTCCTCCTGGTAGCCATGGACAGACAGGTTGCGGTTGGTACGCTCGTAGGTCAGCTCATGAACGAGCGTCGGGTAGCCGTGGAAGGCGAAGATGATCGGCTTATCCTTGGTGAACAGAGCATCGTAATCAGCGTCAGACAGGCCATGAGGATGCTTGGTGTTGGGCTCGAGCTTCATCAGGTCAACCACGTTGACAACGCGGACCTTCAGTTCGGGCATAGCGTCGCGCAGGATGGTGACAGCAGCCAGAGTTTCCAGGGTCGGGGTATCACCGCAGCAAGCCATGACGACATCCGGCTCTTCGCCTGCATCGCTGGAAGCCCAATCCCAGATGCCAACGCCCTGGGTGCAGTGCTTAACAGCCTGCTCCATGGTCAGCCACTGGGGACGCGGATGCTTGGAGGTGACCAGTACGTTGACATAGTCACGGCTGCGGACACAGTGGTCGAAGCAGCTCAGCAAGCAGTTGGTATCCGGCGGCAGGTACAGGCGGACAACGTCTGCCTTCTTGTTGGCGATGTGATCCAGGAAGCCGGGATCCTGATGGGTGAAGCCATTGTGATCCTGCTGCCATACGTTGGAGGTCAGGATCAGGTTCAGGGAAGCAATGCTCTGGCGCCAGGGCAGCTGGCTGCAAACCTTCAGCCACTTAGCATGCTGTGCAACCATGGAGTCCACCACGCGGATGAAGCTCTCGTAGGAAGCAAAGAAGCCGTGACGACCGGTCAGCAGGTAGCCTTCCAGCCAGCCTTCGCACATATGCTCGGACAGCATGGAGTCCATGATGCGGCCGTCGTGTGCCAGGAATTCATCGCCCGGGATGATGGTGGAGTTCCAATCACGCTGGGTAGCTTCGAAGCACTTGTACAGACGGTTGGACATGGTCTCGTCAGGTCCAAAGATGCGGAAGTTTTTAGCATCAGCATTCAGCTTGAGCACGTCGCGGATGTAGCCGCCCAGCTCGATCATATCCTGCTTCTCGACAGAGCCGGGGAACGGGATATCCACTGCATACTGTTTGAAATCGGGGGTGCGCAGGTCACGCAGCAGCTTGCCGCCGTTTGCGTGCGGGTTGGCAGCCAGACGACGGTCGCCGGTGGGAGCCAGTTCCTGCAGTTCGGGGATCAGGGTGCCGTTCTCGTCGAACAGTTCCTCAGCATGGTAGCTGTGCAGCCATTCTTCGATCTGCTTCAGGTGCTCTTCCTGGTTCGGGGTGCCGACAGTGATGTCGATGGGCACCTGGTGTGCACGGAAGGTGCCCTCGATGGGCTTGCCGTCCACTACCTTCGGGCCAGTCCAGCCCTTCGGGGTGCGCAGAACGATCATAGGCCACTGGATATGGCCCATATCCTCGCCAGCACGGGCGCGCTTCTGGATGTCGTGGATCTCTTCGATGACGGTATCCAGGGTCTCAGCCATCTTCTCGTGCATGGTCATCGGGTCGTCGCCTTCAACGAAGTACGGCTTCCAGGAGCAGCCACGGAAGAAGCTCTCCATCTCTTCATGGGTCATACGGCCAAAGATGGTGGGGTTGGAGATCTTGTAGCCATTCAGGTGCAGGATGGGCAGAACAGCGCCGTCACCCACGGGGTTCAGGAACTTGTTGGACTGCCAGCTGGTGGCCAGGGGCCGGTCTCAGCTTCGCCGTCGCCAACGGTAACTGCGCAGATCAGATCCGGGTTATCGAACACAGCGCCAAAAGCATGGGCGATGGAGTAGCCCAGCTCGCCGCCTTCGTTGATGGAACCGGGAGTTTCGGGTGCAACGTGGCTGGAGATGCCGCCGGGGAAGGAGAACTGCTTGAACAGCTTCTTCATGCCCTCTTCATCACGGCTGATGTTGGGGTAAACTTCAGAGTAGGTGCCATCCAGGTAAGCGTTGGCAACAAAGAAGTTTCCTCCGTGGCCCGGGCCGGAGATCAGGATCATATCCTGGTCGTACTTCTTGATGACACGGTTCAGGTGAACATAAACGAAGTTCTGGCCAGGCACGGTGCCCCAGTGGCCAACGATCTTCTTCTTCACGTCGTCACGGGTCAGCGGACGGCGCAGCATGGGGTTATCGAGCAGGTACAGCTGGCCTGCTGCCAGGTAGTTGCTGGCACGCCAATAGGCATCGATCTTTTTCAGTTCGGACGGATTCAGCATAATGTTCCTCCCTAGATTTTTGTTTTTTTACGGTTTTTCCCTACGCTTAACAGTATAGTGACTGTTACCGAAACAAAATAGTGGATTCCGTTCTTGTTGCTGGATTGTGGTTCAGCTTTTTATGCCAGATCAAGCAAACGGATTCTCGGTCGGGTACGGCAGGCTCTTGGGCTGGTTGTAAGCGATGTCCTGAATGCCCAGGAACTTGAGGACCTCAAACAGGATCTTGCCGTAATGACCGAATGCAACGGCGCCGTGGTGCGGGTAACGCTTCTGGACCAGAACATGGCGGTAGAAACGGCCCATCTCATGGATGCCGAAGATTGCAATGCCGCCGAAGGAGCGGGTAGCAACAGGCAGGATCTCGCCCTCTGCAATGTAGGAGCGCAGGTTACCCTCGCTGTCGCACTGCAGACGGTAGAAGGTGATGTCAGAAGGTGCAATGTCACCTTCCAGGGTGCCGCGGGTGAAGTCGGGATCGCTGCCGGCCGGCTCCAGCAGACGGTGCTGGATGAGCTGATACTTAACGGCACGGTCATTGCACATCTTGCAGGCCGGAGTGTTGCCGCAGTGGAAGCCCATGAAGGTATCGGTCAGGCTGTAATCAAACTTGCCTGCGATGTCCTCATCATAAATGTACTGGGGCACGCTGTTGTTGATGTCCAGCAGGGTAACGGTATCGCCGGAAGCGCACATGCCGATGTACTCGGACAGAGCGCCGTAGATATCAACTTCGCAGGAAACGGGGATGCCGCGGCTTACCAGGCGGGAGTTGACATAGCAGGGCTCAAAGCCGAACTGAGAGGGGAATGCAGGCCAGCACTTATCGGCAAAAGCAACATACTTTTTGCTGCCCTTGTGGTTTTCGGCCCAGTCGAGCAGGGTCAGCTCAAACTGCGCCATGCGGGTCAGCAGGTCGGGGTAATAGTGGCCTTCGCCCATCTCGGCAGCCATATCCTTGCAGACATCCTCGATGCGCGGGTCATTTGCATGCTCTTTGTAGGAAACCAGCAGGTCCAGCTCGCTGTTCTCTTCCACTTCAACGCCCAGCTCGTACAGGCCCTTGATGGGTGCGTTGCAGGCAAAGAAGTCCTGCGGGCGGGGGCCGAAGGTGATGATCTTCAGATCACGCACGCCCAGCAGGGTGCGGGCGATGGGAACGAACTCGATCATCTTGTCAGCGATCTCATCAGCAGTGCCGATGGGGTATTCGGGGATGTAGCCCTTCAGGTGGCGCATACCCAGGTTGTAGGAGCAGTTCAGCATGCCGCAGTAAGCATCGCCGCGGCCGTTGATCATGTCACCGTCGCCTTCAGCAGCTGCAACAAACATGCAGGGGCCGTTGAAGAACTTTGCGATCAGGGTTTCCGGAGTTTCGGGGCCAAAGTTGCCCAGGAAAACGGTCAGAGCATTGCAGCCAGCCTCGGTAACCTCAGCAACAGCCTTTTCCATGTCCTTCTCGTTCTCAACAGTGGTCTTTGCCTCGTACAGGTCCAGACCCTTAGCCTGGCAGGCTGCCACGATAGCGGCGCGGCGCTTTTCGCTCAGCTGAATGGGGAAGCAGTCACGGCTGACGGCAACAATGCCCAGCTTGACTTCAGGGATGTTGGTAGACTTCATAAGTTTGCCCTCCGTTTATTTTTTTAATTTTGCTCTGCTCAATATCAAGTTAGGAAGTAGGAGTTAGAAGTTAGGGGCAATACCGCATAATTCTAAGTGCCGATACGGCGAGCGAGGTGCGGCAGCTGCTAAGCCAAAAGCGCAGATAATACTGGATGTCTTATCGAGCATTTTGGCAACGCAGATGCCGTGCCGCAGCCGCCGAAGCGGTGCTTAAGCCGCTAGGCGGGAATTGTGCGGTGTTGCCTTAGGAGTTGATGGTGTGCGCCTGCACGCACATTGTAACTCCTAACTCCTCCCTTCCAACTTCTAACTATTTTTACAGATCGTCTGCGATGTCGATGTTCACGCCTTCCAGGCCGACATAAGCGCCTGCGGCAGCTTCGCTGCTCTCAACATGGGCCAGCAGCCACTTGTTGCAGGCCCACAGCTGGGCGTCGTCACCGCCGTCAGCCTTGATTTCCGGCTTGGCGGTGTTGGTGCCCTGCGGCAGTGCAACCAGCACGCGGAAGCCCTTGGCCGGGTCCACATGGCAGGGTGCGTAATGCAGGGTGGTGGCGTAAACTTCCACCAGGGTGCCTGCCGGTGCGCGGAAAGCCTTGACCTTTGCGGTGTCCAGCTTGCCATCGGTGATGTCGTCCATCTTGGCCAGCAGCAGGATGAAGTCCTCGGTGCCCAGGTTGAACTCACTGTCGCGGTGGTATTCCAGGCAGTTCAGTTTGGTGTTGTGGCCGTTGCACCAGCCCAGCTGGACCGGCATGCCGCCAAACAGATGCTTGGAAACTTCCACCATTGCGGGCAGCTTCTGCAGAACAGGCTCCTCAGCCACATAATCGGTAGCTTCCGGCAGCGGGGTGGTTGCCAGCGCCTGCAGGATCTCTGCCTTGGCAGCTTCCAGACCGGTTACCACACGGCCATAAGGCTTGAATTCGGGATCATTTACAGAATAGATCTTCATTGCAATGCCTCCATCTCTGCATACAGCGGCTTCAGGGCCGGGTACAGCTTGTGCCACAGCTCATAGCGGGCTGCATATTTCTTAACCAGAGCCGGATCCGGCTCGGTCACGCTCTTGATCTTGATCAGCTTATCCGCGCATTCCTGCACCGTGGCGTATTCGCCGCAGGCAACGGCTGCCAGCATGGCGCCGCCGTAACCGGGGCCCTGCTCAGTCTGGGGCAGCGCCAGGGGAATGCCCAGAATATTTGCCATGATCTCGCGCCACAGCGGGCTCTTGGCGCCGCCGCCGCACAGCGTGCTGGATGCGATCTCAACGCCCTGTGCACGAGCGATCTCGACACAATCCTTGATGGCAAAGGCAACGCCTTCCAGCACAGCCTGGGTCATATCGGCGCGGGTGGAATCCATACGCAGCCCGATGAAAGAACCGCGGGCTGCGGGATCGTTATGGGGGCTGCGCTCACCCATCAGGTAAGGCAGATAGTACACATCGTTTGCACCCAGCTTTTCAGCGGTGATGGGCTCCTGCTCCTTGCCGAAGTCCTGGGTGTTCAGGATGTCTTCCATCCACCACTTGTTGCAGCTTGCAGCGGACAGGATGCAGCCCATCAGGTGGTAGCCGCCGTCTGCATGGTCAAAGCTGTGCAGGGCGTTCTGCTTGTCCACACCAAAGGTGCTGCTGGATGAACACGGTACCGGAGGTTCCCAGCGAGATGTTGCACTTGCCGTTGCCCACAGCGCCGCAGCCAACAGCAGCGGCAGCATTGTCGCCGGCGCCGGCGCAGACCTTAACGCCTTCCGGCAAGCCCAGCTTGGCAGCAGCTTCGGCGGTCAGGGTGCCAACCGGCTCCCAGCTTTCAAACAGCTTGGGCATCTTGGCTTCGCTAACGCCGCAGATATCCAGCATTTCTTTGCTCCAGCACTTGTGCTGCACATCCAGCAGCAGCATGCCGGAAGCATCGGAGTAATCGGTGCAGTGTACGCCGGTCAGCTTGTAGTTGATGTAGTCTTTCGGCAGCATGATCTTGCTGATCTTTGTAAAGTTTTCCGGCTCGGTATCGCGCATCCACAGCAGTTTGGGGGCGGTAAAGCCGGCAAATGCAATGTTTGCGGTGTACTTGCTCAGGTTTTCTTTGCCAATGACGTTGTTCAGGTATTCCACCTGCTTCTGGGTGCGGCCGTCATTCCACAAAATGCAGGGGCGGATCACTTTGTCCTGTGCATCCAGCACCACCAGGCCGTGCATCTGGCCGCCGGCACCAATACCGGCCACCTGCGAAGCATCAAAGCCGTTCAGCAGCTCCGGAATGCCTGCACAGACAGCGTCCCACCAGTCAGCAGGGTTCTGCTCGCTCCAGCCCGGATGCGGGAATGCAATGGGATATTCGCGGCTTACAATGTTGGCGATCTGCCCGTCGCCCTGCATCAGCAGCAGCTTGACTGCCGAGGTACCCAGATCGATACCAATGTAGTACATGAGCCATTCTCCTTTTGCGTTGTGTTTTTTCTTGCGGTTCCCTCCGCTTTTTCTTTATTTTACCGAATTTCCCCTTGCAAGTGCAAGAAAGAGCGTATAAAATAATAGACAGAAGTTTGGGTGTTTTGGTGTTTTCACCCGGCCAAACTTTGTGTAACAAGAAAGTGAGGTTCCCCCCGTATGCTGTTCTATGAGTCTGAGCGTTCTGACCAGCACAATTATTTGTACTGCCAGCGCGACCATAACTTTAATTTTCCGGCGCATCTGCACCACAGCTTTGAATTCCTGTGTGCAGTCCGGCACACTGGCCTGTACGCTGGAAACCGAGCAGTACGAAGTTCACCCCGGCGAAGCCCTGCTGGTGCTGCCGGACCAAATCCACAGCTACCGCACCATTGGCGAATCTCAGAGCGTGTTATGGGTGTTTTCTACCGACTGGGTGCCAGAATTTATTTCTCAGCTGGGCCAGCGGGAGTTTATCACCCCTGTGTTCCGCATGGAAGCTGCGCCCCTGATGGAGCTGCTCTGGCCGGGCGGCAACCGCTGCAAGCAGCTGGCCGGGCTTTACCTGATTTGCGGTGCAGCGTTGGAACAGTGCTTTTGCAGCCGCGCCCCGTGCCGGATGTGGATGCCCACCTTTCCTCCAAAATTATCGACTATGTGCAAAAGAATTACACCCACACCCTGACGCTGGAACAGATGGCACGCGATCTTGGATATAATTACACCTATCTTTCAGCCTACTTCAACCACAGCCTGCACACCGGCTTTCAGGGTTTTATCAACCAGTACCGCATCAGCCACGCCGCCGCGCTGCTGCAGGGCAGCAGCCTGCCCATCACCCAGGTGGCCGAACAGTGCGGCTTTGGCACCATCCGCAGCTTTAACCGCGTGTTCCTAAAAGAAAAAGGCATGACCCCCAGCGCTTTCCGCAAGCAGAATGTGCTGTAGCCATACTTATTGACAGCCCCGCCGGGCATGTTATAGCGGTTGACCCTTTTAGGTTCTCGAGTTCATTGAAGAACCGTCACCGGCCAGGGTGGCGGTTCTTGCTTTTTACCACTAAACCCAGCGTGATCGTCTTTCGGCCAACATGGAAAGTAAATGTAAAACGCATGGTTCTCACCTCCTCTCGGAAGTGGGGCCAACCGCCTGCCGTTGTGTGCAGTGCCTGCTGCAGATGCAGCTTAAAAAGCACATCACATTTTGTCACCCAGTGCAACAAACTACTGCAGCCGCACCATAAACTTTGGGCAACACCGCACAATTCTCGCCTTGCGGCTTAAGCACCGCTCCGGCAGCTGCGGCACGGCATCTGCGTTGCCAAAATGCTCGATAATGTCGGGTTGCGGTACCCGCATCGTGCTTCGGGGGCAAAAGCCCCTCGCACTCTGCGACCGCTGCCCCTGCTTCGGTTCGCTGTTTCCGCCACTGGCGGCGCTCACCTTTGCAGCATCCAGTATTATCTGCGCTTTTGGCTTGGCATCTGCCGCACTTCGCTCGCCGTATTGGCACTTAGAATTATGCGGTATTGCCTTTGTTTTCTTTTCTATCTTTATAGTCAAAAAGGCACCACCGGATGAAAAGTCCGGCGGTGCCTTTTTTGCTTATCAGGTCATCAATGTCCGCGCTTTCCCACAGCACGTTACGCCTTGTTTTCCGCTTTTCCACGCGCAAACATCTTTTTCAACACCTTCGCGCACGGCTTTTCAATCAACAGCGTAATGAGCGCTGCCCCCAGCAGGGACAGCCCAAAGCACAGCAGGGTATATTGCAGCTGCCACGGCTGCTCCCCTGCCCGGTTCGGTTCCGCGCTGACGGACGGTGGAACGCCCAGCCGTTTCAGGTGAACGGCCAGGTTCTGGTGCAGCAGGTAGTAGTTCATCGAAACCGCCGCCAGCCAGCCCATCACCCGGTTGCCCATCAAAAAGCGTAGCGGGCGCGCCGCAAACGGCAGGGTGAGCAGGATTCCCGCAACGGCCACCCCCAGCAGCGGGCGGCGCATCATCTGCCCGGCCTGCAAAGCCGCCTGGCCGCTCTCCCCTGCCTGCACCCGGAAAATGCGCAGCATCCCCCAGGTGGAAAGCACGCACAGCAGCGTTGCGATCCCCTGCCATGCCATCGCTTTGCGTTTTTCCGCTGCCGGGTAGCACTGCACCAGCCAGACATACAGCAGTGCCGCCCCCATGCCCAGCGCGTATATGTCCAAAAAGTTTGCCAGCTGGTTGACCACCATATTGTATTCATCCAGCCGCCAGACGCACCACCCGCGGAAGGCGAACGTCCCCGCTGCCATTGTCATCAGGGTGCCAAGGGGATTTTTCATCGCCCACCGCGCCAGCAGCGGGAAGATCAAATACGCCTGCATCTCGATTGCAATGGTCCAGGAAGCCACCCCGATGGGGGTTGCAATATAGGTTGCTGGGTTAAACGTCTGGGTAAAGGTCAGGTGCATCACAACATCCCGCACCATATCGGAGCTGTTGTAGTACAGGTTCCAGGGCAGCGCCACGGCAAACAGCAGCACCAGCGTGACAAAATAATAGCTGGGCACAATGCGCATGATGCGGCGCTGGTAAAACTGTTTTGTGTTCGGTACCGCCTCTCCCAGCAGCATGGCACGGGCATAGGGCAGGAACAGCAAAAAGCCAGAAAGCAAAATCGTTCCGTCCACTGGCATATACCCGGCGCGCAGCAGATAATCCAGAGAGTAACTGCCAATGCTCGGCGTCAGCCAGGATTGCTGCCAAAAGTGGTACCAGCTGACGATAAACACCAGCAGCACCCGCAGGCCGTTCAGTTCCGGTATTTTATAACAGTTCGGGCGGTATGGCTCCATGCCATCATCCCCCTCATTCCCACAAAATTTTCTTTACGCCAACGCGCAGGTTGACCAGTCTGTCCCAGGGGCCGTTGCGCTGCAGCATCATCAGCAGGCTGCTGCGGGTTGCAGGGTCGTTGGTGAACAGGGTTCCCAGCTTGCCATCCCAGCCGTATTCCCCCCCAGGTGCAGCGGCACCGGGCTTTCCTCCGGGGCAACGCAGACACTCATCAAATGGCCATAGCTCATACCAAGGCGCATGGTATCCTGCCCCACAAAAATCTTGCGTTGCTCTGCGTTCAGCAGCGGCTCCGCCATCGCCTGCACCGTTTCCGGTTTCAGCAGGCGGCAACCGTTCCATTCGCCGCCGTTCATCAGCATGGTGGCAAAGTGGGCATAATCGTCAATGGTCGAAACCATGCCTGCCCCCCTCCGGAAAGGAACTCCGGCAGGCTTTTCATGTTCATCTGGATGCCAAGGTGGTTCACCACATCGGGCACCGCTGCGCCGGAATTGAAATCATACGCTTGGGCAAACCGGCCACGCTTGGCTTCCGGCACATAAAAATCCGTATCCACCATCTCCAGCGGGTCCAGCAGGTTCTGCTTCAAAAAATCGCGGTAGTTCATCCCGCTGGCGGCTTCCACCGCTGCGGCCAGGATATCCGCGCTGACGCCATACCGCCAGCCCTTGCCGGGGCGGTACAGCAGCGGCAGCTTCGCCATTTCGGCAATCACCTGACGCGTGGTACGCTGCCCGCCTTTGGTAAAGGATTCCGAAATTTCATCATACAGCCTGCCCAACCCCGCCGACTGTACCGAATCGTTATCATTGTAGCCATACCCGGAGGTCATGCAGAGCAGCTGCCTGATTGTCAGGTTCGTATGCTCGGCATCCCCGAACTCCGGCAGATAAGCTGCCACCGGGGCGGCCGGTCCAGTTTGCCGTCCTCCCATAGCTTCATCACCGCAAAGGCCGTGATGGGCTTGCTCATCGAAAACACCCGGCAGATGGTATCCCGCGCAAAGGGGGATGCCCCGTTCCCGGTCCGCCATGCCCGCCTGTGCATAAACCAGCTGTTTGCCATCCCGTAGGTAGAGCGCGCTGACACCGATAAAATCCCCCCCTGCCGGACCACTTGATCCAACAGGGCTTGCAATTCCTGTTCCTTTTCCATTGTTCTGCATCCCTTTCGCAGTTTCATTTTCTGCCAGTGTAGCACGAATTCTTTCTCTCTGCAATCCTGTTTTTGCCCGTTTGGCGTTGACGTACCGCCCGGCAGATGGTATACTGGCAGCACTATCAACCAACTTATCAAGTGAAGTAATGGGCTTTTGCATAAACAGGAGGCCCGCTATGTCATATATTTCAAAGATTGACCTTTCCACAGCCCCGCAGGAGGTCCGCGCCGCGGTGGATAACCACCTGGCCCAGGGCTACCAGCTGACCAACGAAAAGCTGACCCTGCTGCATAATGTAACGGCGTTCCATACGCTGGAAGAAAGCTCCTATGAGCTGGACCGTGAGCTGCAGCGGCTGATCGGCAAGCGCGCCGCAGATTTTTATGAGTACGCCATTTCGCTGCAAAATGACTGCCTGGTATGCAGCGCCTATTTTTCCCGCCTGCTGGAAAAAGAACCATCTTGACTTTGCCACCTTTGATTTTACCGATGATGAGCGCCTGCTGATCGAATATGGCCGCGCCATTGCCCGTGACCCCAAGCATGTGCCGGAGGACCTGATGCGCCTGATGCAGCAAACCTTTACTGAAGAGCAGCTTGTGGTAATTACCACAATGGGTGTTTTTATGATTGCCAACAACTATTTTAATGACATCCTGAACGTGGACCCCGCACCGGTGCAGGAATAATTCCAGCGCCAGCACGTATATGAATCATGATATAATAAAGAAGAGCTTCTCGGCCCATACCAGCCGCCAAGCTCTTCTCTTTTTATAGTTTATCGTTTTATTTTCCGGCCCTCACTCGCTCAGGCAGATGTCCCGCACCAAGTTGCCCCAGCGCTCCGGGTAGCCGGCCAGCAGTTCTTCCTGCTGCAAATCCTGTTCGTGCAGGATGGGCCGGGCAAAGTGCTGCTGGTAGCGGGCTGTTCTGCTCCAGGCCGCCGCTGCCCAGAATGGCATGGTCAATATGGATGCTGCCCCACGCCGCCAACATCCCGACAAACACCCCACCCAGTGCGCAGCTTCACCGCCGTCAACCTCACGCAAAATTTACACAAATATAACGCCGCCATGGTGGCAGCGCGCGTTTGGCCCCGATATACTGGAATTATCGTCAAATACTTCTTTGCCGACCAGATCAAACCATTTTGGGCAAGCTCTGGATTGAAAGGATGGATGATGTCCCATGCTTCCCTGCCGTTCCACTTGTACCTGTGCGTTTGAAGGCTGCCACAAAACCTGCCCCCCGCTGGCGGGCCATGCAGGAGCAGCAGCACGCCGAAACCGCCCGCAAAAAGAGTATCTGCGTCAGGCGGACGAAGCCTGCCGTGCCGTGTTGAGCCAATGCCGCCGCTGCGGCGGGTATGTGTTCTCCGCGGGTTCCTATTGATTTCTAAAATCAAAAGCAGAACAGGCGCGTCCAAACCTGTGCCTGCACTGCTTCTATAGCAATTTTCAAAAAAAAAATAAGGCGGATAGCCGCAGGAATGGAACCAGCCTGAGCAGTCAGAAGGCGAAACTGTCTGAAAAGCGCATTGTATCGCGTTCGGAAGAGCATCCAGGGTCCGTGCCTTGAATTTACGAAGGAAAGACTTCACCGTCGACCAGAGCTTTTCAATAGGATTCAGATCAGGACTATATGGTGGAAGATAAATGTATCGAACACCGGAGCTGTCCAGCAGATTTCTCACTGCCCTTGCATGGTGAACTGCAGCAGCACCGGGAACGGCTTGCCTTTTGTTAAGTCTTTTGCCATGGTACTTTCCTCCCAGGAGGTGGCGGGAACCTGAATTCTCAATTTCCAAGCCACACCCCCAAAACAGGGGTTATTTTAGTACAGCCGCTGCCCGCTGTAAAGGGTCAAAAATTGCTCTTTTTCGGTGCTTAAAGTGGTCAGTGTCAGATCTCAATGCTTCGCCCGCCGGTGCGGTTGTACAGCCGGTGGCTGATGGAAACCACGGTGCGGTTCTGACCGGCGCGCTGCAAAGCATCCAGAACAGTCTGTTCTGTTCCGGCGTCCAGGTTTGCGGTAATTTCATCCAGCAGCAAGATTTGCGGCCCGGCTGCAATGGCGCGCGCGATGGAAAGCAGCTGCCACTGCCCCTGCGAGAAGATGCCCGGCGTACACGGGGTATCGTACCCTTCGGGCAGCGCCGCAATGGCATCATGCAGGCCCACGGTGCGGGCGGCATCCTCCGCCTGCTGCGGGGTGATGGCGGCATCAAACAGGGTGATCTGGTCCCGCACGGTGCCCGGCACACGGCGGAAGCTCTGCTCCACATAGCCAACCAGCGGGCGGCGGGCAGTATCCGGCAGTGTGGCGGCTTCCACGCCGTTCAGCATCACCTGGCCCTGCTGCGGGCGGTACAAGCCCAGCAGCAGCTTAAAGATGGTGCTCTTTCGCGCGCCGGTGCGGCCGGTCAGGGTAACCTGCTCGCCTTTCTGCACAGCAAAGCTCAGGCCGTGCAGCACTTCCTCATCGCTCTCATAACCAAAATGCACGTTCTGCAGCTCCACGCTGGGGGCACCCGGCCCGGCCTGCGGGGCGGTTTCAGCGGTGGGAATGCGCTCTGCCTGCGCCAAAAAGCCGTTGATGCGCCGCACACCGGCCACAGCGGATTGAATCGTCTCAATCTCCATGCCGATGCTTTCCAGTGGGGTGAACACCTGGGAGATATAGGCAATAACCGCCACAGCCGTGCCGACCGACATGCCAAAAGAACGCCCGCACTTCCGGGCTGCCCGCTGCGGAAAGCAGCATGACCAGCGCCACCACCGCCGCGTTCATAATCAAAATCACAGGCGAATAGCAGGCATCGTAAAAATTGGTTTTCTCCACCGCGGCAAAGCTGTCGTCCAGCGCTTCGTCATAGGCTTTTTCCATGTAATTTTCCCGCCGCAGGGTGTGGATGGTGCGGATGCAGCGCAGCGTTTCCGGCACATGGGCGGAAGCCCGCGCCACAGCGGCACGGTTTTGCAGCTGCGCTTTCAGCATCCGCTTTTGCACCACGCGGGTAAAGAGATACAGCAGCGGCAAAACCACCAGCAGGATCAACGCCAACCCGCGGTTCTCTGCAAAAATCACGGCCAGAATGCCGCACAAGCGGCAGGCATCCGCAAACATGCTGATGATGCCGGAGGTGAACAGCTCTTCCACCGTGTCAACATCACCCACAAAGCGGGGAAACCGCCGCGCCGGATTCCTGGTTTACAAAGGCTTCCGCCGGGAGCTTGTCCAGCTTGGCGCACATGGCGCTGCGCAGGGCGTGGGTCATTTTCTGGCCAAACACGGTCAGCAGACTTTCCCGCAGGGAATCCAACCCGCCGGAAAGTGCCAGCAGCCCAAAGTACCCCAACGCCAGCGCAAAGGGCACCACCTGCCGGGCCGTCAGGCGGTCCACCACGCGGCCCAGTACCAGCGGCGGCAGCAGGCTTGCCGCCACCGCACCGGCCACGGCCAGCACCAGCGCGGTGCAAAGCAGCGGCTGGCGGCGCACGGTACCCAGCACAACGCTGCGCACGGTCTCATTTTTCCGGTTCATCCTGCTCGCCTCCTTCCTGGGCGTTCACCAGCGCGGCATACTGCGGGTTCTGCGCTATCAGTTCCTCGTGGGCTGCACAGACTGCTTTGCCGTCCTGTATCCACAACACGCCGTCCATCTGGGGAACAGGTACAGCCGGTGGCTGATCAGCAGCACGGTGCTGCCCGCGGTCATTTTACGCAGGTTGTCAAAAACCTGTTCTTCTGTTTTGCGGTCCAGGGCCGAGAACGGGTCGTCCAGCACCAGCAGCGGGCGCGGGTGGGCCAGTGTGCGGGCCAGCGCCAAACGCTGCTGCTGCCCGCCGGACAGGCGCACGCCGCCATCGCCCACGCGGGTATCCAGGCCGTTCGGCATGGCTTTTACTTCATCCTCCAGGCAGACAGCCCACAGGTACTTCCAAGCGTCGTCATCTCTGCCCAGCAGGATGTTGTTGCGGATGCTGTCGCTCAGCAGCTCGGGGTCATGCCCCAGGTAGCCAACCACGCCGCAGCGCTCCGCGTCCGTCATGCCGGCCACCTCACGCCCGCCGTACTGGATGGAACCGGTATAGGGCAGCTCACACAAAAATGCTTTGCCCAGTGTGGATTTGCCGCAGGCCACCGCGCCGGTAATGCCAAAAATCCGGCCCGGCTGCGCGGTAAAGGTGATATCCTGCAAAACCGGTGCCCCGCCCCGGTAGGCAAAGCCCAGCTTGTTCACGGTCAGGGTTTCCGGCTTGGCCGGGATCTCTTCCGGCAGGGGGTTCGGCTGGCGCATCAGCGGTTTGATGCGTCCCCAGGATACCTGGGCTTTCTGCACCGCGTTGAACAGCTTTGCCGCGTGGGAGGATTTGACCGCCAATTTGCCAAAGCAGGACAAGAACGTGGTGAACGCTGCAATATCCCAGGCGGCCCAGCCGGTGCCCGCCACATTGCGCGCACCAAAGGTAAAGATGAACAGAACGCCGGTCATCGAGATGACCCCGTACAGCGGCGGCATGGCAGCCACCGGCAGCCCGGCTTTGACGGCGGTACGCTCGTAATCCTGCAGGCAGGCTTCATACGCGGCATCGCGCTGCGGCTCACAGCCATACACGCGGTAGGTCAGCGCGCCGGACACCTGGTCCAGTGTGGCGGCGCTCAGGCGGCCTGTGCTCTCCTTGTTGGCAGCGCCGGTGCGCTGCACCAGGGTTTTCATCTGCTCGGCAATATAATAGGAGATCGGCGCAAACACCAGGCAGAGCAGCGCCAGCCGCCAGTCGTACCCCAGCAGCATCACGGCATAGGCCAGCAGGGCAATGCCGGTATCAAAAATTTCCGTGGTGAACTTGCGCATGCCCTCGGCACAGGCGTCCACATCGGAAATAGCTTTGGTCATCAGGGTGCCGGTGCCGGCCTGTTCCAGTTCAACCTTGTCTTTCCGCACCAGATTGGCGTACAGCACCTGTTTCATGCTGCGGTTGATGTTGTTGGCAAACTTGCGCACATACAGCCGCTTGATGAACCGCGACCCCTGCACCACCGCAATGGCAATCAAATAGCCCGCACACAGCGCCGCCATGGCGGCAAAGGTTTCGTTCCCGTTCAAAATGCCCAGCAGGCATTGGGCCAGCTGGCCCTCAAACCAGGGGCCGACCACCAGACCCAGGTTATAGATCAGGCCCGATACCGTTACCACCGCCAGCACCGGCCTCTGGTTTTCGAAGTAGCTCAGCACCCGGTCCGGCTGGCGCACCGGAACTCTTTCCGTGTTCTTCATCCTGTATTTCCTCCCCATTCATCTGCTGCACCCGCGCCGTCACATCTGGGAACCCTGCCCGCCGCTGGTTTTTGCTGCGCCAATACAGGGTTTCCAGCGTTTTGCAAAAAGCGTCCCGTTCGGCCTCCGGCAGTTCCTCCACCAGCCAGGCATAAAATACGGTTTCAATCGCAGCTTTGGAGTTTTTCAGTTCCTCGGCCTTGGGCGTGGCATACAGCAGCTGGCTGCGGCCATCGTCCGGGTTCGGTTTGCGCACCAGGTAGCCCTTGGCTTCCAGGCTGGCCGCACGGCGGGCGGCCGCCCCCTTATCAATCTTCAGGGCCGCACGCACATCCGCCTGGGTCATGCCGGGGTTGTGGCGTACCAGATGAATAAAATCAAACTCTGCCGTGCCAATACCATCGGCTTTCATCATCTGTACGGTAAACTTGGCCGCTTCCCGCGCAATTTTGGTCATCTGCCGCTCGGTCGGGTCCTTGTTCTGTTCTGCCTGCATGTTTGGCCTCCTTTTCAAGTTGGATGTACCATCAACCATTTGGATGATATTGCATCTATCTAGTCCTGTCAATGCTTTTTGCCAGATTTTCTGCGGTGTGCTACAATAAAGGCAAAGCTTTGCAAAGGAGCGCCTTTTGTATGCCGAACGTGATTGAAATTACTGATTTTGCCGCCCCGGAGCTGGACGTTTACGCCCGGCTGACCCAGGCTCAGCTGCGCAGCCGCCTGGAACCGGAAAAGGCATTTTTATTGCCGAAAGCCCCAAGGTGATTGCCCGCGCACTGGACGCCGGGTATCAGCCTATCTCCTTTTTAATGGAGCGCAAGCAGATCACCGGCCCGGCCAGCGAGGTTCTGGCCCGCTGCGGGAACGCCCCGGTGTATACCGCTGACCGCGCCATGCTGGCCCAGCTGACCGGCTTCGAGTTGACCCGCGGCGTGCTGTGCGCGATGCATCGCCCCCTGCTGCCCACGGTGGAGGAAGTCTGCCGCAATGCCCGCCGGGTGGCCGTGCTGGAAGGCATTGTGGATTCCACCAACATCGGGGCCATCTTCCGCAGCGCTGCCGCCCTGAACATGGACGCGGTGCTCGTCACCCCTCCTGCTGCGATCCCTTGTGCCGCCGGGCCGTGCGGGTCAGCATGGGCACCGTGTTCCAGGTGCCCTGGACCCAGATCGGCTCCACCGCCGCCGACTGGCCGGAGCAGGGCATGCAGCAGCTGCACGCTCTCGGCTTCAAGACCGCCGCCATGGCGCTGACCGACCTTTCGGTTTCTATCGACGATGCCGCCCTGGCCGCCGAGCCGAAGCTGGCCATCGTGCTGGGCACCGAGGGCGATGGCCTTGCCCACACCACCATTGCCGCCTGCGATTACACGGTGCGCATCCCCATGTCCCACGGGGTCGATTCCCTCAACGTTGCCGCCGCCAGCGCCGTTGCGTTCTGGCAGCTGGGCAAACAGTAACACGCTTTTGAGGTCCCCCATGAGCAGAACAGAACCTGTTATCCTTGGTATATTTCTTCTATCAGGATGATGGCAAGTGGAATGAGGTTCTGAAATAAACCGGCCTGTATTTTGATAAGCCGGAATTTAATGGGCCAAACATGAAAATTGCAGCGGTTCCGGCAAATCGGGATTTAATGGAGGGATGTTTCTATGAAATCTTTTGTTTGCAGTTTGTGTCACAATGGCATACTTGGAGGAGGTCTGTACCTCGATAGTCAGTCGCTTACTTACAAGACAAACAAGCTTACAGTTGACAAAAAATACAGAAATTTAGTTTTGCCGATGCAGGAAATAAAAGAAATCTCTTGGAAGTGGATAGTCTTTCCAATTGCAACAGTTAATATTAAAAATGGAGAACTATATAAATTCATTATTTTCAATAAATCACGCTTTGCAAAATGGTTTCAAGAGTATTCTCGATAAATACAAAGTGTCAAATTCGCGTTTGTTGAATGAAGTTCAACAATGCAAACCCCAGTGGGGTATGCAAGCGACAGAACGGTCTTGCGCACAGCGCAAGATGGCGGAGTTTCACTCCGACAAGTTCGCGTTTGAGTAATCAGCAAGACCTCTCCGCGGCGGGATGAGGGCATCCCGCCCTACAGATCATTTGTATGTTTGCACCGCAATAAAAATAAGCTGTAGGGAACGGTCTTGACCGTTCCGGGGCTTCGCTGTATATGCCATAATGAGATATACGGCAAGGCCCACCTAAGGGACGATGCCAGCATCGCCCCTTACAAGTTCCACTTTATCACGCGCCTTTTTGTCTCTCCCAAAAAAAAAGAATGCAGCGATGTAGTTTTCCTCTACATCTCTGCATTCTTATTCTTTATGATTTTATCTCTATATTTCCCGCCCGCAGCCTATATCCCGCCTCAAATTCCTAACTCCTAATTTCTAACTACAAAGTTGCCCCCGCCTGATTGCGGCTTCAGGCGGGGGCGATGGGGTATCGTTTTGGTGTGAGGAGGAATCATGTTCCACGGCAACGGTTGCGGCTCCGTTCCGTGTGATTATAGGATACCCAATACTTGAGAAAAATATATTATAACGGTGTGAACTTTCTGTTAATTTCCCCCACGCCGGGGGCACGCCGTTAAAAAGTACGAAATATAGTAAAAATTATAAGGGCAATACCGCATAATTCTAAGTGCCGATACGGCGAGCGAGGTGCGGCAGCTGCTAAGCCAAAAGCGCAGATAATACTGGATGTCTTATCGAGCATTTTGGCAACGCAGATGCCGTGCCGCAGCTGCCGGAGCGGTGCTTAAGCCGCAAGGCGGGAATTGTGCGGTGTTGCCTAAGATTATAGCTCACACTGCACCGTAAATGCCGTGCACGCTCACTTCGCCGGTAAACACATGGGTGCTGCCCTCAGCCCCCTGCACCACCAAGCGGCCCTCTTCGTCCACATCCAGGGCGGTGCCTTCGCCGCCGTCAAAGGTCACATGCCTCCCCAGGTTTACACAGCGCGCCTTATACGCATCCCGGATGGCGGCAAAGCCCTCCCGCTCAAAGCCGTACAGTGCGCGGTCAAAACCAAAGTTCGTCATGCTCTCCGCCAGGGCGGCGGCGTCCGCCGCCGGATCCACGGCAATGCCCTGCAAGGCCAGGCTGGTGCCGTGGGGCAACTCCATTGCGTCAAAATAGCTCTGCGGCTGGGCCAGATTGATGCCAATGCCACACACAATGGCATGGTGGTCCGGCATCCCCTCGCACAGAATGCCTACGATCTTTTTTTACCGTTCAGCAACAGGTCGTTGGGCCATTTGATCTGGCACTGGATGCCGTACCGCTGTTCCAGCGCATCCGCCACAGCCATGCTGGCAAACAGCGGCAGGCTTTCGGGCTGAGCCAGCTCAGTTTTCAGCACTACCGTGTAATACAGCGCCTGCCCGGACGCATTGATCCAGGTGTGCCCGCGCCGCCCGCGGCCCGCCGTCTGGCTGGTGGTATACACTGCCCCCACCGGGCCGAATTTATCCAGGTTTGCCTTTGCCCAGGTGTTGGTGCTGTCCACCTCTTCCAGATAGTACAGCTCGTTCACGCTGTTGTGGGATACTACTGCATTGTTTACCATTGTTCCGGCACCTGCTTCCATTCAAAACTGCACTGTCCATCCGTGATGGTGATCACGCCATAGCTGTGGGTATCCCGCAGGCTGCCGGGGTTGAACAGCGCCGGGGAAAACGGCGTACCGTGGCGCAGCGTTTTATAGTGGGTGTGGCCAAACAGCACCACATCCGCCCCGCGGTCCGCTGCGTATTCGGCGATCCGCTCGTACCCGGATTTTACCCCGAACAGATGCCCATGGGTATAAAAGAACAGCACACCGCCAAAGGGTGCCAGCCCCTCTGCCGGGTCATCGGAACCAATATCGCAGTTGCCGCGCACCCGGTAGATGGGGTAATCCGGCGCAGCGCCGTTTGCGGCAATGGCCTGGTTCAGGTCATACAGGCCGTCCCCCAAAAAGAACAGGGCATCGGCAGTTTCGTTTTTCAACAGCCAGCGCAGCGGGGTCACACGCCCGTGTACATCGCTGACAACCAGCACTTTCATGGGTTGCTCGGCCATATCATTCGCTCTCTTCTTCGCGGTCGCCCTCATCTTTGGCCGCGATCAGTTCTTTGTAAATATCGCCCTTGCTGAACGGCGTTCCCTTGGCAGCCTGTTTTGCGGCTGCGGCGGGCGGGGTGCCCTGCGCCATCAGCAGGCGGGCAGTGGCAACGGCATCCGGCAGGGTCACTTCCTCCGCCGCAGCCTGCGCCGCCGGGGTACCCGCCATAACCAGCACATACTCCCCGCGGGGATCATTCTGCTCATAGTAGCGCACAGCTTCACCGATGGTCGTCTTGGTGATTTCCTCGTGCAGCTTGGTCAGCTCCCGGCACAAGGTAATGGAGCGCTCCGCGCCAAAGGTGGCGCACAGGTCGTCCAGTGTTCCGCGCAGCTTGTGGGGGGCCTCATAAAAAATCACGGTGCGGGTCTCCCCCTGCAAAAATTCCAGCCGCTCGCGGCGCTCCTTTTTGGGCACCGGCAAAAGCCCTCAAACACAAACCGGGCGGTATCCTGCCCCGAAACCGCCAGCGCCGTCACGCAGGCACTGGCACCCGGCACCGGCGTTACCGTAATGCCGCGGGCAATGGCGTCTTTCACGATCTGCTCACCGGGGTCGCTGATGCAGGGCATACCGGCGTCAGAGCAGAGCGCGCAGCTCTCCCCCGCTTCAATGCGGTCCAAAATTGCCGCGCCATGGTGCAGCGCATGCTCATAATAGCTCATCATCGGCTTTTTTAAGCCAAGATGGTTCAGCAGCTTCAGGGTCACGCGGGTATCCTCGGCGGCAACAAAATCCGCCGCGCCAAATGTAGCCGCCACCCGCGGCGGCATATCGTCCAGGTTGCCAATGGGCGTGGCAACAATATACAAAAAATTCCGGGCATGGGGTTCTCCTTTTTTATCTTTTACCGCGCCAAACGTATCAAACGCGCCGCGTGGTTTTGCTTCTGTGTTCATTATAGGCATTTTTGCCCCTGGGTGCAAGACGGCAGAAAAATTCAAATTTTTTCTTCAACCTATTGACTTTCCCGATTTAACGCGTTAAAGTCAGCGATGGTGCCATCGTCGGCAGCGCCATCATCAAGCTCTTTGCCCAATACGGCCCCGCCGCCGTGCCCCACATCGAAGCCTTTGTGCGCGATATGGCACAAGCGGTACATAACGCGTAGTTAGGAATTAGGAAGTAGGAGTTAGGAGTTTTGGGGCGCCGGTTATTAAGGCAATACCGCACAATTCCCGCCTAACGGCTCAAGCACCGCTCCGGCGGCTGCGGCACGGCATCTGCGTTGCCAAAATGCTCGATAATGTCAGGTTGCGGTACCCGCATCGTGCTTCGGGGGCAAAAGCCCCTCGCACTCTGCGACCGCTGCCCCTGCTTCGGTTCGCTGCATCCGCCACTGGCGGCGCTCACCTTTGCAGCATCCAGTATTATCTGCGCTTTTGGCTTAGCATCTGCCGCACCTCGCTCGCCGTATCGGCACTTAGAATTATGCGGTATTGCCTTAAAACTCCTGCGTAACTTTCCATTATAATCTGTAGGGAACGGTCTTGACCGTTCCCTACAATGTTTTTATTCGGTTCACGGCAGCCTTTATCCCGCCGCCCAACTCCTAACTCCTCCCTCCTAACTCCTAACTTCTATACAACTTGGCGACAACTCTGTGCTATACTTAAGATAAATAACGATTGGGGGCATTGGATGAACCGCATTTTGATTGTGGAGGACGAAATTACCATTTCCCGGCTGATTGCGGTCAGCCTGCGCCGCGCGGGGTATGACTGCACGGTTGCCAATGATGGCAGCACCGCGGCGGACCTGATTGCCGAGCACGACTTTGACCTGGCCCTGCTGGATATTATGCTGCCCGGCCTGGATGGGTACGAGCTGCTGGGCTACCTGCGCCCGCTGGGGGTGCCGGTCATCTTTATCACGGCCAAGGGCGCCACTAAGGACCGGGTCAGAGGCCTGCAGCTCGGCGCCGATGATTATATCGTAAAGCCGTTTGAAATCGAAGAACTTCTAGCCCGTGTGGAAGCCGTACTGCGCCGCACCGGCCGCGGCGGCCAGACCCTGACCGCCTTTGATGTAACGATGGATATTGTGGCCCGCACCGTGACCCGGCAGGGCAAGGCGGTGGAGCTGACCCCGCGGGAGTTCGACCTGCTGGAGCAGCTCATGCGCAACCGCGGGGCGGCGCTGTACCGCGATGTATTGTACGGGCGGGTGTGGGGCGGCGATCTGCTGGACAGCCGCACCCTGGACCTGCACATCCAGCGCCTGCGCAAAAAACTTGGCTGGGCGGATAAGATCGAAACCGTCTACCGTGTCGGTTACCGCCTTAAATCCGACCAGAAATAACCTCAAATTGCTGATTTCTCATTTCCAATTTCAAACTTACTTACGGGTTTTTCTATGAAATTTTCTCAAAAACTTGTCTGCATCATGCTGCTGGTCATCGCCGCGTTTTTTGCCGTGGGCGGTGCGGTACTGGTCAACGGCAGCTTTATGGACCGCCTGAGCGCAGCCGCCGAGCAGGAACAAAGCATGCACGCCATGCTGTGCGGCGTGGTGGAGGATTACTACCTGGACCAGACCGGCCGCGGCGAAGATACCTGCGGGGATGATTTTATCACCGCCGCCACCTGGCGCGCAGGGGATCTGGCCCGTGGGGTTTATTCCCAGGGGCTGTTCCGCGCATCCGCTGACCCCGCCCAGGACGAAGCCTATGCCATATACGGCCTGCAGGACGGCCAAAAGCATTTTGCAGTACGGCCCCAATGTGACCCGCACCTACCGCAGCGATCTGCTGGGCGGCCTTGGATGGTAACTACCTTTGATGTAACGGAGATTTTTGCCGCGCGCAACCGCAGCCTGCAGCGCTTTTTCCTGCTGGAAGCTGCCGTGGTGGCCGGGGCTGCCGTGGTGGTCTGGCTTGTCAGCCGCCGCCTGACCCACCCACTGACCGTGCTGACCGCCGCCAGCGCCCGCATTGCCGCGGGTGATTATGCCTTTGCGCACCAGGATGCACACCGGGGATGAGCTTGAAATCCTGAGTCAGGGCTTTGACCAGATGGCCGGTGCCGTGCAGGACAAAGTGGAAGCTCTGGAGCTTTCGGTCCAGCAGCGGGATGATTTTGTGGGTGCGTTTACCCATGAGCTCAAAACCCCCATGACCGGCATCATCGGCTATGCCGACCTTTTTGCGCAGCATGCAGCCAGACCCCGAAGAACAGCGTGAAGCCGCCGGGGCCATCTTCCATGAAGCCCAGCGGCTGGAAGCCTTAAGCGGAAAGCTGCTGCAGCTGATGGGCCTGGGTGAGCACGCCCCCCAACTGGTACCCGTGCAGCTGGATTCTGTTTTTGCCGAAGCGCACCGCGCCGTTGCCCCCGCTCTGAACGGCTGCATTCTGACCATGCAGTCCAACGGCCTGACCGTGCAGGGAGATGCCGACCTGCTGTGTGATCTCGTCATCAACCTTGTCACCAACGCCGCCAAGGCCAGCACCCCCGGCAGCGCCATTGCGGTCTGCGCCGAACAGGCAGATGGTTCCATCCGGCTGACGGTTCAGGACCACGGCCAGGGCATCCCGGCGGACAAGCTGGCCCGCGTGGTGGAGCCGTTTTATATGGTGGATAAATCCCGTTCCCGCCGCCAGGGCGGCAGCGGCCCTGGGCCTGGCCCTGTGCAGCCGCATTGCCCAGGCCCACGGCGGAACGCTTGCCATGGAAAGCGAGCTTGGCAAAGGCACCACCGTAACCGTCACCCTGCCCGCACCGAACCAAACCGCCGCCGAACTCGCACAGGAGGAACCCGTATGAAAACCACAAAACGCGGCAAGCTGCTGATGCTGGCCTGCGCCGCCCTGGTGGCTGTGCTGGCCTGCCTGCCGCTGCTCTGGTTCCGCGCACAGGATGCCCGTATGTTCGGCACCGTCAATCAAAGCTCTGGCCTGTATGAATCCCGCGAAGTCAGCGGGGATGATTTTTATCTATTACAACAGGTCAAAAACCGCACCCAGATGAACCGCACGGACTGGATGGTTTCCGCCGGGCTGGACGGCACAGCAGCCCTGTATACCCCCGCCGGGAACAGCCGCTACAACATGACCTCCAGCGATACCGCCGCTGATTTTGCCGCCAGCCTGCTGACCCAGCTCCATGATGCCGAGGTATTGCCGGACACCTGGTACCATGTGGCAGCCGATAACCTGAGCAGCTACAGCAGCGGCGAGCTGTATACTTCCAGTGATTCCCTTGGCATTACGCGGCTGCTGCGCTACCCCCATGCCGCCTATGATGAAAGCGACCCCGAATACAACGAATCCCCCACATTCGCCCTGGATTATGATAATAAAACCGGCCGCCTGCTGAACCTGTGGGTTCAGGCCCCGCTGGACGATCCCACCCTGCTGTCCGGCAGCCCGGTATCGCTGAATATCTCCGACCTGCTGAACGCCTGGGTGCAGTGGGAGGGCCTTACCGACCTGGGCGACTGGACCGTGCCTTACGGCAGCGATTACGCCGAAACCGGCCTGTACAGCGCCAGAGGCAACGCCCTGCTGACCTGTGTGTACGGCTCCTTTACCCTTGACGATGTTCCCCGCGCCTATTACAGCATGCAGCTGACCTGGCAGCCCTATGCCCCCACCCGCAGCCGGGCAGCACCGATCTGCTGCCCGCCGAGCCGCTGCCAGAAACCAGCGATTATTATTACACTGACGTCATCGCTTACCAGTGGGACGATGACCGCGCTGCCGCTGTGTTTGATTATGATGCCAACCTGATCCTCCGCACTAACCTGAGCACCGGCGTGCAGACCGTGTTCTGTGATGTGCCCGGCTGCACCCATACCACCAGCAGCTGCCCTGCCCGCATCACGGACCAGATGTATTCTCTGGTTCCCGCCGGGGATTGCGTTTACCTTGTTTACGGCACCTATTCGCCCACAACGGCAAAGGGCGCTTCCGGCGCGGATATCAACGCCATGTCGGACGATGAAATCATGCGCTGGGCGCGCGCGGCAGATGCCGGGGTTCCGCTGGCCCTTTATACCCAGGAGCTGGAGCCTTACACCCAGGAGGATGTTACCGCCGCCCGCCGCTTGATGCAGAACGCCTTTGGCCAGGGCCGCATTGAAATGCTGGACGGCACCACCCGCACCGAGCTTGTCCGGCTGGATCATGATGCCGTGTATATCGGCGGCTGCGATTCCACCTATTTATACGGCATCATGCGGAGCCAGCAGGGCGAAGAGCCCACCCGCTGGTTCCGCATGGAGCGCACCACCGGCCAGTACGAAACCATGCCCATCCCGGATACCGACCACCTCTGCGGTGTCTGGAACAACCAGCTTGTGCTGTTCCGGGAGCGCTGCGCCGAACCGTTCGCTTCCGATAAAATATCCGATTACAGCCTGGCCGGCAGTTATTCTTCCCGGTTCCAGAACACCAGTTATGACGTTGTGCTGTACGACCCCGTCACCGCCCAAAGCCGGCGGTTATACAGCCTGAACGAAAATTCCGGTTCTTTCACCCATGCCGCGCTGTATGGGGATTCTCTCTATCTGAATACCAGCATTTGGGAGAATCCGGATGATACCCCGTTCAACGCCATCCGGCTCAACCTGCGCAACGGGGAGCAGACCGCGCTGGAATCCCTTTTGGGGATCGACCGTTCCGATTATCCTTACGGTTATCTGTTGGGTTCTTCCACGGTTGCCAACCTCTACTCCCAAAAATGGGGCACCATGATGCTGTTTCGTTCCAACAGCGGTCAGGGCGGCGAAAGCCTGCTGCTAAACTTTGCCGCCGGCAGCGTGTTCCACACCAGCTGGCAGGCAGGTGAAAGCACCTATATTGCCGCCGAATCCCCTGTGGGCCAGTTGTTGCTGCTTTCCTGGGTGTATGATGATCTTTCGGACAACTGGTTCCAGACCTACCAGCAGTACCTTGCCCCCGCCAGTGATCCCACCATCATGACCCCCGTTGCCATGTGGGAACCGGGGCAGTAAACCTCCGCCCCGTAGGCGGTCGTAACCAATTTTTTACCAATGTAAATTGATGGTTTGTTCACGGTTTGTTTACGTCGCGGCGGTTGTTATTGCCGGGTCAGTGTGGTATACTCACCCCCAAGATGTATCTGAAAGCAAAGAAGCCGACGAATTTTTCGCCTTTTCAGCTACACCCTAAGAAAGGGGAATCTGCATGAAACATCTGCGTTCCTTTTTGCGGTGCTGCTGGCCGCAGCCGTCTGCGCGGCGGTGGTGCTGTTTTCCTGCTGTGGGGCAACCGTTCAGGTGCAGCAGCTTACCATCCCCGGCGAGCGCGGCAGCATCCATGCCACGCTGACCACCCCTGCCAATGCCGAAAACATGCCTGCCGTGGTGATCTGCCACGGCTTTACCGGCAACCGCCAGCTAGACGGCCACGCCAAGCCGCTGGCCAAAACGCTGGCCCAGCACGGCATTGCCAGCATCGCCATTGACTTTGCGGGCAGCGGCGAAAGCGAGGAGCCGTTTACCGCTTACACCCCCGCCACCATGCGGGATGATATCACTTCTGCCATCACCTACCTGACCGACACTGTGGGTGCCGACCCGGAGCGCATCGGCCTGCTGGGCCACAGCATGGGCGGCCGCGCCGTCAGCGTCTACCTGAAAGATTCCATCAAAGCCGCCGCCCTGTGGGCACCGGCGGATAACACAGGGCTGGACGGGCTGGAATTTCTGGACCACAGCGCCGAGGGCCGCCGGGCTATTTATGACGGTGCCATACAGAACGGCGTGCTGGACCTGCCCAAATGGGGCGTAACGATCAGCGCCGATTTTGTGCAGCAGGTTGCCGACCAGGACCCCACCGCCAGCCTGCGCACCTACAACGGCCCTTTGCTGCTGGCTTATACCGCCGGGGATGCCGAATTGCTGAGCCAGACCACCATTGACCTGACCCGCCAGGCTGCCGCCGAACACAGCGGCCCTCTGGTGGACCTGACCGGCCAGTATGAGGATGCCACTCACAATTTCACCGCCGCATCCGGCAAAAAGATCGACGATTTCTCCGTCCGCCGCCGCATCGAATCCGCCACCGCAGAATTTTTTTGAAGAATATCTATAACCCGTCCCTATTTGCCGCCGCCCCACCGGGCCGCGGCATTTTTTATGATAATTTTAAGAGAAACCTTGCCATATGCCGCAAACCTCCCCCTCATCCGTAGGGAACGGTCTTGACCGTTCCGAACCCCTGCCATATATCCCTCAACAAAATTTCATTCCTAGGCCCATCCGGGACGTCGAGGACGCCGTCCCCTACATATATTTTCATGATTCATCACAAATTTATTTTACTCCATTCACCCTGCCCTACCGAACCTTTGCAGCCCCCCTTTCCGGCGGCCAGAGGGCTGGCCGCCCCTACCCACCACCTTTCCCCGCCCCAATTCCTAATTTCTAATTCCTAATTAACTCTTACCTCCTCCCTCCTACCTCCTAACTACTTCCTTCGCCCCACCGCAATTTTACAACTCCGCCCCCTTTCCGCCGGGGGGTAAAATGTGATATAGTATAGAGGTATAGGATTTTGTCAAAAAGGGAGGGCTGAAATGGCACCCATTATCCATACCGTCAACCTGCGCAAGGTGTATGCCGTGGGCAAAGAACGGGTCATTGCCCTGAACGATGTTTCTATCTCCATTGAAAATGGGGAATTCTGCTGCATCGTGGGCCAGTCCGGCAGTGGCAAAAGTACCCTGCTGAATCAGCTGGCCGGGCTGGAAAAACCGACCCGCGGCAAGGTATTCATCGGTTCGCACGAGATCAGCGCTATGACCGAAGATGAGCTGGCCAAGTTCCGCCAGGCACACTTGGGCTTTATTTTTCAGAGCTACAACCTGCTGCCCACCATGACGGCGGCCGAAAACGTTGCTCTGCCGCTGATGTTCAAGGGCATTTCCCGCTCCCAGCGCCTTGCCATGGCCCGCAAAGAGTTAAAAAACATGGGCCTTGGCGGCCGTGCCGAACACATGCCCACCGAGATGAGCGGCGGCCAGCAGCAGCGCGTGGGCATCGCCCGCGCCTTTGTCAGCAAGCCGCGCGTGATCTTTGCGGACGAACCCACCGGCAACCTGGACTCTATCACATCCAAACAGGTGCTCTACCGTATGCTGCAAATATCCAAGCAGATGGGCACCACCTTTGTCATGGTCACCCATGAACCGGAGCTGGCCTCCTGTGCAGACCGCATTATTACCATTCTGGACGGCAAGGTGCAGTCCGATGTGGTGCAGGATCCCGCCACAAGGGAGCGCAACCGCGAAGCCCTGTTCGCCAGCCTGGAGGGCAACATGCGGATCGGCGGCGACTCTGCCAGCGGCGAAGTTCACCAGAAAACCGCAGCCGAGCTTGCCTCTTACGCAGCCCCCTGCTGCCGCAGCCCAGCAGCCCGAACAACCCAAACCGTAAATTTTGCCCACTCATTCAGGAATATCAAAGCCATAGGCAATACCGCATAATTCTAAGTGCCGATACGGCGAGCGAGGTGCGGCAGCTGCTAGGCCAAAAGCGCAGATAATACTGGATGTCTTATCGAGCATTTTGGCAACGCAGATGCCGTGCCGCAGCCGTCGGAGCGGTGCTTAAGCCGTAAGGCGGGAATTGTGCGGTGTTGCCCATAGAAAAAGATGGAATCAATTTAAGGAGGACCCCGGAGTGAAAAAAAGCTTCCCGTTTTGCCGCCCTGCTGGCGGCCGTCATGCTCTTCGGCAGCGTGGCTGCCATGCCCGCCCTTGCCGACGACGTAACCTCTACCCCTGTACCGACAGCACCCGCCGAGCCTACCGTGACCCCCGCCCCGACGGACAACGGCCCGAGTGCCCCCAACAACAGCGGCTCGGCCTACATCATTGCTCAGACCGTGACCGATGCCGCAGGCGGCGAGATCACCACCATTGACCGGGACAGCCGGTTTAACCTGATTCTGCGCGTGGCGGATTACGGTGCTTACAACAACTTCATTCCCGCGGACCAGATCTCTGCCCGCATCAACTCCTCCGCGTTCACCTTTACCGGCAACGCCGAAGTTGGCCAGCTGTACGAGGAAACCGACGCCAACGGTGCCGGTTACTACAGCTATGTACTGCTGTTCCGCGATGTGATCTACAACGGCGGCGGCAACAGCGTGCCCATCAACCTGAGTTACCTGAATTCCACCATGGCGATGCAGCAGCTCAGCGTTACCCTGGGCCAGTGTGTGGACGAAGACCCCGATACCCCCAACCTGATGATCCGCGCTTCCAGCTACGGCAATGAAGCGGTTGTGGCCGGGACGCCCTTTACCCTGACCCTGACCCTGTACGCCACCGGCGGCCAGGAGAACCTGAACGATGTGGTCATCTCGCTGACCCTGCCGGACGGCATCACCATGACCAGCGGCAGCCTGAGCAGCTACCTGGGCACCATGGCCCCCAAGTCCACCCGTGATGTCAGCTTCAGTCTGACCCCCAGCGCCGGCTTTACCGGCGGCGTGGCCAACATCACCGTGAACAGCGTGGGCACCGGCGCGGACACCAACAAGGCCGTTACCGGTATGTCCACCACCATCTCGGTTCCGGTATCTCAGCCGGACCGCTTTGAGCTGGGCCAGCTGGAGCTCAGCGACAGCATTACGCTGGGGGATTCCGCTTCCGTTACCCTGAACTTTGTCAACAAGGGCCGCGACGCCCTTTCCAACCTGGAAGCCACCCTTTCCGGCGATAACCTGGGCGCTGACACCACTGTGCAGTACATCGGCAACCTGAACGCCGGTTCCTCCAACAGCGTGGATTTTGACATGACCCCCACCCAGGAAGGCACCTGCAACGGTACCATCACCCTGACCTATGAGGACGCCAACGGCATCCTGAAAACCGTCAGCAAAGATTTTTCCTTCTCTGTTCAGCCGGCCATGGACTACGGCAATTCTGGCGATATGGACTCTAACATGGATGACATGCAGCCCCAGCAGACCGGCCTGCCCCTGTGGGCCTATCTGGCAATCGGCGCTGCTGTGATCGTGGTGGTAGTTGTGATCGTTGTGGTGGTACGCAAAAGAAGAAGGCCGCCGCACTTGCCAAGCTGGAGGAAGGCAACGATGAAGATATCTGACCAGATCGGGCTGGCTGTCACCAACCTGTCCCGCCGCAAGGGCCGCACGGCACTGACCGTTGTGGGCGTCGTTGTGGGCATCTGTGCGGTTATCGTTATGATCTCCATGGGCATTGCGGAAAGCCATAACAACGACGAAATGCTCAAAAATATGGGCGGCCTGACCAAGATTGAGGTATACAACTACGGCAGCCAGAACATCAATGGGCAGGAGGTCAAGCTGGATAACGAAGCCGTCCAGCGGTTCCGCAAGATCGACCACGTTACGGCTGTCACCCCCTATTACCAGCCGGACCTGAACCTGTATGTAGAAGCAGGCAAAAACAACCGCTACCGCGCCAGTTATGTATGGAGCGTTCTCGGCCTGGATCCGGACACCATGCCCCTGCTGGACAACAAGCTGGAAAGCGGCGACTGGCCCAAAAGCGGCGTGAATTACGGCAAGGATGTGATCCCCGTTGTGGTGGGCAAGGAGTTTTTGTATCAGTTTGAGGATACCCGCCGCAGCCAAAACAGCTCCAAACGCCAGCGCTGGAGCGGCGAAACCGATGCCAACGGCAACCAGCTGCCGCCCTTTGTGGATGCTACCAAGGATACCTTTACCCTGACCCTGACCAATGGTGACACCGAGAGCCCCAAGACCCAGAGCTACAAGCTCAAAATCGTTGGCGTTGTCTCGGAAGAATCCGAGGATTACATGCTGCAATACGGCATTACTTTCCGCCTGAACGACCTTCTGATGCTGAGCGAAGCCTACAGCAAGCTGGCCAAAACGAATTTTAACCCCAAAAAAGTGACCTATAACGAAGTGTACATTAAGGTCGATGACATCAAGAATGTGGATAAGATCTGCGATACCTTAAAAGAGGAAGGCTACCAGATCAGCTCCATGGTGGATTACCGCAAGCAGATGCAGCAGCAGACCGCACAGCGCCAGCTGCGCCTGGCGGGTCTGGCGGCCATCAGCCTGTTTGTTGCCGCGCTGAACATCGCCAACACCATGACGATGGCCATTTACGAGCGCACCCGTGAGATCGGCGTGATGAAAGTTCTGGGCTGCGAGATTGGCAACATCCGGCGGATGTTCCTGATTGAAAGCGGTATGATCGGCTTTATCGGCGGCGTAGCCGGTACGATTTTAAGCTACATCATCAGCTTTGGCATGAACAACATGACGATGATCGTATACGGCCTGAACACCCTGCTGATGAAGCTGGGCATCAACGCCACCATCGACCTCAGCTCCCTGATGGGCAGCAGCGATTCGATGTATTACGGCGGTGGAATGTACATGTCTGATTCCGGCAGCGGAACCGTCATGTCCATCATTCCTATCTGGCTGGTGCTGGCTGCCATCGGCTTTGCCGTGGTGGTGGGCCTGCTTTCCGGCATCGTTCCCGCCAGCCGCGCCGTTCGCATCAGCGCCCTGGAGGCCATCCGGCACGATTAAATCAAATGCGCCTTCCCGCAAGGGAGGGCGCGTTTTTGTTTGAATGAAAAAAGAATAAATAATAATAAATAATAAAGAATAATTTCGGTGGACCGCAGAGTTCTGCATTCTATGTATTAACCTTTTCGTTTATAGAGACCATAGGGGCGCACATTGTGCGCCCGCCATCTTTATTACAGAGTGTACCATAAATCATATCTGTAGGGCGGGATGCCCTCATCCCGCCGCAGAGAGACATCATAAAATTGTACCACCTGCCCACGCTACGGCCCGCCCCACGGGACGATGCCAGCATCGTCCCCTACAAATCTCTTTTTCTGTTCGCGGCAAAATTTTACCTTTCTTCCCCTTCCATACATTTTCTTCCTCGTCATCATACAAAAAACGCGCACAGCGCCCGATATTTATCGGCGCTGTGCGCGTTTTGCTAACTCCTAACTTTCTCCGGTATCTGCGCCCCAATAATTGCCGCAAACATCAAAGCGCACCCTGCCAGTTCTACGCCGGAAAGGGTCTGGCCCAAAATCAGCCAGCCGGCCAGGGCGCTGAACACGCTTTCCATGCACATGGCCATGCTGGCAATGGTGGGGTCAAGTTCTTTCTGGCCCACAATTTGCAGCGTGTAGGCCACACCGCTGGACAAAATGCCGCAGTAAGCAATAGATACCGCCGCCCCCTGGATCTGGGCAAAGGTCGGCGTTTCAAACACAAACATAAAAATAGTGGAAAGAACCGCCGTTGCAAAAAATTCCGCAAAGCTCAGCTGCACACCGTCCAGCCTGGGGCTGTAATGATCCACCAGCATAATCTGGAACGCAAACAGCAGCGAGCAGAGCAGCAGCATCCATTCGCCGCCGGTCAGGGTCAGGGTATCGTGCCCCGCCAGGCACAGCAGGTAAAGCCCCGCCAGGCTGATGCAGGCGCAGATTCCCAGTTTGACCCCCGGCCGCCGCCCAAAGAACACCCCCAGCAGCGGTACCAGCACCACATACAGCGCCGTCAAAAAGCCCGCCTTGGCCGTGCTGGTGGTGCCAATGCCGACCTGCTGTGCCGCCGAAGCCGCAAACAGCGCAATGCCGCAGAACACACCGCCCCGCAGCAGCATCCGGCCGTTGATCCAGAACGGAACACCGGGATCCGCTTTGCGGGCCTTGCCGCGGCGCAGCAAAACCAGCACGATCAAAAATGCGCAGGCCAGCCAGCTGCGGGCCGCCAAAAAGGTATACGGCCCCACATAGCCGCTGCCCACACTTTGCGCCACAAAGGCTGTGCCCCAGATCAGCGCCCCCAGCAGAAGCAGCAGGGTGTTGCGCAGCTGTTTTTTATCAAAGTTCATCTTTTGATTCCTTTTTTGTTTCAGTCATATCCGCAAAATGCCCCGGCGTCGGTCTGCGTTGACCGCTGCGCCGGGGCACGCTTCATTTTTGGTTATTCTGCATCCGGGGCAACCAGGTCGTCACTGCCAATGCCCTCAATTTTCACGCCGCCGGTAATGTAGAACATACCAGAGTCATAGCTGACATTGACTTTGTACAGCCTGCCGGGGGGTCAAGCCGGAGATGGTATAGGTGCTGCACTCCCCGCCGGTCGGGAAATACACCGTGGTGCCCGCCACATAGGAAGTGGTTGCCTTATCCTCCGAAAGTTCCCACAGCGCCACCTTGAACTCCAGAATACCGGTGGATTCGGTGGTGCCATAGCCCGTTACCTGCACGGTATCGGAACCCGCCACAAAATACTCGGTGTTGCGGTTCTGGATGCTGTTAAACGCAACATACAGCGTCCCATCCTGCACCTGTTGGTTCCAGTGGACCGAGGTATCCTGCAGCCCATCCGGGAAGTTCACCTCACCGCCGGGCTGCGCCACAATTTCGTCCGCCTCATCGTCATCGGAACCTTCTTCACGCAGGCCCAGCAGGTCTGCCGTTTTCAAAATCAGATTGCTTGCTACTTCCTTGGGGCTGCAGGCGGTCAGGCTGAGCGCCAGAACCGCTGCCAGCACAAGTGCAGCTGCACGTTTTGCCAGTTTCATCATTCATTGCCCTCCATGGCAGGTAAAGCTGTTTGTAACCCTTTTTATTATATCCCAATTCGCCGGGCAGAACAAGTGCTTCTTGGTGAAAACCTGGTAAAAAACCTAAGGCAACACCGCACAATTCCCGCCTTGCGGCTTAAGCACCGCTCCGGCAGCTGCGGCACGGCAGCTGCGTTGCCAAAATGCTCGATAATGTCGGGTTGCGGTACCCGCATCGTACATCGGGGGCAAAACCCCCTCGCACTCTGCGACCGCTGCCCCTGCTTCGGTTCGCTGTTTCCGCCACTGGCGGCGCTCACCTTTGCAGCATCCAGTATTATCTGCGCTTTTGGCTTGGCATCTGCCGCACCTCGCTCGCCGTATCGGCACTTAGAATTATGCGGTATTGCCCTAACCCCTATGGTGTGTTATCCGCGGGTGCCCTCAACGCTGGAATCGGTGCTCCAGCCCTGCAGGTCAGTGGGGTTGATGGAGCCGTTCCAGCGGCCATCGTTCTGGGCGTCGTTCCATTCGTTCCAGGCTGCCTCGCTGCGGATAGCTGTACCGCTGCGGAATGCTGCATCCCACGGGTTGGCGGAATCCGGGTCGGTGGGGTCCCAGCCGCGCTTGCTCTCGTCCGTCGGGTCGGTGTAAATGGTGCCGGGCTTTCCCATGGGGCCGGGGTCATCGGCGTTATCATAGATCACCACGCGGGTGCCGATGGGGCAGTTATCATAGATCCACTTTACATCACAGACCAGCAGCCGGATACAGCCCAGGCTGGCCTGGGTGCCCAGCTGGTTGAACTGGTCGTACTCGATATCGTCCTTGTGCTGGCTGTAATACGGCACAGTGTGGAACAGATAGGAATCCCAGATGCGGGTAGCGTACTGGCCATAGCTCGGCCCGGCCAGCAGCCGCCAGTCATAATTGACCGGCGTTGCAAAGAATCCCAGCGGGGTATCCGCGCCGCCGGAGCACACCATGGCCATATACGGCTTGGTGTAGTTACCCTCATCGTCCAGCGCCAGTACCGTCACGTAGAAGCCGCGCGGTTGACCGCGATCATATAGGGGCAGCCATCTTTGGCACTGTATTTCAGCCCCTCGCTCTGGTAAAATTCATCGGCAGCCAGCTGTTCCATCAAGGCTTTGCCGCGCTCATCCCAAAGCGCTGGGTCCACCACCTGCGGGGCATCCTTGGTGCAGTTTGCGGACGCCGTTGCGGTGGCATCGGCAATGCGCTGTTCTTCCTCGGTCATGGTGGGCTGTTCCTGCTGGCTGTCGCCATCCGTGGTGCTGTCTGCACCGTCGGGCGCGGCGGAGCTGGAATCCCCTGGCTCTGGTTGGGCTTGTTGGTAATGGTGCCATCGGTTTTTACCAGCAAAAAGCAACCTGCGCACACCAAAATAAACACGGCAATGCAGAAAATCAAGGTGATCAGGGCATGCACGCGGCGGTTCTGTTTGCGTGAAACAGCGCGGCGGCGCTGCATATTGCTGCTCCTGGCAGCGGGTGCAGGGCGGCGCTTGGGTCCCTGCGCCGGACGTTTTTGTTGCGGCATTGTGCAGACCTCCCGTTTATGGTGTCAAAATCGTATGTTTCGGGCTTTGCTTCCCACTGCGGGCGGGCGCGGCCCGAACGGAATTCATTTCCCGTATTCTTCCGCCACAAATTTTTCCAGTGCGGCAAAGCTGCGGCGGACCTTCTCGGTATCAATGCAGTACGCCATGCGGAAGTAGCCGGGGCGAAAAGCTGTCGCCGGGAACCAACGCCAGGTCATACTTCATGGCCTTTTTGCAGAACGCATTGGCGTCCTCCTCCAGTGCTTTGGGGAAGATATAGAAGGTGCCGGAGGGTTTAACCACGGTAAAGCCCAGCTTTTTCAGCTCGGCGTAAATCAGCTCCATGTTGGTTTCGTACACGCCCAAGTCGCTGGTTTCGTCCAGGCATTCGGCCACGGCCAGCTGGATCAGTGATGCCGGGCAGTTGTGGCCGGTTCCGCGGCTGATCTGGCCGCACATGGGCACAATATACTCGGCGTCCTCGCAGCGCGGGTTCGCAGCCACATAGCCGATGCGCTCGCCCGGCAGGCTCAGGCTCTTGCTGAACGAATAGCAGGTCAACGTATCATCATAGAACTTGGCGGCGTACTGGATGGGCTGCCCGCCGAACATGATTTCGCGGTACGGCTCATCCGAGATCAAAAAGATTCGGTGCTCATACTTGGCGCTGGCGGCGCGCAGGCGGTCGGCCAGGCCAGTCAGCGTCTCGGCGCTGTAGGCTGCGCCGGAGGGATTGTTGGGGGTGTTGATCAGCACGGCGGCGGTGTTCTCATCCAGCATCGCGTCAAATGCGTCAAAGTCAATCTGGAAATCCTTCGTGCGGGGCGGAACGACCTTCAGATTCAGGCCCGCACCCTCCACATACGGCTTGTATTCCGGGAAGAACGGCGCAAAGGTGATAATATCCTGCCCCGGCACCGCCACGCAGCGCATGGCGTGGGCCAGCGCACCGGCAGCACCCGTTGCCATAAAGATATGCTCCATACCGTAGTCCATGCCAAAGCGGCGGTTCAGGCTTTCGGCCACCGCCTTGCGCACGGCGGGGATGGTCAGCGTGGGGCTGTAGCCATGCAGCGTCACCGGCTCCTTGGTCTGCAGCAGATCGATGCAGGTTTTGGTAAAGTGCTCCGGGCAGGGCACCGAAGGGTTGCCCAGCGAATAATCAAACACATTTTCATAGCCGATCTCAGTCCCACGAGCCGTGCTCCACTCGGAGATTTGGCGAATAACGGACTTGCCGCTAAGCATATCTTTATAGCGCTGCGCAATCATTTTACAGTTCCTCCCACCGCAATTTCGCAGTTATTTCATGATAACGTCATACAGTTCATCGCTGTTTTCTGCCAGGTATTCCGCCCCGGCCGCATTCAGTTCCTCCCGCGTGCGGAATCCCCACACCGCCCCGCAGCAGGGCAGGTTCGCATTGTGGGCGGTTTCCACATCCACGTTGCTGTCCCCCACATACAGGGTGCTGGCCGGGTCGGCATGCAGGGCCTGCAGCAGGGCGTTCGTGCCCTCGGCGGCGGGCTTGGGGGCCACGCCGGTCATCTGGCCGCGCACGATCGTAAAATACTGCGTGCCGAAATAATCCTTGACGACCTCTTTTGCCAGCGCATCCGCCTTGTTGGAAAACACCGCCAGCTGCACGCCGTTCGCTTTCAGCTTTGCCAGCATTTCGGGGATGCCGGGGTACGGTGCGGTGGTGTCCCGCAGGTGCTGGCCATAATCCCGCTTAAAATCCGCCAGGGCCGCTTCCAGCACCGCCGGGGTGCGCTGGTCTGCCGGGGCCAGGCGCTCCACCAGTTTCGGGATACCGTTGCCCACAAAATAGCGGTACGCCTGGCGCTCATGGGTGGGCCAGCCATATTTCCGGCACAGCCGGTTGCCGGCATTCGCCAGGTCAGTCAGGGTGTTCAGCAGCGTACCATCCAGGTCAAACACTACAGTTTTATACATTTTGTAATATCCTCTATTCTCTATACACATTCTAACTTTTCCCACTGATACGGCAAAAGCCACACTTCTATTATAGGAGCATTTTTTGCCAAAACGGCAACCGCTTTTGCCTGTTGTTTTGGAGCAAAAGTGTAAATTATACAGCGGCAGGGTGCAATATCACGTAAAGTGTGCTACTATATATTTGTATTGCTGGCCGGGAGTGATCCCGCCAAGGGGGGAAAAAAGATGGACCTGTTTCTTTCAATTCTGAAATCCGTCATTTACGGTGTGATTGAAGGCATCACCGAATGGCTGCCGATTTCCAGCACCGGGCATATGATCCTTGCCGAGCAGGTGCTGAAGTTTGGCTATACGGAAGATTTTATGGAAATGTTCCGCGTTGTCATCCAGCTGGGTGCTATCCTGGCTGTTGTGGTACTGTATTTCCACAAACTGTGGCCGTTCTGCAAGGATAATGGCCGCGATACCGGCTTTGCCGCCCACCTGCGCTGGCCCGTGGTCCGGCTGTGGTTCAAAATTATTGCAGCCTGCGTGCCCGCCGCCGTGCTGGGCATTCTGCTGGACGACTGGATGGACGCCCACCTGTATAACAGCGTGGTGGTTGCCCTGATGCTGATTGTGTACGGCGTTGCCTTTATCCTGATCGAGCGCCGCCCGCGGGTACCCACCACCACCAAGCTTTCCCGCATTACTTACCCGCAGGCGTTCAAGGTTGGCTGCTGGCAGGTGCTGTCCATGATCCCCGGCACCTCCCGCAGCGGCTCCACCATTCTGGGCGGCATGCTGTGCGGCATGTCCCGCCCGGCTGCCAGCCAGTTCACCTTCTTCCTTGCCATCCCGGTCATGGCCGGTGCCAGTTTGCTCAAGCTGGTCAAGTTCTTTGGCAAGGGCAACAGCTTCACGCTGGATCAGACCGTTGTGCTGATCGTTGGCTGTGCGGTTGCCTTTATCGTTTCCATCATCGCCATCCGCTTCCTGATGGATTACGTCAAGCGCCACACCTTCACCGCGTTCGGCGTTTACCGCATCGCGCTCGGCATTGTTGTTCTGGTGATCTGGGGCGTACAGACCTTTGTGCTGAAAGCGCCCGCCGCCGTGTAACGGCCCGGAGTGTATCTGAAATCGAAAATCTCCCCGCTGCATTTTGTGCATCAGCACATTGCAGCGGGGAGATTTTTCTTGCCATTTTGTTTCTAAATCAGAGGAATCCTGGCTGACGTCTGCTTATCAGCTTCTTACTTTTCCACCTGGAACAAATTCTGCTGACTGGTTGCTTTGGCACCGATGTTGTTATACTCCAAATAGAAGTACCCATGCACCCAGGCATCCAGCTCTGCATTCTCGCCGTAGGTGTGGGTCACGCCGTCCGCGTCCATATAGTCATTGGCGGCTGTCACCACCGGGGCCACCTGCTTGAGTGCCAGCAGGTACTGGTAATACGGGGTCAGCGGCGGCCCGGCATTTTCCACCAGGGTGGGAGCCAGCATGCACATATCCATGCGGTTGTACTCGTCGGTGGCGCTGGTCTGGCCTGCGTTTTCCAGCGGGTAGTTTGCCCAGATCAGGTAGGGCGTGCTGCGCTCCAAAATCTGCAAATTGTTCTCATCGGTAAAGGTATGGTCGGCCACATGATCCACAAAGCTGGGGGCGTGGTCGCCTGCCATGGCAACAATCACCTTGCGGCCGGTCTTTTCGTACTGCTCGGTCAGGTATTCGGTCAGTTCGCCAAAGGCACGGTCGGTCATATAGATATTGCTCAGGTATTCATCCATGATGGAATCATACTCGCCGTAATCGGTTGCGGCATGCACGATATCCTCCTCCGGGGGGTTCATATCGTAATCGCCGTGGCTCTGGATGGAAACCAGGAACACAAACCGCGGCTGGTCCTCCGGCATTGCTTCATACAAACCTTCCAGGTCGCGGTAGGTGGCGCTGTCGGTCTGGTAGGGGCGGCTGCCATAGGTTTCCTTGGTCGGAAAATCATCCTGGAAGTGGGTCTCGTCAAAGCCCAGCGTCAGCCAGGCAGAATCGCGGCGGTAGTTGGAGTTGGTATAGGGGTGGGCTGCCAGCGTGGCATACCCCAGATCTTTCAGGTTGCTGACCAGGCTGTTTGCCTTGTGCAGGTTCAACCAGTTGAACGGTGTGATGGAGGGCATCAGCATCAGCGAGTTGGAGGAAAGCATCTCGTACTCGCTGGAGTTGGTGCCGCCGCCCACATGCGGGCTGATGGTGTGGCCGTAAATGGAGTTGGGCAGGTTTTTGGTCACCTGCATGATCTCCTGGTCGGCCTGCAGGTCCGTTACCAGGTCAAAGTCATAAAAGCTTTCGGACAGGATCAGGAACACATCGGGGTAGTCCTGCTCGTTTGCCGTTTCGGGGCTGGCCTGATAGTCCTGCGCCATTGCAGCGGCCTCGGTGGCGGCGTCCTCGCTGTAGCCGTCCGGCTGCAGGATGGGGTCCACCATCAGGCTGGCGGCTTCAAGGCTACCCGCCAGGTAGCCGTACTTATAATAGGTTTCCTGCCAGGCCCAGCCGTAAGTGGTGGCGGGCTTGATGGGGTTGGGGCTGAAATACCCCAGATACAACACCGCAAAAATGCCGCAGGCGCAGGCCAGCGCATGGGCGCCGCGCTGTTTCCAGCTGCGCTTATGCTTGCCGGCCAGTTTGACCTGCACAACGGCAGCCACCAGTACCGGGATGTACAGCAGCGCAATGGTAATAACTGTCTGGGTAATGTGCAGGGTATAACTGCCCATCACCTCTGCCGCGGTGCCCAGGTTCAGGATGTCCTGCGGCATCAGGGCGGAACCATGCAGGTCCCGCGTGTAATAGTTGACCAGCGCCAGCACGGTAAAAATCAGGCCGGAAACGCCGGTTGCAATGCCCCAGCTGCCGCACAGGGGCAAACACCACCAGCGTCAGGCAGAACGCCGTCAGCGCATTGAGCGGTGCGTATACCGGCCACTGCCCCGCCATGTAGTTGGCAGTTACGCCGTCAGAAATTTCTAACTGGTAGCGCGCCACAAAGGCCGCTGCCACAGCCAGCGCAAATGGCAGCACCGTGCCAAGCCAGAAGCGCTTGCTTTTTAATGTTTTTTTTGATGTTTTGCATGGGTATCCAGTTCCTTCGCTTTGTTTGTTCATTAAGTTGCGGTCAACATTCCGCGTCAACACACCGAATGTCCGGTATGCCCGCAAAAGGGCATATTAGGTTAGTATATCATATTTTATGCCGGTTGTGAATCACCGTTTTTCGGCCAAATGCTGCCACTTGTTCCAAATCCGGCCCGCCCGCGCAGATTTTGCATTTACCAACCTACGCTTTCATGTTATAATATCAGTTAATCATCATTTTACCCCATAGACGGAGGCTATTCTATGAAAATTCCTGCAAAAGGTTTTACTCACGGCGGCAAGTTCCATGCAGACGATGTGTTTGCCACAGCGCTGCTGATGATTGTGCGGCCGGATATCAAAGTAACCCGCGGTTTTGTTGTGCCGGATGGTTTTGACGGCATTGTGTACGATGTGGGCTGCGGTATGTTTGACCACCACCAGGAACCGCGCGAAAGCCGCCCCAACGGCGTGCCCTATGCGGCCTTTGGCCTGCTGTGGCGCGTGTTGGGTGCCCAGCTGGTGGGTGCCCACCAGGCCCGCCTGCTGGATGAAAATTTTGTTCAGCCCCTGGACTTGAACGATAACACCGGCGAACAGAACTCCCTGGCCGATGCCATCGGCAGCTTTAACCCCGTGTGGGATTCCGGCGAAGATTCCGATGCCTGCTTCTGGCGCGCCGTGCCCTTTGCCAAGCAGGTGCTGGAAAACGAGATTGCCGCAGCCAACGCCGTGAACCGCGCGGACGAGACCGTCCAGAACGCCTACAAGAACTCCAGGGACGGCATTGGTGGTCCCCCGGACTACATGCCCTGGAAAAACGGCCTGTACAAAACCGATGCCCTGTTTGTTGTCTACCCCAGCCAGCGCGGCGGCTACAGCGCCCAGTGCGTGACCGATTACAAGACCCGCCGCAGCAAGGTGCCGTTCCCGCCCGCATGGGGCGGCCAGCCGGAGGAGATCCTGCGCGAAAAGAGCGGCCTGGCTCTCAAGTTCTGCCACCCCAGCCGTTTCCTTTGTCACCGCGGAAACCAAAGAGGACCATTGAGGCATGCCGCCGTGCCCTTGCGCGCCTGCCGTCAGGTGGTGAGCGCACAGTGAAAAAGAGCAGCACCGGACGCCTTGCCAGACCCGGCTTCCGCCTGGGTCTACATGGTGCGCTGCGCGGATGGCAGCCTGTATTCCGGCTGGACCAATGACCTTGCCCGCCGCCTGCGCGCCCACAAGGGCGGCAAGGCCGGTGCCAAGTATACCCACGCCAAAGGTGCCGTTAAGGCTGACCTATGCCGAGCGCTGCACCGGATAAAAGCGCCGCCCTGAAGCCGGGAAGCCGCCCTGAAAAAGCTGCCAAAACCCGAAAAGGAAGCCCTTGCCGCCCAGTGGACCGCTGAAAACACCATCACCCTGCGGGATGCCGCGCCGGAGGACGCTGCCGCCGTGGCGGAGCTGTACAACTGGTATGTCACCCACTCCACGGCCACTTTCCAGTATGACCTGTGTACCGAGGAATTCCAGCGCGAAAATATCGCCTATGTGCAGCAGCGTGCGCCGTTCCTGGTTGCCGTCAATGCAGCGGGCAAGCTGTGCGGCTTTGCCTGCGCCCACCCCTGGCACAGCCGCACAGCTTATGCGTGGGATGTGGAGCTAACCGTTTACTGCGCCCACGACTGTGTGGGCCAGGGGGTTGGCGGGCGGCTGTACAAAGCCCTGCTGGACGGCGTGCGCCAGCGCGGCTACTGCAACGCCGTTGCCCTTGTGACCGGCCAGAACAAAGAGAGCTGCGCGTTCCATAAGGCGCTCGGCTTCAAAAAATCGGCGTGGAACCCCGCACTGGGTACAAGTTCGGCCAATGGCTGGACCTTGCCTATTGGTGGATGGACCTGCGCCCCGGCCAGGAGCCTCCGGAGCCGGTGCGCCTGGGGCGATAAAACTGCATAACACAAAATTAAGCGGGGCACTGCTGATTGGCAGCGCCCCGCTTTTGTTATAAGGTAACACCGCACAATTCCCGCTTTGCGGCTTAAAGCACCGCTCCGGCAGCTGCGGCACGGCATCTGCGTTGCCAAAATGCTCGATAAGACATCCAGTATTATCTGCGCTTTTGGCTTGGCATCTGCCGCACCTCGCTCGCCGTATCGGCACTTAGAATTATGCGGTATTGCCATAAAGATTTGTAGGGTGCGATGCCCTCATCGCGCCGCGGAGAAACGTAAATCCATCCACCGCAAACCTGTAAACGATCTGTAGAGGACGATGCCTGCGTCGTCCCGCATACTGAGCTGCAGCCATGGTATACTGTCATCAGCATCCTATCTCCCCGCCGCGCGTTTTTGTTTTCCACAAGAAGCCCCTCTGTTTGTGGAAAACCGTTCGGATTCTTTTCACTTTTCCCTGTCGTTACGCGGTCTGCATTCCTGTTTTTGCCCACAAACTGCCCTAGTTCACGCAAAGTTTACCGGAATTTCCAGCTATTTCATGCCTTGTTCATCCGCAGTTCATTTTTATTCTTCATGATAGAATCTATCGGGGCCCCTATTACCGCCCCCAACTGGAGGAATTGTTATGCACGAAACCCAACAGCCGCGCGACCCCAAAAGACGACCGGCATTGTATATGCCGTGATCCTTGTGGTGTTGCTGCTGCTCAATTTCTGGGCCTTCCCCGCCATGATGAAAGGCCAGGTCAAACAGGTCGATTACGGCACCTTCCTGAACATGCTCGAAGGCGGCGAACTGAGCACCGTTGAAATTCAGGATCAGCAGATCTATTTTGTGGACAAAACGATACCACCTACTGCACCAACTCCATTGCGCAGGACCTGCAGCTGGTCAACCGGTTGGAAAGCGCCGGCGTTTCCTTTGGCAAGGTGTACAACCAGACCACCTGGGTGGATACCCTGCTGGGCTGGGTCATCTCGCTGCTGCCCATGATCATCCTGATCGTCTGGTTCAACCGCATGATGCGCAAGCGGGTCGGTGAAATGACCGGCGGCGCCAACAGCATGATTTTTGGCGGCGGCAAATCCGGTGCCAAACAGTATGTCGTTGAGGATGGCAAGTCCATCAAATTTGCCGATGTTGCCGGTGAGGACGAAGCCAAAGAGAGCCTGCAGGAAATCGTTGACTTCCTGCATAACCCCAAGCGTTACGAGGATATCGGTGCCAAAATGCCCAAGGGCGTTCTGCTTGTCGGCCCCCGGGCACCGGTAAAACCCTGCTGGCCCGCGCTGTTGCCGGCGAAGCCGGTGTTCCCTTCTTCTCCATTGCGGGTTCTGAATTTGTCGAGATGTTCGTCGGCATGGGCGCTTCCAAGGTGCGGGACCTCTTCAAACAGGCCAACGAAAAAGCCCCCTGCATTATCTTTATTGATGAGATCGATACCATCGGCAAAAAGCGTGACGGTGCTTCCGGTATGGGCGGCAACGATGAACGCGAGCAGACCCTGAACCAGCTGCTGACCGAAATGGACGGGTTTGACGCCGCCAAGGGTGTTATCATTCTGGCCGCCACCAACCGTCCTGAATCCCTTGACCCCGCTTTGACCCGCCCCGGCCGTTTTGACCGTCGTGTGCCCGTGGAGCTGCCCGACCTGAAAGGCCGCGAAAGCATCCTGCGCCTGCACGCTCAAAAGGTCAAAATCGGCCCCGACTGTGACTTTGCCGTGGTTGCCCGCATGACTCCCGGTGCTTCCGGTGCCGAGCTGGCCAATATCATCAACGAAGCCGCCCTGGGCGCTGTGCGCCACCACCGCATGGCCGTTACCCAGTACGACCTGCAGGAAGCCGTGGATACCATCCTGGCCGGTGCCCAGAAAAAAAATAAGATCCTGAGCGACAAAGAAAAGTGCATCGTGGCCTACCACGAAGTCGGCCATGCCATGGTTGCCGCCCTGCAGAGCCATTCCGCCCCCGTGCAGAAAATCACCATTGTGCCGCGCACTTCCGGCGCGCTGGGTTTCACCATGCAGGTAGAGGACGGCGACCACACCCTGATGACCAAGGAAGAGATCCTGGCCAAAATTGCCACCATGACCGGTGGCCGTGCCGCCGAAGAAGTGGTGTTCAACTCCATCACCACCGGCGCATCCAACGATATCGAGCAGGCCACCAAGATGGCCCGCGCCATGATTACCCGCTACGGCATGACCGACGACTTTGACATGGTTGCCCTGGAAACCGTGAACAACGCCTACCTGGGCGGCGATGCCAGCCTGGCCTGCAGTGAGCGCACAGCCGCCACAGTGGACGATAAGGTCGTGGAAGTCGTCAAGCAGCAGCATGAAAAAGCCAAACAGATGCTGCTTGAAAACCGCGGCAAGCTGGACGAGATCGCCAAGTACCTGTACGAGAAAGAAACCATCACCGGCGAAGAGTTCATGCGCATCCTGACCGCTGTTCCCCAGCTGCCCACCGGTGCCGTGGAACAGTAAAGGCAACACCGCACAATTCCCGCCTGACGGCTTAAGCACCGCTCCGGCGGCTGCGGCACTTAGAATTGTGCGGTATTGCCTAAAATCTCCGCTCTGCGCGTTTTCTTTGTAAAATAACAGTGCCCCCGCCCTATGCAGTTCATTTACCGCACGGGCGGGGGTGTTTTGTTGTAATTCCGTAGGGGCGCACACCATGCACCCATCCGTTTTATATCATCACACTACAGTGCTTTCTCACAAAGCACACCATGTAATAACGCCATTTTATGGCCAGCCGTTACCCATTTGTAGGGGCCGCTGCTCACCTCTTTCCGAAAAACGCAATAAAAATGCTGTCTTTCTCCACATCAGGGAAAGGCAGCATTCTTCTTTATCCGTTCAGATCTTCGCCGTTGCTGACAATCACATTTTTATACCATCCAAAGGACTTTTTCCTGTACCGTGCCGCCGCCCTGTTCGAGTACCGGGAAAAAGCACCAGTGATCCTGCCGGGCTCTATTTTGCCTGTGCGCCCTCTGGGAAGATGATCTTGTTCACAAAGAAGAAGATCACCATGGAAATGCCGCCATTGAGCACGGTGGTGCCAATGTTGTAGATGAAATCCGGCACCAGCAGGCCCGCAACCGCCACCCACACGCAGTTGATGGAGTTGACGATGCAGGTGATCAAGCAGAACGCCACCACATACCAGGCGATCTGCTTGGCCAGGTTGCCCTTGCTGCGGAACACAAAGTTGCGCTGGATGGGAAAGTTTATGCATTCTCCCACCACCATGGCAACCATGTAGGCGCAAAAGTACGGCAGACCGCCATGGGCGGAATCATACCCCAGGATGTTCCACTGGAAGGTTTCGCCAAACAGCGTGACCGGGATGCCCGGCCAGCCAAAATCCACCACCGGCAGGCTGCTGAACGCCGCCGGCAAAAATTGCAGCAGCAGGTATTTGAACACCGTAACCAGGTTGGATACGATCACAAACAGTCCGCCTTCGCGCACCCACTTGGCTGCGGCGGGGTGTTTTGCCGCAAAATTATTCCATAGCTGCATAAATAGCCCCTCTCTTTCCTCAGCTGTTGCGCAGGCGCTGTTCCAGCTGTGCGTTCAGTACCAGGTTTTTCACGGCTTCTATGATCACCCGCACAAGGCCGATGATCCAGAATCCCTGTAATTCCATCACAATGCCATCCACCATGCCCATGCTGATGGCACCGCTGGTCATTTTGGCTAGGGCACGCAGCGGCATGTTGTACTGAAACAGCACATTCAGGTCCGGCTTGCCGCGCTTGTAGCTGGCGTTCAGCAGTGCGGTAAGCACCAGCCAGATCAGCCAGCCCAGCGGGCTGCGGCTGTGGTTCAGCTCGCCCAGGGTCATGTTGCGGTCAATTTTAACTTTTCCCTGCTGCACCGGGCGGCCCAGCAGGGTGGCCCATTCGTCATCCGGCACACTCTGCACCTTGCCGCTGGTATAGTGCGGCAGATGCTTGCCCGCATAGGGGTTGGGTGCGCCGGTACCGGCCACTTCCACCACGGCGGTCAGGCGGATGTCCGCACTGGACGCGCCGACCCGCAGCTCATAGCTGCCGCCTTCCACTTCCCAGCTGTCGGTCTTGGTGTTCCAGTAGCGGAACGCCTTGTCGTCCAGCGGGATGGTCACGGTCTTGCTTTCGCCGGGCTGCAGCTGCACCTTGGCAAAGCCTTTCAGCTCCTGTGCGGGGCGGAACACTTCTGCCCCGGGTTTTGCCACATACAGCTGCACGATCTCTGCTCCGGCGCGCTTGCCGGTGTTGGTTACGGTCAGGGTCACGCCATTGGACGCGGCCTGCAAATTGCTGTAGGCAAAGCTGGTGTAGCTTAACCCATAGCCAAAGGGGAATGCCACCGGCACACCGGCGGTCTGGTAATAGCGGTAGCCGACATACAGCCCCTCGCGGTACTGCACCATGCGGCCCGGCCCGGCAAAGTTATCCTTGGCGGGGGTATCCGCATAGGCGTTGACCCAGGTTTCGGCCAGCTTGCCGTTGGGGTTCACTTTGCCGGTCAGCACATCCAGCATGGCGCCCGCCCCCGCCTGGCGCCCAGCGCACCATACACCAGGGTACGGCAGTGTTTGAGCCACGGGGTTTCCAGCGAAGCCCCTGCGCTGAGCACCACAACGGTGTTGGGGTTGGCCTGCTGCACGGCCTTTAACAGTTCGATCTGGTTGTCCGCAAGGCGCATATCGCCGCGGTCCAGACCCTCACTTTCCTTGATTTCATCCAGCCCCAGGCAGAGCAGCACCACTTCTGCCTTTTGAGCCAGGGCTACAGCCTCGGCCTGTTTGGCGGCATCCGGTTTGCCCTGGCGGTCAAAGCCGGGGGCAAAGCCCACGCTGGCCAGGCCGCTCTCTTTCAGGCAGTCCAAAAAGGTATCCACCTTGATGGAGTTGACCGCGCTGGAGCCAGCGCCCTGGTACCGCGGTGTCTGGGCAAAGTCGCCGATCACGGCAACTTTTGCGCCCTCGGCCAGCGGCAGCAGGTCGTTCTCGTTTTTCAGCAGCACAATGCTTTCGGCTGCGGCGCGGCGGGCCAGGGCGTGGTGAGCGTCCGCATCAAAGGTGCGGCTGTGGGACTGCACGGCGGCATGAGTATCAAACACCAGCGTTAGCAGCTCGTCCAGCCGGGCGTCCACATCCGCTTCGGTAATTTTGCCGCTCTGCACAGCCTTCATCAGCTCGCGCACCGCGTCCCCGCCGGGGGCGGGCATTTCCAGCGTGGAGCCGTTCTGCACGCCCATGGCATGGTCATTGCTGCCGCCCCAGTCCGTTACCACAGCGCCGTCAAAGCCCCACTCCCCGCGCAGGATGTCCATTAACAGGTGGCGGTTCTCGTTGGCGTAAGTTCCGTTGATGAGGTTATAGCTGCTCATGATGGTCTTGGGCTTTGCTTCCTTGACCACGATCTCAAACCCGGTCAGGTACAGTTCCCGCAAAGTGCGTTCATCCACCACAGAATCCGACGCCATGCGGCGCAGTTCCTGGCTGTTGACGGCAAAGTGCTTGGGGCAGGCCGAAATACCGTTGGACTGGATGCCCCGCACATAGCTCGCGGCCATTTTGCCGGAAAGATACGGATCCTCGGAGAAATACTCAAAGTTGCGTCCGCACAAGGGGCTGCGCTTGGTGTTCAGGCCCGGCCCCAGCAGCACGGCAACTTCCTGCGCGGCGGCTTCTTCGCCCATGGCCTGGCCGATCTGCTCGCCCAGGGCGGGGTCCCAGCTGCACGCCACGGTGGCGGCAGTGGGAAAGCAGGTGGCCGGAACACTGGGGTTCAGCCCCAGGTGGTCCGCCGCCCCGGCTTGCTTGCGCACGCCGTTCGGGCCATCGGACAAAGTGATAGCCGGAATGCCCGCCTTTTGATAACCGCGGGTGGTAAAGGTACCCGCGCCCGAAAGCAGCGCACATTTTTGTTCAAGCGTCAAAGCTTGCAGTTGTTTCTTTTTGCATAAGGTGGTTCCTTTTCTTAAAAACAGCCTTGCGGCCCACCGCACAACCGCGCAAAGTCGGCGGCGATGGACCGCAGGGCAGCTGCACAGCTTACAAATTACACTTTACTGTGCCTTTTTCTTCTTGTAGCTTTTGAAAGTGAGAACTTCCAGCACGACCAGTAGTACAGCCAGCAGCACGTTGACCACGATCATAGCGGTACGCCAGATGGGGGTGGAAACAGTGTTGGCGGGGTCGTAAACGCGGGAGTTGACCACGGTGTACATGATGTTCTTGCAGGCCTGACGCATAGCCTTAACGCTGGTAGCACTGGTGGTATCGGTCAGGTGGTTGGTGGCAACATCGTAGTTCTTCAGCATCAGGTCGCAGCCGTTGCGGATGGCAATATCTGAATCCATGTAGTCAGTGAAGTGGAAGCCGTCGGTGATGACCATACCGCGGAAGCCCCACTCGCCGCGCAGCACGCCGTTCAGCAGTGCATTGCAGGCACCGGCCCACTGGTTGCCAATATAGTTCCAGCTGGACATGACGGCCTTGCAGCCGCCCACTTTGGCGCTGATCTCGAAGGGACGCAGGTAGATCTCGCGGATAGCCTGCTCGTCAGCCCAGGTGCAGAGCAGCTTGCTCTGGTTGATCTGCTGGTCGTTCAGGGCAAAGTGCTTCATGTAAGCGTAGACGCCGTAGCTCTGGGCACCGGCAATGGAGCTGGCACCGATGTAACCGGCGAGGACGCTGTCCTCAGAGTAATATTCGAAGTTACGGCCGTCAAAGGCGGAACGGTGGCCGTTCATGGCGGGGGGCGTACCAGCCGGTGACGTTCATCGCGCTGGCCATGCGGCCGATGCTCTCGCCGTAGCGGCGGGCCAGGTCGGTGTTGAAGGTGGAAGCGATGATGATCTCGGACGGGAAGCCAATGGAAGAAACGCCGGTAAAGTTGTTGTTGATGGCAGCGGGGCCGTCGCAGTCGATGGTCGCGTACTTGTCAACGCTGGCCTCGGCCTTGGTCTGGTAGCCGCCCAGTGCGATCAGGTCGTCCATCTCGGTGACGGTCATCTGGTCGAGCAGGGTATCCCAACGCTCGTCGTCGTAGTCAGCACCGCGCAGGTCAGCCAGCTTCAGGCCGTTGTTGGCACCGGTAACGGGCATCTCGTCGTTGGGGTCGTTGAAGTCCTCAGGGGTCCAGTTGTGGTCGTTGTACAGGGTGCTCATGCTTTCCTCAGACATGGTGTAGTCAGAGGGAGCAGCAACAGCTTCGGCATAGTTGGCGAAGTGATCAGCACGGGACAGGGTGACGAGCTTGTCGTCAGCGAAGTCGAACTTGGTGGTAGCAGCCTCGGCGTCGGTGCTGCGGGGGTTGGACTCGTCATAGACGATGGTGGAAGCGACATTGTAGGTCTTGGAATCCAGCACCGTGTGGGAATCCTCGTTGATGCTGATGATATAGTCGCCCTCTTCCAGCACGTAGCAGCCCTTGTCCTTGCTGTCAAAGCTGGCCATGTCCTCGGTGTTGAAGGTCAGGGTCAAGGTCTGGGAAGCGCCCGGCTCAATGGAGTCGGTCTTGCCGAAGGTGACGAGGTTGGCGGAAGCCTTCTCAATGCCGCCATCGGTGTACGGCGGGTTGAAGTAGACCTGCACGGCGTCCTTACCGGCCACACTGCCGGTGTTGGTGACGGTGACATCCAGAGTGATGGTGCCGTCAGCCTCGGTCATGGAGTCGATTTTCTGGGTAAAGGTGGTGTAGGACAGGCCGTGGCCGAAGGGGTACTGAACGGTTTTGTCATAGTCGATCAGGCCCTCGGCAGCGGCAGTCTCGTAGAACTTGTAGCCGACGTAGATGCCCTCAACATAGTTGACGAAGTGCGGGGGAACCAGCTTTGCATCACCGCCAGCCTGGCTGGCAACGGTGTAACCAACGGAATCCGCATTGGTGTAAGCAAAGTCGCCGATGTTGTTGAAGTAAGGAGCTGCGGTCAGGTCATAGACAAAGGTGTCAGCAGAGTGGCCGGAGGGGTTGACCTCACCGGCAACAATCTCGCCCAGAGCGTTGAAGCCAGTCTGACCGGTGCCGGGGCACCAAATGACGCTCTTGATCTGGGGGTAATCATTCACGAAGCCCATTTCCAAAGTATTGGCACCATTGTAAACCAGCACAACATTAGCAAAGTTTTTGGTGACCATATCAATCATGTTCTTTTCTGTTTTGGTCAGAGAAAGATAATGCTGGCCGGGTTCGAAATCATTATACTCGGTAGAGTTTTCAGTGTAGTTGAGTCCATCCATGTTAGTGGGCAGGTCAGCCATTTCGCCACCAACGCGGCTGATGACGACCATCGCAGTGTCAGAGAAAGACTTGGCGTTGTCGATCAGCTCCTGGGTGTAGCTGGCGGCGGTGGGCTCGGGCAGGGTCCAGTTATGGTTGCTGTAACCCAGCGCCGGGCGCTCGGCGCAGTAAGCGGTGTAGAAATCGCTCAGCTCGGTGTTGGTGTTGATGCCCGCGTTGTGCAGGCCATCCAGCAGGCTGACGGTGGGACGGTCGGCAGAGATCGCGCCGGCGCCGGTGCCGCCGTCGCAGACAGGGCCGACAGAAGCCCAGCCAAAGACGTTCAGGTTGCTGCCGGACGCGAGGGGCAGTTCGTTGTCATCGTTCTGCAGCAGGACGATGCCTTCCTCGGCAATCTCGGTGCACAGGGCGTTGGCCTCTGCACCAGATTCTTCGGTGATAGTGCCGTTGCCGGTGACCAGGTCGAGCATGGTGCTCATGGGGCCAAAGGCAACCAGGTTGAGCATGATGCCGAAAGCCAGCAGCACGGCCAGGCCGGACTGGGCGCGCACCATGAATTTGGTGGGCTTGGCCAGTTTCTTGTTGACCGCCATAGCGATCAGTACGATAATGGCGGCGGCAACCACAACGCCAAAGAAGATGAGCTGCGGGATGCAGTTATTGACCACATCGGCAACGTCGTCCAGGTTGACGCCCATATTTGCCAGGGTAAGAAGCAGGGTGTTCATTGTTTTCCTCCTTTTTATTGTGCCGCCCTCCGGATGGCAGCTGACGGGATTTCCGCTTTCATTGATGATATTGTACCAAAACAATTTTCTTTCGGCTCATTTTTTTGCACAAACTGTTGTTTCCGTTGCATGTTTTGCAAAAGTTTCAAAAAACATTTCATTTTTTGTTGTGCATCTCTCACAAAGCATCTCGACCCTGTTTTGTGCACCCCGCCCAAACACCAAAAAATGGCCGGGTGCCTTATCCTAGACCCCCAGCCATCCATTCAGCTTTTCTGCGGCAGCAGCACCCGCAGCGTAAACCACTCATTCTCCCAGTGCAGCGTCATAGTTCCGCCGCGCTTTTCGGCGGCGGCGCGCACACCGCGCAGGTCGCTGCCGCCATGGGTGTTGCGGCGCGGCAGGCCGTCCGCGCCCAGCTCCACTTCCTGCGCGCAGTAGTTTTCAAACCGCAGCATCACAAAGCCGTTCTGGGCGTACACCGCCACACGGATCAGCCGCTTTTTCGTGGTCGGGCTCGGTCTCCACGCTCTCCGTTGCGTTGTCCAGCGCCGTGCCCACAATCGTGCAGATCTCCCCTGTTTCCAAAAGTCCAGCAAATGCCCGTCCGCCACGCAGGTCATCAGATGTGGTGCTGCTGGCAGTACAGGCTTTTGGCCGTCAGCAGGGTGTCCAGCACCGGATTGCCGGTCTTGTTCTCCGCCTCGTACTGGCGGATGCCTCTTTCCATGGCCGCCAGCGCCACATCCTGCTTGGCGTGGTCCCGCTCCGCCCGGATGGCCGCAATCTGCATTTTCAGCTCGTGGTAGCGCCGGTTGATCAGGCGGATGTTCTCCTTGCTCTGCTTGTACTGCTCGTACTGGCGGTGCAAAACGCCGTCCAGCTCCGCCAGCTCGCTGTGCAGGGCGGCTTCGCGCAGCTGCTCGTGCTGCACCGTCAAAATCAGTACCCCCTGCCAGGTCCACCAGCGTGCGGATGTAAAACATGTTCATGTTGGCTTCGCTGCCGTTGGCAAAGCTCAAATTGCTCACGGCAAATGCGGTCAGCGCCATGACCACCGCCACAAAAGTTCCTGCGGGCGTTATTTTCAGCTTCCCGGCCGGGCCGGGGCGGCGGTTCTCCACAAAAAGCATCGCGGCAAAAATGCCGCCGTACACCGCCGCCAACAACAGCAGCGAAAGCGGCTCCGTCCCGCCGCGCTGCGGCCACAGCACGCAGTGCAGCTGCCATTCCATGCTGGCCGCCAGCTCCGCCAAAATAAAAAGGCTCGCGCGCACACATAACCCGCTTCCAGCAGCGTAATGCTGCGTGTGACCCACAAAAACAGCAGCATGGAAAGAATCGCCATTGCCATGCAGGGGATCCACCACGCCAGCGGAACTTCCCCGTGGCCTGCAAAAACGCCCCCAGCAGCACCGCCCAACCGGCTTCCACGCCCCAGATCACGCGCTGGTCCATCCGCGGCGGCAGCCTGTGCGCATACAGCAGCGCCGCCAGCACTTCCGCCAAAGCGGTGTACAGGCGGGGAATATCCGGCAGTGTCGTCATTGGCCCGCACTCCCAATATAATCCGCCAGCCCCGCCATAAAGGCCTTGCGCCGCGGGCGGCTGATCTGCAGCGTATACGGACCAATCTGCACCATATCCTGCTGCACGCCGGAAACCTGCGCCAGATTGACCAGATACCCGCTGTTGCACCGTGCAAACGCCCGGCCCACCAGCTTTTCCTCATAGTTTTTCAGGGTGCCCGGCACCACAAAATCTTCTTTTTCGGTGTAAAAATGTACCTTGTGGCCTTCGCTTTCCAGGTAATAAATTTCCGCCGCGTCCAGCCGCCGCATGCCGCCGTCCACCGCCACAGCCAGATAATGCCGCTCCCGCTTTTCCAGCTGCCCCAGCGCCTTTTGCAGCTGCTGCGAAAACGCAAAGTAGGGCACCGGTTTCAGCACATAATCCAGCGCCCCAACGGCATATCCGCGGATGGCATACTGCGCCATGTTGGTAATGAACACGATCAGCACCCCGCCGTCCCGCTCCCGGATGCGGCGGGCGGTCTCCATGCCGTCCAGGTGTTTCATCTCCACATCCAGAAAGATGATGTCGAACTGCGGGCGGTAATCTTCCATAATCTCCATCCCATCCGCAAACTCCGTTACCTCAAACGGCGTGCCGTACTGCCGGGTGTACCGCTGCACATACCCCGCCAGCTGTTCCCGCACCGCCGCCTCGTCCTCCACAATCGCAATCCGGGTCATCTGCTGTTCCCCTTTCTCAACATCACACTGCGGCCCCGCACAGTCCACATCTGGTGCGGCTTCTTAAGGTGTATCTGAAAACAAAGAAAATGACGGATATTTCACAAGCGCAAGACGGATTTAAGGCAAAGAGCCGCGGGAATCCTTTGTGGATTCCAAGGCTTTTTAACGCAAAATCCCGCTGCGTTTGTAGAAATAGACGATATTTTCGACTTTTCAGCTGCACCATCGATTATTTTTAGTATAGCACATACAACCATACACAGCAAATGCGGGGGGTGGAGCAGTTTGTTTGCCCTCAAAGCGTTTTTGTCGGTCGGGGCTGCCAGACCAGGCCAGCCCTGGCATATTCTGTGTATGGATTGCAACAAGCCGATGCAGCCCCAATAAAAACAAGCTCCGGGAGCAATGCAGCCCCCGGAGCTTATTTGATGTCAACTTTTCAAAAAGATTATTTAGATTGTGCGGCAGACACCTTTTTTTGGTAGAGTTTCATCAGCTCGGTCACACAGGCGCTTTCGCTGGTTCTGGCGGCAGTTCCTTTTGTAAATCCGTAAGCGTCCATAACGGCGCGGTCATTATCTCGGTGGGCTTTGCGGAGTTCCGGCGGCATGGTCAGTTCATCATACAGGTCGGCAAGGCTGCTGTCCGGGTAAAGAGCGCGTGCGTCCAGAATCGCTTGCGCGGTTTGTTCGATTTTGGCTTTTTGCTGTTCGGTTGGTGCAGGCCACGGGAAGTTGTTGTAGACGATATCTTTAGAATATCGATAGTCACTTTTCAAACGTCCGCAAACCGCACGCACCCATGCCATATGTACATTGGAAGTAAGCACGCCTAAATGATATGCAGTTGCATTAGGTACGATAAACACCAAATCACTACAAAGCATATCCGGTGACATCAACCCCATTGGAACATACTTTCGATTTTCCGAAGATACTTTTGGAATAACAATGTAATTTCCTTTTGGCATATTCTCCACATGAAAACGCGTCGGCTTATCCGCAAGTTTCACCGTTCCTGCGCTGGGGCTTGCCAAGCGATACTCTCGTACAGCCTTTACACGCTCCATACAATGCGGCATCGCTTTCAACTCTGCGGGGGTACACTCCCCCAGCCACAGGCAGTAACGCGGCTTTTGGTTAATAAATTCACGCGAACCATACCAAGGACGGAAATACTTTTTAGAAGATGGCTCTTTTTTTGATGAAATCTTCCATTTCCTCCTTTTCAAACAGGTAAAAGCCGCCGTCTATCGGCTTATTCCCTATCCCGATTTCCGGCACATTGCAAATGGGCTTGCTTCGACTTTCCACAAAAACGTTCTCGCCATCCAGCAGATACCCATTTATATTATTCGCCACTTGGTAGCGGTCACCATCAAACAGCTTTTTGGGGGTGGAACTTGCCGCAACGCTGAAACCGATAATTACACAGTGAACGTGCGCCTTTATTTTAGCCTCGCTGTCCCAGCGGAATGTCCGATAAGCAAAATCAATATGCACACCAGCGTCAAACAACGGCTTCCAAAGGTTGGCAACACTTTCCCCCTGCGATACAGAATTTGTCGAAACCAGCGCCGAGCGGACAGATGTGCCCTGCATCATATCAGATGCCTTTTTATACCAGCAGCAAACGTAATCCAAGTTTCCGGCGTTTTTCCAGCCGGGGAAAATGGTATTTACATCGGCTTTCTGCTCTTTGCCCATAAGCCGCGCCCCAACAAACGGCGGATTCCCCATAATATAATTCAGCTTACTTTTTGGGAACCACACTCTCCCAATCCACCCGCAGGGCGTTGCCCTCTACAATAAAGGCGTTTGTTTTCAGCGGCAGAAATTCCAGCGGAACGAGCAGGATTTTCTCCGTTTCCTTCATCATCTGGCTTTCCGCTATCCAGAGCGCGGTTTTTGCAACCGTCACGGCAAAATCGTTGATTTCGATGCCGTAAAACTGGCTGATGGAAACCTGTATCGGGCTTTCGCTGGCGGAGTACATCGTGACCTGACCGTGGGAGAGTTTCACCAAAATTTTGTTTTCCAAGCGGCGCAGGCTCAAATAGGTTTCGGTCAAAAAGTTTCCGCTGCCGCACGCGGGGTCTAAGAATGTGAGCGATGCCAGCTTGCGTTGGAACACCCGCAGCTTTGCCGTTCTGGTTCGCTCCACGGGATTGGCGCATATCTCGTCAAGCTCAGCTTTCAGTTCATCCAAAAAGAGCGGGTCAATGACCTTGTGGATATTTTCAATGCTGGTATAGTGCATACCGCCGCTGCGGCGGGTTTCGGGGTTCAGGGTGCTTTCAAACACCGCGCCGAAAATCGTGGGGCTGATTTCCGACCAGTTGAAGTTTTCGCTGGCTTTCACAAGCAGCAAATCCCGGATTTCGTCCGTAAACGGCGGTATCTCGATATTCTCATCGCTGAACAGCCCGCCATTCACGTAGGGAAACGCCGCCAATTCCGGGTTGTCATCTTTCAAATAGGGGTCGCGGTCTTGCAGCTTTGTGTCCAACACGCGGAACAAATCTACCAGCCCCTTGCGCAGTCCGCGCGTGTCAAAGCCTTTGAGGTAGTCGTGGAACATACCGTGATGCCCAAAAATCCCGGCATCCTCGGCATACAGGCAAAATACCAAGCGAACGCACAGCTTGTTCAGGCTTTTCAGCGAATGTTCAGATTCCGGGTTTGCATACTGCTTGTAAAAGGCATCATATAACAAGCCGACAATTTCACCTGCCGCTATGGAAACTTCCATCTCCCGTTTGAGGTGTTCGTTTCCGGCATCGACAAGGAATTGCAGCCGATAGTATTCTTTTTCCAGATTCGCAAGTTCGATGATTTCAGGCTCACCGCGCGGGCGTTCCATATCATACACATAAAAAGGTGCTGAAATTGCAGGTTACCACCCAGCGCGGGTGCTGCGATACGGGCAGCTCCAAAATATACCGCTTAGCCTGTTCAAAAGGGGTCAGCAGCGCACCGTCTGATTGCTTGATGGGCTTGTTCAAATCCTTGCCAAGCCCCTTTTGCTCTATCAGAACGTGGGTAGCGGGAATCGTGCCGTCAATGAAACTGGTGTGGTCAAGGTGGACTTGCTCCTCAAACTGAATGAATTGCTCCGGGTGTTCGACCCCATACACATCACGGAGCAGGGACAGCCAGAATGGTTGGCTCTCCCCTTTTTTCATAGCCTTTGTCTTTCCAATAAGCGGCAAAATTTCTTGCCGCCTGTTGCTGTTGCGCAGTGGTCATGGCAGTCACCTCATAGCACAGTATTTATCATTATCATAGCACACCCCCCTGTTTACGGCAATTGCGTTTTACAAAAAATGAGGGTAGGCGCGATCCGCGCCTACCCCCATTTTGATGTTTACATTTCAAAATCACTTCAGGATTTTATCTTCATTGAAATAATACGCCTGAAACACCGTGCCGTCCTCCATAAGGAACGCCGCACTGTGGCGTTCCTTACGGCACTGCGTGCCGCCGCCCTGTTCGAGTATCTCCGACGCTGCACCAGATCGTGCCTTCTTAAAATAGAGCAACAAAAAAAACGCCCTACACTTTCGTGTAAGGCATTTTTTGGTGCACCATCGGGGACTCGAACCCAGGACCCACTGATTAAGAGTCAGTACCGGGCAACGATACAGCGTTCAAATTATCGTTTTACCGTTAGTCTCAGGTAGTCAAAAGTAGTCAGAATGGCTCCGGGATGTAGTCAGTTTGTAGTCAGGCAGTTCCCGCCGTACTATCCGCGGCTGGCGGGGCAGAGTTGAAATAATCGTCCAGTTTGCCGCTTACTTTCAGGCCGTCTTCGGCTTCCAGATGGGTGTAGATGCGGGCCGTCATCTCGATGCTGGCGTGACCAAGCAGCTGCTGGGCGGTGCGCAGATCCACACCGGCGTGGTACAGGCAGGTGGCATAGCTGTGGCGCAGCATGTGGGCGTGCACCGGCAGCAGTGACACCCCCCCGCCACATAATAGACCCACATCTTTTTATAGGCTGACTGCGTCATCACGCCGCCGTCAGCTTTGGTTACAACGTGCTCTCCCAGGCGCGGGGTGGCGTCCAGAATGGCCCGCAGGCGGGCGGGCACCGGCACCAGGCGGTGGGAAGCCGCGTTTTTCAGCTCCATGCTGGGGTCTGGTTGATTGCCGCCCGCAAAAGTCACTGCCCGACTAATAACCAGTGCCGCCGGGCCGACATCCCGCCATTGCAGGCCCAGGGCCTCTTCCTTGCGCAGGCCGCAGTAGTAGCAGAGCGCGCAAAACACCTTGGCCCGCGGCTCCGCAATGGAGGACAGCAGCTCCTCCGCTTCGTCCTGCGTCAGGTATTTCTTTTGCTTAGGGCGCGCGTGGGTCGTAATGCGGATGCCGTCGGTGGGGTCGTCGCGGATCAGGTGGTTTGCCTGGGCCGTCTGCATGATCTGCCGCACCGTGATCAGCACCTTGTGCTGCAGGGATTCCGACTGCTCCGTGATTTCCGCCATAATAGCCCGGATATGTACCGGCCGCACCTCCTGCAGCTCCATGCATCCAATGTGCTGCATGATGTGCAGATTGTAGGCATCCCGGTACATTTTGGTGGTGGCGGGCCGCAGCCCCTGCTTGTAGGAGCGCAGCCAGATTTTTGCCCACTCGCCCACCAGGGTGTGGTCCCCCACTTCCAGCCCCGCTTCATCCTGCGCCTGCACGGAGCGCACCGCGGCTTTCAGTTCCGCTTCGGTGCGGCCATACACCAGCCGCGTTTTGCCGTTGGAAAGGGTGATCCGCTTCTGGTAGCGGCCATCTGGACGGCGCTTTAATGTTTGTTTGGGCATAAAAATACACCTCCAAGGTATGGGTTGTAAGCTGCGGGGTTTGGCGCGTGGGGCCACAGCCGCGCAAGCGGATGGGGAGCGCCAAACGCAGGCCACGCGTGGCCTGTGACCGCACAAGGCGGTTTCGCCGCAGGCGAAATTACAAGCATTGCTTGTAAAGCCTGCCCGGAGGTGGTACAATACGATTGTCGGGTCGATTGTATCCACTTTTGTGGGCAAGCTGATCTATGGAAACGCTCTCGGTGTTGGCGCACCGGGGGCGTTTTTATTTTGTTCGGGCTTTATCTGGCCACAAAATATGGGTTCGGCTTCATCAAAATCAGAATGATATCAACAATCCAGCCAATGCCAAACAGGCCAATGGTAAGCAGATACAGGATTCCCATGCCGATGCGCCCTTCATAGAATTTATGCGCACCGAAATACCCCAGGAACAGGCACAGGAAAAAATGCCGTCCACTTATTGCAGTATTTTCCGCGCACCGCAGTTCTGACGCCCACCGATGCACTGGCGGCTGCCGATGCGCTGGAATTATTGTTATTGACAATATTGATCTGCTTATCCTGCGGCAGCTCCCCTGCCTGTTTGCCGCACTTGGGGCAGATGATGCAGTCGGCATCAATGCGTTCCCCGCAGTGCGGGCAATACTTACGCTTTACCAGCTCCTGTCCACATTCCGGGCACACACTGGCATTTACATCAATAGCCGCACCGCAATGCGGGCAATGGTTTACAGGTTCCATGATTGTGTTCCTCCCTTATTTATTGGTTAAAGTCTACTCCCCTGCACTGCGTCCAGTAGTGCAGGGCTTTTTTATGTAGTCTTCGTCCAGGTCAAAATATTCTGCCAACTGCCAGGGTTCTGTGTAGCCTGCCCGTATCGCCGTGCGGATTTCTTCCGGCGGCAGACAGCGGCGGAACGCGTCCGCATCGGCGCGGTATTCGTTCTGCTCCACCAACTGGAACGGGCTGTCTACCTTATGCAGTGCGCCGGTGTGCAGGTGGCCCGATTCATGCAGCATGGCGGTGCGCATCTGGCGCACGGTATGCAGACGCTTGAAGTTCAGCACAACAGCGTAGTTCTGCCCGTCCCGCACCGTACAGGCCCCGCGGCAGCATTGCGAACGGCATAACATCCACATCATTTTGTTTGCAATATCCGTAAAAGTCGGACAACTGAAACACTGGATTTATTCCTCCTGCTTTTTCTTGGCCCGGCGATCTCGCATCACCCTGACCATATCGCGCAGCACTGCTTTGTCATCTTCGGAAAGCTCTTTATATTCACCGTAAAAAGCAATATCCACATCGTCCAGGATGTCGTGGGCAGACATTTCTGTCTCCGCTTCCTGGCTTTCAGCTGCCCTTTCCAGACGTTTGCGGTCAACGCCCAGCGCCTCTGCCAGCTTTATTAAGGTAGCTGGTTTGGGCGGATTATCGGTCGCTTTCCAGCGCGCGATATTCCCGCGGCTCATCCCGACCTGATCAAGCAGTGCTGACATTGCGATGCCTTTTTCATCGCAGAGTGCTTGCAGCGTATCAAAAAACACTAAAATGCACCTCCGGAATTTGTGCAAAACGCAGAAGTGCAGAAAAGTGCATTGAATCACTTGCAAAAGTGCACTTAAATGCCCTATAATGCACTTATGACATTAGGTCACCGCGTTAAAACTGATGTTTAGCAACTTCATAGTACTACAAAAGTGCACTTACGTCAATATGAAATGGAAAGAGAGGTGCATTTTTTTTTGAACTTTTGGAACACTTTCACAAATTTATGCGTACAGCATGGTGAAAGTGCTACCACCGTTCTCAAAACGCTTGGCCTGAGTAAAGGCAATGCCCAGCGCTGGAAGAACGGCGGCGGCCCTACCCTGGCAACAGCTGCTAAGATTGCCGAACACTTTGGCGTCCGCATTGATGACCTTGTGGAGCATTCCTAACAGCTATCACCATTCTACCACAACCCCTGTCCCATAGTCCGGACTTTGAACCGGAAGGGCTGGATTTTTTAGGAGGTGAAACAAACCCTTACAAATGTCTTTCCCATTGGTGTAAGCCTGACCAATCCCCTTTGAAAATCCGCTCGCTTGTACATTGATTGATGGCGCACTATTTTCTGCATCTCTTCCATAACCAATGTGTGTTTAAAGGGCTCATATACAGCATCATCGCTAAAGTGTTCTGAATAACTAATCTCCGTCAACCCCAACCGATTCAACGATGTCATAGATGCTGCTTGCAACTCAAAGTCCTGGAAGCTTTGCATGTTTGCGTTTCCAAGGAAAAAGTTTTTGAACCCATCAGCGTATCCACCATCTTCTGAAGTTATAAGTCGATAGCTAACAATAGGATAAGCATCTCTACTTCTGAGTAATGCCAAGTTTTCAGCATCCAATGGCGACATTTGAGCAATAATTGTCGGAAATGATGGGTGGACTTGTGACTGATATCTTTTGTCAGCTGCATTAACGATAAGATTTTCAAACATTTTTCGAATTTCTTCTTCGTTCAAGCAGTATTTAGCACTATCCATCGCTTGCCCGACAACTTGGAGACGCGGCTCAATCAGACAATTCTCAGGCTTTTCTTCAAGCTTTTTTGTCAGACTAGCCTTGAACACTTCCAAGTCATGCTTTTGCTGAATGCGTGCTTTCTCCGCCTTAAAATGAATGCTATTCGTTGCCATGCTCAGCAAATCCCCCAGAAGGGTTCCGATTCCCTTGGCTGCTGGCTTTAGTGCTTCTTTCACTGTATCATCCACACAACTTGGCAAGGGACTAATGTTAATCGTTTTCGATTCTTTTTCATCGCTCATTATTCTCATTCCTTTCTTAGGAGGTTTTATGGACAAACTCGCCCTTATGTTAAAGATACTCATTACTGAGCAGAAAGTCAATTTTTTTGACAACATCTGTCATATCTGCGAAAAAATTGAACGCTGGCTTATGCAGCATCGCTAAAAGGAGGTAACCCCATGACCCTCTACACCGCCGACCGCCTGGCCGAGATGCTGGGCATCCAAAGATCCACCGTGCAGCAGCTTGTGCGGGCCGGGGAGTTTGGGCCCACGGTCAACGTGGCGCGCAAACACCTGGTGACCGAAGACGGCCTGGCCGAGTTCATTGCGCGCCGCACCGGCCCCGCGCACAGCGGCCTTGCCCCCGCACCGCAAACCAACTATCACCACCGGCACAGCGACCCTGGGCCGATCTGAAAGGAGAACGACAATGCCCCAAACAAAAACAGCCGCCCCGGTGTTGCAGCACCGTGACGGCCAGACGAAAAAATTTCATCACCTGTATTTTTACCCCACATCAGCCCCATTTGCAAGGCTTTCGCCAATTTCACGCTAACGGCCTGCGGGCTGGGCGCGCTGTGCCGTGGCCGCATTGGCCCAGGGCGGCGGGGCGGCATCCTTGGCCGGGCTGGCAGCCTGCCTGCTGGGCGGCTGGGCCGCGATCACGTTGCGGGAGGTGGCAACATGCGCGGAATCGTGATTGACCCCGGCGCAAAGCCGGAACTTTACCGCCTGCCGGACACCCTGCAGGAGCTGCAGCGCTTTATGGGCGGGTACGCGCAGCGCTGCCCGATCAGCAACCGGTTTGCCGCGCTGTTTTATCTGCCGCAGGCCGGGCAAAGCCTGCCGACCCGGCATTACAATGGCCCTGGTTTTATGGGCGGCTCTGCCTTGTGGGCTGGCGCAACGCCCGCATGACGGACCTTCCCAAGCCGCTGGCCGAAGAGCTGCTTCAGAAATTCACCCCTGTGGAGGTAACGCCATGAACGAGTATGACGCCATCCGCGCTGCCTTTGCCCACAACCGCAAGGATGCCGAACTGCTGCTGCACGAAACCGTGCGCAGCATTCTGGCCGAGGCAGCGAGCAGCAAGGTCAAACAACTGGAAAAGATCAGCCTGTGCTACAGCGCCGCAGACACCGGTGCCGCCCAGCGCAAAGCACTGATCAACATGGAGGTAGAAGATTGACTGACCACATGATTTGCCAGAACCAGGACAACCACCTGCTGTACGCCTTAAAGCACGGCAGATTCTGGTTCTGGGACAAACACCAAAACAAATGGGTACCCAGCGATTTTGCCGCCCAGCAGTACGCCAAGGCCCAGACCAAAGAGCCTGACCTGACGCAGGAAGACTGGCTGGGGAGATGCTTCGGCATCCTGAAGGATGACTACGAGGTACCGGACGCTGTGGTAAAAGCCCTGCGCGCGCTGCCCAACAAGGAGGAACCACCATGCCAAGTGAACACGACTGCCCCGAATGCGGATGCTGCTGTGACTATGGCCGCCCCTGCTGCCACGTTGGCGGAGGAAACATCGACCACCCAGACGGATGCAAACAGCTGCCCGCCGGGCCCCTGCTCCCCTGCGGGCACTTCTGCTGCAATGTCAAGCCTGTCCGATGCGGAAACTGCCTGTTCGGCAGCGGAGTTTGATTATTCGGGGCTGGATGCCCAAACCGTTACCGACCTGCACCTGGCCGAACAGATGTACACATCGGGACGCAAGCTGGCCGAAATGGGCCTGCGCCGCATGGCGGATGGCGTTTCCATTGCGCACGACGCACTGTGCGTCACCATTGCGACAAAATGTCGCAATGGTAAGGGGGCGTTTTCCGACAGCGAAAAGACCTTCGGGAGCTGGTGCGAGAGTGTCGGTCTAAACCGCAAGGCGGCCGAGCGGCGGCTGCTGCAGGTGGCAAAGCTGTTTGATTCCAGCAGCCCCCGCCAGCAGCAAGTGCTGGAAGAGCTTTCCCCTTCCTTATTATATGCTGCCGCCAAACCCAGCGCCCCCGCCGATCTGGTGCAGGCCGTCAAATCCGGCGACATTACCACCCACAAGCAATACCAGGATTTGCTGAAAGAAAACCAGCAGCTGCGCGCCGACCGGGTGAACGCCCTCAATGCCGCAGCCGCCGCCGAAGCCGCCCGCGATGCCGCCCCTGGCCGATGTTGACGGCCTGCATGAGCAGAACCGCCAGCTGCAAGCCGCCGCCACCGGTGCCCAGGAAAGCTACCGCACCGCCCACAAAAACGAAGATTCCGCCCTGCGCCGCGCCACCGAAGCCGAACAGCGGGCAAAGGAAGCGGAAGCCCGCGCCGCCGATGCCGAAAAAACCGCCGCCCTGCGGCAGGAGATGAACACCGATCTGAACGCCCGCCTCAGGGAATTGGAAAACCGCCCGCAGGATGTGGCTGTCTGCCCGCCAAGTGAAGCCGACATTGAAAAGTACCGCAAAGAGGGCGAGGACCGCGTGTTTGATGCAGCTCAAAAAGCTGGCCGAAACATCCCGCGCACAGAACACAGAGCTGCTGCGCCAGCTGGCCGAAACCCAGCAGCAGCTGGACGCGGCCCGCCCCGATGCCGATGCCTGCCAACGGATTGTGGATGCCGCAGCCGATGCCATGGACGGCTTTTTGCGCCGTGCTGCGGGCCAACCTGCGCGCCGCAGCCCTGGATGCCGAACTGTTTGACACCGTGACCCGCCGCGCCCGCACAGCTGCCCGCGGCATGTTGGACACCCTGGCCGCCTGCGCCCCGGACGGCTGGGCCGATGAGGATGAGGAGGATGATTTTTTGATGAACGAAAAAGCGATTGTAAAACGCATGAAAGCAGCCGCCAAAGCCGCCGGGTGCAAAATCTGGCGGAACGAACATGATGTGCTGGTCCTGTGCGGCGGGGGCTGGTGCTTTGTATGCGAATGGGGCAACTGCCCGCCCGCCGTGCTGGGCTGCCTGGCAGAGTGGCTGCACGGCCTGCCCCGCCCCGGTTCCGGCTACTGGTACAAAGGCTATCCGGATCCGGAACCCCTGGACTTCCAGCCGCCGGAGTTGGCCGCCCTGATTGGCCGCAGCGGGAGGACCTGATTCTTTCCCCGCTGCGCACCGAAACGCTGCAGCTTGCCCAGACCCGCACCGGCCAGATGTACTGGTTCAGCACCGACCTGACCGCCATGCTGGGCACCCTGGCCACCACCGGCGGCGGGGCCCTGCTGCCCGCAAAGGATGAAACCCAGATGCCCTGGGGCCGCTGGGGACGGAAGGCCGCCTGTTGTTCCTGGAAACGGAAAACTGCGTTGCTCCGGCTACCACATCCAAGCTGGAAGCCCTGGACTGCTGGGAGGAGGACCGCCTGTGACACACCTGTATGATGACACCACCCTGACCCGCGCCGTGCTGCTGTTCGGCCCCCTTTCCACCGAGCACCAGTTCATCCGCGCGGCGGCAAAGGTCAACCGTGCGGCCGGCATCCTGACCGATGCCCTGATGCGCCTGCAGGAAAACCTGTACCCCTCCCCGTGGAGATCGAGAACGCCATCACGGACCTGAAAGCTGTTCTGCCCGGCCTGTATGTTGCCGCCGAGCAGGTGGCCGAGCTGACCCGGATGGCCGGGGGCGGCGGGATTCCCTTTAACCCGGAAGCCACCGCCTTTACTGCCCTGCGCTGCGCCGAGCTGAACAGCATTGAAACCCGCTGCCGCAATGCGGAAGCCAAGCGCCGGAACACTTACGGCGATAACCCTTACCGTCCCGATTCGCCGCTGTATGACAAGCGCGAAGTGCTGGACATGATCTGCACCCTGGCCGCCCGCCAGGCAGCCAAAAATCAAAAGGAGGATACCTGATGCCTGAACCGTTGAATCTGTTTGCCCCTGCCGCACGGCAAAAAACCAAGCTGCGCATGGCGCTGCAGGGGGTATCCGGCGGCGGCAAAACTCTCAGCGCCCTGTACATTGCCTATGGCATGACTGGGGACTGGGGCAAAGTTGCCCTGATCGATACCGAACACGACCGCGCCCTGGAATACGCCGCCCGCAGCGACCTGCCCATCCCCACCGGGCAGTTCCTGCACGCACACATGGACCCGCCCTACAGTGTGGAAAAGTACATTCAGTACGTCAGGATGGGGGCCGATATTGTCGGCCCGGACGGCGTTGTCATCGTGGACAGCCTGTCCCACGCATGGGCCGGTGCAGGCGGCGTGCTGGAATACAAGGATGCGATCGCCGCCACCCAGCGCGGCCAGAACAGCTACACTGCCTGGAACGCGGCGGGCAAGCTGCAGAACACCATGGTCGATACCATCCTTTCGGTCCCCTGCCACACCATTTGCACCCTGCGCGTCAAGCAGGACTATGCCCTGCAGCCCAATGAGCGCGGCAAAATGGAGCCGGTCAAGCTGGGGCTTGCCCCCATCCAGCGCGAAAACCTGGAATATGAGTTTGACATTGTGCTGAACATTGCCCGCAACCACATTGCCACCACCAGCAAGGACGTCACCTTCCTGGATGGGTTCGGCGCCGTCATCACGCCGCAGCTGGGCAAAGACCTTGCCGCCTGGCTGAACGAGGGCAAAGAGCCGGTGCGCATCCTGTGTGCCGACTGCGGCGGCCGCATCAAGGACAGTGTACAAAAATCCACCGGCGAGCTGATCCCCGCCGCCCAGTGCGCTGCCATGGCGCAAAAATACGTTGGCCGCCCGCTGTGCAAAGCCTGCCTGCTGAAAGCCATGAAACAGAAAAAAAGGAGGGCAGCGCCCATGATCCCAGCCAACCGGCGCAGGAACCAGCGCAATAAACTGCAGCAGCAACGCAGCCGCAGCGGCAAACAGTGGGAAGAAGACCTTTGCGAGGAGCTGAACGCCGCCCCCAACAGCTGGGCCCGCTGCTGGCCCAAAGCATGGGCAGGCCAGCCTTTTGATATTTCCGCCATGGTTCAGGGCGCGGCGCTTGGCATTGAGTGCAAGGCGGTCCAGCGCGGAAACCTGCCGTTTTCGGCCCTGCGCCCCAACGAAATTGAAAACCTGAGCCGGTTTGAGGATGCAGGCGGTGCGGCCCTGATTGCCGTGCGCCGGACAGAACCGCCCACCGTGGCGTTCATCCCCTGGTGCAGGGTGCGCGGGCCGATCCTGGCCGGGGACCGCGGCAGCGTGCCGCTGGGCAATATGCCCCACACCATCCCCCCAGGCGCTGGAAGAGTACCGCCTGCCCTGCCCGGAGGTGCTGCCATGATCTTCACCCTGGATGGCCGTCTGCGGCTGACCGATTGCCCCGCCGCACTGCGCCGTGCCCTGATGGAGGAACTGACCATCCCTAACCCGGCCTACACCCGCGCCGCTTACCTGGGCCTGCCCACCTACAGCATCCCGCGGGAACTGCTGCTGTATGAGGTGCAGAGCAATGAGCTGATCCTGCCCCGCGGCATGGCAAACGATGTGTGGCACCGCCGCCCCAAGGATACCCAAAAGCGGGACGCCATGACCCTTTGCCCCACCCCGGCCTGGCCGCCCGGCAGCATCCAGCTGCGCAGCTACCAGCAAAAAGCCGCGGATGCTGTGCTGGCCAGCAAGACTCCGCAGGGGGTATTGGTCATGCCCTGCGGTGCAGGCAAAACCGAAACCGGGCTGTACCTGATCCGGGCCATCGGCCAGCCCGCGCTCTGGATTGCCCACACCAATGATCTTGTCCTGCAGGCAGCGGAACGCGCCAAAGCCCGCCTTGGGCTGACGGACGGGCAGATCGGCATCCTGAACGGCACACAAAAAACGCATTGGCACCCATCTGACCGTGGCCACCGTGCAAACGCTGTACCACATGGAGCTGGATGATCTGGCCGGGCGCATTGGGACCGTGATTGTGGATGAATGCCAGCATGTGGTCGCCAACCCCGCCAACGCCCAGATGTTCAACGCCGTTCTTGGCTGTCTGCCCGCCCGTTACCGCTACGGTCTGACCGCCACCCCGGCCCGCGGGGATGGACTGGAACACACCATCCACATGATACTGGGGGATACCATTGCCCAGGTTGACCAGCAGGTGCTGGTGGATACCGGCAGCACCGTCATCCCCAAGGTTCAGCCTGTTCTGACCCAGTTCAGCTACACCCCCGGCCCGCGGGAGCAGATGCACATTGATACGGCCCGCCTGCGCCGCTGCCTGGCCGCGGATACGGCCCGCAATACCCGCATTGTCCGCATGATTGCCCAGGATGCCCTGCATGGTGAAACCGTGCTGGCGCTGGGCTGCGGCCTGGATATTCTGGAAACTATGTGCCGTGCCCTGCACAGCCAGAGTGACTTTGCCGCCGCGGGGCTGAACGCACATTTTATCTGCGGGGCCACCAAAGCCGCCGACCGCACCGCCGCCCTGCGGGAGCTGAAAGACCCCGCCTGCCCTGCACGGGTGCTGTTTGCCACCTACCAACTTGCCAAAGAGGGGCTGGATATCCCCTGCGCCGGGCGGCTGTATCTGGTGCAGCCCGTGCGGGACAAAGTATCTGTGCAGCAGGCCGTGGGGCGCATCATGCGCCCGGCCCCCGGCAAAACCACCGCCCTTGTTTATGACTTTGTTGACAATAACGTTCCCGCCTGCCGCAGCCAGTACGCAGCTCGCAGGCGGGTATACAAACAGCTGAACGCTGAAATTTTGGAGGAAACAACATTATGAGCGATTATTCTTACCTCAACAGCCTGGAAAACACCTACGATGCCGCGCAGGAAGCCACCGGCGGCAAGCTGCCGGACGGCCGCTACACTGCCATCCTGAATGAAGCCCGCCTGTACCCGCCGGACGAAAAGCGCGCTTATCCCCGCTTTTCCACCAGCTGGGTGGTAACGGAGGGCGAGTACAAAGGCCGGTTCCTGTACATGATTTCAATTTCAACGCGCAGGGCTTCCCATACTTCAAGCAGTTCACCAACGCGGTGGGGGTAGCCGTTCCGCACCTGGCCGCCCTGCCGGACCGCCTTGCCGAATACTGCGGCAAGATCGGCCAGCTGACCCTGGCAGAACAGAAAAATGACCCGCGCTACCAGAACACCTACTTTGACCGCCTGATCGGCACCGGCAATGTCAGCGATTATATCAAGCCGAAAGCTGCCGCCCAGCCTGTTGCTGATTCCTTTACCCCTGAGGCGGAAGACGACGAAGACCTGCCCTTTTTAAGGAGGTTCTATGAACAGTATACCCGAAGAACTGAAAGTCAACGCACGGTGGGTATGCTGCACAGCCGATAAGCGGCCCATCTGCCCGGCAACCGGTGCGCCCGCAAGCAGCACCGACCCGGCCACCTGGGCCAGTTATGCCGCGGCGGTTCAGGCGGTGCCCCGTCTGGGCGCCGCGGCATCGGCTATGTGCTGGGGGATGGGCTCTGCGGGCTCGATATCGACCATTGCATCAACCCTGCCACCGGAGAGCTCCTGCCCGAAGCCCTGGATATTGTGGAAGCCATGCACAGCTATACCGAACTGAGCCCCAGTGGCACAGGGGTTGCATATCCTGTGGCGCGGCAAAAAAGCCGGCCCCGCCTGCCGCCGTGCCCTTGCCCCCGGCGCAGGGCTGGAAATGTATGACGGGGGCCGTTACTTTACCGTAACGGGCCGCAGCTGGCATGACCCGCCCCTGCCGGTGCGGGACGCCGCCGATGCTGCGGCCGAAGTGTACCGCCGCTGGCTGGCCAAACCGGAACCGGTCGCTGCCCCCGGTCCTGCGCCCCCCGGCAGCACAGCCTGCCGCAAAGTGACGAGGAGATTTTGACCAAAGCCCGGCAGGCCCGCGGTGGCGAAAGCTGGCCGCCCTGCTGGCCGGAAACTGGCAGGGGTATGCGGCTTCCCACAGTGAAGCGGATCTGGCGCTGTGCAACCTGCTGGCATTCTGGCTGGGAGCCGATAAAACCCGCATGGATGCCGCATTCCGCAGCAGCGGCCTGTACCGCCCCCAAGTGGGACGAACGCCGCGGGGCCGATACTTACGGCAATCTGACACTGGCCCGCGCCATCGCTGACTGCCGCGAGGTGTATGACCCTGCCGCCGCGCCCACCCCTGGCCCCAGTGACGCTGACGAACTGACCGCCCTGCTGCACCGCATGGCACCCGCCCAGCCAACAGCCATCCCTGCAAAACCTGCCCCGGCAAGCCCCATGTGGAATACAGTCGGGACGATACCGGCAACGCCCGGCAGTTCCGGGACCTGTACCGCGGCAAATTGCGCTACAACTTTACCCAGCAGATCTGGATGCTGTGGGACGGCCGCATCTGGAAGCCGGACGAGACCGCCGCCGTCAAAGCCCTCTGTGATGATATGCTGGATGGCATGGAACGCCAACTGTTTGGCATGCACGACCCTGACAAGGCCAAGGAATACCGCCAGTTCATCCGCAAAAGCCGCGGCAGCACCGCCAAGAAAAACCTTTTGACCGAAGCCCAGCACCTGGCCGGCATTCCGGTAACGGATGCTGAGTTGGATGCCGCCCGCGGGGTGTTCAACCTGCAAAACGGCATCCTGCGCCTGAAGGACGGAGCCTTGCGCCCCCATAACCGGGACAAGCTGCTGACCAAACTGGCCGGTACGGCGTATGACCCCCAACGCCAAAGCCCCGGTATGGCAGGCTTTCCTTGCCAGCGTGACCGGCGGCGACCAGGAGCTGCAGACCTATCTGCAGGCCATGGTGGGCTACATGCTCACCGCTTCCACACGGGAACAATGTATCTTTTTTGTATGGCGATGGCTCCAACGGCAAAAGCACCTTCCTGGATGTGCTGGCGGATCTGTTCGGCAGCTATGCCATGAACGCCCAGAGCGAAACCATTACCGCCCGCCGCACCACCGAAGGCCCCCGCACCGACATTGCCCGCCTGAAAGGGGCGCGGCTGGTGACCATCTCCGAATGCCCGGCCGATGTCTGGCTGGACGAAGCCATGGTCAAGCAGCTGACCGGCGGCGATACCGTGACCGCCCGCTACCTGTACGGCCGCGAGTTTGAGTTCAAACCGGAGTTCAAGCTGATCATGGCAACCAACCATAAGCCGCGCATCCGCGGCACCGATTCCGGCATCTGGCGGCGCATCCGCCTGGTGCCGTTCACCCAGACCATCCCCGAATCCAAGCAGGATCTGCAGCTGCCGGATAAGTTGGCTGCGGAGCTGCCTGGTATCCTGAACTGGGCCTTGGACGGGCTGCGCCTGTGGCTGGCACGCAGCAACAATGGCCGCCGCCGCGGGCTGCCGCCCTGTACCGCCGTGGACACCGCTACCGCCGAATACCGCGGCGAGCAGGACCGCCTGAAACAGTTCCTGGACGACTGCCTGATGCAGTTGCCCGGCTATACCGTTCAGGCCTCTGTGCTGTACCAGGTCTACCGCAAATGGTGCGAGGAAAACGGCGAGCGCTACCCCCTGAGCGGCAACAAGTTTGGGCGGGAGATTGCCAAGGTTTTACCCCGCGTGAAAACCCGCACGGCATACGAGTATCAGGCCGCCCGCCTGACCGATGAAGGCGCCGCCTGCTGGCACAGGCGCTTGGCGGATCCCGCCAGCGCTATCAGCCCGGCCCGCCGCCCTATGAACAGCAAACCATGTCCGCGCCGCCCAAAAGCTGATTTTCTGTGGTGGATTTGCGGTGCATTGTGGTGGATTTGCTTAAAAAATCCACCACAGGCAAAAAACAATGTATCTGCACTATTTTTTTGAGTATTTTTATATCTCTGTGGTGGATGTGGTGGATTTTGCAGGAAAAGTAATACACGGAAAAATAGAAAAAATGTAATTCTATAAAGGTTTTTTTATTTTGGCCCCAAATCCACCACAATCCACCACACAGAAAGGAGAGCTCATGATAACTTTTGATTCCAACTGTCTTTACATCATCCAATGCCTGGCCCTTGTGTTTTTGTGGCCCCCTGCGTGCTCTTTTGCGGGCGGCATGCTGATCTGTGGTCTGATGTGGTGCGGACTGCGCATCACCCGCGCCATGCACCTGCGGCTGCTGGGCCTGCCGCGGTGCGGGCGCTGCCGCTACTGGGCCACCGTGCAGTGCCCGCTGTATGGCCGCAACACGCCAAGCGATTTCTGCAGCCGCGGCGAAAGGTGGCGCGATTGATGGACATTCTGCTTTCGATCATCGGCAGCGCCGTTCTGGCCGCGCTGCTGGCCGCCGCCTACACCGCCGGGCTCTGCGCCGGAAAAGCCGCCGCCCACACGGAGGAGGACGACGAACCCAAGATCTACATGGATCATACACATGGAGGTGAGGATTGATGCCGAAATATTCCGATAAGCCCTGCGCCCGCTGCGGCAAAATGATGCTGCACGCCTATTGCAGCCAGCGCTACTGCAAAGCCTGTGCCCCGCTGGTGCGCAGCGACGATGCCATCATCAGCCGGGCCAAACAGCGCAGCAAACGTGCCATGAGCGAGATTGCCCGCGTGGAACGCGCCGCCCGCGCCGAAGGCAAAACCTATGGCTGCTATGTGGCCCCTGCATGAGCCGCGGAAGGGGGTGATGCCGATGAGCAGGCCGCATTATGGCTGGTGGGGATGTGTAAAAGATATCATCCGCCGCTACCCCACCCTTTGTAAGCAGGAAAGAGCCTTGCATGAAACCTGTATCAGCCCCGATCTGAGAGGTATGCCCCACGGCTCCGGTACTCCCTACCGACCCCGTGGCCGATGCCGCCCTGCGGGAACTGCCGGAGATCAACCGCCGGGAAATGGAAGCCGTGCGCCAGGCCATTGCTGAAACCCTGACCCTGGATACCGGCCAAGAGCGCCTACAGGTGATCCGGTGCGTTTTCTGGGACAAAACGCATACACTGGAGGGGGCAGCAATGAAGCTGCACCGCTGCAAGCGAACCGTCGCCCAGTGGCACGGGGAGTTTATACGGTGTGTAGCCAAGTATTTTGGGCTTTTATAAAAGTATGTTGATCATTCTTCAATTTTATGTTATCCTTATGAAAAACTAAAGGAGTGTTGCGAATATGGCCGGTTGGGACGATATACTAAAGGAGTTAGGTGATACTCCTTCTCCTTCGGATCTTGTTCGGAGAAAATATATTAAACAGCTGTCGCAATACACGAAAAGGAATACCATCGCCTACTACTCTGCCTTTATCACGAAGAATGGTGGAAATATCGATATCAATGATTCAGATATGACCGGCTTTATGAACGCGTTGAAAGGCATGGATTGTTCAAAGGGCTTAGATTTGATTTTACATACACCAGGTGGATCGCCCGCTGCTGCTGAGGCAATCGTTCAATATCTTCGCAGCAAATTTGGCAAAGATATTCGTGTTATTGTGCCCCAAGCAGCTATGTCTGCCGGCACAATGATTGCTTGCGCATCGAAAGAAATTATAATGGGAAAACATTCTAGTTTAGGTCCCATTGACCCTCAATTTAGTGGAATTCCTGCATATAATATAAAACAAGAATTTGAAGAAGCTAAAATTGATCTGTCTGAACATCCAGAAAACGCCCAATACTGGTCTATAAAGCTATCTCAATATCCCGCTGCTTTCATGAAAACGGCAATTGATGCAATCGAGCTTTCTAGTCTCCTTGCAAGAGACTGGCTTGGTTCTTGTATGTTCAACAAAGACGATGAAGATGATCGCAAGATTATAGAAAATATAGTTCACAATTTAAATGAACACGACAGCTCAAAGAATCATGGTCGTCATTTTAATATAAAATTTTGCCAAGGTATCGGATTAAAAGTCAAATCAATGGAAGATGACAATAAACTACAGGATAAAATTTTGAGTGTTCACCATGCTTATATGCTAACAATGTCTGGAACCGACGTCTGCAAAAATCATAGAAAATCAGAACGGAAAAGCCGTTATAAACCATCTCCGTTCTTGAACGCTTCAGTCAAAGGAGAAATTTGCTATGAACAATCTGCATGCCGAAGTCGATTTATTATATCAGCAGCTTAATATTCCTACCGGTACTATGCAACTTAATAACACTTTAAATTTAGGCAAATTAAATCGTGAGAATGCTTTCTCGGAAAGTAATTCTAATCGTACACGCGAAACGCCTGTCCAGGGAAAATCCGATGGGTTGAAGCTTAAGAAGATCGATCTGCATTAAAAAGCCAAAATTCCATGCTATAATACCATCATCAAAAGCCGTAAGGAACCCAAAACGTCCTTACGGCTTTTGTGTTATCATTTTATCCTCCCCATTTCAGCCAGACGGCCATGCCCCGTCTGGCCGTTTTTATGCCGCACAGCCGGCCCTTTGGCAGGGGCGCTGTGTTCCCAAGCAACGGCACAGCAAGGGTGCAAGGCCCTTGTGCGGCCCCACTCCCCCGGCACCCGGCAAAGGCTCACACATTTTACTCTCTTTCCTTTTGTCCGTGCGTGCCGGGGGTTCTGAACATTCCCCGCCCCAACATGGCGGGGTATTTTATTGCAGAAAGGCGGTGAAACATGGCATACAAACGCAACCCGGTCGGGCGGCCCCCGAAAGTACAAGAGCGTGGAAGAGATCCAAGGCAAAATTGATGCCTATTTCACCGCCTGCAAGGGGCACCCCCCTGATGAACCCGGATACCGGCGAGCCGTGCCTGGACAAATACGGCCTGCCCATTATTGTGGATGCCAAACCACCGACGGTAAGCGGGCTGGCCCTGGCGCTGGGGTTTTCCTGCCGCCGGGACCTGAACGCCTACCAGGGCAAAAAGGAATTTTGCACCACGATTACGCGCGCGAAGGCACAGTGCGAAGCTTACGCCGAAGAACGCCTGTTTGACCGGGACGGCACCAACGGCGCGCAGTTCAGCCTGCGCTGCAACTTTGGCTGGAACGACAAACCCGCCGAAGCACCGTCCCCGCCCACTGATGACGGCTTTTTGACTGCAATGCAGCAGCAGGCGCCCGCAGTCTGGAAGGATGGTACGGATGAACCCGGTTAAGCCTGCCGCGTTCCGGTTCCGGCCGTTCAGCCGCCGCCAAAAGCAGGTACTGACCTGGTGGTGCAGCACCTCCCCCATGCAGGCGGCGGACGGGCTGATCGCGGACGGGTCCATCCGCTCCGGCAAAACCGTTTCGCTCTCCCTCAGTTTTGTGCTGTGGGGCATGGCGCGCTTTAACGGCCAGAACTTTGCCCTGTGCGGCAAGACCATTGCCAGCCTGCGGCGCAACGTGGTGGGGGTGCTCAAGCAGATGCTGACCGCCCGCGGCTACACTGCCGCCGAGCGCCGGGGCGACAATCTGTTGATTGTTACCCGCGGGACCGTGACCAACTATTACTACCTGTTCGGCGGCAAGGACGAGGGCAGCCAGGACCTGATCCAGGGCATTACACTGGCGGGTGCGCTGTTTGACGAAGTTGCCCTGATGCCGGAAAGCTTTGTAAACCAGGCCACCGCCCGCTGTTCTGTGGACGGTTCCAAGTTCTGGTTCAACTGCAACCCGGAGGGGCCGGAGCACTGGTTCTACAAAAAGCTGGATTTTGCAGGCCCGCGCCAAGAACCTGCTGTACCTGCACTTTACGATGGATGACAACCTGAGCTTGTCCGAGCCGATCAAGGCGCGGTACCGGGCGCAGTACACCGGCGTGTTTTATGAGCGGTACATCCGCGGGCGCTGGGTGGTGGCCGAAGGTCTGGTTTACCCCTTTGTGGCGGCCAACTCGGATGCCTACCTGCTGCGCGGGCCGACCGCCGGGATGGATGGCCGCTTTTTGTCTCGATCGACTACGGCACCCACAACCCTTGCAGCATGGGGCTGTGGTGCGTGCAGGCCAACCGGGCAGTGCGCATCAAGGAAAGTTACTACAACTCCCGCGAGGTCCAGCACCAGCGCACCGATGAAGAACATTACGCCGCGCTGGAAGAGCTGACCCGCGGTTACTATGTGCAGGAAGTGGTGGTGGACCCCTCCGCCGCGTCCTTTATTGAAACCATTCGCCGCCATGGGCGGTACATGGTGCGGGCTGCCGCCAACGATGTGCTGGACGGCATCCGGGTCACGGCCAGCTTGCTGCAAGCCGGGCGGGTGCAGATCCACGAAAGCTGCACAGATGCCCTGCGGGAGTTCAAAACCTACTGCTGGGACGACAAAGCCCCGCAGGATGCCGTCATCAAGGAGAACGACCACGCCATGGACGACATCCGCTATTTTTGTTATACCGTGCTGGCCCGCGAATACCGCTGGGCGGATTGGAGGAAGTGAAGATGTTCCAAAAGCTTTTGCGCTGGCTGCGTGCCCAGATCGGCACGCTGTTTGGCGATGCCTCCGGCGCAAACGACATTATCCTGTCCGGCCAGATGGAAAATGCCCTTGCCTTGTGGGCCCAGATGTACGAGACGGGCGGCCCCTGGTGCACAGCCAAAACGACCTGCACAGCCTGCACATTGCGGCCAGCGTGGCGCGGGAGTTTGCCCGGCTGGTTACCATGGAGCTGAAAGTCAGCCTGTCCGGCTCTTCGCGGGCGGACTATCTGGCAGAGCAGCTTGCCCCCCTTTCTGGACAAGCTGCCCAACTACACCGAGATTGCTTGCGCACTGGGCGGGGCAGTGTTCAAGCCCTATGTTTCCGGTGACCGGCTGCTGGTGGATGTGGTGCAGGGGGACTGCTTTTTTTCCCACCACCTTTGACACCACCGGCCGCCTGACCGGGGCGATTTTCTCCGAACAACTCAAACGCAAAAACACGATCTACACCCGCCTGGAGCGGCACGAATACGCCGCCGGGGTGCAGACCATCCAGAACAAGGCGTTTGCCAGTTCCAGCACGGCCAGCCTGGGGCAGGAGATCCCGCTGGCCGATGTGCCGGAGTGGGCCGACATTGCGCCGGAGGTGCGCATTGAGGTGGAGCGGCCGCTGTTCGCCTACTTCCGCATTCCCCTTGCCAACCGCAATGACCGGCACAGCCCGCTGGGGGCCAGCGTTTACGCCCCCGCTGTGGATACCATCCACGATGCAGACGAACAGTTTGGCCGCCTGTTGTGGGAGTACGAGGGCGGCCAGCTTGCCATTGATGTGGACGCTGCGGCCCTGCGCCCCACCGGGGACGGTGGGTTCCAGATGGACCAGCGCAGCGGTCGGCTGTACCGCGGCTGCATGACCGGCAATGTGGCGGACCGCACGCTGTTCAACGTGTTTGCACCTGCCCTGCGGGATGAAGCCTATCTGCGCGGGCTGGACGGCATTTTGAAGCGCATTGAGTTCCAGTGCGGCCTTGCCTATGGCACCCTGAGCGACCCCCAGAATGTGGACAAGACCGCCACCGAGATCATGGCAAGCAAGCAGCGCAGCTATTCCACCGTAAAAAGCATTCAGCACGCGCTGCAGGTGGCGCTGGATGACCTGCTGTACGCGATGAACGCTTACGCCGACCTGTACCAGCTGGCCCCCGCAGGCAGTTACACCGCCGTGTACAACTGGGACGACAGCATTGTAAATGACCCCAGCGAGCGCAAGCAGCTGTTCTGGCAGTATGTGCAGGCAGGCAAGTTCCCCATGCAGCGCTACCTGACCGAGTTTGAGGGCTACAGCCAGGAGGAAGCCGCCCAGATCGCGGCTGAAACCAGCGCCGAGAACAACGCCGACGAAACCCTGACCTTTGCCCCGTGAGGTGATGCCCCATGCTGACCCCTGACCAGCTGGATGCCCTGCCCCGCCGCTTTGTGCAGCTGTGGCAGCAGGTGGAAGATGACATTTTGCAGGACATTGCCCGGCGCATGAAAAGCCTGGGCGAGCTGGACCCGCTGACCCCAACGGCCATATGGCAGGCATGGCGGCTGGCCGAAACCCGCGCGGTGCGCAGCAACACCGTTGCCACCCTGGCCAGGTACACCGGCAAAAAGCCGGGCGGAGATCAAGCGGCTGCTGGAAACCGCCGGGGTACAGACCCTGGCTGCGGACGATGCTGTGTATACAGCTGCGGGGCTGGACCCGCCGCCGGTCAACCAGTCCCCTGCCCTGCTGAACCTGCTGAATGCCGGGTACCGCCAGACCTGCGGCACCTGGCAGAACCTGACGGCCACCACCGCCAACACGGTGACCGGCACGTTTGAGGACCGGCTTTCCCGCGCGTGGGGGCTGATCAGCACCGGAGCTATGGATTACAGCACCGCCATCCGCCGTACGGTGGATGATCTGGCGGACACCATGCCGTACATCACCTACCCCAGCGGCCACACCGACACGCTGGAGGTGGCCGCCCGCCGGGCCGTGCTGACCGGCGCAAATCAGACCTGTGCAAAATTGCAGCTGGCCCGCATGGAAGAGATGGACTGCGAGTTTGTGGAAGTGCCCGCCCACGAAGGTGCCCGCCCTACCCATGCGGTGTGGCAGGGCAGGGTTTACCACCGCGGCGGCGCTGTGGTGCAGGACGGTGAGCGGTACGAGGATTTTGAAGCCGCTACCGGTTACGGCACCGGGCCGGGCCTGTGCGGCTGGAACTGCCGCCACAACTTTTACCCATTCTACCCCGGCATCTCCGTGCGCAACTACACGGACGAACGCCTGGCCGAGCTGGATGCCCGCAATATTCCCTACGGCGGCGGGCTGTACACCCAGTACGAGATCACCCAGATGCAGCGGGCGCTGGAACGCAGGGTGCGCCGGTACAAGCGCCGTTACCTGGCCGAAACCGCCGCCGGGGTGGATGCCAGCCAAAGCGCCGCCAAACTGAAAGCCGCCCGGCAGCAGCTGAGTGCCTTCCTGGAGGAAACCGGGGAGCGGCTGGACGGCGCAAGGGCGGAGGTGCCGGGCTTTGGGCAAAGGGAGGCGAAACAGGCGGATGCGGCGGCAAGTGCCTTGCAATCCGCCCAAAACAATGCTACACTGAAAGAAATCAACCTGGGGTACAAGGAGATCACCGCCCAAAGCATTCAGCGTATTCAGCCATTTGCCTGTGAGACGCTGGACGCCGCGGGCAGCCGTGCCCTTGCCAATGCCCACAAAAAGCTGCTGCTGGAAGCACGCAAAGTGCCGCTGGGAACAGAAAAGGCCCGCTGCTATGGGCTGGATATGCAGCCGCTGGGCGGTTACAAGGAAAGTTCTGAACCGGGAACATCTGTAAAAATCAAGGTTCCGAATGTTGACTGTATTGTAATGCACTCGCACCCAAGCGGGCTGACATTTTCGCCTGATGACCTAAGCGCCTTTGCTAATCATGCATCGCTCAAGCTGCTTACTGCGGTAGGCAATGACGGCAACATTTTTGCAATCGAACGCACAGCAAATACTAATGAGGCTGCGCTTCAACTTAAAGTATCAAAATTGAACGAAGCCACAAATAAAGCCGAAACTAAGGCTCAGGTTTGGAATCTGATGGACACATTTTTTTTTGAGGAGGTGCAGCAATATGGCATTCGCTATTACTCCGGAAGAGATTGAGCACATGAAAAACTATCTCAAAGAGCACCCGATTGACCCGCAGTATGATGAGCCTGAAGGTTATATTGTGCTTGACGGAAACACCCCACCTTCTCAGCTGGCTGCGCGCGGATATTACGACATTCTGAAAAACTGGGTGAACTGCCTGAATAACCCCTAAACATTCAACCACGATGCACGCGCACCGTGGTTTTTTCATGCCCATTTTTAGGAGGATACAATGAAGAATCTGCTTGTCTTGATGCTGGCCATGCTGACCGTGGTGACCAGCCCGGAACAGTTCAAGGTGAATTACATCTGCCCGCGCCAGTACCGGCTGTGTTTTTACACGGACGTTTTGCCCAGCATTGAAATTGTGCCGTAAAGGCCGCACCAACAAATTATTGAAACCACGATGCAATTCTGCACCGTGGTATTTTCATGCCTGCTTTTGACCGCATGAGGTCAGGGCGGGCAGTTTTATACCCTTTTTGCCCGGCTGCGGCAGGGCTGAAACAGCCGCACAGACGGTGACGGCAACCACCTAAAAACGCCTATCTGACACCCTACACAGGAGGTAACACCCATGAAAACCGAAGATCTCAAAGCCCTTGGCCTGAATGATGAGCAGGTGCAGCGTGTGTTCGCCATGAACGGCGCGGACGTGAACCGCGAAAAGCAGGCCGCTGAGACGGCCAAAGCCGAGCGCGACGCCATCCGCACCCAGCTGGACGAAGCCAACACCAAGCTGAAAGGCTACGACCCCGACTGGCAGCAGAAAGCCACCGATGCTCAGAAAGCGGCGGACGCAAAAGTGGCCGAGCTGCAGGCAGGCTATGCCGCCCAGAATGCAGCCGCCGGGCTGCACTTTACCAGCGCCAGCGCAAAAAAGCATTTATGGCCGACCTGGCCGCCAAGAACCTGCCCCTGCAGGGGGGACAGCCTGCTGGGCTTTGACGACTTTGTAAAGACCTACCGCGAAAATGACCCCGGCGCGTTTGCCGCCGATACCAAGCCCGCGCGCATTGTGGCAAGCGCTACCGGCACCCCGGCAGCCGCCACCAGCCGCGAAGAAGCAAACGCGGCGATCCGTGCCGCGTTTGGCAAATGAAAGGAGAATAACCCATGCCCAATGTTATTGATCGTTCCCGCGCTGAAGCCCTGATTCGTGAGCAGGTTGTCAGCACCATTTTTCAGGATGCCCCCAAGCAGAGCGTTGTGATGCAGCTGGGCCGCAAGCTGCCCAACATGACCAGCAAGCAGACCCGCATTCCGGTGCTTTCCATGCTGCCACTGGCCTACTGGGTCAACGGTGATACCGGCTATAAGCAGACTTCCCGCCAGGCGTGGGAAAACGTCTACCTGACCGCCGGTGAGCTGGCAGTCATCGTCCCCATCCCCGAAGCTGTTCTGGCTGACGCTGAATTTGATATCCTTGGCGAGGTGACCCCGCGTGTCAACGAAGCCATCGGCCTGCGAGTGGACCAGGCCGTTCTGTTCGGCATCAACCGCCCGGCAGAGTGGCAGAACGACATTATCACCGTTGCCCGCCAGGCCGGCAACAACGTTTCCGGCGGCATCAGCTATGATTCCCCTGCTGGGCGAAAACGGACTGTTTGCCAAGGTGGAGGATGCAGGCTACACCGTGGATGGCGTTGTGGCTGCCATGGGTGCCAAAGCGTCCCTGCGCGGCATCAAGGACACCAACGGCCACCCCCTGTACAAGAGCGATATGCAGGGCACCACTCCCTATGCCCTGGACGGCGCGCCGATCTACTTCCCGGAGAACGGCAGCTTTGATACCAGCGTTGCCCGCATGGTGGCCGGCAACTTTAAGCAGCTGGTGTACGCCATCCGCCAGGATGTGGACGTCAAGATCCTGGACCAGGCCGTGATCCAGGACCCCAGCACCAAGGACATCATCTTCAACCTGGCCCAGCAGGACATGATTGCCCTGCGCGTTACCTTCCGCATGGGCTGGGCTATGCCGAACCCCGCCACCCGCATGAACGAGAACCGCGTCAACGTGCCCTTTGCCTACATTGACGCCGCGACCGCCTACACCGACCAGACTGTGACCTTTACCGTCAAGGATAATGCCGAAAGCTCCCCCAATGCCATTGCCGGTGCAGCTGTCAATGTGAACGGTGCCATCCGTGTGACCGGCACTGACGGCACCGCAGTGTTCCACCTGCGCGCCGGTGAATATCCCTACAGCGTCAAGGCAGACGGTTACCGCCCGCAGACCGGCACCGTAACGGTTGCCGCAGCCGCCGTGCCGGTTGCCGTCACCCTGCCTGCATCTAAGTAAGGGGGGCCATGTATGCTGATTTTACCGACTATCAGGGCACCTACTGCGGCACCCTGATCACCACCCAGGGGCAGTGGATGCCCGCCGTGCGGGAAGCCTGCGCTTATCTGGACAGCATCACCTTTGGCCGCCTGAAGTGCGGGGCGCCGGTGGATGATGCCGTAAAGCTGGCGGTGTGCGCGCTGGCGGATGTTGCCGCCCGCTACCAGGCCGCCAAGGCCGATGAGCGCAGCCGCCCCGGCCTGGCAGCCTTTTAACACAGACGGCTACAGCGAAACGCTGAATACTGCCGCCCCTGACCGCACAGTACACGGCAGACATGCAGGCGGCCGCGGATATTTACCTGCCGCGCAGCCATCCGCTGCGCTATGCGGGCCGGGATGGGAGGTGCCGCCCTTGTTCGGCTGTGACCAGACCGTGACCCTGACCCACCTGCACTATGACGGCGATGCCGACCGGGACGTGAAAGAAGAAACCACCCTGACCGGTGTGAGCTGGTACGGGCAGGTAAAAACCGCCGTGGATTCCACCGGCCTGCACGCGGCGCGGGTGTACAAATGCCGCATCCCGGAAAGCGCCGCCCCCCGCTTGGCTGGACATTGCCCCCGGCGACAAGATCACCTGCGGCACCGTGACCGCCACCGTGCTGGACGTGCATGACAACCGCGGCCACCCCGCGCCGCACTGGTATGTGGAGGCAAGCTGATGGGGCTGAAATATGATGCCCGCCTTGACCTTTCCGCCCTTTCTGATGCCCTGGAAAAACGGGGGGCTGACACCGGGCGGGAGAGTGCAGAAGGCGGTGGACGAAGCGGTGATCCGCTATTGCGACCCCAAGGTGCCGTTCCGCACCGGCACCCTCAAGCACAGCGCCATCACGGCAAGCGCCATCGGGGACGGCATGATCGTGTATGCCACGCCCTATGCGCGTTACCTGTACTATGGCGAGGTGTACGGCCCCAACATTCCCATCTTTGAGGGCGGCGAGCTGGCAGGCTTTTTCAGCCCGCCCCACAAGTACCCCACCGGCCGCCCGCTGACCTACAACGGCGCGCCGGATCGGGGTGCCTATTGGTTTGAGCGGGCCATGGCCGAACACAAGGATGACGTCATCCGCGAAGCCGCCGCCCTGGCAGGAGGAAGACCCGGAAGATGAACGTACTGGATGCCACCCGCGCCTGGATGCGCGCACAGTGCCCCCTGATCAACAAGCAGGACCTGTTCAACGCCAACTACCTGGGCGCAGAGCCGACCGAATACACCCTGCGCACGGCCAGCGAGAGCCACCGCACCGACGTGCTGGGGTATGACCTGGCCGAATACAACCTGACCTTTGTGGCACAGCTGCCATTTGGACGGGAACTAAAGCCCAACCTGGACGCTGCTGATTTTTTCGCTTCGCTCTCCGCCTGGGTCCGCGGGCAGGAGCGCACCCACAACTACCCCGCTGTCAGCGGGTACCTCGTGACCAAAATCACGGCATCCAACGCCGGTGTGCCCACCGGGGCGGATGCCAACGCGGCCCGCTATCAATTACAAATCAAACTCTATCTTGAGGAGGAATAACCATGGCAGAAGCTGCTATCAACCTGACCGCCGGCCAAAAAGCTGACCGCAAACTGGACATGATTTTTGTCAACGTCGGCGGTTCCGGTACTGAGACCTGGGAACTGCTGGGCCGCGGCGTTGAGGACGCAAGCGTGGAATACAACCACGACACCGACACCGTGACCGACATCCTGGGCATTACGGACGTGAACGTGAGCGCCGCAAAGCCGGAGCTTGACCTGGACCCCTGCACCATCCGCGGCGGCCAGAAGCTGAGCGCCAAGCTGCTGGACATTGAGCGCCGCAACGCCGTAAGCGAGCTGAGCATGTTCGATGTGCTGCACGTCCACTGCTTCCTGGGGGCTGCTTCCGGCTCCTTCACGGCGGAAAAAGCACACCGGCTGCACCATCGTGCCCCAGAGCCTGGGCGGCTCCGATTACGTCGGCATGCCGATGAACGTACACCTGTCCAACAACAAAACGCTGGGCACCTGCACCATTGCGGCCGGCGTGCCCACCTTCACGGAGGAATAAACAATGGAGCTGAACATTGACCGCGGCTTAAAAAGCTATGACGTCAAGGATGCGGACGGCACCCTGATCGGCACCATCCGCTTCAACCCCTCTGACATCGGCCTGGCCGGCCGCATGGAGGAAGCCCGCGCCAAGATTGCCGAAATTACGGCCGCGCCCGTGACCGGCCCCGAGGATCTGGTGGAGTGGGACAGGCAGGTGCGCCACTGGTTTGATTACATCTTCGGCACGCCGGTATCGGATGTATTCTTTGCCGGGGTATCCAGTCTGGCTTTCTGCGAGGACGGCGCCTGGTGGCCGAAGCCGTGTTGGATGCCGTCACCCCGATGCTGACCCAGGCGGTGGAAGCCGCCGCCAAGGCCAGCGCGGCCCGCATTGCCAGGCACGCGGACGCCTACCAGGGCAGCACCGCCGGGCTGGCCCCGGAGCAGCAGTGAGCGGCTGGAAGCTGCCCACCAGCGTGACGGTATGCGGGCAGGAGTTTGCCATCCGCAGCGACTACCGCGCCGTGCTGGATGCCATCTCCGCCCTGCGTGACCCGGAGCTGAGCCCGCAGGAACAGACCCTTGCCTGCCTGGAGATCCTGTACCCGGATTGGAAGCGCCTGCCGGACCTGAGTGCAGCAGCCCAGGCGGCCATGGTGTTTATCAACTGCGGCAAGCCGGTGGAAGCCGCCGTGCCAAAGCCCGCCCTTGTGGACTGGGACACCGACGCCGCCATCATGGCACCGGCAGTGGACAAAGTTCTGGGCTACAGCTGCCGCCGCTGCGCCTACCTGCACTGGTGGGAGTTCATCGGGGCATTTGGCTGCATCGGGGACGGCCAGTTTGCGCAGGTCGTCTCCATCCGCAATAAGCGCCTGCACGGCAAAAAGCTGGACAAAGCCGAGCAGGAATTTGTGCGCAACAATCCCGATCTGGTCACCCTGCCCAAACACAAGCTGACCAGCGCGGAAGAAGAATTTTTCAAAAGTCTGGGGGTGTAGTTCTTGGCCGATGGGTCGATCATTCTGGATACCAGAATCAACAATAAAGGCGCCTATGCCGAGCTGAAAGAGCTGCAGGCCAAGGCCAAGAGCACCGCCCAGCAGGTTGCTGCGCTGGACAAGCAGATCAATACCGCAAACAGCAAGCACCTGGCGCTTGGGAAAGAGCTTTCCGATGCCCAGAGCAAGGCGGAATCCACGGCAGCAGAGCTGGAAAGCGTGAATGAACAGCTGCGCAGCTTTTGTGCAGCGCCGCGCCGCGATCGAGAAGCAGCGAGATTCATCCCTCACCCCGGAAGCTGCAAACCTGAAAGCCCAGGAGTTTGTGGGCCAGCATTTTGCCAGCGACGCGGCCAAAGCGTCGGAGCTTCAGGGTGCGCTGGACAAGCTGCAGCAGTCCATTCCCGGCCTGACGGCGAAGTATACCGAGCAGGAAAGCGCGCTTGCCGGTCTGCAGGACCAGCACGCGGCGCTGGCCGCACAGCTGGCGACCGAAGAGCAGGCGGTAACCCGCCAAAGCAGCCTGGCGGGGAAAGCCCAGATTGCCGCGACTGCCGTTGCGCGGACCTCCAAGGCTGTGGGGCAGCTTGGCCGTAGACTTGCAGGTATTGTGTCGGGGGCACTGGTATTTAACCTGATCTCCTCCGCCCTGCGCTCCGTGGTAAACGTGATGGGAACCACGATTGCCAAAACAAACGGGGTAAGCACCGCGCTTGGCAAGTTAAAGGGGTGCCGCAGCCACTGCTGCCGCAGGGCTGGCTTCCGCGCTTTCCCCTGCGATTATCGGGTTGCTGAACCTTCTCACCTCTCTGATCAACGGCTTTCTTCGTCTGCTTTCTCTCCTGACCGGGAAAAGCATCTCCAGCATGAAGCAGACCGCCAAGGGGATCAATGCCGTTGGCAGCGCCGCCGGATCCACCTCCAAGCAGGCCGACAAGGCCAAGCGCAGCCTGGCCGGGTTTGATGAGATCGAGCGGCTGGATGCCAAGACAGGGAGCAGCGGCGGAGCAAACTATAATTTTGATCATATTGCCAGCCCTCTGGGCGGGATCACGGACAAGCTGAAGAACTTTTGGAGCACCTTCCAGACGCTGCTGGCCCCCAGCGTTGCCGCATGGAGCGCCGCATGGGAACAGATACGGAACGCGGCCAGCGCCGTCTGGCCGGAGGTTCAACAGGCAGCGCTTGCTTTTTGGAACGAGGGGCTTTCCCCACTGCTCACCTATCTGAGCGGCACGTTTGCCCCTGGTGTGATCAATGCGTTTTCGGAAGCGTTTGCCCCCATTGTGGGCGGTGTTGCTTCCACTGCCATTTATGTCCTGGCCGACCTGTTCACCTGGGCATGCGGAATTGGCACGGACGCCATCAATGGTGTGCTGATCCCCTGCGCTTGACCTGCTTTTGCAGATCTGGCAAGACCTGATGAGCGGCATCAAAACCGCCTGGGATACTTACGGGCAGCCCCTTATGGACGGTGTGATCCTTTGCGTTCCAGAATCTGGAGGATCTGGCCACCCTCCTGTGGGAAACCATTGTCAAGCCAATCCTGCAGAACCTGATCAGCGTTCTGCAGCAGTTGTGGTCCTCCCACCTCAAGCCCCTGTGGGACGACATTCTTTTGCTGGTGGCAAGCGTTGCCAACTGCCTGCGGGACCTGTGGAACAACCTGCTGGCCCCGGTGGCCAAGTGGATCATCGCCACATTCGGCCCCGCGTTTGCTGAGGTATTCAACGCCATTGCGGACGTTGTTGTCGTGGCCGTTGGGGCTATTGCGGATGCCATCGATCTGGCCGTTGTTGTGCTGCGCGGGCTGACGGACTTTTTAAGCGCCGTGTTCCGCGGCAACTGGGATGCTGCCTGGCAGGCCATCGGCAACACGGTCAGCACCGTCTGGGATAAGATGACGAACGCCATCAAGACCGCCGTCAATGGCATCATCGGCTTCATCAATCGGATGATCTCCGCCGTTGTCACCGGCATCAATGCGGTCATCAACGCGCTGAACGGCCTTTCGTTCGACCTGCCGGACATATTCGGCGGCGGGCATGTTGGGTTTAATATCAGCACCCTGACCGCCCCGCAAATTCCCTACCTGGCGCAGGGCGCGGTCATCCCGGCGAACCGGGAGTTTTTGGCGGTGCTGGGCGACCAGAGTCACGGCACCAACGTGGAAGCCCCGCTGGACACCATCAAGCAGGCTGTGGCCGAAGTCATGGAAGATTTGCAGGCAGGCCAGATGGCGGGCTTTGAAGCCGTGGTTTCCGTGCTGCGGGAGATCCTCTCCGCCGTGTACGGCATTGAGCTGACCGACGAGGACGTAGGCCGCGCCGTACAGCGCTGGCAGCGCAAACAGCTGACTGCCACAGGAGGTGTGTAACGTGACCCTGACCAATCTGTTCCAGATCGATGGCAAATCCCTGTACGCACCGGACTGCGACATCGAACCGAGCTATTCCGACCTGGATTCCAGCGATTCCGGGCGCGACGAAGCCGGGTACATGCACCGCGAAGTGGTGCGGGAAAAGGTTGCCACCTGGCCCATCGCCTACAGCTGCCTGACGGATGACGAGTACAAGTACACCATCGGGCTGTTTGCAGGCAAGGCAACGTTTCAGTTCACCCATCCCAAAGCCGGCTCTTCCACCGAGACCGAAACCACCACCTGCTACTGCAGCAAATACGGCATCGCCTGGCACAATGCCAAGACGAAACAGTGGAAGAACCTTAAATTTAACATTATTGAATGCTGATTGAGAGTTAGGAGGTAGGAAGTAGGAGTTAGGAGTTAAAACGGGCCTAAGGTCCAGCTCTGTAGGGAACGGTCTTGACCGTTCCAAAACTTTGCCACATATTCCGCAATGGGATTTGCCGCAAGGCGACGGGCGCACAATGTGCGCTCCTACGGGATTGCGGCCCAATTTTCAACCCGTGCGCGCACGCGCACACCATGAACTCCTAACTCCTCACTCCTACCTCCTAACTAAAACCAAAGGAGGTGTATATTTGCTCCAACCAATTCTCACTCTCCCAAGCGGCACCGAATTAAAGGGCGGCTCCCCCGGCAGCGCGGTGAAGAGTCTTACCCTGCACACCGCGGTAAACGCCGGGCAAGAGTTCACTATTGGCTCTGCGTTCTCGGACTACATCGAAGCCGAAATCTGGGCGGACCCGGGCGGCAGCCTGCAGATCACTGCCGGGGACGCCCTGACCTACTACCGGCAGGATGATGCCGGGAACCGAACCAAGGTAGGCGTTTTCTATGCTGAAAAGCCCACCCGCACCAAGCGCAACAGCTACAAGGTCACGGCCTATGACACCATGTCCAAGCTGGATGCAGACTTTTCCGGCTGGCTGCGGGCCAATCAGGCGCAGTTCCCCAAGACCATCTGGCAGCTGGTACAGCTGGCCTGCCAGCGGGCAGGGGTCACGCTTGCCAGCAGCAGTCTGCCCATCAACGGCAGCTACAGCGTGCAAGCGTTCTATGCGGATGATTTAACCTGCCGCCAAATCATCTCCTGGGCGGCGGAAGCCGCTGGCTGCTACGCCCACATGAATGCAGACGGCAAGCTGCAATTCTTGACCTACACAGACAAGCGCAGCACTGTTAAACTCACCCCGGACGGTGCCAGCAACAGCACCGCCTATTATGCTGACAGCCTGAGCTACGAGGACTACACAGTCAAGGCCATTGAGAAAGTCCAGATCCGGCAGTCGGACAGTGACGTGGGGGTCATCTACCCCGACAGCACCACTGCCACCAACACCTATGCAGTGCAGGGCAATCTGCTGCTGACAACCGGCACCGAAGCCAACCTGAAAAGCGTCGTCCAAAACCTGTACAACGTGCTGAAAAACGTGACCTACACCCCCTGCAAAGTATCGGTGCCCAGCAGCTCCGGCCTTGCCTGCGGCCAGATCGTACACGTTAAGGACGCACGCGGGCGGGAGTTCGACACCTACCTGATGAGCGCCACAATCTCATCCGGCAAAGCCAGCTTTGAGAGCGTGGGCAGCGCCAGCCGGGAAAGTTCCAGCGCCGTGAACAGCCAGAGCTACAAGAACCTGACCGGCAAGATGCTGGAGATCAAGACCAGCGTGGACGGCCTGGAAGTAAAGGCCAGCGACCTGACCGGCAAGTACACCGACCTAAAAAGCAACGGTGGACGGGCTTTCCTCTGAGGTGAAAAAAGACACCAAAATCACCGGCGGCGGCAACCTGATCCTGGGCAGTGAGAGCTTCAAGAACGCTAAATTGGGAGGTAACGCGATCGGCGGCAGTTCGGCCACGTACAACGATACCGGCAGCGCGACCGTAACAAACGCAGGTTCCAATCGGTATTTTATTTTCAATACCGGTGGCGCTCGCATTACCAAAGGCGTTACCCTGTGCCTGTCCGTCATGTACAAACCAATTTCCGGCACCGACGGGTTGTGCCTGAGCCTTACGTATGCCGCCGACAACGGAAATTCTTACTATACCAGCATAACCACCGAAAATCAGCTTGAAATTGAGCAGACAGACGGCTGGGTGCTGCGGTATGGCACATGGACACCCGACGCTACGGGTGTTCTGGACACGGTCGAGCTTGGCTGCGGCAGCATAAGGGCGGGGTATGGCGGCAGCTACACCAACAAGTTTTCGCTGCTTCACCCCATGCTGCAATACGGCAATGCGCCGACCGCGTGGACAGCTAGCAGCGGGGACTACATAACAGAGGAAAACGCCAAAAGCCTGATCTCCCAATCGGCGGATGAAATCAAAACGGAAGTCCGCAGCCTGAAAGAAACCACCACAACCATTTCCAACGACCTGGACAGCACCAAGAAGGAATTCAAAACCGTTAAAGAATCAGTATCCGCGATTGACCAGAAAGCTGACAGCATTACTCAGACGGTAACGCAGCGGATCACCGGCGGCAACAATATTATCGCGGGCACCGATGACTGGAACAATGCGACCCTGGATGCAGGCGGCAATAACCTGAGCAAAAAAGGAACATACACGATCAGCGGTGAATCCGTCCGAGTGACCAATAGGGCGCAGAACACCCGCTTCCACTTTGGTGCGGACAAAACGCTGGTGATTGCCAAGGGCATGACCTATTGCGCCAGTGTACTGTACAAGCTCAACTCTGGCACGGACAGCCTGTTTTTGCAGTTTGAGACCAAGAGCAGCAGCGGAGCAAAAAGTTATTACGGCAATGCATTCAAAAATGCGAAGCAGGACATTGAGCTGGACAACGGCTGGAAGCTGCGCTGGGCGGCGTTCACGGCGACCGCGGACGGCTATGCAGACGGTCTGTTTATAAGTACCGCGGACGACAACGCCACCGTTACCAACGATCTGACCATTATGCACCCCATGGTGCAGATGGGCAATGCCCCTACCGCCTGGACGGCCAGCAGCGGCGATTACCTGACTACCACCGAAACAAAAACCGAGATCAAGCAGACGGTGAGCGAAATTAAGCTGACGGCCAGCACAAGCGGAACCAGCAGCACCATCAAGCTGACGGCAGGCGGAACAGAGATCACCAGCGCACAGATCAACCTATCCGGCGTGGTGACATTCTCGGATTTGAGTACCTGGAACCAGGACAAGACAATCATCAACGGCGGCAACATCACGACCGGGCAGCTGCATAACCTCAACTACACCACCGTGTACGACCTGGACAACGCCTGGATACGTATGGGCACCGAGGCCGGTGAGCGCGTGTTTCTGGACAACCGGCACATCGCATGGTATGCCACCATCAACACCGGCAGCATTGGCCTGACCGGCGTGCTGTACTCTGAGGCTGGCAGCAGCTACATCGGCGCGTGCAGTAAATACGCCAAGTACGGCTGGGTGAATGGACTTGACCCCACATCTTACGTTGGGATGCAGATCACCTACAACCGCAGCGATGACAGCGATGCCGATTTTAACACGACGCGCGTTGGCGTGAGCGGCAAGCTCAACGTGCACAACCTAGACGTTTGGGGCAGCAAATCCCGCGTGGTGCCTACCAGCTTTGGTGCACTGAAAATGGCTGCATTTGAGACGCCGGTGCCCACCTTTGCGGACTGGGGTAAGGGCCGGTGCAGCCCAGACGGCTGGTGCCTGATTGCCCTTGACCCACGCTATGCGGAGACCATCGCCCAGTACGGGCAGCCCGCCTGGCTGCTGACTGACCTTGACGGCACCGGCCATTTGTGGGCGGAGGATTGCGGCCAGTACGCCATTGTACACGGCGCACCGGGGCAGAAATTTTCGTGGCTGGCTATGGCCGCACAGCGCGGCTATGAAGGCAGCTACGCCGACCGCAGCGACAGCAGCTATCCTGCCGGTGATCCGGCAGGCGTTGAGCTGGCAGCCAGCACCGCCGCAAGAGCGCAGGAGGCCAGCACCGATGCCGCAGCTGACCTGCTCGCTATAGATACAGGCGCGAACGAAACCGCAGACATTCTTTTTGGAGGAATTGCAATGAAAAAATTATCCGGCGTGGCGGTCGTAACGACTGCCGAAGGTGAGCGAGTGAGCTACACCTACATGGAACTGGACGGTAACGGCAACATCACCAGCCAGAACAACCGGGGGTCCTTTGTAGCCCTGGACGAAGAGGTTCTGGCCGCCATCAAAACCTTGAAAGACGCTGTAAATGCGCGGCTGTGACACATAAGGGGGTGCAGACCATGACCGATACCAAACGCATTAAAGATTGCAAACGCAGGATTATTGCTGCCCTGAATGATGCCAAGATCCCGTATGCGGTATCTGAGCTGATTTTAGAGAACGTGCTGTCTGCTGTACGTGAAAATATGGCTGCGGAGGAAATGGCAGCGGAGAACCAGCCGAGCCAGGAGAAAAACGAATGAAACAGGGAACGCAATTTGCGCTGCCCGTGGAAATCGGGCTGGATCTGGATGATGTGAGCCGGATAGAATTTGTATTTAAACAAAAAAAATTATAATGGTTTCCCGGCCATTAAATCCAACGTCTGGCCGGATGACTGCACCCGGCAGGAAGGACAGAACATCATCCTTATCCCCTGGACGCGGGAAGAAACGTACAAATTCCTGGGCGGCGAAACGCTGTACATGGACACCCGCATCACGTTGCGGGACAGCACTGACCAGCCGCAGACGGAGATTCTGGCGCTAAAAATGAATCCTACATTGTTCCAGGAGGTTGATGGTGCATGATCCAGGTGCGAGCAGCCCAACAGAGCGCCGTATCGGTGCGCATTGCCGGGGCGGCATCCGTGCGGGTGGACGTGACCGGCACCGCAGTGGTGGGTGCGCCGGAGTATAGCGGGCCGTATGACATCACACCGTTGTTCTCGGCGCAGACCCTGCCCACCGCAAAGCGGCTGATGCAGCAGGACGTAACAATCCGCAAGATACCGCAGTATGAGGTATCCAACGATTCAAGCGGCTACACACTGATTATAGGAGATGAATACTACAATGCCCAATAAATACGTGAATAAGGTGGTTATCGGCAAGGAAACGAAGCTGGACCTTACCGCAGACACCGTAACCCCGGACAAGCTGGCCAAAGGAATCACGGCGCACGACAAGTCCGGTGCCCCCATTACCGGCACCAGCACCAAAGACGCGGATACCGGCGATGCCACCGCAGCCGTAGCGGAGGTTTTGACCGGAAAAACGTTCTACGCGCGTGGTGCCAAAATGACCGGCACAATGCCGAACAATGGCGAGGTACACGGCGAGATTGCCACCGTTGCTGGGAAGTATACAATTCCCATGGGCTTCCACGACGGCGCTGGCGGAGTGACTATCGCGGCGACCGAACAAGCCAAGCTGGTGCCTGCCAACATCCGTGAGGGCGTTACAGTCCTGGGCGTGAAAGGCGCTATGAGCGGAAACGAAGGCATGAAGCCGCAGACCAAAACTGTTACACCGACCTTTGAGCCACAGGTTGTTCTGCCCGATACAGCGTATAACTGCCTGTCTCAGGTTACTGTGCAGGCGATCCCGGCCACATACGTTGATAATGCGGCTGGCGGCCAGACGTTGACGATTGGGGGCTGAGCATGGCCGTAAACAAGGTGGTTATCAATGATAAGATCGCCCTTGATCTGACCGGCGACACCGTGACCCCCCAGCGATCTGGTGGAGGGTGTAACTGCGCACGATGCCACCGGCATGCAGATCACTGGCACTCGCCCCGCCACAAGCGGCACGGATACCAGCGATGCAACGGCGACAGCGAAAGATATTGCTAGGGGCAAAACGGCGTATGTGCAGGGGGCCAAAATCACGGGCGATCTGTACGAGACTGCAAAAGGGAAAACAAAAACCTATTTTACTTGGGGCTCTGAATATGTCACGTTGAAACGTGACGACAAAAGGGATTTAATCAACATAAAAATGCCCTGGATTGGCAACGACGAAATCATGCGGATCGATAGCTACATAGAGCTTGGAGCCGATGTTACTCTTTTGGCGACGCTACCGCTGCGGATGTTGCAAAAGGCAAAACATTTACAAGTACAGCTGGGTTAAAAGTTACCGGTACTGCGGAGCCTGCCGAAAGCGATAACAACGTTGAGGCATACGCCGTCACGACCACCAGCCCCAGCGTGAATTTTAAGCGCACTGACGGGGCAATCAAGATCTGGGGCTACGGCACCATGACCAGTTCCGGTGGCTGGGGCCAGCAGACTACGAGCCTGGTCGCGTTTGAGGGCGACAAGTACCACAAGGGCGCCATATACGGCGGCCCAAGCAGTACCAGTTTGAGTCTAAGCATCAGCAACGGAAAACTGACTGGCCTGCCGAGTGGACTGACGGCGATCAGCGCGATTGTAACGAGAGGTATATGATATGAGACTGGAAAATGAAGACGTTCTGCTTCACTGGCCCCTGGCCCAGCACATCATCACCGCGGGCTGGCTCTACAATGATGGCAGCCTGCACCGGGCGCTGGATTTCCGCGCGGCAGTAGGCACGCCGGTATACGCCGCAGAGGGTGGCACGGTGGAGACGGCCTACCGCTGGAACGGCAAGCGCACCCAGGGGGACATCAACAGCTATGGCAACATGGTCAAGCTGCGCCATGCAACCTACAAGTACGGCACGTTGGAAACGCTGTACGCCCATCTGAGCAAGCTCTGCGTGGCGCAGGGGCAGCAGGTACAGGAAGGCCAGCTGATCGGTTACAGCGGCGATACCGGCAACTGCTACGGCGCACACCTGCACTTTGAAGTACGGTGGAAGGGCAGCCACACCAACCCACTGAACTGGCTGGACAACGATTTTAGCACGGCCAGCAGCGCGGTCGAGCTGGGCAGTTACAGCAGCATACAACACGCAAAGGAAGTGAAGCGTATGTATTACGCAATCGACGTATCGAAGCATCAGGGCAAATTCAATTGGCAGGCGGCGCATGACAAGGGCATCCGCCATGCTATGCTGCGCGCCGGGTATGGCCGCTACAGCAGTCAGGTTGACCCGCAGTTTGAGCGCAACTCAGCGGAGTGTGCCCGCCTGGGCATCCAGTATGGCGTGTACTGGTACAGCTACGCCAGTACCCCGGCGGAAGCCCGCCAGGAGGCCCGCTGCTGCCTGGCCGCGATTAAGGGCAAGCATCTGTGCCTGCCGGTGGCGTATGATATCGAGTACGAGCCGTGCATCCTGCGCCTGACCAACGCGCAGCGCACGGCACTTGTACAGGCCTTTTTGTCGGAGATTGAGGCCGCAGGGTATTACGGCATCCTGTATGCTAGCTGCAATTTTATTCGCAACCGCCTGGACTACAAGGCGCTGTCCAAATACGATATCTGGGTTGCCCAGTATGGCAGCACATGCACCTGCCCCCTGCCGTATGGCATCTGGCAGTACAGCAGCCGCAACGCGCTGGGCGTGCCCGGCTACGGCACCAGCCTGGACTGCAACCGGGTCTACAAGGACTATGAGCAGCTGATGATCCAGGCGGGCCTGCAGGGCCACACCGTGCCCACCCCGGAGGACACCACCCCCCAACAAGCTGGACAAGCAGCGGATTACCATTGGCCGTATCTCCAGCGGCGACCGCGCAACCATTCGCGCCCTGTGCGAGGGGCTGGGGCTGATTGCAGCCGGTCTCTACCGCGAAACCTGCGTGGGTGGCAACCAGTGGATGCTGGACGTTGGGCCGGTATCCAGCGGCGACGCCTGGTACATTATGCGCAAGTGCGCAGAGCTGCAGCTGATTGATGCAGGGCTGTACAAGGCCGAGTATGTGGAGGGGGTGATTTGGTGGATGCTATTGTTGTTGCGCTGATTACTGGCGGGTTGAGCCTTATCGGCGTTATTATTACCAATCTTGCCGGGCAGCGGCGCACAGAGCAGAGGATGGCCACCGCGCAAGCCGTGACCGATACAAAAAATTGAAGAGCTGACCCGTGAAGTCCGTGCCCACAATAATTTTGCCCAACGTGTACCGGTGCTGGAAGAACAAATCAAGGTTGCAAACCACCGCATCACCGATCTCGAGAACAAAACCGCTTGAACACGAATACATAGGAGGAAAAAATCATGGATTTTGCATCTTTTTGGCATCGCATCCGTTGCCTGCATCACCGTTATCTGCTACCTTGCCGCAACGGCTGTCAAGCAGACCCCACTGGCAAATAAGTGGCTGCCGTCCATCTGTGGTGCCCTTTGGCGGCCTGCTGGGCCTGGCCGCCATGTACATCAACGTGCCGGACTTCCCGGCCGCTGATCCCCTGACCGCCCTGGCCGTGGGCATTGTTTCCGGCCTTGCGGCTACCGGCGCGGATCAGGTTATTAAGCAGATCGGCAAAGGCAACTGACCAGCAAGTTACCAGCAAATTAAATAATCCATAATTAAAGCGGCGGGCTTTCCCTCTTTTCAGGGATTGCCCGTCGCTTATTTTTTATGCCTTATTTTCAGGCATTTTCCTTTACTTTTTAAGTATTGTAGGACTATAATAAAATGTAATTCATATGAAAGAAGGAGTTTGAACGATGGTATTAACCGACAGAGAGCTCCGTACACTGAATCAGGAACTCACAGCACAAAATAAGCCTCTTATTTCTGATGCTAAGAGCGATCAGTTTTTCTCCATTGGCTACGACTTGACTACTTCTGGTTTCTATGTAGGTCAGGAAGCTGAAAAGTCAAATATTTCTCTGGCTCCTAACGATTCAGTTTTTGTTAAGTCAAAAGAAGTAATCGACCTCCCAGCGATGTAATGGCATATGTTTCTTTGCGAAACAGCCGTATTCGTCAAGGACTAAGTTTGACCGCTCCGATTTATCAACCAGGGCATAAAACTAACATTTATTTCCGAATCACAAACGTCTCAAAACAAGCTATTAAGCTTGATTGCACTAAGGGCATTGCTTCTATTCTTTTTTGTAAAGTTAGATTTGCCCGTTGACAAACCTTATGCTGGAGGTTTTCAGTCCGAGTTTGACTATCGCGGACTGGGCGATTATACTTCAACCCTATCCAAAGATATGGTTGATATCGAAAAGAAAGTTGAAAACGTTAAGGACATAGAAAAAATATGTATGGCAACGTTCTTGCCATTATGGGAATTTTCGTTGCCATTTTTAGCCTTATCAATGTCAATGTATCGCTTGCCACTGCAGAAAATGTTACAATGAAAATGTTGCTTACAATGAACTTTTCTACTGTAACATCTATTGGTTTCCTGATTGCATTGATCCGTACCTTTTACCCAAACGGAAAGCATAAATGCGCACTTTGGATTGCATGTGCTGTTGCTTTTGTTGCAACAGTTGTACTACAATTTATTCTTTAATTTATGCATAAAAAGAGCCGAGATTTTATCTCGGCTCTTTTCCTTTGTAGTCAAAAAGTAGTCAGCCCAATGCGTAACAAAAAGCGCGGCAAATGTTTTGCACATTCTACCGCGCTTTTTCTGGTGCACCATCGGGGACTCGAACCCAGGACCCACTGATTAAGAGTCAGTTGCTCTACCAACTGAGCTAATGATGCTTAATAAAGCAAACCCACGAACCGGGCTTTCCGCTCGGCCCGTGGGCTGCTTGCTTTTTAAGAGAAGCCGGCATCTACCTATTTTCACAGGCCGTTTCCAGCCAACTATCTTCGGCACAAGTGAGCTTAACTTCTGTGTTCGGAATGGGAACAGGTGGTTCCTCACCGTCATCGACACCGGCCATTCCTGACCTTCGTCAGCTTCTCTTTCTTAGAAGGCATATACCTTCAAAACTGAATATCGAACTGCTACAGCAAATGAAGTATCAATCGAAAATGGGGTCAAGCCCTCGACCTATTAGTACACGCTTGCTCAATGACTCGCGCCACTTACACATTGTGCCTATCAACCTTGTAGTCTTCAAGGGGTCTTACCTGATTATCTCAGTGGGATATCTTATCTTAAGGCCGGCTTCACGCTTAGATGCTTTCAGCGTTTATCCGATCCGAACATAGCTGCCCAGCTGTGCCACTGGCGTGACAACTGGTGCACCAGAGGTTCGTCCATCCCGGTCCTCTCGTACTAGGGACAGCGCCTTTCAAATATCCTGCGCCCACGACAGATAGGGACCGAACTGTCTCACGACGTTCTGAACCCAGCTCGCGTACCGCTTTAATTGGCGAACAGCCAAACCCTTGGGACCGAATACAGCCCCAGGATGCGATGAGCCGACATCGAGGTGCCAAACCTCCCCCGTCGATGTGGACTCTTGGGGGAGATCAGCCTGTTATCCCCAGGGTAACTTTTATCCGTTGAGCGATGGCATTTCCACTCACATACCACCGGATCACTAACTCCGACTTTCGTCTCTGCTCGACCCGTCAGTCTCGCAGTCAGGCTGGCTTTTTGCGTTTGCACTCTCTCTCTCCTGGTTTCCGTCCAGGACGAGCCAACCTTTGAACGCCTCCGCTACTCTTTAGGAGGCGACCGCCCCAGTCAAACTGCCCACCTAACAATGTCCCCCGCCTTGATTCAAAGGCGCAGGTTAGAATTCCAATGTCGCAAGGATGGTATCCCAACGGCCGCTCCATGAATGCCAAAGCACTCACTTCCTAGCGTCCCATCTATCCTGTGCATGCAACACCGAAACCCAATATTAGGCTACAGTAAAGCTCCATGGGGTCTTTCCGTCTTGTCGCGGGCAACCGGCATCTTCACCGGTACTACAATTTCGCCGGCGGGCTGTTGAGACAGTGCCCAGATCATTACGCCTTTCATGCGGGTCAGAACTTACCTGACAAGGAATTTCGCTACCTTAGGACCGTTATAGTTACGGCCGCCGTTCACTGGGGCTTCAATTCAATGCTTGCACATCTCCTTTTAACCTTCCAGCACCGGGCAGGCGTCAGCTCGTATACGTCATCTTTCGATTTAGCACAAACCTGTGTTTTTGGTAAACAGTTGCCTGGGCCTATTCTCTGCGGCTCACTTTCATGAGCACCCCTTATTCCGAAGTTACGGGGTCAACTTGCCGAGTTCCTTAACAACCCTTCTCCCGTTGGCCTTAGAATCTTCTTCCTACCTACCTGTGTCGGTTTGCGGTACGGGCACCTTAGATATACACGCAGCTTTTCTCGCCTCTTATCCAGCCGGACTTCGGTACTAATCTTCCCTCGATCTCTACCAGAACCAACACCTGGCTCCGACCTTCTAAAAGTGTCCCTGCGCTTAAATCTTTCGGTGGGGACGGAATCTCTACCGTCTGTGCATCGGCTACGCCTTTCGGCCTCACCTTAGCTCCCGCCTAACTTGGAGCGGACGAACCTTCCTCCAAAAACCTGAGGTTTCCGGCCATGATGATTCTCACATCATTCGCGCTACTCATTCCGGCATTCTCACTTCTGTAAACTCCACGACCGCTTACGCTATCGTTTCTCCGCTTACACAACGCTCCCCTACCCCGCACTAAAAGTGCAGCCTAAGCTTCGGTTTGTATCTTAGCCCCGTTAAATTTTCCGCGCAGAGACGCTCGACCAGTGAGCTATTACGCACTCTTTAAATGAGTGGCTGCTTCTGAGCCAACATCCTGGTTGTCTGCGTATTTCCACATCGTTTTCCACTTAGATACAATTTGGGACCTTAGCTGTAGATCTGGGCTGTTTCCCTTTTGACAATGAGATTTATCTCACACTGTCTGACTCCCATGCATCAATATTCCGGCATTCTTAGTTTGATAGGCTTCGCTATCCTCTCGGACGCTAGGCCATTCAGTGCTTTACCTCCGGATATCTAACATGAGGCTAGCCCTAAAGCTATTTCGGGGAGAACCAGCTATCTCCGAGTTCGATTGGAATTTCTCCGCTACCCACAATTCATCCGCCGCCTTTTCAACGGAGGTCGGTTCGGCCCTCCATGAAATTTTTACTTTCACTTCAGCCTGATCATGGGTAGGTCACCCGGTTTCGGGCCCATTGCACGCTACTAAACGCCCTGTTTAGACTCGCTCTCGCTACGCCTCCAGTCCTTAAGACCTTAAGCTCGCAACGTACAATCGCTCGCCGGACCGTTCTACAAAAGTACCATATCACCCTTTGACGGGCTCTATGTGCTTGTAGGCACAAGGTTTCAGGTTCTCTTTCACTCCCCTCCCGGGGTCCTTTTCACCTTTCCTTCACAGTACTATACGCTATCGGTCACTGGGTAGTATTTAGGGTTGGAGGGTGGTCCCCCCATATTCCGACCAGGTTTCACGTGTTGGCCGTACTCTGGATCCTGCGCAGCTGTCAGAATTTTTTTTCTTACGTGACTCTCACACTCTTCGGTTGGCCTTCCCATGCCATTCTGTTAACTCTTCCAGTCCTTAAAGCAGTCCGTACCCCGAAAGGATTTCTCCTCTCGGTTTGCCCTCTTCCGCGTTCGCTCGCCACTACTTACGGAATCTCGTTTGATGTCTCTTCCTCGCCCTACTTAGATGTTTCAGTTCAGGCGGTTCCCTTCCAATACCTATGGATTCAGTATTGGATAATGGAGTATGAACTCCATTGGGTTGCCCCATTCAGATATCTCCGGATCAATGGATGTTTGCTCCTCCCCGAAGCTTTTCGCAGCTTACCACGTCTTTCATCGGCTCCCAGTGCCAAGGCATTCACCTTGCGCCCTTTTTAGCTTGACCGTTTTCTCAATTGATTCTCCATTTGCCAACAAGATTTTTTACCGCTTGGTGAAATTGTTCCCCCTAACTTTATCAGTTAGCTAATTAATTTTACTTGGGGATCTTCGTCTATCTCTAGACTCTGATCAAAATCTTATTTCGCAGTTCTATATTCAGTTTTCAAGGTACATGTCGTAAGACTTTGTGGGTTCTCCCATCACTAGGTGAACCCCGTGGTGGGCTGAAATGGACTCGAACCATCGACCTCTCGGTTATCAGCCGAGTGCTCTAACCAGCTGAGCTATCAGCCCAAATGGTGGAGATAAAGGGATTCGAACCCTTGACCCCCTGCTTGCAAAGCAGGTGCTCTCCCAACTGAGCTATACCCCCACGCCATCGCGATCGGGTGTCGCTTCTTCGTCTTACCTGAGGTTCCTTTTGCAAGGCCCTCAAAATTGAACAATAACTGAAACTTATTTAACCTGTCCGAAACATCTAGACCAGCTAGATCTTTCGTCTGACTCCCTAGAAAGGAGGTGATCCAGCCGCACCTTCCGATACGGCTACCTTGTTACGACTTCACCCCAAGCACCAGTTTTACCTTCGGCGACGTCCTCCTTGCGGTTAGACTATCGACTTCGGGTCCCCCCGGCTCTCATGGTGTGACGGGCGGTGTGTACAAGGCCCGGGAACGTATTCACCGCGGCATGCTGATCCGCGATTACTAGCAATTCCGACTTCATGCAGGCGAGTTGCAGCCTGCAATCTGAACTGAGACGTTGTTTTTGAGTTTTGCTCCACCTCGCGGTCTTGCTTCTCTTTGTTAACCGCCATTGTAGTACGTGTGTAGCCCAGGTCATAAAGGGCATGATGATTTGACGTCATCCCCACCTTCCTCCGTTTTGTCAACGGCAGTCTCGCCAGAGTCCTCTTAACGTAGTAACTGGCAATAAGGGTTGCGCTCGTTGCGGGACTTAACCCAACATCTCACGACACGAGCTGACGACAACCATGCACCACCTGTCTCGATGTCCCGAAGGATTTCACACATCTCTGTGCTATGCATCGGATGTCAAGACCTGGTAAGGTTCTTCGCGTTGCTTCGAATTAAACCACATACTCCACTGCTTGTGCGGGCCCCCGTCAATTCCTTTGAGTTTCAACCTTGCGGTCGTACTCCCCAGGTGGATTACTTATTGTGTTAACTGCGGCACCGAGGGTGTCAATCCCCCAACACCTAGTAATCATCGTTTACGGCATGGACTACCAGGGTATCTAATCCTGTTTGCTACCCATGCTTTCGAGCCTCAGCGTCAGTTGGTGCCCAGTAGGTCGCCTTCGCCACTGGTGTTCCTCCCGATATCTACGCATTCCACCGCTACACCGGGAATTCCATCTACCTCTGCACTACTCAAGAAAAACAGTTTTGAAAGCAATTCATGGGTTGAGCCCATGGTTTTCACTTCCAACTTGTCTTCCCGCCTGCGCTCCCTTTACACCCAGTAATTCCGGACAACGCTTGCACCCTACGTTTTACCGCGGCTGCTGGCACGTAGTTAGCCGGTGCTTTCTTGTTAGGTACCGTCATTATCGTCCCTAACGACAGGAGTTTACAATCCGAAAACCTTCTTCCTCCACGCGGCGTCGCTGCATCAGGGTTTCCCCCATTGTGCAATATCCCCCACTGCTGCCTCCCGTAGGAGTCTGGGCCGTGTCTCAGTCCCAATGTGGCCGTTCAACCTCTCAGTCCGGCTACCAATCGTCGCCTTGGTGGGCCGTTACCTCACCAACTAGCTAATTGGACGCGAGTCCATCCTAAAGCGAATAAATCCTTTTCCCTCAGTACCATGCGGTACCGTGGGCTTATGCGGTATTAGCAGTCGTTTCCAACTGTTGTCCCCCACTCTAGGGCAGGTTACTCACGCGTTACTCACCCGTTCGCCACTAAGCTTAAAAAGCAAGCTCTCTAAGCTCCGTTCGACTTGCATGTGTTAGGCGCGCCGCCAGCGTTCGTCCTGAGCCAGGATCAAACTCTTTATAAATGGTATTTATCACTCATAAAGTGTTAAATCAACTTCACTCAGACACAATCGCTTGCGTCCTGTATGAATTACTTGTTTGCCGATCTCTCGGCTTTGGAATTGTTTTTCGTGATTTTCCATCACGTTTAAGGTTCCACAAGTTTCAGTATTGTTCAATTTTCAAGGTCCTGCTCGCTCTCCTTTCGGACAGCTCAATCATTATATCAAAGGTCGTACTTTTTGTCAAGCACTTTTTCGATATTTTTTGAGCTTTCCAAACGCCTTTTTGAAAGCTTTCCACCCGCACGCTGTCCGGTTCCCCGCTGCGTTTTTGCTGGTACATCGCTTTTATTTGGATTTTGAAGAGCTGCTGTCTTGCGCGACAGCTTATTTATAATACCACACTTTCAACCATTGTCAACACCTTTTTTTGATTTTTTCTATAATTTTTTGATTTTATTTTTGGATAAGGTGTACAGTGTCGTTTTAGCGCACTTTCTTGTTTCTATCCCTCCCCAACCAAAAACATTTGCTTTTTGCTCTTCTATATAATAGTATAGTAACAGCTTTCTCTTTTGGTATATTCCTTATCTCTACATAAAGGAGCATTGCTTCATCATGCTTTTAGCTTTGAACATCGGCAACACCAACGTAACTTTCGGTGGATATGATTCCGCCGGACAGCGCGTGTTTGCTTCCCGCTTTTATTCCGATAGTGCCCTGAGCTCGGACGAACTGGTCTACAAGCTTGTCAACATGCTGGCTCTCTATCATATTCAGCCCCAGTGATGTGGACGCGGCGATCCTAGCCAGTGTGGTTCCCGTCCTGACCAGCCGTATGCGCGAAGCCCTGGAGAAGATGACCAACGCCCCCCTGATGGAAGTCGGCCCCGGCTTAAAGAGCGGTGTACGCATCCGCATGGATAATCCCGCCCAGCTGGGCGGTGAGCTGCTGTGTGCCGCTGTGGGCGCCTTGCAGACCCACAAGCCGCCCCTTCTGGTCATGAACATGGATACCGCCGCCACGCTGGTTGCCGTGGATGCCGAGGGCAGCATTGTGGGCGGTGTGATTCTGCCCAGCCCGGCGCTAAGCCTTTCGGCCCTAGTACGCAACACAGCCCAACTGCCGCAGATTGATATGGAGCTGCCTGCCAAGCGCTTTTTGGGCACCAACACAACGGACTGCCTGCACAGCGGTATTGTGAACGGCAGCGCCCTGATGCTGGATGGCCTGTTTGCCCGCTGCCGCGCCACCCTGCACGCACCGGATGCCCCGGTCATTGCCACCGGCACCCTGCCCGCCAGCATCCGGGATGCCTGCGCCACCCCCATTGAATATAACGGAACGTTGATTCTGGACGGCCTGTATTCCATCTGGAAGCGCAACGTCAAAAAGTAAGTTCAAAAACAATTTCTTTCTCGCCTTATCCAGCACAACAAAAGCACCCCGCATTCCATAGCCGCCGGGCTAAATGGAATGCGGGGTGCTTTGCTTTATGCTATCTTCTCAAGTTTCTTATTTCAGGATGCCGGTTGCTTCATCGAAGTGGCAGGTCTTACCGTTGATCTCCACCGTGCCGTGTGCCATTGCACCGGTGATGAGGTCAAAGTAGTAGGTACCGTTCTCGTTGGTATTCCAGCCCTTGATCATCTGGCCGTTGGCATCATAGCGGACCCACTTGCCGCCGTCAGATTCCTGGTAAACATCCTTGAAACTGCCTTTGCGCCGTTGGCATCGCTGTCCAGCCAGTACCAGCCATCACTTTCGGGGTCATAGATCTCCTTGCCGCGGCCTTCCAGGCCCTGGCGCTGGCCGTTCTCGTACCAGTAGTCCTTGCCGTTCTCCTGCTTCCAGGCCAGGTTCAGACCAATGCCGGTGGTTTCGTCAAAGCTGCATGGCACGCCGTCGATCTCAACATCGCCCTTTGCCATTGCGCCAGTGATGGGGTCAAAGTAGTAGGTGCCGTTCTCGTTGGTGTTCCATCCCTTGACCATCTTGCCGTTTTCGTCATAGCGGACCCATTTGCCGCCATCGGATTCCTGGTAAACGTCCTTGAAACTGCCTTTGCGCCGTTGGCATCGCTGTCCAGCCAGTACCAGGCATCGCTTTCGGGGTCATAGATCTCTTTACCGCGGCCCTCGGTACCCTGTTTGACACCGTCCTCGTACCAGTAATCCTTGCCATCCACGGTTTCCCAGCCGTTCTTGGACTTCTTGATGGTGATGGTATCCACCACGCTGTCATCGGTGCTGCGGTAGGTAGTCACGGTAAAGGCATCCTTGGTAACATTGGCAACAGAGTAGTTGGGAACCTTCTCCTGGTTCTGCACAGCAGTGTATTCAAAGGCTTCCTCGGTGATCTTATAGAACTTGCTGCCGGAAGCAGAGTTCATGGTAATGTACTGAACACCATCGGGGTTGGTCACTTCGGTCAGGGCGCTGCCGTCAGCGTTCTTCTGAACATCAGCCGTCATGCCGCTTTCGCCGCCCATAATGTAGCTGCGGGCGTAAACGTGGTCATGGCCCTGCAGGACAATATCAATGCCCAGCTGGCTCAAAATCGGGGAAAGACCGTTGCGCAGCGTGACGATATCGGATTCCGTTACATGGCTGGCAACGCTGTAGATGGACTTATGGAAAGAAACCACTTTCCAGGTCACATCAGGGTTGGCTTGGATGGTTTCTTCCAGAAATGCCTTGTGTTCGGCAATGCTCAGGCAACTGGTGTTCAGCACCATATACAGGGTGTTGTTGTAAGTAAAGTAGTAGTCGCCGTCACCGGTAGACTCAGAATCCACAGCGTTATCGCCATAGGCATCGCCGCTGACCTGACCGTACTTTTCGCTAATGTTGGGCAGGGTAAAATGCTGTCCGTACAGGGCGGTGTTGTAGCCGCAGTCATGGTTGCCCAGCTCGGTTGCCAGCGGCAGCTGGGTCAGCTGCGGGGCGTTCAGGAAGCCGTCATACTCTTCTTCCACCTGGCTCAGGTTGCTGGTGTCGTACTTATAATAGGCGTTGATCTGGTCACCCATGCTGAACAGGAAGTTTGCATTGGGGGCTTTGGCCAGGGCGTGGTTCAGGGTGTTGGTCCAGCCGCCGTTGTCATCGTCAATGCTGCCACTGCAGCCGATCTGCGGGTCGCCGAATACCAGGAAGGTGTACGGCTCATCTTTGCCAAAGGTCTGGGTGGTGTAGGTTTTGGTTTCGCCGTAATGGGCTTCGTCCTTATCGGCGCTGACAGCGTATTCATAGGTGGTGTTGCTCTGCAGGCCGGTCAGGGTAACGGTATTCTTGTACCAGCCTTCGCTGCTGGTGGGGGCCACGGCAGCCTGCAGTGTGGTCATCTCGCCGCCCTGTACGCTGTATTTCAGCATGCCGCCGGTGGGGGTGCTGCCGTACCATGTCACGTTCACGGAATCCTGGGCAGCACCGATGTTCATCACAACAGCTTTCACATCATGGCTGTTGGCGTAAAAAGTAGGGCCATCGACCGCCACGGTTTCCGCCGGGGCAGCGGCTTCGGGGGTGGCTTCCTCGGCCAGCGCCGGGGTAACGGTCATGCCCGCGCTCATGATCAGCGCAAGGGCACAAGCAGTCAGACGATTCCAGTTCTTCAAATTCACTGTTCTTCACACACACTTTCTATTCATCCGAATCAAATTCTGGCGGGAGTTTCAGCAATGCCCGCTCCCGGCTTTGAGGTATATCTACAGCCCGCTAATGCAGGCATTGCTTTTATCGTTTCAGCGGCCGGTACAGTGCCGCGCATATCCCGGAGGTAATGGGCACCCCCAGCACCACACCCAGGGTGGATGCCACGCCCTGCGCCACCTGAATGGCGGCGTAATCCGATGCAAACAGCTGGCTGGAATGCCAGCCGTATGCCATCAGCAGCAATAGGGTGGTCACAGCCTCACCGGCAAAAGCTAAGATTAATGTGTTGCTCATTGTGCCGATCATATCACGGCCAATGCGCATGCCCGCGGCAAACAGCTGCAGACCGCTCATTTTCCCATCGGCTTCCCGCAGCTCGTGCAGGGAGGATGCCAGCGAAAGCGCCACATCCATCACAGCGCCCAGGGAGGAGATCAGAACCGCTACCAGCAGCAGCCAGTGCAGTTCCAGCCCGGTCTGCCCGGCCACCAGCACAAGGCCCTCACCGTTGGTATCGTTCATGCCGGAAAGGTGCAGCAGCGTGCTGAACAGGTAGAACACACCTCCCGCCAGCGCCACGCCCGCCAAAGTGGAAAGCATGGCCGCCCATGTTTTGGGGCTGGGCGGGTTGAGCAGCAGCAGGCTGACAAGGGTGCACACAGCCAGCGCCGCCACCGTAAGCGGCAGGGACGGCAGCCCGTGGTAGATGCCCGGCAAAATCAACCAGGCAATCATTGCCCCGGTAAAGCCCAGGCCCAGCAGGGTGCGCACGCCTTTCCAGCCGCCGATGGCCACCACCGCGGCGGCAAACACCGCCAGGATCAACACCAGCACCGGGGCGCGGTCGTAATTGTATACGGTATAGTAAGCACCCGCGCTGTCGGGCAGGTCCTCACAGATAATGGCGGTTTCCCCCTGGCGCAGCCGTACGTTCTGGGTGCGGGTCAGGTAGTTGGCAATGGTCACTTCGGTCCCCTTGTTAGCACCTTCCAGCAGCAGGATGCGCAGTTCCTGGGTGCCCATGCTGCGGGCAGGGTCCAGCTGGTCGGGCTTGGTATCATCCCGCAGCACTTCCACAACGCGGCCGCGCACATAATGCAGACTGGAGATGTTATCTCCTTTGTAGCGGCCTAAAGCGTCCCAGTCATAGCCGCGGCAGGCCAGCACCAGCAGCAGTGCAACTGCCGCCAGCACCACCCAAAACCTCAGCACCTTGCTGTGGGATTTTTTTCTGCATTGCTGCAGCAAATTTTGCATGGTCATTCTGTTCCCTGCCTTCCGTAGCCTATTGTACGGCGGAATTTAGCCGGTATCGACCATGCTGCCGTATAGTTTGTGTAAAGAACTGAACATTTTTTGCTGTGCCCCGCAAGCGTTCTGTAAAGTGGGTAAGGGTGCCGTAAAGTGTGTAAAATAATGCAAAAAGCCCTGTACCACAGCAGCAGAAACAGTTCTGCCGCCGGGTACAGGGCTTGTATCAAATCATCTATAAATTTCTGCATTAAAAAATCCCCTGTGCAGCAAACGCTGCACAGGGGATTTGGAACCGAGTGATTATTCCGGCTGGATTGCACCAGTGGGGCAAGCACCTTCGCAAGCACCGCAGTCAACACAAGCAGAAGCATCGACAACGGCCTTGTCCTCGAGGCTGATAGCGCCAACGGGGCAGGTGTCAACACAAGCGCCGCAAGCAACGCACTCGTCAGTAACCTTATGAGCCATGGTAATCTCCTTATCTCCGCACAATTCATGTAAGCCCGCCCGGATCCTGTGCGGTTGGCTTGAGCCCCGGACGGCACGCTTTTTCGCGTTTGTATTATTGTAGCACGGAAACCTTCGATTTTCAAGGCATTTGGTAAATTTCACGCGGGGTTTGCCGCCCGGCGCATAAAATCAGACTTTTCGGCATACTGTTAGTTTTTACTAACCAAGTTTCTTCTCAGGTATGGTCGGGATCCGGCTCAACCGGTGCGCGGCGGCCCCGCGCAGGTAGGTACACTCGCTCCGTTTATAGATTTTCGGGGCAAGGCTTTCCACATTGCTGCGCACCTTCAGGGTACCGGCTACCACGTTGGCTTCCAGCACAGTACCCTCGCCGTCCGGCGTGCGCACCACACTGCCGGGCTGCGGGGTGATGGAGTTCAAGTATTCATAGCTCTTCTGCTCGTAAGCCAGGCAGCACATCAAACGGCCGCATGCACCGCTGATCTTGGCCGGGTTCAGACTCAACCCCTGTTCCTTGGCCATCTTGATGGAAACCGGCTGGAAGTTCTTTCAAGAACCGGCTGCAGCAGAAGGGCTGCCCGCACAGGCCCAGCCCGCCCAGCATCTTGCTTTCATCCCGCACGCCGATTTGGCGCAGTTCAATGCGGGTGTGGAACTGCGCGGCCAGATCCTTGACCAGCTCGCGGAAGTCCACACGGTTGTCGGCAGTAAAGTAAAACACCAGCTTGCTGCGGTCCAGCGTGTACTCGGCATCCACCAGCTTCATCTGCAGCTTATGGGCGGCAATGCGCTTTTCGCACAGTTCAAAGGTGGCTTTCTCGTCCGCACGGTTCTGGCGCATGCGGCGCACATCCACGCCGTCCGCCAGCCGGATGACCGGCTTGATCTCCCGCGGGAAGCTGCCGGAGGCAATTTCATGTGCGCTGCGCACGACCTCGCCGCATTCCACGCCGCGGGCCGTCTCCACAATCACAAATTCCCCTTCCTTGATTTCCAGCTCCTTGGGGTCAAAGTAATAGGCGCGGCCGCTTTCCTTAAATTTAACAGAGATAACTTTCATTTCAATATCCTATCTATCGGGATTGGTGTATCGTTTCAGGGGGTACCTGCCCTACCTGGCAGCCATTTCCATGCCGCACACGGTCAGGGCAAGGCGCAGATTGCCGTTTGCCTTCATGGCGCGGCGGGCGGCTTCCGCCGCGCGCAGGATCCGCGCTGCGGTATCGGGCTGAACGCCGTCAAAACCGGGGCGGCGCAGAGCGGCGCTGGCGGCCTGGGTCGCCTGCCACAGCACAGCGGCAGCGCTGTCCTTATCTTTTTCATAGCCCGCCAGCAGCGCCTGCACACGGTAGGCGTCCTGCTGCTGGGCCTGGCGGCACAGCTCCCGCGCCGCGGCACGAGCCACCTTGGCCGCCGGGTCGGTCAGCGCTTTCAGGCATAGGCCAATGTGCCCCTCATACAAAAAAGCCAGATCCTGTGCATTCTGTTCGTTCAGCTCCGGTTGTGCTGTGCGCAGGGCAGCGGCACATTCTTCGGTCGGCACCGGCGCCATGGTGTAAGCCGCACACCGGCTGCGGATGGTGGGCAGCACCGCCGCCGCACTGGAAGCCGTCAAAAGGAACATGACTCCCTCCGGCGGCTCCTCCATAATTTTCAGCATTGCGTTGGCCGAAGCCCCATTCAGGTTCTGCGCGCCATAAATAAACAGCACACGGCCCTCTGCATCCGAAGAAAGGGCTGATTTCTGGATATTCTGCCGCGCATCCCGGATGGCTTCCACCTTGATCTGGCCGGAAGCCCCCTCCCCACGCACCACAATGGATTCGGTATCCTGCCCGCGCAGAACCGCCTCGGCATGGGGGCCACCATTGGGGTACAGATAATCCGCCGCCAGGCAGCGCGCGGCAAAGCCGGCACCGCAGCCCGGCTCCCCCACCAGCAAAATGCTGTGGGCGATCCGCCCGCTGCCCAGCGCCGTCTTTAAGTCCTGTTTCAGTTCACGGTTGCCCGCAATGCGTTCCAGCATTGGCATTACAGCTTTTCAAACCGTTCTACGTTGGTCACAAAAATGGTTGCGCCGCCAACGGTCACCTCAATGGGCATAGCGGTTTCCAGCCCAACGCCGATGGAAGCGGTGCCGGGAACGATCTCGGTGCGCTGTTTGCAGCAGCGGGAGATCACCTTGATGCAGTCGTCCACACGCTCGTCCTCGGTGCCGATCAGCAGGGTCATGTTGCCCGCCATCAGAAAGCCGCCGGTGGTGGCCAGGCGGGTCACATAGAACTTTGCCTTGATCAGTTCGTTACAAACATTTTTGGAATCTTCTTTATTTACAATCGCAGTAATCAGTTTCATGGTCAAAACCTCCATTTTGTGATTGAAATTCTGTCACATCAAAAGTCCGGTCGGTACAAACCCCGCCGGGTCTGTATGGTTCAGGCAGCACCGCACATCTTTGGATGATGCTGTACCACCTTTATTCGTTTCCCCCGCCGAAAATGCCGCATCGCCTTATTTCCGGTTGATTTTTTCTCCCAGTCTTTGCGGCGCTTGTAGCTCACAATAGCATCCTTGGCCGTGGTGAACATCTCACCACCAAAGAACGCCAGGAACCCGGCAATGCCGAACAGCAGGCTGACCCTGCTGGCAAAGTTGCCGGTCAAAAACTCCAGCACCCACATAGCCGCAGCCGCAATGCCCATCCATTTCATCTTAATGGGCAAGATAAAGAACAGCAGCACCTGCTGCTCCGGCCACATCCACGCATAGGCAAAGAACAGGCTGAGGAAAATGCCCGATGCACCCGCGCTCCCGGTGATCAGGCAGGCGACCAATGCACCAACCATGCCCACCAGAATGTACATCATAAAGCGGAAATCGCCCCACGCGCGCTGCAATGAGTTGCCGACCCACCAGCGGAAATACAGCGTCAGCAGCAACTGAATGCCCGTTGACAGTGGCGGAACAAACAAAAAGGTCACAACACGCCAGATCTGCCCGCTCATTAAAGAAGTCCTGTTCAGCGTGATGGCATAGTAGAAGTTCTGATTGATGACCATCACAATGACCCAGGCAATCAGCTGCCCGACCAGGATAATGTTCATCAGATTGGGGATGCCATACCGTCCCCATCGGCGTTCCCAGCTTATCGATCCAGCGCATAAGCCCTCCGGTTTGTTGAAAATTCAGCATTTTCCGCCCCGTCCGGCACAGTTTTCCACAACCATAGTGGACAGTCAGGGCGGTAAACTGTGTGTTTTATTGTAGCATCTCCAGGGTAAAAGTTCAATATTTTTTGTTGTCGGGCCGGCACATATCCCCATGGAAAAACAACTTTTGCGTGTAAAGTGTGGAAAACTCGTTTAGTTTTCCACACTTTCAACCGAGTTTTCAACATTTTCACCGTGGAAAAGGTGAATACATTGCGTTGATAACCTCGGTGGGATATCCAAAGCGTTGAAACATGCGACAAAAGCTGCCTTTGGCTGAAAGAATAATGAATAAATAATAAAGAATAATGCCGGTGTGCGTGCCGCGCACGCACATTTCAAATAGGCCCGCCGCCCCTATTGGAAATATCTCTCTTCTTATTTTCCATCTCTCCCCTTATCTCCCAATAAAAAACGCGCCCAGCCAATTTTTTTGAGCCGAGCGCAGCGAAGGCGATCCACCTTCATTATTCTTTATTATTTATTCTTTATTATTTATTCTTTTTTAATTTTCCCGTGCTCACCACCGTCAACACATCCCCATCCACCTTAAACTTTACCTCCACGCCGCCAAAGCTCAGACCGTACAGGCGTTCGGGGTCGTGCTGGTAGCTGGGGCGGGGGTCGCTGCGGAGCACGCCGAGTAGGGCATCCCGCTTGTCCGCCGGGATCTGTTCCAGCACTTCCGGTTCCGCCTGTACCTGCAGCGTATAAAACTTTGTGGTGTCGGTAAAGCCGCCGCGGGCATCCGGGTGAGCGTCCACATAGGGCAGGTAGGGGCTTGATGTCAAAAATCGGCGTACCATCCAAAAGGTCGGCCCCGCCAACGGTCAGTACCGGTCCCTGCGGGGTGTTGGGTTCCACTTTCAGCAGCTTTACGCTGGAAAGCCCCAGCGCATTGGGCCGGAACGGGCTGCGGGTGGCAAACACCCCCATGCGGGTATTGCCGCCCAGCCGCGGCGGGCGCACGGTGGGGCGCCAGTTGGTGCCATCCTGCCCGGCCTGCACCACGGTGGAAAATTGCCACACCAGCCAGATATAATCGTACCCATCCAGCCCGCGCACCGCATCCGGGCTGCGGAACTCCGGTTCAAACACAATGCGTGCCCGCAGTTCCTCTACCAGCCCGCTCTGCCGCGGAATGCCGAATTTTTCCGAAAAGTCCGTTTCAATATGCGCGATCTGCGCCAGCGTGTAAGCCATCTTTCCCTCGTTTTGTTTCTTTGTCCGGGTATGCTGCTGTTACCGCCCCAAAATCCGTTGCAGCAGTCCCTTCGGCTTCCGGTCGGCCTCCGCCAGGCGGCGGTAATACTTCCAGTCGCCCTCATAAATAGAACCCCAGCAGCTGCGGTTGCGGCGCAGGTGCGGCCCTTTTTCAAAAATACCGGTCAAAAATTCTGCGCACGCCTCGTCCGTCACATAGCGTGCCGCGCGGGAGCTTCCGTCCGGTGCCAGAATCGGCGCATGGCACATCGCAAGGAACTTTTCATCGTCCCGGTCGATCTCATCGATTGCCGCGATCAGCGCCGCCGTATCCGGGTAATCATCCGCGCCCAAAAAGGCCGCAGGGTTAAATTCCTGCTTCACATCCGGCGCGCCCCAGTAAATGGGCACCGTGGCTGCGGCAAAGGCATCCACGATTTTTTCGGTGCAATATCCCGGCCCGCGGCTGTTCTCATACGCAATAGAGAATTTATACCCACGCTGGAACACCAATTTGTCCGTCACCGGCCCGCCGATGTTGTTCATATAGCCACCGCCGCTGTCCACTGGGCGGTGGGCATTCAGCGCAGCAAAAAATTCATTGCGCTCGTTGGAATAGTCATTGCTCACCACAAAGTTGCAGAATTTTTTCTTTGCCAGCAGTTCCTCATCCGGTACCGTATGCTTGGTCAGAGCCGGAGCCCAGCTGCTGCGCATGGCGTACAGCGGCAGCCGCAGGTAGCGCCCATCAAAATCCAGCACCTCGAACCCCATGGCATAGTCATACAGGTTCAGGTCCGGCCAGCTGTCCTCGCCGGAAAACTGGATGCGGCAGCAATCATACTTCAAAAAGTCAAAGCCAAAAGTCCCGCAGAGTACAAAATCCGGCTTTTCCTCCGGCCCATTGCAGAACGTGATCGCCCACCCGGCATGTTCCAGCGCCTGGGTAAAAATAGTTATCGCGGGCGTCCCAGTCCGGGGCCAGGTCACAAAACGCCAAGCGCACCTGCTTTTTCCCCGGCATTTCAGCCCTCCCCGCGCTGGCGCAGCCAGGCATATTTCAACATTGCGGTCACGGTTTTGCTGTCGCGGATTTCGTCCGTCATCACCATCTGCAATACATCGTCAAACGGCAGGCCTGCCACATCCAAAAATTCCCCATCGTCCAGGTGCTGGCTGGTGGGTTTCAGGCCCTTGGCCGCCCAGATATAAATTTTCTCGCTGTCATAGCCCACAGTCGGGTACAGCACCCCCAGGTTGATGAACCGTTCCGCCGTCACGCCGCACTCTTCTTCCAGCTCACGCTTGGCTGCTTCAAACGGGTCTTCGTCCTTTTCCAGTTTGCCGGCCGGCAGTTCCCACAGTTCTTCTTTCAGTGCGTAACGGTACTGGCGCACCATCAGCACCTTGTCATCATCTGTCAGGGGCAGAATGCACGCCCTCCGTTGTGGTGTACCACCTCGCGGAAGCTGGTCATGCCATTTTCCAGCTCCACCTGGTCCATGGTCACGCGGAACACGTTCCCCTTAAAAATTTCTTTGGAGTTCAGTTTTATTTCGGTATGCTGCATGGCAGATCATAGCTCCCTTCCTATCATCCGGCTGGATGTGTTTCTATTAAATATGTACATTTCCCGGCCTGTGGCCGGGCTTTGCTTGCCGTTTTATATTTACTTTGATTGTAATTGTCCCGCCCCGCCCTGTCAAGCTTCCGGCGTATTTTCCATTGGCTGTGCCGTTTTATTTTTCAAATTTTCTCTGCTTTCTGGCTTTTGTTTTGTCAGCCGGGCCATTTTTGTGCTGTTTTTCTGATTTTTTAGCCTATGCAGTCCTATTTATTTCCCTACTTCAGCCAATTTGCACAAAACCCTGCCACAAAACGGTCAACCTGCACACAAGCGCACAAAATTTTTGTGCAACATTCTAACTGAATAGGCTTTACTATTCCGCCCCTTTTTTGGTAAAATAAGCTTAAGCAAGAGCGCCATCTGCCAGGTTCGCAAGGGTTTGGCCGGGTGGTACTGCCTGTGGGCTTTTGCCGCAGCCTACCCGCTGCAAGGAGCAAGTATTGCAGCAGGGGCACACAGGTGCTAATCTAACTGGGAATGTCCCTCCGGCATTACCTAGTAAACGGAGGAAAAAAAATGCCAAGAGCAAAACAGTCCATGGATGGCAATACCGCGGCTGCGCATGTAGCTTATGCGTTTACCGATGTTGCTGCCATCTACCCGATTACCCCCTCCAGCCCGATGGCAGACACTGTTGACCAGTGGAGCGCTGCCGGCCTGAAGAACATTTTCGGGAACCAGGTCAAGGTTGTTGAAATGGAGTCCGAGGCTGGCGCCGCAGGTGCTGTGCACGGTTCTCTGGGCACCGGTGCTATCACCACCACCTTCACCGCTTCTCAGGGTCTTCTGCTGATGATCCCCAACATGTACAAAATCGCAGCCGAGCAGCTGCCCTGCGTTTTTGACGTTTCCGCCCGTACCGTTGCTACCCAGGCCCTGAACATCTTCGGTGACCACAGCGACGTTATGGCCGTTCGTCAGACCGGTTTTGCCATGCTGTGCGAATCCAACCCTCAGGAAGTTATGGATCTGAGCCCCGTTGCTCACCTGTCCGCTATCGAAGGCCATGTTCCGTTCGTGAACTTCTTCGACGGCTTCCGTACTTCTCACGAGATCCAGAAGATCGAAAAGTGGGATTACGAAGACCTGAAGGAAATGTGCAACATGGAGGCTGTTGAGGAGTTCCGTGCCAAGGCTCTGAACCCCGAACATCCCAAGATGCGCGGTTCTCACGAAAACGGCGACGTTTTCTTCCAGCATCGTGAAGCCTGCAACCCGGCATACGAGGCACTGCCCGCAGTTGTCGAGAAGTACATGGCCAAGATCAACGAAAAGCTGGGCACCAACTATGACCTGTTCAACTACTACGGCGCTCCCGATGCAGACCGCGTCATCATCGCTATGGGCTCCATCTGCGACGTTGCCGAAGAAGTTGTTGACTACCTGACCGCTAAGGGCGAGAAGGTTGGCCTGGTTCTGGTTCGTCTGTATCGTCCTTGGGTTTCTTCTGCTCTGCTGAAGGTTCTGCCCAAGACCGTAAAGAAGATCGCAGTTCTGGACCGCACCAAGGAGCCCGGCTCCCTGGGCGAACCCCTGTACCTGGATGTCGCCACCACCCTGCGTGAGGCCGGCATGAACGACGTCGTCCTGACCGGCGGCCGCTACGGCCTAGGCTCCAAGCACACCCCGCCGTCCAGCGTCTTTGCTATCTACACGGAGCTGGAGAAGGACGCTCCGAAGTCCCGCTTCACCATCGGCATCACCGACGACGTGACCAACCTCAGCCTGCCTGAGGTCAAGCCTGCTCCCATCACCTCTGCTCCCGGCACCAAAGAGTGCAAGTTCTGGGGTCTCGGCGGCGACGGCACTGTCGGCGCAAACAAGAACTCCACCAAGATCATTGGCGACCATACCGACAAGTACATCCAGGCCTACTTCCAGTATGACTCCAAGAAGACCGGCGGCGTTACCATCAGCCATCTGCGCTTTGGCGATAAGCCCATCCGCAGCCCCTACTACATCAACCAGGCTGACTTCGTTGCCTGCCATAACCCCGCTTACATCCACATGGGCATGAAGATGGTCCAGGATGTCAAGCCGGGCGGCGTGTTCATGATCAACTGCCAGTGGACCGATGAGGAGCTGGACGAGCATCTGAACGCTGCTGATAAGAAGTACATTGCTGATAACAACATTCAGCTGTACACCATCAACGCTATCGATAAGGCTATCGAGATCGGCATGGGCAAGCGCACCAACACCATCCTGCAGTCTGCTTTCTTCAAGCTGGCTGACGTTATGCCCATCGACGAAGCTGTTGAGTTCATGAAGGCCGCTGCCAAGAAGAGCTACGGCAAGAAGGGCGACGCTGTTGTCCAGATGAACTGGAAGGCTATCGATGCCGGTGTTGACGCTGTCCATAAGGTCAACGTCCCCGAGAGCTGGCACAACCCGGCTCCCGATGCTGCCCCGAAGGCCCTGAAGGGACCCGATGCACTGGTCAAGCAGATCCGCGACGTCATGGAGCCCATCAGCCGTATGGACGGCGACAGCCTGCCTGTTTCTGCCTTCGAGGGCAACGTCAACGGCGAGTGGGAGCAGGGTGCTTCTGCTTACGAGAAGCGCGGCACCGCTGTTATGGTTCCCGAGTGGGATGCTGAGAAGTGCATTCAGTGTAACCAGTGTGCATTCGTCTGCTCTCATGCTACCATCCGTCCGTTCTGCCTGACTGCTGACGAAGCTGCTAATGCTCCCGAAAGCACCAAGCTGGCTGACACCAAGCCCAAGGCTAGCGAGTACAAGTTCACCATGGCTGTCTCTCCGCTGGACTGCATGGGCTGCGGCGAATGTGTCACCGTCTGCCCGACCAAGGCGATCGAGATGAAGCCGCAGGAGAGCCAGGCTGCACAGCAGGCTGCGTTCGATTACTGCGTCGAGAACATCCGCAAGAAGGACAACATCCCTGGTGTTGTTTCCGATATTTCCGTCAAGGGTTCTCAGTTCAACCAGCCGCTGCTTGAGTTCTCTGGCTCCTGCGCAGGCTGCGCCGAGACTTCTTACGCCCGCCTGATCACCCAGCTGTTCGGCGAGAAGATGTTCATCTCCAACGCCACCGGCTGCTCCTCCATCTGGGGCGGCACCGCTTCCATCAGCCCGTACACCACCAACAAGGAGTCTGGCTTCGGCCCCGCTTGGATCAACTCCCTGTTCGAGGATAACGCTGAGCACGGCCTGGGCATGCAGATTGGTTACGAGACCGTTCGTGCCAACCTGATCACCAAGGTTGAAGCTCTGAAGGGCAAGAATGCTGATCTGGATGCTGTCATCGACAAGTATCTGGAAACCAAGAACAACACCAAGGCCAACGACGCTCCTGCCAAGGCCCTGATCGCTGCTCTGGAAGCCTGCGGCTGCGATGAATCTAAAGAGATCCTGAAGGACAAGCAGTATCTGGCCAAGAAGAGCTTCTGGATCTTCGGCGGCGACGGCTGGGCATATGACATCGGTTACGGCGGCCTGGATCACGTTCTGGCTTCCGGCCACGACGTCAATGTTATGGTCTTCGACACCGAGATGTACTCCAACACCGGCGGACAGGCTTCCAAGGCCTCCAACATCGGTGAGGTCTGCCAGTTCGCTGCTGCCGGTAAGGAAATCAGCAAGAAGAGCCTGGCCGAGATCTGCATGACCTATGGCTACATCTATGTTGCTCAGATCGCTCTGGGCGCTAACATGGCTCAGGCTGTCAAGGCCATTGCTGAGGCTGAGGCTTACCCCGGCCCGTCCATCATCATCGGCTACGCTCCCTGCGAGCTGCACGGTGTTAAGGGCGGCATGACCAACTGCCAGAACGAGATGAAGAAGGCCGTTGAGGCTGGCTACTGGAACCTGTTCACCTTCAACCCGGCACTGAAGGCCGAGGGCAAGAATCCGTTCACCCTCACCTCCAAGGCTGGCAAGATGGACAAGTATCAGGAGTTCCTGGCTAACGAGACCCGTTACAGCCGCCTGAGCCGCGCATTCCCGGATCGCGCTAAGGCCCTGTTCGATAAGAACCAGGAAGCTGCTGAAGCTCGTTACACCCACCTGACCAAGCTGGTTGACCTGTACAAGTAATTTGTCCGGTCCGCGGCGCTGCCGCTAAACCAGTAATATAAACCCCGCCCCGCGCATCCGATACGGTTTGCGCGGGGCGGGGTTTTGTTATCTCTTCCTTCGCTTTCTCCCTGTAAATAAACCCAATAAAAAGGCACAGCCCCCGGTTCTTCACCCGGCGCTGTGCCCTTTTGTTTATCTTATCCTGTATTAAAGTTTCTTCGGTTTCTTCTTTTCAAAGAAGGAACCTCGTCACTCCAATTATTCTTCGTCCTCGCCCTCAGTGTCCGGTGCGGCGTCCTCAGCAGCCTCTTCGGCGGCTTCGGCTGCGGCAATGGCTTCCAGTTCTTCAGGGGTCGGGTCAGTCTCGCCATCATCCTCCGGCTTGGCTGTTTCGGCGGTGGCATCGCGGTCCACGCGGGCCAGCACGGCTACCTTGTCCTCGCCAATCAGGCGCATCACGCGCACGCCGCTGCCATAGCGGGACTGCACGTTGATGTCATTGGCGTGCATGCGGATCAGAATACCGTCCTGGCTGATGAGGATCAGGTCGTCGGTCTCGTCCACGATCTTGATGCCCGCTACGCCGCCGTTGGCGTAGTTGCGGATGCCCAGACCGCCGCGCTTGGTAATGCGGTAGTCATCAATCAGGCTGCGGCGGCCTTTGCCGTCCTCGGTGACGGTCAGCACGGTTGCGCCGGGGCGGCAGACGCCCACGCCCACAACATAGTCACCATCACGCAGCTTGATGACGCGCACGCCATGGCCTGTGCGGCCCATAGCGCGCGCTCCAGCCTCGCTGAAATGGATGGCGGCACCATCATGAGTGGCCACGATCAGCTCGTCCTCGCCGCCTGTCAGGTGGCACCAGACAAGGGCATCGTCCTCGTTCAGCGCAATGGCGTTCAGGCCGCCCTTGCGGATGTTGCGGAACTGGGAAAGCGGCGTGCGCTTGATCAGGCCCTGCCGCGTTACCATCGTGATGTAGCTGGCATCCTCGTCCATGTTGGCGGGCTGGCGCATCATGATGGTAACTTTCTCGCCCTCCTGCAGCTGCAGCAGGTTGGCAATGTGGCTGCCCTTGGCGGTGCGGCGCCCTCGGCTACCTGGTAGCCTTTCAGGCGGTACACACGGCCCTTGTCCGTCATGAACAGCATGTAGTCATGCGTGGAGCCAACAAACAGTTCCTCGGTAAAGTCATTGTCTTTCTGGGTCATGCCGGCCACACCGCGGCCGCCGCGGTTCTGGGCACTGTAGGTGTCCACCGCCGTGCGCTTGATGTAACCTTCATGGGTCAGGGTAAAGACGCAGGTCTCTTCGGGGATCAGGTCCTCAATGTCCACTTCGCCGGAAACCGCCTCAATAGAGGTGCGGCGGTCATCGCCGTACTTGTCGGCCAGAGCCGTCAGGTCAGTCTTGACGATCTCCATGGTGTGGGCGTCGTTGGACAGGATATCCTTGTAATTTTCAATGCTGGCGCGCAGCTGGCCCAACTCCTCGTCGATCTTGAGGATTTCCAGGCCTGCGAGACGTCCCAGCTGCAGTTTTACGATAGCATCGGCCTGCGGGTCGTCGAAGCCGAAACGCTCCATAATGGCCGCCTTTGCCTCTGCAAAGCCGCCCTTGCAGGCGCGGATGGTGGCGATGATCTCATCCACAATATCCACAGCCTTGCGCAGACCTTCCAGGATGTGCTCGCGGTCCTGGGCTTTTTTCAGCTCATACGCCGTGCGGCGGCGAATGACCTGGAACTGGAAGTCCAGATAGCGCTGCATCATGGTCTTCAGGCTCATGATCTTGGGCACGCCGTCGTCCAGCGCCAGCATGATTACACCCACGGTGTCCTGCAGCTGGGTGTAGCGGTAGAGCTGGTTCAGCACTACCTGCGGGTTGGCGTCCTTCTTGATCTCGACCAGGATCTTCATGCCGGTGCGGCTGGAGGACAGGTCGTTCAGGTCGCTGATGCCCTCAATGCGCTTATCTTTGACCAGGTCGCCGATGGATTCCAGCAGGCGGGTCTTGTTGACCATGTAGGGGATCTCGGTGATCACAATCTCATACCGGCCGTTCTTTTTTCTCCACGATCTCAGCACGGCCACGCAGGGTGATCTTGCCGCGGCCTGTGGCATATGCCGCACGGATGCCGCTGCGTCCCATAATCACGCCGCCGGTGGGGAAATCGGGTCCCTGGATGTGCTCCATCAGGCCCGCCAGATCAATTTCCGGGTCATCAATCAGGGCAATCATACCGCTGACGACTTCGCGCAGATTGTGCGGCGGGATGTTGGTGGCCATGCCGACCGCAATGCCCTGGCTGCCGTTGACCAGCAGGTTGGGGAACCGGCTGGGCAGCACGTGGGGTTCCTTCTTGGTTTCATCGAAGTTGGGGTCCCAGTCGATGGTGTCCTTATCAATATCCGTCAGCATTTCGCATGCAATTTTGGACATGCGTGCTTCGGTATAACGGTAAGCAGCCGGGGGATCGCCGTCCACGGAACCAAAGTTGCCCTGGCCGTCAACCAGCGGATAACGCAGGCTGAAATCCTGTGCCAGACGCACCATCGCGTCATACACGCTGGCGTCGCCGTGGGGGTGGTAAGCACCCAACACAGCACCAACCGTATCCGCAGACTTGCGGTACGGGTGGCTGGGGTCGTTGCCGCGCTCGTGCATCGTGTACAGGATGCGGCGGTGTACAGGCTTCAGGCCGTCGCGCACATCCGGCAAGGCACGGGATACGATAACGGACATGGAATAATCCAAAAATGCCGTTTCGATCTCCTGCTTGACATCGCGCACAATGACCTTCGTGCCCGAACCGGGCACCATGATAACATTTTCTTCCATTCAACTCACCTTTCGGATTGTTTCAAAGCCCTTTTGCAAAAGCTTCACCGAAAATCTTCACTCTATCATCAAAATATCAAAAACAAAATTCATCAGCGTCTGGCGGAAGCGGAAATTTCCACCGTAATCCGGGGTGGTAATAGATTGCCCACACGCAGCGGGCGCACAATGTGCGCCCCTACAGGGGCCGCCATTCGCCCTGCCCCCGTAGGGAACGGTCTTGACCGTTCCAAAAACTGCGGGCTTTTTGCTCCCTCTCCCCTGCCGCCTTTTCTTTAACCCAAATGATTAAAGTTTTTTGCCAGGCTTTTTTTCAAAAAAGCCGCCAAAAAGCCGCGAATCAAACGTCCAGACGTGCATACTTGGCGTTGCGCTCAATGAACTCCTTGCGGGGTTCCACCTGCTCGCCCATCAGGATGCTGAACGCCTCGTCGGCGCGCTCGGCATCTTCGATCTTGATCTGCACGATCACGCGGTTATCAGGGTTCATGGTGGTTTCCCACAGCTGGTCGGGGTTCATCTCACCAAGGCCTTTGTAGCGGTTCACCTTGGCGCCCGGCATCTCAGCCGAAAGCTGCTTCATTTCGTCGTCGTTGTAGGCGTACTTGACGGTCTGGCCCTTTGCAGCTTGAACAGCGGCGGCTGGGCCACATAGACATAGCCGTGTTCGATCAGCGGCCGCATATACCGGAAGAAGAAGGTCAGCATCAGCGTGCAGATGTGAGAACCGTCCACGTCGGCATCGGCCATGATAAAGATTTTGTGGTACCGCACCTTGTTGATGTCAAATTCATCGCCAATTCCCGTGCCCAGTGCCGTCACAACCGGCATCAGCTTGTCGTTGCCGTAAATGCGGTCGGCACGGGCTTTTTTCCACGTTCAGCATCTTGCCCCACAGCGGCAGGATTGCCTGGATGTTGGAATCACGCCCCTGCTTGGCAGAGCCGCCAGCAGAGTCACCCTCGACGATGAAGATTTCGGTCTTGGCGGGGTCATTCTCGTGGCAGTCTGCCAGTTTGCCCGGCATACGGTTGCTTTCCAGCGCACTCTTGCGGCGCACCAGGTCGCGGGCCTTTTTGGCTGCGGCACGGGCGCGGGCGCCTGGGTCACCTTTTCAAACACAGCCTTGGCAACAGCAGGGTTTTCTTCCAAAAATTCGCTGAGCTTGTTGTACACAATGTTGGAAACCAGCGTCTTGATGTAGGTGTTGCCCAGCTTGGCTTTGGTCTGGCCCTCAAACTGCGCTTCCTGCAGCTTGACGGAAACAACGGCGATCATGCCTTCGCGCACATCGCTGCCCTGCCAGTTTTCATCCTTTTCCTTCAGGTAGCCCTTGGCACGGCCAAATTCGTTAAACACGCGGGTCAGCGCGGTTTTCAGGCCTTCCTCGTGGGTGCCGCCCTCCGGGGTGTGCACATTGTTGGCAAAAGAAAGGATCAGCTCGTTGTAGCTGTCGCAGTACTGCAACGCAACTTCGGCCACAGCGCCGTTGGCTTCGCCTTTCATATAGATGACCTGCGGGTGCAGCGGGGTCAGGTCGCGCTTTTCATGCAGATACTGCACAAAGCTGCGCACGCCGCCCTCATAGCACATGGATTCCTGCGGCGGTACACCGTCGTTTTTCTCAATGCTTTCGGGGCGCTCATCCGTCAGGGTAATGCGCACACCGGCGTTCAGGAAGCTTTCTTCCCGCAGGCGCTTGAGCAGGATCTCATAATCGTATTCGGTGGTTTCGGTGAACATTTCCGGGTCTGGCTTAAAAGTAACAGTGGTACCCGTAGATGCCGCCACACCGATCTTTTTCAGGTCTCCATCCGGTTTTCCGCGCTTGAAACTCTGCTCGTACTCGGCGCCGTCACGGCGCACATGCACAACCAGCCATTCGCTCAGCGCGTTTACAACGCTGGCGCCGACGCCGTGCAGACCGCCAGCCACTTTGTAGCCGGAATCCTCGCCGCCAAACTTGCCGCCGGCATGCAACACGGTATACACGACCGTGACAGCCGGGATGCCCAGTTTGGGCTGGATATCCACCGGGATACCGCGGCCGTTATCACTGACTTCAATGATATTGCCCGGCTTGATGGTCACTTCAATATGGGTGCAATACCCGGCCAGAGCTTCATCGATGGAGTTATCCACGATTTCATAAACCAGATGATGCAGACCGGAAGGGCCTGTGGAACCGATATACATGCCGGGGCGCTTGCGCACAGCTTCCAGCCCTTCCAGGACCTGGATCTGCGCGCCGCCGTAGGCATGGTCGGTAGCCGTCTCGCGGTTGGTTTCGGTGATGATTTCTTCTGACATGAACTTTCCTCCCATTTCTTACGAGGTGCGGGGATTTCGGCAGCTTTTTTTCAAAAGCTTAAACCGGCATTTCTGCCGTTATCAGGGTAAAACCTGCCCTTTGGTATATCTGGGGTGCATTTTTGTATCTGTAAAAATTATAGACGCTTTTTTTGTCCGCCTAACGTTTTTCTGCAGTTTTACTGCCCCATATCAAACTTTGCCGCGCGGTTGCGGATGGCGGCGGTGGATATCTGGGTAATATAAACCGTATCATCGGGGAAATCTGTCAGGACAAAGCTTTTTGGCATACTGCCGCTCACATCCACAACAGCCCCTTCCTGCTGGGCATGCCGCAGGAATTCATCGGTGATCTTTGCCTTCTGGCCCGCATCGGTTGCGGTATCCAGGTCAAACACCCCGATGACGTCCCGCGTATTTACGATAAAATCCTGACCTAAGTGAAGATACATGATAATTAGTAATGAGAAATTAGGAATTGGAGGCAGAACAAACTGCCGGGTTTGTCTTTGGGGATCACGGTTCAGGAATGGGATGGCGCTCTACGCCGCCCTTTGGTCGTCTCAAAATTCAGAAATTTTATTTCCGCATCACGTCAATTTTTGCAATGTTTTCATTTTGAACTTTGCATTCATCAGCGCTTATTTTAAGACTGCGTTTTACTTTTAGTTCTCTATTATTATAAAGATGATTAAAAGTTTTTTCCGGTTCCCTTTTTTTCAAAAAAGGGAACAAAATCCCCCGTAAAGCAAAACCTCAACCCTCCCGCACGGTTCCGTGGTCCACAAAGACCAGCTTGCCGTTGGTTCGGGCAAAGGCGGCGGAATCGCAGGTGGTCACAAATGTCTGCTTGTCCTCAATGCGGGTCAATAGATACGTCTGGCGTGCGTCATCCAATTCACTGAGCACATCATCCAGCAGCATCACCGGATGTTCGCCCAGCACCTCGCCCGCCACGCTGGCTTCCGCCAGCTTCATGCTCAGCACCGCACTGCGCTGCTGGCCCTGGCTGCCATAAATTTTTCCCGGCTGGCCGTCAATTAAAATTTCCAGGTCCTCGCGGTGGGGCCCCGTCAGGCAAAAAGCCTGCCCGCAGCTCGGTGTTTTTCACCTCGCGCAGCTTGGCCGCCAGCGCTTCCGGGCTGCCCGGATCGCAGCAGGGGCAGTATTGGATCTCCAACTTTTCTGCCCCGCTGGAAATATCACGGTAGTTCGCCGCTGCCGCCGGGGCCAGCTGGTCCAGATACCCCGCACGCCGCCGCATGACTTCGCAGCCATAGGTCACAAGCGCTTCGTTGTAGGTTTCCAGCAGAACATCCCCGCCGGGGGTGATGTCATACGCTTTCAGCAACGCATTTTTCTGCGCTACCACGCGTAAATACCGCCGTTCCGCCGCCAGGTAGCCGGGGTACAGCTGGCAGAGCGCGGCATCCAGGAAATGCCGCCGCCCTTCCGGCCCGCCTTTGACCAGGCTCAGATGGTTGGGGTCAAACGCCACCGCCGTAAAAGTTCCTGCGATCGAAGCAGCTCTTCCGCGGTCGGCTCCGTTCAGACGTACCGTCCGGCCGGGGCGCTGGGTTCCTTTGGCGCCAACGGTCAACCGTATTTCCTGGGGGCGGTCTCCCGCTTCAAATGCGGCCTCCAGTACGGCAAAGTCAGCGCCGCGCCGGATCAGCTCGGCGTCCTTTGCCCCACGGAAGCTTTTGCCCCCGGTCAGCAGCCAGACGGCTTCCAACAGGTTGGTTTTGCCCTGCCCGTTTGCCCCGCACAGAACCGTCAACTGCGGGGCGGGTTCCAAAACAGCGGCGGATAAATTGCGATAATCCGTCACCGCAAGGCGGTTCAGCCGCATCAGCAGCCCTCCGCGATCTGAACCTGGCGTCCTTCCAGCTCCACCACATCGCCCGGCACGCATTTTTTACCGCGCATGGTGCAGGGTTCCCCGTTCAGCTTCACTTCTCCGCCCTGGATCAGCTCCTTGGCTTCGCCGCCCGTTTCACACAGGCCGGCAAATTTCAGCAGAGCATCCAATTTGATAAATTCCGTGTGGATTCGTACTTTTTCCATCGTATCAGCCTTCATTCTTAAAGCGTACCGGCAGCACCAGGTAAATAAAGTCTTCGCCCTCCACCGGCAGGACCTTTACCGGGCTCAAGGGGCCGTTGATCTCCAGGCGCAGCTTTTCGCACTTGGAATAGCGCAGCGCATCCAGCAGGTAGCGGTTGTTGAACCCGATTTCCATGGAATCGCCTTCCATGCTTTCCGGCGTAAACTCATCCACCACCTTGCCCAGCGGGGTCTGGCAGCGCACAGTTACTTTATCCGGTGCAAAATTGATGCGCAGCGGGTTCTTCAAACGATCGGTAATAATCAAAGAAGCACGTTCCAGCGTATCAATAAAGCTCTTGCAGTCGATCACGACTTTGGTGCGGCTCTCTTTGGGAATCACGCTCTCATAATTCAGGAACTCGCCCTCGATCAACCGGCTCATGATGGTGTAGCCGTTGGTAGTAAACACCACATAGCGGCGGTTTGCATCAATTTTGACCGGTTCGTCCGGCCCGCCGGTGATTTTCAGCAGCTCCTGCAGCGTTTTTGCCGGAATGATAATGCGGATATCGCGGGTGCATTCCACATCCCGCTTAATGATAGCCAGGCGGTAACCGTCCAGAGCCACAACCGTCAGGCGGCCCGGCTCGATCACGAACAATTCACCGGTGTGTGCGGGCTTCTTATCTTCCACAGCGACCGCATAGATGGTCTTTTCGATCAGCTCGCGCATCATCGAAGTCGGAATGGTCATGGTATTTTCGGCTGCCGTGTTGGGCAGGCTGGGGTAATCGCTCGCGTTCATGGCGGGGATCTCAAACTCTGCCACGCCGCCAGAAATAATTGCCATACCTTCGTTATTCAGCTCCACAGATACGGTGCCGGACGGCATACGGCTGACCATGGAGCCAAACAGCTTTGCTTCCAAAACCGTCTCGCCGGGTACCTGAACATTGCACTCAATGTTGGTGGTGATGCCCATTTCCATATCGTAGCCGGTCAGCGTCAGCTGGAACCCTTCGGCTTTCAGGTAAATACCTTCCAGCACGGGGATCGCCGCGCGGTTGGTGATGGCGCGGGAAACGCCGTCGATCGCAGCAGACAGCAGCGACTTGTCACATTCAAACTTCAATGTTGTCACCTCGTATATAATCACTAAACTTACAGAAAACCGTGAAGTGTTGTAGCCTGGCAGACGGTTCAGAAATCTGAAATATCCGTTTTGTATAATCCTTATTTGCTGATGGGCCTGACGGTGCAGAACACGTAAAATGTCAGGGTAAACTAGATACTTTGATAGTCATAGTAGTAGGCTACGTTGAATCTGTGGAAAAGCCTGAAACCTCCGATTCCGAAGCAATTTTTGAGGACCTGACTTTCCGCAAAACCTCGTGGAAAGAAAAATCTCAAATGTGGAAAACCTGACCTTTCAACCTGCTTTGTGGAAAATCCGTGTTAATTGTTGAAAAATCAGTTGAAAATGTTGAAAGTCTGAAACTGCTGTCGGAACCCGGAATATCCGTTTTGAAAACCCGGAAAAAGCATGGCATGTTCTGCATATTCGTGTATAAACATGCAGAATGCCGGGCGTTTCATTGTCAACCTGCAGCATGCATCAGGCACGGATGTTCTTCATGATGTCGTCCACGGTCTCCTTCAGGTGGCGGTCCTTGCCGATGTTCTTCTCCATCGTATTGATGGAGTACACAACGGTGGAATGGTCACGCTGGAATTCGGAACCGATGGCTTCCATGCTCATACCGGTGATCTCGCGGATGATATACATCGACATCTGGCGGGCGGCACTCACATTGGCGCTGCGCTTTTTCCCGCGGATGTCGGAGGGAATCACATTATAGGTGCGCGCCACTTCGTTGATGATCTTTTCAATCGTAACGGGGATGGGCTGGGTATCATTTAGTGTATCCTTGATGGCGGTGGTCGTCACGCCGATGCAGGGGGCAATGCCCTCCAACATATAATAGGCGTTCAGCTTTTTCACTGCGCCCTCCAGCTGGCGGATGTTCTGCTTCAGATGGTTGGCGATGTATTCCGCAACGTCATCAGGCAGATCCAGGTTCAGCAATTCGGCCTTGCGCTTGACGATCGCCACACGGGTTTCGAAATCAGGCGGCTGGATATCCGCCGTCAGGCCCCACTCGAACCGGGTGCGCAGACGCTCTTCCAGGCTCTTGATCTCCTTGGCCGGCCGGTCGGATGCCAGCACGATCTGCTTGCCGGCATTATGCAGCGTATTAAAAGTATGGAAAAACTCTTCCTGCGTTGATTCCTTGCCCGCCAAAAACTGGATATCGTCGATCAGCAACACATCGGCTTCGCGGTATTTCTGGCGGAACTGTTCGGTCGTTGCCATTTTGACCGCGGTGATGATCTCGTTGGTAAACTTTTCGCAGTCCACATAGACGATATTGTAGTCCGGATGGTTTTTGTGGATCTCGATCTGAATCGCGTTCAGCAGATGCGTTTTGCCCAGACCGGACGGTCCGTAAATGAACAGCGGATTGTAAGCGCCGGACGGGTTTGCCGCAACCGCCTGCGCCGCCGCAAAGGCAAATTGGTTGGACGGGCCGCGGATGAAGTTTTCAAAGGTGAAATCATACCGGCCCGAGGGCAGGCTGGCTTCATCCATTGGGCGTTTTTTCTTTGGCAGCCTCTGGTTCAGGCTGCGGCACAGTGAACTTGACCTCAACATCAAAGCCAAGTACAGCCTTAAACGCATCCTTCAGCAGACCCGTATAACGGTCAGACACGATCTTACAGATAAAATCATTGCGGACTTCCAGCGTGATGCAGTTGGAATTTTCAAAGCTGACCGCTTTCAGCCCGCTGATGTAATACTGGTACGTCGCGTCGGCAGTATGTTCGCGGCAATAGGCTTTGGCCGCGTCCAGTACGTCGTTGAATGAATCCATGGATACTCCCCACTTTTGTGTTAGTCAAGGCAATGCACTGCCGCCCCGCAGGCTGCCGCCCAATTTTTGCAAACAAAACACAAGCCGCCCCCCACTATAATAAAGTAAGAGCGCCGCATCGTTCCACAAAATTCCGGCTGCATCCGGCAGGGTATTGCTGCACGGCCTAAAATTCTTGGGCAGGCGGGCGGAGCATGCAGCAGCCCGGCGGCTGCGGGGAAGATGTTGCCTTTCCCGGTCCGCCAAAACCGCTGTGTCAACCCGCGGAAAGCAGGCCCGAAAGCCCGCTCTGCCGATTTTTAGACACAGAGATACAGATATAGTATAGCATAAATTTACCCCCAATACAATTATAATAGGGTACAATTTTCCACGATATGGGCAATAAAAGTTGAAAATATGGCAAAAAATGCAGGTTTTGAACCAACATTCCACCAAATCCACACCTCACAGTGGGCTCGTTTGCATCTATTTGTCCGCTGGGCCCGCCCGCGCAGAGCGCAAAATCCAATCCTTTGCGCCTGGCATTGGATCGCCGCGTGGATTTTTTCGCGGTTTGCTATTGACAAACTTGCCGTCCTTGCGCTATAATCAAAGTCTGCAAGGCTGCCCCTGTATCTACGGGCATTTGCCAAGCGTAAATCGCCAAAAAATGCCCAGTATTGGGGAAACTTTGAAGGAGGGAATACGAAATGAAGCAGACTTTCCAGCCGAAGAAGCGTCAGCGCAGCCGCGTTCATGGCTTTTTGAAGCGCATGGCTTCTAAGAACGGCCGTAAGGTGCTGGCCCGCCGCCGTGCTAAGGGCCGCAAGAACCTGACCGTCTGATTTTTCAGGCACAGGTTTCGCAAACACATGCAAACAAAGGCTGCTGATTTCTTGTCAGCGGCCTTTTTTGCTAGGATGTACTGGAAAAAAGCCAAAATTTGGAGCATTTTCACAAAGGCAAACCCGTTTTTTCGGCATTTTGCCTTGGCCTATAACAGTTCCGGTGCACCATCCATTCCCACTCCCTGCACGTATTAAGCCGTGCAGGCCATACAATCCTACCATGCCGGAGGAACCCCGCCATGCGCTATCGAACCCTGACCAAAAATAAGGAATTTTCCCGCATTTATGCCCGCGGCAAAAGCTATGTTCACCCCAATCTGGTGCTGTATGTGGCCAAAAACCGGCTGGGCTATACCCGCATCGGACTGACCGCCACTAAAAAGGTGGGCCATGCCGTGCAGCGCAACCGTGCGCGGCGCATTATGCGCGCAGCACTTTCGGAACACCTCTCGCAAAATATCGGCGGATATGATATAATCTTAGTAGCGCGTGCCCGCACGCCCTACCTGAAAAGCACCCAACTGAGCAAAACACTGGCGGGCCTGATGCGCAAAGCCGGCCTGCCGGATAAAGCTGCCGCGGTGCCGCAGCAGCCCGCGGCCAAACCGCAGCCGAACGGTGCACCGGAGTGATCAGCCGGGTGCTGATTGCCCTGGTGCGCGGCTACCAGAAGATCATTAGTCCGCTGCTGGGGCATAACTGCCGGTTTACCCCAACCTGCAGCCAGTATATGATCCAGGCTATCCAGGTGCATGGCCCGGCCAAAGGCCTGCTGCTGGGTCTGTGGCGCATTCTGCGCTGCAACCCCTTTGGCAAGTACGGCTATGACCCCGTGCCGGAAAAGGGGCGCTGGATGAACCCAGAGCGGAAGCTGTTCAGAGAAAAGCGATAAGGCTGAATTAAACTAAATTAAAATAGAATAAAGAATAGAGAATAATGTTGGTGGAACGCTGCGCCGGAACGGCGCAGCTCAAAAATTAGGGTTCTGCCGAGCCAAAACCCGCAGCAGAACTTTTTTTAGGATGACTCTATCCCTTATATTCCAAAATAAAGGCACCGCAGGTGCCAACCACCATGATTCATTATTCTTTCTTAATTATTCTCTATTACTCTCGCCTCTCATGTCTTCTCACCGCACGGCGAAGACCTTCTTTATAAAATAAATGCCCTGCGTGCGGGCAGGGCGGAAGGATAGAATATGGGATTCCTCGCAATGATCCTGGGACCGCTGATGCGTATGCTGTATCAGATGATCCCGAACTTCGCCGTCACGATGATTGTTTTCACCGTGATCATCAAACTGCTCATGCTTCCGCTGATGATCAAACAGCAGAAGTCCATGGCCAAGATGTCGGTGTTTACACCGATGATCAATGAAATCCAGCAGAAGTACAAGAACAACCAGGAAAAAATGCAGGAGGAAATGGTCAAACTCCAGCAGGAGTATGGCTACTCCCCCACTGCAGGCTGCCTGCCGATGCTTGTCAATATGCTGGTCCTGTTCGGCATGGTGGAGGTTGTTTACCGCCCTGTGCAGTACATTCTCGGCATCCCCAAGGACGCCATCAGCGCTGCCTGCACCGCACTTGGCATTGCCGTCAACGGCGCAGCGTCCCAGACCGGCCTGATCGAAGCAATCCATGCCGGCCTTGCCAATGGTGTGGATACCGGCCTGACTACCGAGCAGCTCAGCTCCATTGCCAACTTTAACACCAGTTTCCTTGGCATGGATATGTGCACCATCACCGGCTTCAGCTTCAGCCTGATCATGATCTTCCCCATCATCGCTGCGGTTACCATGTGCATCTCCCAGGTGCTCAGCACCAAGATGTCCGGCCAGCAGGCCCAGATGCAGGGCAGCATGAAGGTCATGATGTGGGGCATGAACATCATGTTCGTCTTCATGTGCTTCCAGATGCCTGTCGGCTTCTCCCTGTACTACGGCACCTCCAACATCTTCATGATGCTGCAGACCGTGCTGACCTACAAGGTGTATAACCCCGAAAAGTTCAAGGCTCAGTACGAAGCCGAAGTTGCCGCCAAGCGCGCCGCCAAGAAAGAGGTCAAGACCGTTACCGTCGAAGAAGGCGGCAAAAAGGTCGAAAAGAACGTCAACAAGCGTCAGCTGGACCAGATGCGCCTTGAATACGCCCGCAAGCTGGATGCCGAAAAGTACGCCAATGACCGTACCGTCCCCCTGACGGACGAGCAGCGCGCCGAGATGGAAGTCCAGAAGGCCCAGAAAGGCAAAAAAGAAGAAGTAAGACCGCCCTATAAAGAAGGAGGTAGTAATCATGCGTGAATATGTTGCAACCGCCAAAACGGTGGAAGAAGCCATTCAGCTGGGCTGCGAAGCGCTCAGCGTTGACCGTGACGACCTGGGTGTGAGCTATGAGATCCTGGAAATGCCGCAGAAAACCGGCTTCCTGGGCCTGAAAGTGACCCCTGCAAAAGTAAAAGTTACCGTGGAAACTGCCGATACCGAACCGGAAACCACGCCTGCTGCCCCGGTGGCCGCCGCTGAACCCGAACCCGCCCCGGCAGAAGAAGCGGCCAGAACAACCCGCGGCAGAGGATGCTGCCCCGGCGGAAGCCGAGACCCCGCTGGATATTGCCGTTGACCCCCGCCTGCAGGCTGCGGTGGATTACCTGACCCCCATCTTCCACCTGATGGGCGTGGAGGAGTTCACCTTTACCGCAGGCAAAAAGGGAGAAGCTACCATTCTGCATGTTGAGGGTGCCCACCTGGGCGCACTCATTGGCCGCCGCGGCGAAACGATGGAGAGTCTTTCCTATCTGGCAAGCCTGGTGGTCAACCGGATGGAAGGCCCTTACGTCAAGCTGGGCATCGATGTGGGCGGCTACCGCAATAAGCGCGAAGACGACCTGACGGCCTTGGCTGTGCGCATTGCCAACCGTGTGATCCGCACCGGCTGCTATTACGAGATGGAGCCGATGAACCCCTACGAGCGCCACATCATCCATACCGCTGTGGCCGAGATCGAGGGCGTACGCAGCGAGAGCAAGGGCGAAGGCCCCGACCGCCGCGTGGTGATTTATTCCACCGACCCCAACGCCAGCAACCTGCCGGATCGTGATGCACCGCGCGGCCGCCGCAGCGGCCCCAACCGCGGCAATCGCAATGGCCGCAGCTTTAACGGCAACCGCGGCCCCCGCAACGATAACCGCCGCGGCGGTGGTTACCGCGGCAACAGCAGCCGTCCCCCGCGTGATAACCGCGGTGGCAGCCGCAATGGCGGCCGCGGCTATGGCCGCCCGTCCAGCGTGCCGGAGCGCGAATTTGCCAGCGCCCCGCGTGATCCCAACGCCCGCCCGCAGGCCCCGGCCCGCACCGCGCGCATCCATGATGGGGATGATTTTGACATGTTCGGCAAGATCGAACTGTAAGATCCAGCGCAAAATCAGCATTTGAAAAAGAGCAGCGTTTTTGCCATGCGGCAGAAGAAACGCTGCTCTTTTGTACAGATAAAAACGCTGGAGAGATTGCAGGAAACGATCGGACAAAAGCCGTCCACCCCCCACAGTGCGCCATTTCTCGCTTTATTCCGTGTTGCGGGCAGGCAAAAGAGACGCTCTGGCAGGTAATGGTGTGCTGGAACAACGCCATGAACCGGGTGAACACAATGCTGACCACGATTTGCAGCAGGTCAATCAGCCGCCCGGCCCCTTGATCACGAACTGTGCCGCAACAGGAATGTGGTATACGATCAAGGTCAGGTTGGCAAAATCCCGTCCGGTCCCCTGGCTGACGGTGCATGGTACCGATACAATGGCCGATGCCCCCAGCCTGTCAATGCCCAGCGCCAACAGGACCATCCTGACAGATAGATCCCGAAGCGGGCAGCATGCTGCGCTTTCATTCTAAGGCAACACCGCACAATTCCTGCCTGACGGCTTAAGCACCGCTCCGGCAGCTGCGGCACGGCATCTGCGTTGCCAAAATGCTCGATAATGTCGGGTTGCGGTACCCGCATCGTGCTTCGGGGGGCAAAAGCCCCTCGCACTCTGCGACCGCTGCCCCTGCTTCGGTTCGCTGTTTCCGCCACTGGCGGCGCTCACCTTTGCAGCATCCAGTATTATCTGCGCTTTTGGCTTTAGCAGCTGCCGCACCTCGCTCGCCGTATCGGCACTTAGAATTATGCGGTATTGCCCTAAAACTCTCCTTGCTTTATGCGCTTGTAAAACAGTAAAAGTGTATTTTTTTGTGGAACAGGTATAATGTTGGTCATTCCGTTTGTTCCGCATCGTTATAAGTACGCTGCTTTCTGATAAAGTTTTTATTATAATACTGACCCACACCAGGAACAATGTACGCCCCGGCGGCTGCCAAAGCCTCGTGCTGTGCGCGGGGGGGCTTTTTCTTGTGCCAGCCGCCGCCTTGTGCTACAATACTGGTATATTTTGCAGCGGCATTGCCCGTTGCCCGTGGAACATTGAAGGAGGAAACCCCATGCCTGCCATTACTGTGCGCGGCGTAACGCTGCTGCCCCCCTGCGGGACACTGCCCCGACCAACTTTAAGATCCTGGTACCCGTTATGGCCAACGACCTTTCCAACGCTGCCGCCGCTGGGGCGGCTGGGGACGTGGTAGAGCTGCGTTTGGATGCCCTTTCGATATTGGATGCTCCTAACGTGCAAAACGTGCTGTGCGCCGCCCGTGCCGCCATTGGGCAGGGCGTTCCCCTACTGGCCACCATCCGAACAAAAAAAAGGGCGGTCTGGCCGATCTCACCGATGCCGCATACGGCGAACTCGGCACTGCTATCTGCCACAGTGGCCTGGCGGATCTGCTGGATGTCGAAGCCAGCACGGCTCCGGCGGTCATTGCTGCCATCCAGCAGCAGGCGCGGGAAAGCGGCGTAAAAACCGTGTTCAGCAGCCATAACTTTGCCGAGACTCCGCCCACAGAAACGATGGTCAACACCCTGACTGATATGGTCCGCCGCGGGGCAGATATCGCCAAGCTGGCCGTAATGCCCCACACCCCGGCGGATACCGCCCGCCTGCTGGAAGCCACCGCCCAGGCAGCCCAAGCCACAGGGAACGATACCCCGCTCATCACCATGTCCATGGGCCAGCAGGGGATGGTCAGCCGCATCTGCGGCGCAGCGTTTGGCAGCTGTGCAGGCTTTGCCACGGCAGGTGTTTCCAGCGCACCGGGCCAGCCCTCCGCCCCCGCCCTGCGCACGGCGCTGGACGCCCTGGGTGCCATGCTGGGTTGAATCGTCCTGAAAAAACAAAGGCAACACCGCACAATTCCCGCCTTGCGGCTTAAGCACCGCTCCGGCAGCTGCGGCACGGCATCTGCGTTGCCAAAATGCTCGATAATGTCGGGTTGCGGTACCCGCATCGTGCTTCGGGGGCAAAAGCCCCTCGCACTCTGCGACTGCTGCCCCTGCTTTCGGTTCGCTGTTTCCGCCACTGGCGGCGCTCACCTTTGCAGCATCCAGTATTATCTGCGCTTTTGGCTTAGCATCTGCCGCACCTCACTCGCCGTATCGGCACTTAGAATTATGCGGTATTGCCCAAAATCTCAGCTGTGCAGGTAGGATACCGCACGGCTGAGATTTTTGTTTTGCAATTTCCGTTTTGTTTCGGCGGCCCAGCTTTTTGAAAAAGGCTGACCCCCAAAAGCCCCGTGCCGGGGAAAGCTCAACAGACCTGTGCCTGTTCCCTTTCCCCTCACACGGGGCTTTTTATATTTGGTCTGATTAAAGTTCTTCGCCCAGCCTTTTTTCAAAAAAGGCTGGAAAACAACGCCAAAAAAGAAAATTACCTCTCCTTCGGTACCAGCACGGTCTTGCCGCCCATGTACGGCTGCAGAACAGCCGGAATGGTTACGGTGCCGTCAGCCTGCAGGTGGTTCTCCAGGAAAGCAATCAGCATGCGCGGCGGGGCAACGCAGGTGTTGTTCAGGGTATGGGCCAGCTGGGTCTTGCCATTCTCATCCTTGTAGCGGATGCGCAGACGGCGTGCCTGGGCATCGCCCAGGTTGGAGCAGCTGCAAACCTCAAAGTACTTCTGCTGACGCGGGCTCCAAGCCTCAATGTCGCAGCTCTTCACCTTAAGGTCAGCCAGGTCGCCGGAGCAGCACTCCAGCTGGCGAACGGGAATCTCCATAGAGCGGAACAGTTCAACAGAGTTGTGCCACAGCTTGTCGTACCAGGTCATGCTGTCCTCCGGCTTGCAGACGACGATCATTTCCTGCTTCTCGAACTGGTGGATGCGGTAAATGCCCCGCTCCTCAATGCCGTGGGCGCCCTTCTCCTTGCGGAAGCAGGGGCTGTAGCTGGTCAGGGTCAGGGGCAGTTTGGCGCCGTCCAGGGTCTGGTCAATGAAACGGCCGATCATGGTGTGCTCAGAAGTGCCGATCAGGTACAGGTCCTCACCCTCGATCTTGTACATCATGGCGTCCGTCTCGGGAAGGACATAACGCCCTTGGCCACGTCGCCGTGCATCATGAAGGGGGGATGACATAGGTGAAGCCCTTGTCGATCATAAAATCGCGGGCGTAAGCCAGAACAGCTTCGTGCAGGCGGGCAATGTCGCCCAGCAGATAGTAGAAGCCGTTGCCGGAAACGCGGCCTGCAGCATCCAGGTCAATGCCGTCAAAGCTTTCCATGATGTCAACATGGTACGGAATGGGATAATCCGGCACAACAGGATCGCCAAAGCGCTGTACTTCCACATTGCAGCTGTCGTCCGGGCCGATGGGCACACTGGGGTCGATCATCTGCGGGATGGTGTACATGATGTCGCGGATCTTGTCCTGCAGCTCGGCTTCCTTGGTTTCCAGCTCTTTCAGGCGGTCAGCCTGTGCGGTCACCTGCTTCTTGATCTCCTCGGCTTCGGCGGCCTTGCTGGGGTCCTTTTTAGCCTGGCCCATCAGCATGCCAATCTGCTTGGAAAGCTTGTTGCGGTTGGCGCGCAGGGTGTCACCCTCGCCAATGGCGGCGCGGTACTCGGCATCCAGATTGATGACCTCGTCTACCAGCGGCAGCTTGGCATCCTGAAACTTCTTTTTTAATGTTCTCCTTGACCTCATCGGGGTGCTCACGCACAAAACGAATATCCAGCATGATTCAAAATCCTTTCCTCTATTTGTAATTTTGCAAATGCCTGAAATCTAAAGGGATAAAATGAAAGAGTTATGCCTCGTCCTCACCGGACGGATCAGCCGCCTCGGCGGCCTGCTCAGGGTCATACTGCCCCAGCAGCCCGGCGAACTGCTGCAGCTGCGCATCAGAATAAAATGCAATGTGCAGCACGCCCTTGCCGCCCTTGTAGTCCACATGCACTTCGCTGCCGGTGGTCTCTTTCAGGGCACCCTCCACCTCCACGGCAAGCACCGGGCGGGTAAAGGCATCCTCTTCCTTGGCGGGCTTCGGCGGTTTGGACATTTTGCGGCACAACGCTTCGGCCTGGCGCACGCTCATATCCTTAGCAATGATCTGGTCCGCCGCGGCGGACATCTGCTCCGGTGAGCCAAGGCTTAACAGCGCTTTGGCATGGCCCGCGCTGATGTCCCCTGTCCGCACCTGATCCCGCACATACTCCGGCAGGTTCAGCAGGCGCATGGCGTTGGTAATGGCGCTGCGGCTTTTGCCCAGCCGCTTGGCGGCTTCTTCCTGCGTTAAACCATAGCGCTCGATCAGCTTTTTGCAGCCCTCGGCTACTTCAATGGGGTCCAGGTCCTCACGCTGTAAGTTCTCAATCAGGGCCAGCGCAGCGGCCTGTTCATCGGTAACTTCTTTGATCAAAACCGGAACTTCATCCAGCCCGGCCATGCGCGCGGCACGCCAGCGGCGCTCACCCGCAATGATCACATAGCCCGGCCCGGTCTTTTTTGGCGCGCACCGCAATGGGCTGCAGCAGGCCGTTTTCGCCAATGCTCTCTGCCAGGGCCGCCATGGCGTCCTCGTCAAAGTTCTTGCGCGGCTGGTCGGGGTCCGGCTCGATCTCCCGCACAGGCAGGCGGGTCAGATCCGGGCTAGCATCTTCGGTCATGGGCAGGTCTTCAAACAGGCTGTCCAGCCCTTTGCCAAGGCCGCCCAATTTGCGTTTTGCCATTCACACACTTCCCTTTCCCAAACAGGAAAACCAGGGTCATTCCCGCTCGTTATTTTCCAAAAATTCACGCGCCATGGCCATATAGGCTTCGCTGCCCTTGCCGTTCGGCTCGTAAAAATTGATGGGCATACCAAAACTGGGCGCTTCCGAAAGACGCACGGTGCGCGGCACAACGGTTTTGTAAACCTTGTTGCCATAGTACTTTTTGACCTGTGCAACCACCTGCATGGTCAGGTTGAACCGGCCGGAGTACATGGTGAACACCACGCCCTCAATGTCCAGGTAATGGTTGTATTTTTTGCGCACGATCTTTAAGGTATTCATCAGTTCCGAAAGCCCCTCCAGCGCATAATACTCGCACTGAATGGGGATCAGCACCGTATCGCAGGCGCAAAGACCGTTGACGGTCAGCAGATCCAGCGAGGGCGGGCAGTCAATGAACACATAATCGTACAACGGAATCAGCGGTGCCAGGATGCTGCGCAGGCGGTTTTCGCGCCGGGGCAGCTCCACCAGCTCCACCACAGCACCGGCCAGCTGCGTGTTGGAAGCAATCAGGTCTGCGTTGAACTTGGTGTGAACGATGGCCTGCCGAATGTCATCATCGTTGATCAGGCAGGTGTAAATGTTGGATTGCTGGCCTTTTTTTGCAACGCCGTAACCCGAGGTGGTATTGCCCTGCGGGTCAAGGTCAACCACGAGAACCTTTTTGCCCAGCGCAGCCACGCAGGAAGAAAGGTTGACGCAGGTGGTCGTTTTGCCAACGCCGCCCTTTTGGTTTGCGATTGCAATTACTTTTGCCATTTTACCCTCCATGTATCGTTTGGAACCGCTAAGAACTTATTTATTATAACACAGCAGCCCCTTTTGTGGAAGTCCTAACCCCCAAAAACACAAAAATCCCACTCAAAATGTTCCACGTGGAACATTTTGAGTGGGATTCTACCGGGAACGATTCATTTTTTGCGAGGATTATAAAATGTGAAGGATATAAATGGAAAAATGGATGTCCTGATTTTGTGACATTACTTAAATAATAAGTGCGCCGTCATTCAAGAGTATACATGATAGAGAAAATCCTCATTGTTATAACTGTCGTCGTAACAGTAAATAATAAGATAGTTACCACTAAAGAAAATGTACCGAACGCTGTAGTTGTCCGTACCTGGAATGTCAAAGGCATCCAGTTCCGTTCCGTTTTCAACACTGTAAATCCGGAAAGATTTGCTGAGAGAACAAATCGCAAGTACAGAACCGTTTTGTGCGACAACTCGTGGAGAATCCGGAATAAGGACAGGATCGAATGTACTGCCATCGGCAAGATCTAGCAGGGTGAAATAAGTTTTTCCATCGGCACCGTTTAGGGTAAGCAAAAATTTGTTATCCAAGAACTCTAGGAAATCAAAGGCATCCATATAGTTTTGAGGAATGCTGATTTCCTGTCCGTCCGCAGTAAAATATGTTCGAACAATATCGCTGATATAAGAGTTTTCCAGGTAATTGTAGAGACCGAAATAGCCGAGACCGGAGGAGGAAGAACCTAAAAACGAAATACCGCTGAGAGGTATTTCATTCACGCTGGCTTGCCAAGTATCGATAGCAGTGCAATCGAAAGTATCAGACGGGAAAGTTTCCCAGGGCAAGATGTCGATGATGTTACCGTCTGCATCTTTGACCTTCCCGCCACGGATAAAGCAGGAGGAATTATAGACAATAGCATTACGGCCGCCACCGGAAAAGCGATTTGATGTAGAAAGAAAGTCAGAATAGTATGTAAGATCACTGGTAAAAGCATCATGATCGAAATGGAACAGAATATAGTAGCTCTTATATTCATATTCAGGTACCGGAAAGACAAAGTCTATTCTGAGAATGCTGTTTTTCGCCAAGGTCGTCATCCGGACCAAAAGTAAGTGAACCGGGAATCGTCCAGCTCACGCCCTCGGAATCAAAAGATATAATATCCGTGAGATTGGGGGTGACAGCGCTGTCGATGTCATACAAAAACTGACCATCCTGGTCCAATACGCACATGGATGCTGATTTCCCGTCAAAACCCGTTTTGGCACGGATGGACAGAATGAGATGAGAATTGATCGGATACAGCCGTTCATACCCCAGGGATTCATCCGGCTGATAAATCACATTGCCGTTTTCATCCAGAATAACTCCGGCAAAACCGGCAGTAGAAAGATCCATGGTTCGTCTGGTGTAGACGCATTCGCCGGAAGCATTTTCGTCTGTTGCAGCAATCAGGTGCCCATCGGCCAAAGGGTATAGTGCGGTGTACCCATCCATTAAAACGGTGTTGCCGCTGCCATCGATAATGCCGCAAATTTTGTTACCGGAAGTATCAAGCCCGTTGATAACGTGCTTTCCATCCTGCCATTCCCTGCTGAAACCGGTTACTTTGCTGAGCAACTGGCTGGCGGGCTGCCCGGCTGGTTGTTGGGTGGGTTCTGGCGTGGATGCTTCGGTCGGTGGCGCTGTGGGGGAAGTAGTTTTGGTTGAAACGGCAGAAGAAGCCGCAGAGGAATCCGCCGCCTTGCCGCAGCTGCACAACAGGGATGCAAAAATTACGGATGATAAAAGAATCGCAGTTGCTTTTTTCATGGTTACCTCCTTTTATATAAAAGCTGAACGTCTTGATACCTGGATTATACCCCGTATATGGGGAATAGTCAAGAATCAATTCCATAATATAATAAAAGATAAAAGTGATTGCACCAAGTAAAGGAAAATGTAGCCATGATATCTTACGCACCGCTGTGGCGGACAATGAAGCAGCGTGGTGTTTCAACATATGCCTTAATTTCGCAGTATGGGTTCAGCCGGGGCACATTAGACAGACTGAAACAGACACGAAATGTAACAACAAATACACTGGATGATTTGTGCCGGATATTGGATTGTGAAATTTGGGATGTAATCGAATATATACCAGATACCAAAAAGACTGACTGTTCACATCGGAACAGCCAGTCTTTTTTCTATTTTAACGCTTTTTGTATGGGAACCTCAAACCTCAGCTAAATCTATTTTGTCGGTAAGATAGATTGTGCATAAAAACAGTTTGTAGGGGACGATGCTTGCATCGTCCCGCATGGCGGGCTTTGTGTAATATTTCATTCTGCTATATGGTATGAGACGGCGGGCGCACAATGTGCGCCCCTACGGGTGAGATGCATGGTAAAATGTTGATTGCCTATTATAAAATGCACTGTAGAGAACGGTCTCGACCGTTCCGAGGCCTTGCGATATGTGCCATTACTAAATTAGCCGCAAAGTTTCAATAAATGATGGCTCCCCTCAGAGGGGGAGCTGGACGCGGAAAGGCCTGAGGGGTGGTTCCACAGGTAGTGCCCCAAAATTCATGGTGCAAATCCCCCACCGGCGGCCAGAGGGCTCTGCGCCCGCAGGCGCGTTTCGGAGGCCAACCGGGGCAACGCCACGGCTCTTAGGCCGGAGATGGCCGCCCTACCGCGTAATTGTCCGCAAATGTCGAATGATATATACGCCCGTCCGCGGGACGTCGAGGACGCCGTCACCTACAAAAATCAGGGAAAAGTTTGGCACAAAATTTGCGGGCGCGGTAAGCCATAGTACCGGCGGGGGTCAGGTGACCCCGCCCTACCAGAAAATTGCAAGTTCATCACAAATATTTTATGTGTCCATCCAGCCATCCCTGAAAATCATATATAATCCACGGACAGCCACGAACCTAATCTTATGCCCCCACCCTACCTCCAATTCCTCATTTCTAATTCCTGATTTCGCATTCGCCCAAACTCCTAACTCCTAACTAACTCATCCTCTTCCCCAAGGCGGCTTCCTTCCCCGCTCGGCATCTCCGGCTCATGGCACGCCGGCAGCGTGTTGGGCACGGGCAGCGGTGCAGGGGTAGCGGTGGGGATGCGTACCGTGTATTCCAAAAATCCATCCGCTTGCTCACAGCTGGTCACAGCGGGAATGCCCCGCTGGGTCATCAGGTCAACCGCGTGCTGTAAGGTGTTTACAAACAGCCGCACATCCCCCACCATCGGCACCGTGCTGCGGCAGGGGCCGGGGGTGTCTTTGGGGGCAGCCAGCATGGCGTCCACCAGACGGTCGGCTTCCCGCACACTCAGCTTGTCCCGTGCGATCTTTTCCAGCGCGGCGGTGCGGCGGCTTTCCGGCAGGCGCAGTACAGCGCGGGCGTGGCGCTCGGTCAGACCGGCAGCGGTGCAGAGCTGCTGCTGGGCGGTGGTCAGGGTAAGTAAGCGCAGCTTGTTGGCCAGCGCTGGCTGGCTTAACCCCAGGCGGCGTGCAGCTTCGGCCTGGGTGCAGTTCCAAAGCCGGATCACCTCCCGGATGCCCCTTGCCGCATCAAAGGCATCCAGTTGGGCGCGCTGCAAATGTTCCAGCAGCCCCAGCGCAGCGGTTTCGCTGTCGTCAAAGTCCTGAATGATGGCCGGGATGCGTTCCAGCTTCGCCAGGCGGCAGGCCCGCAGCCGCCGCTCCCCCTGCCACAAGCTGGTACTTGTGGTAGCTTGTCTTGCGCACGCTGATGGGCTGCAGCAGCCGTTCTGTAAAATGCTGACAGCCAGTGCCGCAATCTCGGTTTCATCAAAGGCGGTGCGCGCCTGGAACGGCGATGGCTCGATCTGCTCCACCGGCAGTAAAACAATTTTGCCGGGTTTCTGATTGGCGGCTTTTTTATCCGGTTTGGACATATGGCTTCTCCCTCCCCCGCACAGGCAATAAAAAAGCCTGTGCTTGCCTTTTTATCAAAAGCATAGCACAGGCCAAACCGGTTAGAAAGAAAATTCGTTCGCCGCAATTCGAGGTAAAACCCGGAGTTTTGTTAAATTAAAGAGGCTTTTTGCAATTTTTCCGCCGTTGCGGGGGTAAGCTGTCGGCGTTTGCGAAATCTTTTTGCAAACCACCAGCCGCCGCTCGCTGCCGTCCGGCAGGGTGAACGCGCGGGTATCGCCGTAGGCACCGCCCAGCTTTTTCAGGGCGGCAGCGGAACCGCCCAACTCAGCATCCGCATCAGGGCCTTTCATTGCAATGAACACCCCGCCAACCCGCACAAGCGGCAGGCAGTATTCGCACAGCACCGGCAGGGCGGCTACCGCACGGGCGCTGGCGACATCAAACTGTTCACGCCAGATTTTGCGGGCGGCTTCCTCTGCGCGCTCCTTGGCGAACTCTACCCCCGTCAGGCCAAGTTCCCCGCACAGGTACTTCAAAAAGTCCACCCGCTTGCCGGTGGGCTCCATCAGGGTCAGCTGCAAATCCGGCTTGAAAATTTTTTGCCACCACACCGGGGAACCCTGCCCCGGTGCCAACGTCCACCAGTTTGCCGGTTACTTCCGGCTGGGCGGCAAACAGCAGGCTGTCCGCAAAGTGGCGGTCCTCAATGCCCTCCGGGCTGGTGATGGCCGTCAGGTTCACCTTCTGGTTGTAATCCACCAGAATTTCCGCATAGCGGTCCAGCAGGTCCAGCTGGGCACCGCTCAGCACAATGTTCCACGTGGAACATTTTTGTGCAAGGCGTTCTTTATCGATCATATAAGCTCCTTTATAAAAATAATAAATAATAATGAATAAAGAACAATGTCGGTGCGCCGCCCACTGCGGCGCAAATAAAATAGGTTGGCTGCGATGGAGCGACCATAATTTTTTCCGGAACAGCTGACTTAATTAAAATGTGATGCCGTGGGCATCACACAACAATTATTCATTATTCTCTATTCTTTTTAATTAAAAATGAGTATCCAGCCCTTATTCTGCCGCCGCAGTCTTCCCTGCTTTCATCAGGGCAATGCTCAGCTGGGCCAGGTCGCTGGGGCTTACACCAGGAATGCGTCCGGCCTGTGCCAGCGTGCGGGGGCGAATCTTCGCCAGCTTTTCGCGGGCTTCCAGCGTCACGGTTTCCAGCGGGGCGTAATCAAAGTCATCGGGGATCACCACATTTTCGTGGCGCTGTACCTCGTGGATAGCGCGCTGCTCACGGGCAATATAACCGGCATAGCGGATCTCGGTTTCAATGCGCAAGGCCATGGCAGCACTCACATCCTGCCCGCGGCCAATCACCTTGGCCAGCAGCTCATAGTGTACGCCGGGCCGCTTGAGCAGCTCCGCCGCCGTGCCGCCGGATTCACCCAGCGTTTCCAGCACTTCCGGCGGGGCAACGGTGCGCAGCTCCGCCAGCGGAACCTTGGTGGTTTCCAGCCGGTGCAGCTCGGCCTTTTTCACTTCCATGTCGTGGGTGAACGCCGCCCAGCGGGTGTCGTCCACAAGGCCGTATTCCCGGCCAATGGGGGTCAGGCGCTCATCGGCGTTGTCCTGACGCAGGATCAGGCGGTACTCGCTGCGGCTGGTCATCATGCGGTAGGGGTCCATCACGCCCTTGGTTACTAGGTCGTCCACCAGCGTGCCAAGATAGGAAGTATGCCGTGCCAGCACCAGCTCGCTCTTGCCCAGAGCCTGGCGGGCGGCGTTCAGGCCGGCCAGCAGGCCCTGCGCGGCGGCTTCCTCATAGCCGGAAGTTCCGTTGAACTGCCCTGCCCCGTACATGCCGCCGATCACTTTGCTTTCCAGCGTGGGCAGCATGCTGGTGGGGTCCACACAGTCATACTCGATGGCATAAGCCGGGCGCATGATCTCCAGGTTCTCAAACCCCTTGATGGTGCGGTACATGGCATTCTGCACGGCTTCCGGCAGGGAGGAACTCATCCCCTGCAGGTACATCTTCTCGGTGTCCTCGCCGCAGGGCTCCACAAACACCGGGTGGCGTTCCTTGCCCTTAAAGCGCACCACCTTATCTTCAATCGAAGGGCAGTACCGCGGGCCGACACCCTGAATGTCCCCGCCGTACAGCGGCGAGCGGCTCAGATTGTCCAGGATGACCTTGTGGGTCTCCGGGTTGGTGTAAGCAATGTAGCAGTCCACCTTGTTGTGCATCGGCTTGTGGGTCATAAAGCTGAACGGCTGCAGCAGCTCGTCCGGGTCGCCGGGCTGGCAGTCCAGCTTGCTGAAGTCAATGCTGCGGCGGTGTACGCGGGCCGGGGTGCCGGTCTTGAAGCGGCGCAGCGGCACACCGTGGGCCGTCAGATCCTTGGTCAGCGCGGTGGCCGCATGGGTGCCGTCCGGGCCGCCGTCATAGTGGGCTTCGCCCACAAAAATGCGCCCGCCCAGCGCTGTGCCGGTGGCAATCACCACGCACTTGCAGCTGTAATAGCCGCCCAGCGCCGTTACCACCCCGCACACATGGCCGTCCTGCACATCCAACCGCACGATCTCTGCCTGGTGAATTTCCAGGTTGGGGGTCAGCTCCAGCGCATGCTTCATCCACATGTGGTAGCGCTTGCGGTCGGTCTGCACGCGCAGGCTGTGTACCGCGGGGCCTTTGCCGCGGTTCAGCATCCGGCTCTGCAAAAAGGTGGCGTCCGCCGCAATGCCCATCAGACCGCCCAGCGCATCGATCTCCCGCACCAGATGCCCCTTGGCAGTTCCGCCGATGGACGGGTTGCAGGGCATGTTGCCGATAAAATCCAATGTCAACGTAAAGATCGCCGTCTTGGCGCCAAGCATGGCTGCCGCATGGGCGGCTTCAATTCCGGCGTGTCCGGCACCCACCACGACCACATCATAATTTCCCCAAAAAAATCCATAATCTCTATGCCTCAAATCAAAACTCTTTGATGGAAGAAATTTTCGTCACTTCATTGTATCACAGCCGCGCCCGGAACACAATAAAGAGCGCCTGCCCCCGCAGAAAATAGCGGGTAAACAGGCGCTCTTGGAACGCAGAAGAACAGGTGGGTTATTTGCCCACACAGAAGGTAGAAAACACTTCGTCAATGGTGGCTTCGGTGGCGTCCTCGCCGGTCAGGCGGGCAAGGGCACGCTGTGCATCGCTGATGCACACCCCGGCAGCATCCAGCCCAAAGCCGTCCTCCTGGCTGTTCAGGGCTTCGGCCAGGGCATCGCGGGCTTCCTTTGGCGGCGCTCAGCTGGCGGGCGCTGCACAGCGCGGCAGCGTTGGGGTCCAGGTTGGCGGTGCCCAGCAGTTGGGCGACCGCCTGGCACAAAGGCTGCAGGCTGGCGGCGTCCCGCGCGGTCAGCGGAATGATGGCCTTGAAGTAAGGCGCTAACTGCTGCTGTGCGGCAGTGAATGCTTCCCCTGCCCGGCCAGATCCTGCTTGTTCAGGATGGCCAGCGCAGGGCGGCCCTGGCAGCGGCGTGCAATTTCCAGGTCTTCCTCATTCAGCGGGGCGGCCAGGTCGAACACGGCCAGCACCAGCCCGGCTTCCTCCAGCTTTTTCCAGCTGCGGCGGATGCCCTCGGCTTCCACAGCATCGCCGTGTTCCCCCCACATCCCGCACACCGGCGGTGTCAAACAGGTTCAGCCGGATGCCGGTATCCCCCAGCATCACGGCCTGCTCCAGCACATCGCGGGTGGTGCCCGCAATGGGGGTCACAATGGCGCGGTCAAACCCGGCCAGCAGGTTCAGCAGGGTGCTTTTGCCCACATTGGGGCGGCCCAGCAGCACACAGTCCACCCCGCGGCGCAAAACCGCCCCGGCCCCGTACCCGGCAATCAGCTGGTCCAGCGTGTCCCTCTGCTCGCTCAGTGTGGCGATCAGCTCTGCCTGCGATACCTCCGGCACATCCTCCTCCGGGTAGTCGATCCAGGCGGTCAGGTGGGCAGCCAGCGTTTGCAAAGCGGCCTGGATGCCCGCAATGCGCCGTGCCAGCGCGCCGTCCAAAGCGGACTTTGCCAGCGCTGCCCCCTGCCGCCCTTCGGCGGAGATGATCTCCATCACGGCTTCGGCCTGGGTCAGGCTCATGCGGCCGTTTTCTAGTGCGCGGCGGGTAAACTCGCCAGGGCCGGCGGGCGCAGCACCGGCCAGGTACAGCGCTTCCAGCAGGCCCTGGGCCATGGCGTTGCCGCCGTGGACTGAAAGCTCGATCACATCCTCACCAGTGTAGCTGTGCGGCGCGCGGAAAAACAGGGCGATGGTCTCATCCATCTCCTCACCCCGCAGATGGTAATGCCCCAGCATGGCGGTGTAGCCTTTGGCTTCCGCAACCCGCTTTGCCGGGTTGCGCGGGGTGAAGATCTCCCCCACCACCGCATACGCTTCCGGTCCGGATACCCGAACGACCGCAATGCCGCCTGCCCCCGGTGGGGTGGCAAGGGCGCAAATAGTAGAACTCATATCAATACCTCGAACTTATCTGTTGTTGGCTTTATGCTGGCCTTGGCTGCGTCAGCAGCGGTAACTCTCCCGCGGGCCAAGGTAGGATTCCGGCAGGGTGGTGCCGTCCGGCCAAAGCACGATCTTTTCCAGAATGATGGCCGGGCTGACCGCATAAAAGCGCAGGGTGTTGACCCCCGCATGGCACAGGATGACGGCCTCGGTCAGCTTTACATTGGCAAAGCCCTCGGCGTACCACTGTTCGCTGCCAAAGAACGGTCGGTTCTCCTCGTGCACGGTGTTTACAATCGGTACCGCTCCGCCATTGACCGAATAACCGATATACTGCTTTGGCTCAAAGGTGACCGGTGTGGTGGCGGACATATGGAACTGTACATGACAGTTTCCGTCTTTTGCCGCAGCAAACGTATATTCCAGATAGGGGCGCTCTTCGCTGTTTTCAAAGTTGGCGGTAGCCGGGAACACTTTCAGCGCGGTGCCCAGGCGGCCATACGGCTTGAGCAGCGCAAAGCCGCCGCCGGGAACATCCCGCTTGGCAGTGTAGTGCTGTGCTTCCATGGCAATGCAACCGTTAGCTTCCACAAAAGTTCCTTTTGGGTAACTGACCGGCGTATTGTCCACTTCCACAATGATGTTGGCCGCACCGGTCCCCTCCTGGATATGCTCATTCACCACAGCGAACTGTCCAGCCGCTTTGCCGGTGATCTGGCTGCGGTCAATCGTCAGGGTCACGCGCTGATTTTCGGCCACGGTGCCGCCGGTGCAGCTGAACTGCATCCAGTGGCAGTCGGTCTCAATGTGCCAGCTGATGGGGCACTTGCTGCCGCAGGCAACGTCAAACGCAACCTGGCTGACATCCGGCCGCAAAAAGTCCTGCCATACCTGCGGCTTGCGGCCATTCCACCAAAAGCCGGTGGCGTACTCGGTATCTTCCACGCGGGATACGATCATCCGCGGCCGGTTGGCCGGGGTGATGTACATCCGGATGGGCAGCTTGTTGTCCTCGTCGTTCCAGTACACAAAGCCGATGTGCTCCGATAACCCGAACCCGTAATACTTGCCGCCGTCCACGGTGTGGTATTCGTTCACCAGCGCTTCGTCTGCTTCAACGCAGGCCTGCACTTCATCGGCCAGCCGGTTGGCGGCAACGCGGTTCTGTTTGGCGTACAGATGGTTGCGCCCGGTCAGGATCCACATCTTCATCAAATTGGCCGTGCCGCACGCTGGGAAGTAGATCAGCGAGATAAAAGCGCTCAGGTCCTCCTGCGGGCAGGCGGTTTTCAGCGCATCACATTCGGTAAGGATATGCTCAGAAATTTGCAGCACTTCCTCCGCCTCGCCGTAATGGGTCGGGTGGTAGGTGTTCTCCCCATCTTCTCGTGCTTTCTGCGGGCCAGCAGGCGGGTGTAGTCGGTGATGATGCCCTCAATGCGGGGCAGGTCCGCCGGTGCAAAAGCCGCGCCAAAGTTGCGGCGCACCCACTGTGCGGTGTACTGGGTGGTAATGGCAGCATCCTGCCCGCCCCAGACGTCAATATCATAAGCCAGGTCCAGGAAGTAGGAAAGCCCGAATTCCTGCGTGCCAATATCACCGATGTTCGTTACCCAGATCTCCCGCACGCCGTATTCGTAAGCGGCGGTCATCTCCTCCCACACTTTGGGCAGGTAGGTGGCACCCACCCATTCAAATGAGTGGGGCCCGCCGTGCATGTCCATGTGGTAGTACATGCCGTACCCGCCGGGGTGGCTGCGCATTTCCGGGCTTGGCAGCGTGCGGGTGGAGCCGTGGTTGTTGTCGCTCAGCATCAGGGTCACGCCGTCCAGTTCCGGATCACCGATTAGGCCTGGCGTTTCCTTGCTGCCGTAAAAGAACTCTTCGGTTTCTGAGAAGAAAACGATCTGCCGCGGCACCTGCCTGACATCCGGGTTAATAATCTCCCGGATCAGCTGGTTCTGGGTTTTCAGCACATTGCGGATCAGTTGAATGTTCTCTTCCAGCGTGGCGTGCTGCATAATGGCAGTGTCATTTTCGCCGCGCATGCCAAGAGTGATGACGTTCTCAAAATCTTTGTTGCGGGTCAGGCCGTCGCGCCAAAAGCGGGTAATGCCTTCTGGGTTGGCAATGTAATCCCAGGCATCGCCGTAAATGGAACCCCTGCCCCGCACCATGCTGTATTCCTGCCCGCTGCGCATACAGGGTTCGTGGTGGGAGGTGCTCATCACCACACCCAGTTCGTCCGCCAGTACGGCATTTTTCCAGCCCAGGGCCGTCCAGGCTGAAATTGGAATTCCACATGGCAGGCCACAGGTAGTTGCCTTTCATGCGCAGCAGCAGCTCAAATACCGGCGCATAGCAGGCGGCGTTCATGCTGCCAAAATGGGTCTTGGCCCAGTTGCCAAAGGCGGGCCATTCATCGTTGATAAAAAGCCGCGGTACTTGACGGACGGCACCCTGGATACCATGTTCACCCGATCATCCAATACCACAGTGTCCTGGTGCCGCGGCAGGACATGGTTCCAGTTGACCAGCGGGGAAACGCCGATCAGCTCCGAAAGATGGAACAGCCCGTAAATGGTGCCGCGCTTGTCGCTCCCCGCAATCACCAGCGCGGTGCCAATGCCCGCCAGGGGGTTCTCAATGACCTGGAAGCTGTAGCATTCCCATTTGCCCCGGATGGCATTCAGGTCAAGTTTGCCCGCGGCTTCCAGCGCATCCAGCATGGGGCTGTGCCCGATGGTACCGTACAGCACGGCACAGCCGCTCCCCTGCCCGGCGGTAATTCCGGCGGGCAGAATGTCCGTCACCAGTTCAATATCCTGCTTTACCATTCCGGCAACCCGTTTACACCGGGCAGGGCCTGTGCTTCCTCATAAAAAGCAAGCCCTTTGCCGATCGTGATCTGCGGCATAGTTGGTTTCCCTCCTGCTTTTATCAAAGGCAATACCGCATAATTCTAAGTGCCGATACGGCGAGCGAGGTGCGGCAGCTGCTAAGCCAAAAGCGCAGATAATACTGGATGTCTTATCGAGCATTTTGGCAACGCAGATGCCGTGCCGCAGCCGCCGAAGCGGTGCTTAAGCCGCTAGGCGGGAATTGTGCGGTGTTGCCCAAAATATAATGATTTTGTAAATCAAAAATGCTATTTTTACCCTGTAGAGACCGTGGGGCGCACATCGTGCGCCTGCCTACCTAAAAATATAATGGTGCCGTTTTAGGCTGCCACGGGCCAAAGCCTCAAAATAATCATCACCCGTATTATATCATAGTGCGGCACGATATAATAGAACCGCCCACAAAACGGAAAAGAAAAAAGCCCGTGCACAACGCACGGGCAATCTTTCAACAAGAAAAACAAAACTTGTTTAAAACTTAATTTGATTTTTTGCGGCGGTGCAGAACCATGCCCAGCAGCTTTTCCACCATGGCAAACACCTCGCGGAAGTTCAGCAGGCAGATGGCAAAGGTCAGCACCGTGACCGGCAGCACCCAGTGCTCCAGCTTGAACAGCATGGCAATCTCCACAAAGATCAGCCCCAGGTTCAGCAGCATCCAGGCGGGGTGAAAGTCGATCTCCAGCAGCCCGTGGGTGGAGTAAGCACGCAGCAGGAAAACAATCAGCAGGGAGATGAAACTTGCCATTGTAACGCCCCACGGCCCAAACCAGCGGATGAACAAAAAGTTCAGAACCAGATTAACCACGGCACCTACCAACATGGTGTAGAGACGAACTGGTGGACCGCTTGTATACCACATACACGCTGTTCAGGAAGTTGTTCAGGCAGGTGCACATGGAAGCCAGTGTCAGGAACGGCACAAACTGCCAGCCAAGGAAGTAATCCTCGCGGAAAACGTGCATCATGGGCTGGCACAGCCAGATGACGCCCGCCACACAGCAGAACATGACCGCCGCATATACCCGGAACACCTTGCTGAAGAATGCCGAACGCTCGGATTCCTCTGTCACAGCCGAAAGCTGCCATGCCTCATAAAAAATCTGCCCCACAATGGTAATGATCTGCGGCAGATAATACCCGGCTTTCAGCAGGCCTACCCACCAGGTGCTGCTTTTGCCGTCAATGCCGTCACACACATGCCCTGTACATAGAACAGGTCCGAAGCGTTGATGATCCAAAAGCTGATGGAAGCCGGGATCATGGGGATGCAATAACGCAGCATGTCCTTCAAAGGGCTTTGTTGAACTTTTTGAAACTGAAATACTGGTGGCAGTGCCCGGCAATAAAAACAAAGATTGCCGAAAGCGCATCCGAACAGGCCATGGCAAGCAGGTAGCCGTTCGCGCCCAGATCCAGCACATCCAGGAACAGATAATAGAAGCCAAGCAGCGTGGCGGAAGTCAAAACGCCATCCACCGCAACCAGACGGTTCAGCATGCGGGAACGGATGAACTGGGTGCAGAGCGTGCGCAGGCAGCTCATCAATACACAGGCGTAAATCAAAACTAGATAATCCGCCGCATTGGGGATCAGCCGCACCAGCGGCCAGCAGACCGCCATTAAGGCAAAGCCCAGCAGGATGGTGGCAAGGCCGTTCATGAATACGCTGGATTTATCCACCTTGCGGTCCAGGCCAAACCGGATCACCGCAAAACTGACGCCCAGGCTGACCACCGGAATCAGCAGGTTGGCCACCGACTGCATCAGGCTGGTCACACCCATCACATCCGGGCTGGCCAGCGCGTAACTCAGGTATGGCTGAATAATCAGGCTGATGATTTTGGAGCCAAAGTTGGAAATGGCAAACAGGATGGTGTTGTTCACCAGTGTGGAGTAGCGTTTGGAATCTGACAAAGTGCAGATCGCCTCCTCGATATTAAATTTGAATTAAAAAAGAATAAAAAGCAGAATAAAAAGCGGTTTAGAAAAGAATAAAGAAAAAAGAATAATGTTGGTGGATCGCCGCGCGTGGCGCGGCTCAAAAATATCAGGTGGGATATGCACCACATGCTGTGGGTAAAGAGTAGAAGCACGCAATAATTAGAACCTGTTCGATAGAACTCTTCAATCACGGCAGCCAATATATGGGGAATGGAAACCAAATAATGGTACTATCTCCCCTTCAGCAGCGCCTGCCGTGCCTTATAGTCTGGCATCACCCTGGCCACGGCGGCCCAGAAAGCCGGGCTGTGGTTGGGGTGGGCAAAGTGGCAAAACTCGTGTACCACCACATACTCCTGCGCGGGCAGCGGCATCACACACAGCCGCAAGGCAAAACACAGCGTTCCTGTTTTTAGGGAGCAGCTCCCCCACCGGGTGCTCATGTCCCGCACCGCTATGCGGGGCATTTCTCCGCGCGGGCAGGTGGCGGCAAACAGCGGGTAATACTGCGCACATAGTGCCTGCATCTGGTGCAGGGCGATGGCTTTGCTCGGCAGCGGCGGTTCGGCGGCACGGTTTGCCATGTGGACCGCCATCCGGCCCTGCGCCGCGGCAACCCATCCGGCATGCGCCGCCACAAAAGCGTCCACACTGCTCAAGGGTACCCGGCGCGGCGCGCTGACGGCTACACTGCCATCCGTACGGACCCGTATGTTCAGGTTGCGCACCCGGCGGCGCGTCAATTCATATTCGACCCCGCCCGCAATGCGGCGCTGTGGGTCTGGCTGGTTCATCTGCCCACCTCCCGACTTAGGGCAACACCGCACAATTCCCGCCTTGCGGCTTAAGCACCGCTCCGGCAGCTGCGGCACGGCATCTGCATTGCCAAAATGCTCGATAAGACACCCAGTATTATCTGCGCTTTTGGCTTGGCATCTGCCGCACCTCGCTCGCCGTATCGGCACTTAGAATTATGCGGTATTGCCTTAGCTGTTAAGGTGTACCTGATACCCCCAAAAACAGCTGCCCCCATTGTACGCTATTTTGTCGCAAAGGAAAGTGAAAACTTGACCTTGCGTGCAGCGGTGCAGCACGGGCTGCTGCACTGACTGCCAAAATTTTCGCAAAATCGTCTATTGTAGCCATTGGCAGGGTATGCTATAATACCAATAACGACAGTTTTTTGAACTTTACCCACGCAGACTCTGTACATACTGCCGGGGCGTGGTGCCGTATTCCGCGCGGAACGCGCGGTAAAAGTTGGCGTAATCCCCAAACCCGCAGTAGGTGCAGACTTCACTGGGGGCAAGCCCGCCGGCCAAAAGCTGCTTGGCGTTCAGCAGCCGCTTTTGCAGGATATACCGGTGCACCGTGGTGCCCACCTGCGCTTCAAACTTGCGCAGCAAATGGTACTTGCTGATAAAAAAGCGCTCTGCCAGCGCATCCAGCGTCAGGGCTTCGCTGTAGTGCTCGTTGATGTAGCTCAATACCCCGTCCACCACCCGGTCAGACGCCATACCGGCCGAAAGCGCGCTCTGCATGCTGCGGTCCGCCGCGCTCTGATTGATGGCAACCATCAGCTCCACCAGGCTGCAAACGGCCAGCAGGTCGCTGCCATAACTTTCCTGCATGTGCAGGCTGCGCAGCTTGTCCAGCTCACGGCGCATCTCGGCGCTGCGGGGGGCCGGGCAGGCGCAGCAGATTGGTATGGCCGGGCACCGTGGTGTCAAAGCAGCGGGTCAGGCTGGTGTGCGGGCTGGAAAGGGATTCCAGATACCCGCGGTCCACCCACAGCACAATGCGCTCGTAAGGTTCATCATTGCTGTCAACCCGCGCTTGGTGCAGCTCCAGCGGGCTGATCAGCATCAGATCCCCCGCGCGCATGTGGAAGATGCGGTTTTCGACCGTATAAGATACACTGCCGCGCAAAAGCATGTAGATTTCATAAAAATCGTGGTGGTGCAGCTCCACTTCATCCATGTAGCGGTAGCGGTAAATTTCAAAATCCCGGCGGATCATGGTCTGCCGCCGTGTAAAGGGTTGAAAGCTGTTTTCTGCCATAATCCTGTCATCTCTCTTTCCACTTTCATAGTACCGCAATTTTTGCAATCTTTCAAGCAATTACGCCAATTTGATTTGCAAAAAATAAGGGTTATACTTATCCACGGTTTGAATGAACAACACCGGCCGTGCTGCAAAGCAAGGCCACCGAAGATATCACAAAACAAAATCTGAAGGAGTGTTTCGCCATGAAAATGAACGCTGCATCCATCAAGAACCAGAAGGCTGAATGGGAAGCCCTGGGCGTTAAGCTGCCCGCCTTTGACCATGAAGCTATGACTGCCAAAACCAAGGAGCATCCGGTTTGGGTCCACTTTGGCGCAGGCAACATCTTCCGCGGCTTTATCGCAGCTCTCCAGCAGCGCCTGCTGAACGAAGGTCTGCAGGACCGCGGCATCATTGCAGCCGATACCTTTGACTATGACATCATTGATAAGATCTACACCCTGTTCGACAATCTGACCATGATGGTCACCCTGAACCCGGACGGCACCACCAGCCGGGAGATCATCGGTTCTGTGGCCGAGGGTCTGCGGGCGGATTCTTCCGACGCGGCCATGATGGCCCGTTTTAAAGAGATCTTTACCGATCCCGGCCTGCAGATGATCTCCTTCACCATCACCGAGAAGGGCTATGCCCTCTACCGTCCCGACGGCGAGCCTGATGCCGGTTGTACAGGCCGACATCGACGAAGGTCCGGCACACGCACGCCACGCCATGAGCATGGTCGCTGCCCTGCTGTTCGAGCGTTTCCAGGCTGGTGCCGCCCCGCTGGCTGTTGTCAGCATGGACAACTGCTCCCACAACGGCGAAAAGCTGCAGTCCAGCGTGATGACCGTTGCCAAGGCATGGGCTGAGAAGGGCTATGTCGGCCAGGACTTCATCGCTTACCTGGAAGATGAGAGCAAGATCGCATTCCCCTGGTCCATGATCGACAAGATCACCCCGCGCCCCCACAAGATCGTGGAAGAGCAGCTGGTCAAGGATAACATCGAGGATATGGCGCCCATCGTTACCAGCAAGAACACTTTCATTGCGGCCTTTGTCAACGCGGAGCGCCCGCAGTACCTCGTGGTGGAGGATCGCTTCCCCAATGGCCGTCCGCCGCTGGAGAAGGCGGGGGTCTACATGACCGACCGCGAGACCGTCAACAAGACCGAGCGCATGAAGGTCACGACCTGCCTCAACCCGCTGCATACCGCCATGAGCGTTTACGGCTGCATGCTGGGCTACACGCTGATCTGCGACGAGATGAAGGATGCCGATATCGTTGCCCTCATCAAGCGCCTGGGCTATGTTGAAGGCCTGCCCGTTGTGGTCAACCCCGGCATCCTGGAGCCCAAGGCATTCATTGATGAAGTTGTTGAGCAGCGCCTGCCCAACCCGTTCATGCCGGACGCCCCGCAGCGTATCGCTACCGATACTTCCCAGAAGGTCGGCATCCGCTTTGGCGAGACCATCAAGAGCTATGTTGCTGAAGGCCGCGACCTGAACACGCTGGTGTCCATTCCGCTGGCCATTGCTGGCTGGCTGCGTTACCTGCTGGCTGTTGATGACAACGGCAACGCATTTGAAGTTTCTGCAGACCCCCTGAAGGATGACCTGCAGGCTAAGCTGGCTACCATCAAGTTCGGTGCTCCCGACAGCTGCACCGACCAGCTGGACAGCATCCTGAGCAATGCTTCCATCTTTGGCTCTGACCTGACCAAGACCGTTCTGGCCGACAAGGTCAAGGCCTACTTCAAGGCTGAGATCGCAGGCCCCGGCGCTGTCCGCAAGACCCTGCACGACGCTGTCAACGCTTAATGAAGGCGTAACCAAAAGGCATTCCGGGGAAACCCCGTATTGACTCGGAATCCAAGATTGCCCCAGATAAACAACAATCAAGGAGGAACACACTTATGCCTATGCAAATGGGTTGGCGCTGGTATGGTGAGGACAACGACCCCATCACCCTCAGCGACATCAAGCAGATTCCTGGCGTTACCAGCATTGTTTGGGCTCTGCACCACAAAATGCCCGGTGAGATTTGGGAAGAGAACGAGATCAAGGAAGTCATGGATCAGATCCACGCTTACGGCTTCAACGGCGACGTTGTTGAATCTGTGAACGTCCATGACGATATCAAGATCGGCCTGCCTACCCGCGACCAGTATATCGAAAACTACAAGCAGTGCATCCGCAACCTGTCCAAGTTTGGCGTTAAGGTTATCTGCTATAACTTCATGCCTATCTTTGACTGGACCCGCACTGACCTGTTCCACCCTGTCGGTGATGGCTCCACCGCCCTGTTCTATCAGAAGGACATGATCCAGGACGATTACAAGGCCATGGCCGACTACATCCTGGGCTTCACCGAGAAGTACAACATGACCTTCCCCGGCTGGGAGCCTGAGCGTATGGCTAAAGCTGGACGAGCTGTTCAAGGCCTATGCCCCTGTTACCAAGGAAAAGCTGTGGGAGAACCTGAAGTACTTCCTGGAAGCTCTGATGCCCACCTGCCGCGAGTGCGACATCAAGATGGCCATCCACATGGACGATCCCCCTTGGGATATCTTCGGCCTGCCCCGCCTGCTGGTGGATGCTGAGGCCATCGACCGCTTCCTGAGCATGGTGGACGACCCCTATAACTGCCTGACCCTGTGCTCCGGCAGCCTGGGGGCAAACCCCAGGAACAATGTGGCCGAGATCGTCCGCAAGCACTGCGACCGCATCGCATTCGCACACATCCGCAACATCCACCACTTCCACAACGGTGACTTCTCCGAGGCTGCTCACCGCGATTGCTGCGGCGAGACCGGCATCATCGAGATCCTGCGCGCCTACCATGACGGCGGCTTCGAGGGCTACATCCGCCCCGACCACGGCCGTCAGCTGTGGGAGGAAGGCCCCGGCAACTGCCGCCCTGGCTACGGCAAGTATGACCGTGCCCTCGGCATCCAGTATATGCTCGGCGTCTGGGATCTGCTCGACCGCCTGGATGAAGAGAAGAATAAGTAATTTCTGACCTTTTCAGCTTTTCTGGCCCGCACCCGTATGGGTGCGGGCTTTTTGTTTTGCCGTAAAAATCAGCCGTAATCTGGCGCGCTCCCCGTAGGGGCGCACATCGTGCGCCCGCCAACCGGAAAAGAGATGGCGGCTCCTTTGGTTACGTTACCCCAATCAAAACCGATATCCAATATTACCAAATATCCGCCCAAATCTTCTCCATCCCGGCCACTTGTTCCCGCTGCATCCAAATGCTATAATTGGCATATAAACCAATACAGAAAGCGTGATTCTAATGCCCAGACGATATGACAGCGCCGACGCCAAGCGCCGCATTTTAACGGCCTGTGTTCGGTTCTTTTCTGGAAAAAGGCTATACCCGCACCACTGTTGCCGAAATTGTCAAGGAAGCCGATGTCAGCATCAGTACCTTCCAGAATGTGTTCCGCACCAAGGATGGCGTTCTGGTGGAGCTGGTCAAATTCATGTTCGGCAGTCAGTTTGATATGGCGGGCCAGATCGCAGGCCAAAAGCTGCCGCCCGTCTATGTGTACGCGGTGGAGACCAGCATCCAGCTGGCTTTGACCGAGCTGAACGAGAACCTGCGGGATATCTACCTGGAAGCCTACAGCCACACCGAAGCGTCCGAGTATATCTACCAGCACACCTCCAGCGAACTGTACCGCATTTTCGGCTCCTACCTGCCCAGCTATACCGAAAGCGACTTCTATGAACTGGAGATCGGCTCTGCGGGCATGATGCGGGGCTATATGTCCCGCCCGTGCGATAAATACTTTACGCTGGAAAAAAGTTGGCCCGCTTCCTTTCCATGAGTTTAAACGCTTACGCGGTGCCCGCCGCAGAGCAAAAGCAGGTGCTGGATTTTATCGCCAAGCTGGATATCCGCGCCATTGCCGTGCAGGTCATGCAGGAGCTGTTCAAAGCGCTTGCCATGCGTTTTTCCTTCCCGCTGCCGGATTCCGTAAAAGCATAATCAGCCAGCACTGCCCCCGTTTGTCCGCCAACCCGTCATGAACAGGAGAAAAAGATGAAAGCGATTCAATGGATCATTTCCGCTCTGGTTGCCGTGGTCATCATCGCCGCCGCCGTTGGCGGCGGGGTGTACTTTACCCGGCTCAAAAGCATCCACAGCATCCGCAAACTGACCGATTACGAAAACTATAACCTCTACCGCATGGATATTGACTATGCGTATGATCTCGACCGCCTGATCGACCGCGGCATTACCGATAACCAGAGCATGATCAATGCCATCCTGGCCGAAGCCCTGCCCTACCTGCCCATCCATATGAAAGCCCCAAACTTTGGCTGCAGCGCGTTCTGCACCCAGGGCACGGACGGCCACACCCTGATGGGCCGCAACTATGATTTCAAGAACGATACCTCCGCCATGCTGGTCTACTGCACCCCCAAGGACGGTTACGCCTCGGTCGCCTTTGCCGCACTGGATAACATCAACGCCAACACGCCGGACGCGAGCATGGCCAAAAAGCTGGCAACCCTCACCGCGCCGTTCATCTGCCTGGACGGCATGAATGAAAAAGGCGTTTCTATCGCCGTTCTCACGCTGGACAGCGACCCCACCTACCAGCAGACCGGCAAGCCGATGATCGCTACCACCCTTGCCATCCGCCTGGTGCTGGACCGCGCCGCCACCACAGCCGAAGCTGTAGAGCTGCTGAGCAAATATGATATGTTCGCTTCCAGCGGGCGGGATTACCACTTCTACATCACCGATGCTTCCGGTGATGGCCGCGTGCTGGAATACGACTGCAATGACCCCGCCCGCCCCCTGACCGTTACCCCCCAGCCGCAGCGTAACCAACTTCTTTGTCATGTACAAGGATAACGTTCTGCCCAACCAGCGCAACGGCGTTTACGGCCATGGCCGGGAGCGCTATGATGCCATCGAGGAAATCCTGGATGCCAATGCAGGCAGTATTGACCGGGAAATTGCCTGGCAGGCCCTGCAGGCGGCCTCTCAGGCCCCCAACCCGCAGGATGTGACCAGCAATACCCAGTGGAGCATCCTGTACGATAACACCGCCCTGACCGCCGAAGCCGTCATCCGCCGCGACTGGAACACCAAAACCAGCTACGACCTGGTAAGCAATGTTGCCGTAACGGATGTAGGCTGATCCCGCCGCTTTTTTTCGCCAAATCCGGCAAAACGCATTGCACTTCTCAACCAGCAGGGCTATAATAAAACCGCGTATGAGAAGAATTCCGGGGTGCTCTACTGCCCCGTTCCAGATGGAGGAAAACAGCAATGCTCAAAGTTTGGATCAGCGGTGCCAACGGCCATCTTGGTCAGGCGCTGTGTACACGGCTTGACCGCGAAAAATACCAGCTGATCGCCACCGATGTGGCGGAAGTGGATGTGACTGTCCCCGCCGAAGTCCGCGCCTTTGCGGATGCCAACCGCCCGGATGTCATCATCAACTGCACCGGCTTTAATGATGAGGACGGCTGCGAGACGGACCCCGACCGCGCTTACCGCGTCAACGCCCTGGCCCCCCCGCAACCTGGCCCTTGCCGCCGATGCGCTGGGGGCCAAGATGGTGCAGTTCTCCACCGATGATGTGTTTGCCAAGGCGAGCCACCACCCCTATAATGAGTTCGATGCCCCCGCCCCTGAAAGCCTGTATGGTAAAAAGCAAGCTTGCGGGCGAAGAGTTTGTGCGCACGCTGTGCCACCGCTACCTGATCGTGCGCAGCGCCTGGGTGTACGGCATCGGGCGGGATTTTGTTTCCACCGTGCTGAACGCCGCCGCAGACCCCACCTGCCCCTGGTTGGCCGTTCCCACGGATCGCTTTGCCTCCCCTACCTCGGCCGATGACCTGACCGCCGCGGTGGAGCAGTTGATCGACCATGATACCCTGGGCATTTACCATATCGTGTGCCAGGGCCGCTGCAGCCGCTATGACTTCGCCCAAGCCATCCTGGAAGCTGCCCATATGGAAGATAAACTGGAGCTGCACCCCATCCGCGCAGCGGACGCTGGCAGCACCCCTAGCTACACCGTGCTGGATAACCTAATGCTCCGCCTGGACAACCTGCCCCAGCCCCGCCCCCTGGAAAGAGGCCCTGAACGAGTACATTAACTCCCTGCAATAAGCGTAACGCCCGGCTGCCTAGCAGCCGGGCACTTTTTTTGCGTGCTGCAAAAAAGTAAGACCAAATTAGCAATTAGCAATTAGGAATTGGAGCCGAGCTTTTTAGGCTGTCGGTAGGGAACGGCGTCCTCAATGTCCCGGACGAGCCTGAAAATTGCCAACCATATGCCCCGCGCCGTAAAATATTTGTATAGGACGATGTGAAAAAATGATTGTTTATTTGCTCACAACCATGCTGTAGGGCGGGATGCCCTCATCCCGCCGTGGAGAAACCTAAATAATCGGCCACAACTGAAAAAAACGCTTCCTTTTCCACAATTTTTCCTGCACCTGTTGAAAACATCCAACCCTTCCGGTTTGCTCCATGCGCATCCTGCACAAATGCATCCAATCAAATCTGTTTAATCTGCGCAAGGCGGAGAATCTGTAATTTCCCTATTACACAAAAATTTCAAAACGTGCTATGATAGCCACAATAAATGGTAGTCGTAGCACGGAAAGACAGCGAGACGAAAGTTTCGCTGTCTTTCTTTTTGTCTGCGGTCTTGATTTCAGAAAGGAGCACTTTCCTATGCCCAAAACACTGCCGCAAAGAATCGTATTTACCATCGTCATGGCCACCATCATGGTGTATGGCATGATCGTTTATAACGTTGCCTTGAACACCGGCGGCGTTACCAACGCTACCTTTGGCATGGCTCTGCACGAAATGCCCATTATGGTGCCCGTGGCCTTTGTGCTGGAATTCTTTGTGGTCGAAAAGCTGGCCACCGCCCTGGCGTTCACCTTTATGCGCCCCACGGACCGCCCGCAGTTCATTACCTATGCCATCTCCCTGATGATCGTCTGCATCATGTGCCCAGTTATGAGCCTTGTGGCTACCCTGCTGTTCAAGGAGCCCAGCTTTGGCACATGGGTGCATACCTGGGGCTGCAACTTCCCTATGGCGCTCTGCTGGCAGATGTTCTACTGCGGCCCGCTCAGCCGGTTTATCTTCCGCGCTATTTTCCGCAAACAGCTGCAAGCGGAAAACCAGGAACAGCACTAAAGCAAATCCAGCACGCTGCCCGCACAAACAGGCAGCGTGCCTTTTTTATCGTGTTGCATCCCTCCAAAACTTTTTGAACAAATTCCCTGCTTTTGCTTGACAACCCCCGCCGGAGTATGCTACTATATCTTTGCTGATTAGATAACACTAACTTGCGCGCAGCCAGCTGATTGACCTCCGTTCCGGCTGCATCATATCCCCACAAATCTCCTTACTGCCTCCGTTTCATTTGCGGCAGTGCCCACCGGGCACGCAAGCATGCCGCGCAAAAATGCCATTATCGCCTGCAAAGGCATACCGAATCAAAGCAAGGCCGGCACCCATGGAATGAGCCACATGGGTGCCGGTTTTGTTTGTATGGGTCTGTTCCCCGGCCCCGCGCAGGCAAAATAATACAATAAGACCCCCGCCTGCAAAAGAGAGAAAAAAGGCGGGGGTCCTATTGATGTAAGGGGGGCAAAGCAGCAACCCATGTAAGGGAGGGCTGTTCCCTACATGCTGTGAGGGTCGCTGCCTGCGAGATTAGCGCAAACTAACCATGAACAAACAATACCACGCCGCCAGGATTTTGTCAAGCCCCGGAGCAAATCAAAATAAAAAAAGTTTCAAAATATTCAAAAAGTTAGATTAAATAAACGCTTTCTCGGCAAAAATAAGAATACTCTGCCGCAGCCGCCAAACACAAAAAGTACCTTGCATTTTGTAACAACCTGTGATAGAATGACGGTGTTAAAGGTTAGTTGATGCTAATCGCTGGGGCAGTGCTCACTGCTGATGAAATAGTTTCCCAAAGAAAGGATCGATCGATAATGGCATACCTGGAAATTGAAAAAAGTTGTAGGCCGCGAAATTCTGGACTCCCGCGGAAACCCCACCGTTGAAGCTGAGGTCTGGCTGGCTGACGGCACCGTTGGCCGCCTGTGGAGAACATCAACACCGTCATCGCTGACGCGGTGGTGGGCATGGATGCCTCCGACATCTATGCCATTGATGCTGCCATGCTCAAGGCAGACGGCACCAAGGATAAATCCAATCTGGGTGCAAACGCCATCCTGGCTGTTTCTATTGCCGCCTGCCCGCGCGGCAGCCCTTTCTCTGGATATTCCTCTCTACCGCTTCCTGGGCGGTGTGAATGGCAACCGTCTGCCGGTTCCCATGATGAACATCCTGAACGGCGGTGCCCACGCAACCAACACCGTCGATACCCAGGAGTTCATGATTATGCCTGTCGGCGCACCTTGCCTTCAAGGACGCCCTGCGCTGGTGCGCCGAGGTGTTCCACGCTCTGTCCTCCATCCTGAAGGCCAGGGGCCTGGCCACCTCTGTGGGCGATGAGGGCGGCTTTGCCCCCAACCTGTCCAGCGATGAGGAGACCATCGAGACCATTCTGGCCGCCATCGAGAAGGCCGGTTATCAGCCCGGCAGGGACTTCATGCTGGCCATGGATGCCGCTTCCTCCGAGTGGAAGAGCCCCAAGGGCAAGGGCTTTTACAAGCTGCCCAAAGCCGGCACCGAGTACACTTCCAGCGAGCTGATCGCCCACTGGAAGAGCCTGGTTGAGAAGTACCCCATCATCTCCATTGAGGATGCCCTGGATGAGGAGGACTGGGAAGGCTGGCAGGAGCTGACCCGCGAGCTGGGCGGCAAGGTCCAGCTGGTGGGCGACGACCTGTTCGTTACCAACACCGAGCGCCTGGCCAAGGGCATCCAGCTGGGTGCAGGCAACGCAATCCTGATCAAGCTGAACCAGATCGGCTCCGTTTCCGAGACGCTGGAGGCCATCAAAATGGCCCACACTCTCACCGCTCCGGCGAGACCGAGGACACCACCATCCAAGGTGGCCAACGGCAGTGTTCTGGCCGAAGCGCTGTGTGAAAATCAACTCGACCTTGCCCTGTTGGAAAACAGCGTTTCGGTGCCCGACCTGCATACCGAGCCGATCGGAACTGACTGCCTGTGCGCAGTGCTGGCCCCGGCCCACCCGCTGGCGCAGCAGGCTGCCCCTGACCTTGCAGCAGCTGGTCGGCGGCCCGCTGCTGCTGCGGGAACCCGGCAGCACCGCGCGGGAAGTGCTGGAACACGCCTGCGCGGAACAGGGCCTTGCCCTGCACCCCGCATGGGAAAGCGTGAGCACTGCAGCATTGGTGCAGGCCGCCGCCCAGCAGCTGGGCGTGGCGATTTTGCCGGAGCAGCTGGCCGCGGCGGATGCCCGCACCGGCCTTGTGTGTACCCGCCCCATCCGGGACGCCGCCATGACCCGCCGCCATGTGGTGGCCTGGCATAAGGAAAAATACCTCACGGCTTCTATGCGGCGGTTCATCACCCTCTGCCGCAGCGCCGCCGAGGAAGTGGAAAAGCAGTGAACTTTTTGATGTTCTAGGCGTATAGTCAAAGGGCGCACAATGTGCGCCCCTAAGGGCTCAATAGCAATATAAAAATGCTTTAATTATTACCCTACCGTTCCCGCCAACAAATGCAACCCAAGCCCCGCCGCGCCGCACAGGCACATCGTCAAAATGGGGTTCCACTTATATTTGCGCAGCAGGATAAACGCGGCAAAAAAGCTGCCCGTGCCGATCCAGTCAATGCTGCCCAGCCCCAAGATTCCGTTGGGGAACACTACGATCCCCAAAATCGAAAGCCCTGCCCCCAGAATCAAGGCAACCACCGCCGGTCGCAGACAGGCCAGCACGCTCTGCAAAACCGAAAGATCCCGCCAGCGCCGGTAACACCACGCCAGCAGCGAGACCAGCACCAGCGCGGGGGTAATGCACCCCAGCGTGGCGATCACCGCCCCCGGCAGCTGGGCAATGCGCAGCCCCACAAAGGTGGCGCAGTTGACCGCAATCGGGCCGGGCGTCATTTCGGCAATGGTAATCAGATTGGTGAATTCCTGCAAGGTCATCCAGGGGTGCAGCTCCACAACCTGGCTGCGAATCAGCGGCATGGCAGCGTAACCGCCGCCCACGCTGAACAGCCCCACCTGCAAAAAGCTGAGATATAACTGTAAGTAAATCATCCTCACACCGTCCTTTTGCGGGCCAGCGCAGCGCGCACAACCCCAAACAACGCTGCGGCCAGAATGATAAGCACCACATTGACGCCAAAAATGTAGTTGGCCGCAAACGCTGCTACCATCAAAAACAGGGATACCGCCGAATGCGAGGCAACGACCTTGCCGCCCATACTGCACACAACGTCTAAGATGACCGCCGCAACCCCGGCCTGCATCCCTTTCAGCACCAGCGCCACATACACGTTGGCGGCAAACACATTGTAAAAAATAAGAGATGATGGACAGGATAACCATGGGCGGCAGAATGGTGCCCACAACGGCAGTAATCATGCCCAGCAGCCCTTCCACCTGCCACCCTACCAGGATAGCCGCATTGACAGCGATGGCACCGGGGGCGCTTTCCGCCAGCGCGGTCATATCCAGCATTTCCTCCTCGGTGATCCAGTGCAGCTCGTCCACAAATTTCTTTTTTCATCAGTGTCACAATCACAAACCCGCCGCCAAAGGTAAAGCTGCTGATGTAAAGTGTGCTGAAAAATAACCGGCAAAGCCTTGCCGCGCGGTTATGCTGATTCATTTTATTTTCCACCTTTTGCTGTGTGAATTGTTCAAAAATTTGCCTGCCGCGCAAAGCCCACCCCCCGCGCGGCACTATGGCTATCATACAGCAGAAAGACTTATATGTAAAATAGTATTATTTCATTAAAACCATGCTGGTTTTGCATGGTAATGCCCTGCGGTATGGCTTGATCTGCCGCCAGTATGGAAAACAAAAACAAGTTATCCACAAAACAACCCTGTACCTGTTGAAACTTTCAACGAATATAAGGCTGTTTGTTTGCTGGGGCAGGCACCCCAAATAAAGGCGGAACAGAATTCTTACCACCAAAATGTATGGAAAAACAAATAGAACTGCACTTTTTTGCAATTTTTGTTGACAGCGCAAATAATATATGATACACTTTTTTTCGATTTTGAAAGACGAATCGTGTTTGCAAGAGTTTTTCAAAGCAATTTACCTACGGACCGCCCAACAGGGGCGGGCCGGAATACTGACATTTGAAATGCCGCAGCGGCGAGCGAAAAGTGTAAGCTGCTAAGAGAAAAGTGCAGCGTCATACGGATTGTATGACCGAGCATTTTTTCAACACAGATTGCACTTTGCAGCCGCTGATGTGGCGTTTCAGGCGAAGCCGGAAATGTTAGTGTTCCGACCCATGGCCATACGGACAGCCGGGTCCACTGCCGATCGGTAACTTTGGTTGCCTTATTGATTGAGTTAAAAGCTCAAATTTTATAAGTTGGTTCCTTTACAACCATGAAATTGCGCAGTCAGCTGCGCAGACTTGTGAAACGGTCAATAAGAGTAGTAAAAGTATAATTGCTATATAGACTCTGACACGCTCAACCTTTTTGAATCATGCCGCATTCGCTCTCCCGGTAAACACGCCGGGGGATTTGGCCTGTGGCAAAATTTAAAAAGCTGGTTTCAAACGCAAGTCTGCACACCCGTGTAAGGCTTGCGTTTTTTGTTTTGCCAAACGGCACTTCCCAAAGGAACCGCGAACGGAGGTAAACATGAACGGTGAGAAAAAACGCGCCCGGTTGGACCAGCGCCGCGCCCCCATCCACGAAGCGCTGGAAAATTTCCGCCAGATGCGCGTGGTTCCCTTTGATGTGCCCGGTCATAAGCGGGGACGCGGCAACCCGGAACTGACCGCCTTTTTGGGCCAGCAGTGCGTTGGGGTGGATGTGAACAGCATGAAGCCGCTGGATAATCTCTGCCATCCGGTATCCGTCATCCGCGAAGCGGAGGAACTGGCCGCCGATGCGTTCGGCGCTGCCCACGCGTTTTTGATGGTGGGCGGCACCACCAGCTCGGTGCAAAGCATGGTGCTGACCGCCTGCAAGCGCGGGGATGAGATCATCCTGCCCCGCAACGTGCACCGCAGCGTGCTGAACGCACTGGTGCTCTGCGGCGCTGTGCCGGTGTATGTCAACCCCGAAGTGGACCAGCGGCTCGGCATCAGCCTGGGCATGAAGCGGGAACAGGTGGCCAAAGCCATTGCCGAGCACCCCAACGCGGTGGCGGTTCTGGTCAACAACCCCACCTATTACGGCATCTGCAGCGATCTGCGCTCCATCGTACGCATGGCCCATGAGGCCGGCATGCTGTGTCTGGCGGACGAAGCCCACGGCACCCACTTCTATTTCGGCAGCGGACTGCCCGTATCGGCCATGGCAGCCAGGGGCGGATATGGCGTCGGTTTCCATGCACAAAAGCGGCGGCGCCTGACCCAGTCCAGCCTGCTGCTGACCGGCCCCAACGTCCACGCTGGCTATGTGCGGCAGATCATCAATCTGACACAGACGACCTCCGGCAGCTATCTGCTGATGTCCAGCCTGGATATCTCCCGCCGCAACCTGGCCCTGCGCGGCCGCCAGGTGTTCCACCAGGTGGCAGATATGGCCGAGTATGCGCGGGAGGAAATCAACGCCGTGGGCGGCTATTACGCCTTTGGCAAAGAGCTCTGCAACGGCAACTCCGTGTTTGATTTTGATACAACAAAAATCAGCGTCCACACGCTGGATATTGGCCTTGCAGGGATCGAAGTCTATGATATCCTGCGTGATGAATATGATATCCAGATCGAATTTGGTGATATCGGCAACATCCTGGCCTATCTTTCCATCGGTGACCGCCCGCAGGAGGTGGAACGTCTTGTCAGTGCCCTGGCCGTAATCAAACGTCGCTACCATACCGACGGCGCGGGCCTGTTGAGCCAGGAATACATTGACCCCGAAGTTGCCGCCAGCCCGCAGGAAGCATTCTATGCCCCCAAAAAAGAGCCTGCCCCTGCGCGAAACGGAAGGCATGGTTTGCAGTGAGTTCGTCATGTGTTATCCGCCGGGTATCCCCATCCTGGCGCCGGGCGAGCGCATCACTGCTGAGATCCTGGATTATATCGAATACGCCAAAGCCAAAGGCTGCAGCATGACCGGACCGGAAGATCCTGACATTCTGCGCCTGAACGTTCTGGCCTAGGGTGTATCTGAAAAGCCGAAAATTCAGTCTATTACTACAAACACAGCCGGATTATGCGTTAAAAAGCCTTGGAATCCACAAAGGATTCCCGCGGCTCTTTGCCTTACATCCTGCTTGTGTTTGCGAAATATCCGTCATTTTCTTTGTTTTCAGATACACATTAAGAAGGAGGTTTGTACAATGGAAATGTGGTTTTCGGAATTTCATACCCCCGATGTAAAGCACAGCATCCGGGTCAACCGCCAGCTCTATTCCAAACAGAGCGACTACCAGCGCATTGATATTTTTGAAACGCCGGAATTTGGCCGGGTGCTTACGCTGGACGGCAATGTCATGCTGACGGAGCGCGATGAGTTCATTTACGATGAAATGATCACCCATGTGCCGATGTCGGTGCACAGAAGTGCAAAGGACATCCTCGTCATCGGCGCGGGCGATGGCGGCGTTGTGCGGGAACTGACCCGCTATGACCGTGTGGAGCGCATTGACCTGGTGGAAATGGACCCCCAGGTTATTGAAGCTTGCCGCGCCTACCTGCCCGGTAACGCCTGCCGTATGGATGACCGCCGCGTGCATATCTATTACGAAAACGCACTCAAGTTCATCCGCAAGTGTGAGGATGAATATGACCTTATCATTGTGGACTCCTCCGACCCGTTCGGCCCGTCGGAAGGGCTTTTCACCCGCGAATTTTACGGCAACTGCTATAACGCCCTGCGCGATGACGGCATTATGGTAAACCAGCAGGGCAGCCCTTTCTATGCGGAGGACGCCAACGCCATGCAGCGCAGCCACAAGCGCATTGCCAGCACCTTCCCCATCAGCAAGGTGTATCAGGCGCACATCCCCACCTTTGCTGCGGGCTACTGGCTCTTCGGCTTTGCCAGCAAAAAATACCACCCCATCAATGATATGGACAGTGACGCCTGGAATGCGCTGAACATGCGCACCCGTTATTACACCACCCGGCTGCATGTCGGGGCGTTTTACCTGCCGGCATTTTTGGAAGAGATGCTGCGCGAAGTGGAGGACTGTTGATGCTGCACCGCAATGTAGAGAATTTCATCGGCTGCGACAGCAGCTACCGTACCGCCGGCATTGTGCTGTACGGTGCACCGTTTGATTCTACCACAAGCTACCGCCCCGGTGCGCGCTTTGGCCCCGCGGCCATGCGCCACGAAAGCTATGGCCTGGAAACCTACAGCCCCTATCAGGATAAAGACCTGACCGACTGCAACGTGTTTGACAGCGGAGATCTGGAGCTCTGCTTCGGCTCCAGCGAAAGCGCTCTGGTGGATATTGAATCCCGCGCGGCAGAGATCCTGCGGGATGGCAAGCTGCCCCTGCTTCTGGGCGGTGAACATCTCGTCACGCTGGGGCTGTGCGGGCTGCCGTGAAAAAATACCCCGACCTGCACATCGTCCATTTTGACGCTCACGCCGACCTGCGGGATGACTATCTCGGCGCACAGCTCAGCCATGCCTGTGTGCTGCGCCGCTGCCATGACCTTTTGGGCGATGGCCGCATCCACCAGTTCTGTATCCGCAGCGGCGATCGGGAAGAATTCCAGTTTGCCGCCCGCCATACCGATATTCACAAGTTCGATTTCACCGGTCTGCAGGAATTGACCGATTGGCTGTGCCAGGCAAATGTGCCGGTTTACCTGACAATCGACCTTGACTGCCTGGATCCATCGGCATTCCCCGGAACCGGAACCCCCGAAGCGGGCGGAGTCAGCTTCTTGCAGCTGCTGGGAGCCATCCGCACCGTAACCAAAGCAAACATCATCGGCGCGGATGTGAACGAGCTGGCCCCCATGCTGGACCAGAGCGGCGTTTCCACCGCAACTGCCTGCAAAGTGCTGCGTGAGCTGCTGCTGGCGCTGGACTGATCGAAGATCTGTACACCCTACATTCAAGGCAATACCGCATAATTCTAAGTACCGATACAGCGAGCGAGGTGCTACAGATGCTAAGCCAAAAGCGCAGATAATACTGGATGCTGCAAAGGTGAGCGCCGCCAGTGGCGGAAACAGCGAACCGAAGCAGGGGCAGCGGTCGCAGAGTGCGAGGGGCTTTTGCCCCCGAAGCACGATGCGGGTACCGCAACCCGACATTATCGAGCATTTTGGCAACGCAGATGCCGTGCCGCAGCCGCCGGAGCGGTGCTTAAGCCGTAAGGCGGGAATTGTGCGGTGTTGCCTCAAATAAAACATAAAGGAGTACCATCATGAGCAAAGTTCTTGTTATCGGCTGCGGCGGCGTGGCCAGTGTAGCCATCTCCAAGTGCTGCCAGGTCAGCGATGTTTTTACCGAGCTGTGCATTGCCAGCCGCACCAAGTCCAAGTGCGATGCCCTGGCGGCAAAGCTGGCCCCCAACACCAAAACAAAAATCACCACCGCCCAGGTGGATGCCGATGATGTGCAGCAGCTGTGCGATCTTATCAACAGCTACAAGCCCGATCTGGTCATGAACATTGCCCTGCCCTATCAGGACCTGACCATCATGGATGCCTGCCTGGCCTGCGGCGTCAACTATATGGACACCGCCAACTATGAGCCGGAAAATACCGATGACCCGGAATGGCGCGCTATCTATGAAAAGCGCTGCAAGGAAGCAGGCTTCTCCGCCTACTTTGATTACAGCTGGCAGTGGGCCTATAAGAAAAAAGTTTGAGGATGCCGGCCTGACTGCCCTGCTGGGCTGCGGCTTTGACCCGGGCGTTACCCAGGCTTACTGCGCTTACGCCGCCAAGCATGAGTTTGACACCATCGACACCATCGATATCCTGGACTGCAACGGCGGCGACCATGGCTATGCCTTCGCCACTAACTTTAACCCCGAAATCAACCTGCGCGAAGTTTCTGCCCCCGGCAGCTATATGGAAAACGGCAAGTGGGTCGAGATCCCGGCCATGAGCATCAAGCGCGAGTACAACTTTGACCAGGTCGGTCAGAAGGATATGTACCTGCTGCATCATGAGGAAATTGAATCTTTGGGCAAGAACCTGCCAGGCGTCAAGCGCATCCGCTTTTTTATGACCTTTGGCCAGAGCTACCTGGACCATATGCGCTGCCTGGAGGATGTGGGAATGCTCTCCACCACCCCCATCAACTTTAACGGTCAGGAAATCGTACCCATCCAGTTCCTCAAAGCCCTGTTGCCGGACCCCGCCAGCCTGGGCCCCCGCACCAAGGGCAAAACCAACATCGGCTGCATCTTTACCGGCAAAAAGGACGGCCAGCCCAAGACCTACTACATCTATAACGTCTGCGACCATCAGGAATGCTACCGCGAAGTCGGCAGTCAGGCCATCAGCTACACCACCGGTGTGCCTGCCATGTGCGGCGCCTTGATGATGCTGACCGGCGAATGGACCAAGCCCGGTGTCTACACCGTGGAGGAGTTCAACCCCGACCCGTTCCTCGACGCGCTGGACAAGTACGGCCTGCCCCGCAGCGAAAACCATAACCCCGTGCTGGTGGATTGATGAACCAGCGGGATATGCGGCCGCCTTTTGCGGCACTCGGCGGAACCATCCCGCCGGAACTGGAAAAACTGCCTACCCCCTGCTACCTGCTGGATGAAGACGCCCTGACCCGCAATGCGGAAATTCTGGGCGGCCTGGCCCAGCGCACCGGCTGCAAGGTGCTGCTGGCCCAAAAGGCATTCAGCAATTATGACTGCTACCCCCTGCTGGCGCCACACCTGGCCGGTACCGAAGCCAGCGGCCTGTTTGAAGCGCGCCTGGGTGCGGAAGAGATGCCCGGCAAGGAAGTCCATGTGTTCTGCGCGGCCTACCGTGCGGACGAAATGGATGAACTGGTGCAATACGCGGACCATATCGTCTTTAACTCCCCCGCCCAGCTGGCAAAGTTCGGCCCTGCCGCAAAAGCGGCAGGCAAAAGCGTGGGGCTGCGCACCAACCCGGAATGCTCCACCCAGGACGGCCACGCTATTTATGACCCCTGCGCCCCCGGCAGCCGCCTTGGCACCACCCGCGCCCAGTGGAACGCCGCAGTAGCGGCGAACCCCGCGCTGCCCAATTTGCTGGATGGCCTGCACTTCCACACCCTGTGCGAGCAGGACTCCGATGCGCTGGCCACGACGCTGGACGCTGTGGCCCAAAAATTCGGTGACCTGCTGCCTCGGATGCAGTGGCTCAACTTTGGCGGTGGGCACCATATCACCCGCCCCGGTTACGATATCGCCATGCTGGAACGCTGCATCACCCGCGCCCAGCAGGACTGGGGCGTGACGGTCTATCTGGAACCTGGCGAAGCCTGCGCCCTGAACGCGGGCTTCCTGCTCAGCCGCGTGCTGGATGTGGTGCAGAACGGCGATACAACCATCGCCATTCTGGATGCCAGCGCCGCCTGCCATATGCCGGATGTGATCGAAGTGCCCTACCGCCCGCCGCTGTTTGCCGCAGCCGAACCGGGAGAAAAGCCCTGCACCGTGCGCCTTGCCGGGCCGACCTGCCTGGCCGGGGATGTCATCGGGGATTACGGCGTGGACGCCGTTCCCAACGTGGGAGATCTGCTGGTGTTCGGCGATATGGCAATCTATACCACCTGCAAAAATAATACCTTCAACGGCATGCCTCTGCCCGCTATCTTTGCCCGCGCCGCCAGCGGCACCACCCGCAGCATCGTGTCCTTCGGCTACGAAGATTTCAAGTACCGATTGGGCAAGAGATAAATAAAAAGAGTAAAGGCAACACCGCACAATTCCCGCCTTACGGCTTAAGCACCGCTCCGGCGGCTGCGGCACGGCATCTGCGTTGCCAAAATGCTCGATAATGTCGGGTTGCGGTACCCGCATCGTGCTTCGGGGGCAAAAGCCCCTCGCACTCTGCGACCGCTGCCCCTGCTTCGGTTCGCTGTTTCCGCCACTGGCGGCGCTCACCTTTGCAGCATCCAGTATTATCTGCGCTTTTGGCTTAGCATCTGCCGCACCTCGCTCGCCGTATCGGCACTTAGAATTATGCGGTATTGCCTAAAATGAGCGCCCCCGCCCAACAAAGTCTTGTTTGGGCGGGGGGCGTTTGTGCAATCTTTTGACAATGTATTGTCGCCGACTTGTGTTGCAGACCAGATATCAAAAAATATAAGCCCACCAAAAGTGCCAGCACAACCGTCGTCATGCCCGACGCCTTGATGACTGAGTTGACGCCGATGGAACATAGCCAGAACATCGTGGGCAGCTGTTCTTTCCGCGTTTTGGGCAGGACTTTACCCAGCAGCGTGCCCGGCAAACTGCCTGGCAGCACCGCGCAAGACGGCTCTCCCCACAAAAAAAGGCACTGCCGTTTCCCGGCAGCGCCCCAGTGATTATTGTAATTAGCGTTTACATCGTAAACTGGATTGCACAGAAAGCTGCGTAAATGGCCAGCAAAATAATACCCTGTGCGCGGTTCATCTTACCTTTGACGAGGGCAGGTACTGTCATGATCAGCATGACGGCCAGCATGACCGGCAGGTCTAACACCAGGCTGGAGTTTACTCCGAACAGCGTCGAGCTCTGCGGGATGGTGAACGGAGCCAGCGTAACGGAAACACCGCTGACCAGCACGAGGTTGAAGACGTTTGCGCCGACGACGTTGCCAACGGACAAATCACTGTGACCTTTAATCAGCGAAGTAATGGCCGTGACCAACTCCGGCAAAGAAGTACCCAGCGCGACAAAGGTCAGGGCGATGACGCTTTCGGGCACGCCCAGCGCTTGGGCGATCAGCGTACCATTATCAACGAGCAGATTTGCGCCAACGGCGATGACCGCCGCACCGGCGACCAGCAGGATCAGCGTCTTGGACAAGGGGATCAGCTCTTCCTCTTCGGCGTGTTCCTCAGCGGGGGCGTTCTTCATCTGCCGGACGTTGGCGACCATGTAGGCCACGAACATTGCCAGCATGATAAAGCCCATCGGGCGGGTAAATTCACCGAAGCCGTAAGCGACCACGCAGTAGATGGCGGCGGCGATAAAGAAGAAGATAACCGGCGTTTTCAGCGTCTTGGGGTCAACCTTGCCAGGGCGCACGGCAATCGTGATGGCTGCGATCAGCGCCGAGTTGCAGATGACCGAGCCGATGGCATTGCCGTAGGCAATCTCGCCGTGGCCGGAAACCGCCGACATCGTGGAAACCATGACCTCCGGCAGCGTTGTGCCGATGGAAACGACCGTCGCGCCAATCAGCAGCTCCGGCAGGTGGAAGCGCCGCGCCAGCGCAGATGCGCCGTCGACGAACCAGTCGCCGCCCTTAATCAGGAACAGCAGACCGACGATAAAAAGTAAAACAGGTACTAACATACTTTTCCTCCATGTTTCTATTCTTCGCGTAAAGTGTGCGCCGGTGTCGGCGCATCACTGCGAAACGTCTTCAGCACGGACAGCCCCATAGGCAGCGCCAGCGCAAAGGCCAGCAGATCCGCGGCGGGCTGGGCGTACTCCACGCCTGCAAGCCCTAAGGCAACACCGCACAATTCCCGCCTTGCGGTTTAAGCACCGCTCCGGCAGCTGCGGCACGGCATCTGCGTTGCCAAAATGCTCGATAATGTCGGGTTGCGGTACCCGCATCGTGCTTCGGGGGCAAAAGCCCCTCGCACTCTGCGACCGCTGCTCCTGCTTCGGTTCGCTGTTTCCGCCACTGGCGGCGCTCACCTTTGCAGCATCCAGTATTATCTGCGCTTTTGGCTTGGCATCTGCCGCACCTCGCTCGCCGTATCGGCACTTAGAATTATGCGGTATTGCCCTAAAAGATTTGGCAGGATAAAGACGACCGGGATCAAAAACAATCCCTGCCGCGCGGCGGCCACCACCGATGCTTGCCACGCCATACCGATGGTTTGCAGCAGCATCGTACACAGGATAACCGTGGGCGCAGACATTTCCAAAATCAGGCGGCGCACCGGTGCTTGTGTCATATAGCGCACGCGCTCTTCCGCCGTCATAGCTGTTGTTTTCATCGTTGTACTTCCTTGCCGCAGCACTGCTATTGTACCGCAGCCGGGCTGGCAATGCAACGAAAATCGCTGCTGTTTACGCATAAAACCGGGGGCTTTGCGGCGGCCTCCGGTTTTATGGTTTTCGTTTACTTCTGCATGATGTAAATTCCGGCATACGGTTGTTTCTTTGCTGTTGCATAACGGGGTTGATAAAATTTCCGTGGCGGACTTTGTTGGTGATGACCCTGCAACCCTTGACCGTTACTATGCCCATCTTATCAATGATGGGAGGGTACAGGCAGCGAACGCAATGAATTCCATCATTGGCTTTGCCGCCACGGAAATACCGGCTGAAAAAAACTGAATAAAAAATTGACTTGTTACCACGAAAAAAAAAAAGAACGGTAAAACCTGACGTTCTACCGTTCTTCATATGGTTGCGGGGACAGGACTTGAACCTGCGACCTCCGGGTTATGAGCCCGACGAGCTACCATCTGCTCTACCCCGCGATATTTAGTTGCTCTCTCTTGAGTGCCTAAATAGTATAACATCCACATCCCGCAATGTCAATACCCTTTATAAAATATTTTTTGCATCCTGCCCCAAAAACAAAAGCCCGCGCAAATTAGTGGTTGAATCCCCTAGTTAAAACGGGTACTATTATAATAGAAAAGGATCGCCAAAATCCGGCAGATATCCCTTGCCCGGCGGGCGGCGGTGCAAAAAATAAACGGTGCCCCTGGCGCAGCAGCCGGGAACACTGTGAATGAGGTTAGGAAAGTTATGAAACGTCTGGTCGTTGGGGTTCTGGCACACGTGGACAGCGGAAAAACTACTCTTTTCGGAAGCACTGCTCTACCGTGCGGGCAGTATCCGCAAGCTGGGGCGCGTAGACCATCGGGATGCATTTTTGGACACCGATGCGCTGGAAAAAAGCCCGCGGCATTACCATTTTTTTTGCCAAACAGGCCGTGCTTACCCTGCCGGCCGGAACGGTGACGGGCACCCCGCTGGAAGAGACCCAGATCACCCTGCTGGACACCCCGGGCCATGTGGATTTTTCCACGGAGACCGAGCGGACACTGCAGGTGCTGGATTACGCGGTGCTGGTCATTTCCGGCACGGACGGCATCCAAAGCCACACGATGACATTGTGGCGGCTGTTGGAGCGCTACCATGTGCCAACCTTTATCTATGTCAACAAAATGGATCTGCCCGGTGCGGACAAAGCCCTGCGCCTGCGGGAGCTGCGGGGCCGCTTTGGGGATGGCTGTGTGGACTTTACCCCCACCGTTCCGGCGGAAGAACGCGCCGAAGCCCTTGGCGTGTGCAGTGAACCGCTGATGGAAGCCGTGTTGGCAACAGGAACGGTGCCGCAGGCGGATCTCATCACGGCAATCACGCGGCGGCAGGTGTTCCCCTGCTATTTTGGCGCGGCTCTGCGGCTGGATGGCATTGACGACCTGCTCAATGGTCTGCAGCGGGATACCCGCATGCCGCCGGACGCCGGCAGCTTTGGCGCGCGCATCTTCAAGATCGGGGCAGACGAATCCGGCGCGCGCATGACCTACCTGAAAGTGACGGACGGCGTGCTGAAAGTCAAATCCAACCTGGTATCCCGCCCAGATGCCCGTGTGGAGTTTGAAGAAAAGGCCGACCAGCTGCGGGTCTACTCCGGCAGCAAATACCGCCTGGTCAGCGAAGCCCCGGCGGGCACCGTCTGTGCGGTGCTGGGCCCCACAAAAACCTATCCCGGACAGGGCCTTGGCGTACAGCCGGATGCCCGCCAGCCGATGCTGGAACCGGTGCTGAACTACCGGGTGGAGCTGCCGGAAGGAGCTGACCCCACAATGCCCTTCTGGCCCTGCGCACCCTGGAGGACGAGGATCCACAGCTGCATGTGGTGTGGAACGCCGCCCTGGGCGAGATCCACCTGCAGCTGATGGGTGAAATTCAACTGGAAATTTTGCAGAGTGTGCTGCAAAGCCGCTTTGATTGGAAGTGGCCTTTGGCGAGGGCGGCATTCTATACAAAGAGACCATCTCTGCCCCGGTGGAGGGCGTGGGCCATTATGAACCGCTGCGCCATTATGCGGAGGTTCATCTGCTGCTGGAACCCGGCGAGCCGGGCAGCGGCCTGCAGTTTGCCAGCATTTGCCGCACCGATGCGCTGGACCTGAACTGGCAGCGGTTGATTTTGACCCACCTGGCGGAGCGCAGCCACCCCGGCGTGCTGATCGGTGCGCCGCTGACCGATGTGAAGATCACCCTGACGGCAGGCCGTGCCCACATCAAGCACACCGAGGGCGGGGACTTTCGCCAGGCAACCTACCGCGCCGTACGGCAGGGGCTGCGCACCGCGGCGGCCCGGGGCTGGCGGTCCTGCTGGAACCCTGGTATGACTTCCGGCTGGAAGTCCCGCAGGACTGTGTTGGCCGCGCCATGGCCGATCTGCAGCGCCGCTGCGCGGAATTCAGCACGCCGGAAAACGAGGATGGCCTGGCCGTCATTACCGGCAAAGCCCCGGTTGCCGAAATGCGGGGCTGTGCGCGGGAAGTGACCGCCTACACCCGCGGTGCGGGCCGCCTGAGCTGTATGCCCCGCGGCTATGCGCCCTGCCACAACACCGAAGCCGTGCTGGAAGCCATTGGCTACCAGCCGGATGCCGATACTGAAAACCCGGCGGATTCCGTATTTTGCAGCCACGGCGCGGGCTACCTTGTCAAATGGGACGAAGTTCCCGCCCACGCCCATGTGGCCAGCGGCCTGGGGCGCAACGCGCCCGGTGCCCAGCAGGCGAAACAGGAAGAAGCGGATGCCTCCGATGAAGCATCCGATGCCCGCCGCCGTGCTGCCGCTTACTGCGGCACACTGGAGCAGGACAAAGAGCTGCTGGCGATTTTTGAGCGCACCTATGGGCCGATCAAGCGCCGGGGGAAGCCGCAGGTCAGCATGACCAGCTTGCCGCGCGCAAAGCCTTCCGCAGTGTGGGGCCAAGCCAGAACCGTACCCCCGCTGCACCGCCGCCCAGCGGGCCGGAGTACCTGCTGGTAGACGGCTACAACGTGATTTTTGCGTGGGATGAATTAAAGAAGATCGCGGCGGAAAACCTGGATGCCGCCCGCCGCCGGTTGATGGATATTCTGTGCAACTATGCGGGCTACCGCAAGTGTGTGCCCATCCTGGTGTTTGACGCCTACCGCGTCAAGGGCGCCGGGCGGGAACAAGAAACCTGGCACAACCTGCATGTGATTTATACCCGCGAAGCCGAAACCGCCGATATGTTCATCGAGCGCGCCACCCATGAGCTGGCCAAAAACCATCGCGTGCGGGTGGTCAGCTCCGATGGTGCGGAACAGATCATTATTCTGGGCAACGGTGCGCTACGGGTATCCGCCCGCGCATTTGAGCGCGAGGTGCGTGCCGTGGAAGCCGAGATCCGCGAATTTTTGGACCAGTAAGGGAATACTGCATCCATCCAAGCGCCGATACGGCGGGGATGATGGTAGAGTGTATTGAAAGGCAGGAAAACAATGGATTTTATGCTCAGCCGTGCCACACGGGTCACGGCGCAGTGGGCCAGTGCGCCCGTGCAGCATGCCGTGGCGCGCTTTTGGCGTGATATGGAAATGACTCTTTCCACCACCGGTTTTGTGCCGGATAACCGCCTGATGATCTGCCTTGCCCCCGCCCTGCCGCCGGAAAGTTATACGCTGGATGTGACGGAAAACCAGCTCACCCTCTGCGCGGCGGATGATTTGGGCGCGGTGTACGGCCTGCTGGATATCAGCCGTCATTACCTGGGGGTAGCACCATTCTGGTTCTGGAACCAGCAGCAGTTTGAGCCCAAACCCTTTGCCACTGTGCCGGAGGGCCGCATTACCGGGCCAGCCGCCGCTGTCGGCCTGCGCGGGTGGGATCTTTCGGATGCACCATGGCTGTCCGCCTGGGCGGATGCCACCGAAAACGGCTGGGAGATGATTTTTGAATCCCTGCTGCGCTACCGCGGCAATATGGTGCGCACCGACAAACAGGCGGACCTTGCCGCCGCCATGGGCCTGCGCCCTGTGCAGAACCCGCAGACCCCGCTGGGGGCTGCCCCGCAGCAGGCTGCGGCGGAAAACCCGGAAGAACGCCATAAAATCTGGCAGGATTCTATCCGCACCCTCAAAACCAGCCCGCGCATCTGGGCGCTGGGCATTGACGGGATGGGGGGTGATCCCGATGGCACAGCCAGCACTGCGGCGCTGCAAGAGCAATGGCAGCTGCTGAACGCCACGGTGCCCGGTGCCGCTGCCTATATTCTGCTGCAAGGCGAAACCGTTGCGCTCTACCAGGAGGGAAAACTCAAAATCCCGGATAGCGTTATCCCCGTTTTAACCCCGGCCCCCAGTGCCAGCAGTGCGGGCGGCCCTGGTCCCGGCGCGCAGCACGGGCTGTGGTTCAGCCTTTGCCGCCGCGATAAGCTGACCGGCAACCCCATGACCGCCTACCCCGGCGGCGATACCGCCGTTAACGGAATGCTGCAGGGAGCCTGGCGCGGCGGGGTACGCAGCTTCTGGATGGTTGGCACCGGGGACCTGCGCCCCTCCCTGATGGAGTTGAACCTGACCGGTGCTTTGTGGTGTACCCCGGATACCGACTGCGCCGCGCAGCGCACGGCTTACCTGCGCTGTACCTACCGTGCGCCGGATGGCTGGGCACTGACGGACAGCGCACTGGAGGATCTTTCGGTTTGCCTGCGCGCCCGTGCCGAAAGCGCCGTGCAGGCGGGCAGCCCGCCGCAGCCGGTGGGCGAAGCGTTCCCTGACCCGCAGCACCCGGCTGTTTGCTTCGGCCTGGCTGTGCGGCAAAACGCAGGGCCCGATTCAGGAACTTGCCGCTCTGCTGCCCGCAGAAAGCTATGCGGAACAGCTGGCTGCCTATCAGCAGCTCTGCACTTCCGCGCTGGAAAATTATGAAACGCTGCTGCCCGGCTGTTCTTACGCCGGGCGGGCCACCACGCCGCTGGCAGGGAGCAGGTGGTGTTCAGCGTGCGGCTGTACCTGTACGCCCTGCGCGGGCGGTGCGCTTTTGCACCGCGCGGGAGCAGTTTTTGAATAAGGACTGGCAGAACTGCTTTTTGCACCCTGGGCCGTGCGGCGGATGATTTTGGTGCCATGGCGGCTCTGCTGCAGCCCAAAACTGGGTTCTGGGCCGGCTTTTTGCAGCGATACCATGCTGGACGGCGCACTGACCGCCCGCGTTCTGACCGGTCTGATGGCGATTCCCCGCGCGGCCGGGGACGGGCCGGATTATGCCGCCTGGCAGGCTCCACTGCCTGGTGCCCCGGCG